>Ga0316201_10003288_pt1 | contig 11892 bp, 7 predicted proteins | sample CS6wburrow_MG_FD_204516 | JGI IMG/M metagenome (GOLD analysis project Ga0316201, IMG submission 204516) | Coastal sediment microbial communities from Delaware Bay, Delaware, United States - CS-6 worm burrow | ecosystem: Environmental > Aquatic > Marine > Coastal > Sediment | place: USA: Delaware... | reverse complement strand
TTCTCCACGTCCACCGGCGCGGTGCCGGGGAACTCCGTCTGGACCGTCAGACTCGGGTAGCGGATCTCCGGCAGCAGGCGCATGTCCAGGCGGCCCAGGGCAGTCAGTCCGAAGACAACAGCGGCGAGGGTCACCATCCATACGGTGACCGGATGGGAGACGGCGTAGCGGATGACCTTCATTGTTCTACTCCGATTTGGCCAGTTCGGTCGGGGAGGCCGGATCCTCCGCCGGGTCGCGCTGCGTGTCGGTGGCGGGCCGGAAGCCGACGGCTTCGGCGTTGAGAGCCTCGATCCGGGAACCCGTGCGCAGGCCGCCCTGCCCCATGGTGACCACGTAATCTCCCGCGAAGACGCCCTCGAGGACCTCGACATGGCTCTCGTCGTACAGACCCGTTTCGATCTCCACCTTGCGCACCGTGTCGGCTTCGGCGACAAAGACACTGCGCAGGGCGCCCTCTTCCACCAGCGCCAGCTTGGGGATGGCCAGAGCATCATGGTGCTCGTCGGTGGTGATCCTGACCTTCACGAATCCGCCAACGCGGACCAGGCCGGCCTCCTCGGCCAGCAGGAGAGTCAACCGCACCGTGCTGGTGGCCGGATCGACCACGGGCGATACCCGTTCGACGACGGCCTCCAGATCGCTGTCCATGCCTTCGGGCGAAACGATGACCCGCTGTCCGTCGCTGACCTTGCGGGCGATCGCCTCGGGCAGGTACACCCGCACCCGCAAGGGCACGAAGTCTCCGATGGTAAACGCGGGCGTCAGGGCCCCCAGCTGCTGCCCGGGCACGATCTTGCGTTCGGTGATCCGGCCGGCAAAAGGAGCGCGGATCCGTTTTTCCTCCAGCGCGATGGCAGCCAGGTCCTTCTCCGCTTCGGCCAGCTTGTAGGCGGAATCCACATCATCGAATTCCTGCTGGCTGATGAGCTCCTCCTCGAGCATGAGCCGACTGCGGTCGCGCAGGCGTTGCTTGTCGCCCAGGGTCAGCTCGGCCTTGCGCAGCTGGATCCGCTCCCGGTCGTTCTCCAGTTCCACCAGGATCCGGCCCTGCTCGACCCAGTCGCCCTCCTCGACGTTGACCCGGGCCACGCGCCCCTGCGTCCGCGACACCAGTTCCACCAGCCGGTCGGCCTCGATGACCGACGCCGCCCGGTAGTAGGCGGCAATCCCCCGGCCTTCGACCAGGCAGAGCTCGACGGGGATCGGCTTGATCTCCACGGCATCCGGGTCGCCTTCCCCGGGCTCGGCGGCGGTGACAGCGTCACCGGCGGCGGTGGCGGAGGTATCGGCCTGCGCGACCCCGTCCCGCGCCGCGAACGGAAGCTTGTCCGTGGCATACAGAAAGGCGCCGGCGCCGATCAGGACGGCGATGATCAGGAGGATTCCCAGGGTTCTTCGATTCATGATCCGCTCTCCCGCAGGCTTGGGCCGGAAATATCAGGAAATCGTCGGCGGCGGCCTTCATGCGACGAGGGCGGGCCGGCTCCTAAGTAGACGCACCGGATTCGCCAAGGTTGCATGGATCCTTCCTTTTGGACTCGCAGGGGTAAAATCGTGCGCCGCCGGGCCTGCCGGGCTGGAATTTACGGTCCCGCGGGTTTACGTTTGGGGTCTCCCAGGTATTCGTGGTTCGAACAAAGGGCAGGACTATGAAGAAACTCGTCGAATGCGTTCCCAATATCAGTGAAGGTCGTGACCAGGGCGTCATCGACGCGGTCGTGGCGGTCATCGACGACGTCGAGGGTGTGCACCTGCTGGACGTCGATCCCGGGGCGGACACGAACCGCACCGTCATCACCTTCATCGGTTCTCCGGCGGGCGTGGCCGAGGCCGCCTTCCGGGTGGTCCGCCAGGCAGCCGCCCTCATCGACATGAGCAAGCACTCCGGCGCCCACCCGCGTCACGGCGCGACGGACGTCTGTCCTTTTGTCCCGGTCAGGGGCGTGACCATGGATGAGTGTGTCGCGATCGCCCGGCAGGTCGGCCAGCGGATCGGCGAGGAGCTGAAGATCCCGGTCTACCTCTACGAGGAAGCGGCCGCCACCGACGAGCGTCGCAACCTGGCTGTCGTCCGCAAGGGCGAATACGAAGCCCTGTCCGGCAAGCTGGGCACCGCCGCATGGAAACCGGATTTCGGTCCCAACGAGTGGAACCCCCAGACGGCCCGGACCGGGGCCACCAACGTATCGGCCCGCGGTTTCCTGGTGGCGTACAACGTCAATCTCAACACGCGGAGCAAGAAGACCGCTTCCCAGATCGCGCTCGACATCAAGGAGGCCGGCCGGGCGAAGCGCGACGCGAACGGGGTCATCGTGCGCGACGATCAGGGCCGCCCCATCCTCGAACCGGGACCCTACCGCCTGGAGGCCTGCAAGGCCGTCGGCTGGGTCATCGACGAATACGATCGTGCCCAGGTCTCGATGAACCTGGTGAACACGGCCGTCACCAAGCCGCACCAGGCGTTCGAGGCCTGCCGCCGGTCCGCCCGGGACCGTGACGTCAGGGTCACCGGCAGCGAATTGGTCGGCCTGATCCCCGAAAGCGACATGCTCGCCGCCGGCAAGTACTACCTCCGCCAGGCCGGCCAGTCGGCCGGTATCCCCCGCCGGATGATCATCGAGACCGCCATCCAGAGCATGGGCCTGCGGGAGATCGCCGCCTTCGACCCCGCCGACAAGATCATCGAGTACCAGGCCGGCTTGACCGACGGCCGCCTGGTCGGCCTGACCAACCGCGAATTCGTGGACGAGCTCTCCAGCGACTCCCCCGCTCCCGGCGGCGGTTCGGTGGCCGCCCTGTGCGCCGCCCAGGCCGCCGGCCTGGTGGCCATGGTGGCCAACCTCACGGTCGGGAAACCCGCCTACGACAGCGTGCAGGACCGGGTCAAGGCGATCGCCGAGAAAGGCCAGGAGCTGAAGGACGCCTTCCTGGCGGCCATCGACGACGACACCGATGCGTTCAACGCCGTGATGGACTGTTTCCGCTTGCCCAAGCAGGATCCGGCGCAGGTCAAGGCGAAGGGTCTGGCTGTCGCCGCGGCCACCCGCGAAGCGACCCGGGTGCCGCTGTCCGTCCTCGAGAGGATTCCCGCGACCCTCACCCTGGCCGCCGAAGTCGGTGACATCGGCAACACCAACAGTCTCAGCGATGCGGGCGTCGCCGTGCTCACGGCCATGGCCGCCGCTGAAGGGGCCTACTATAACGTCCTGATCAACCTGGATTCCCTGCGGGGACTCGACCAGGATGAAGATCCGGAGTTCTTTGCCCGTACCCGGGACCAGGCGCGTACGGTCCTGGCGGAATGCGAGCAACTGGCCGGCGCCGCCCGGCAGGGCATCCGCGATCGCCTCGAGAGCGTCCTGACGGCCTGAGCGCGGCCCCGGTATCAGAACCGACGGGCGGGGAAGGATTTTCTTTGTCCTACCCGCCCGTCATCCCTTACATTAGCGCGACGCGTCCCCCACCATCCGATTGAAAGGCAGCGACATGGCCCAGGTCGACCCTTCCGGAAAAAAACAGTCTCCGCTACGGGAAATCACCCAGCCCTTCATCGACCTGGTGCACGCGCCACGGGCGCTGTGGGGCATCAACCTGGCCTATTTCCTCGAGGGCTGGGTCTATTTCGGGATGCTGGGTTACCTGGCCATGCATTTCTCGGACTTCATATTCGCCGGCACCCCGAACCCCGATATCAACTCCCATCACATGGTGATGGTCCTGACGGCCGGCATCACGATCTCCATGTTCTTCCTGGGATCGGTCGCTGACCGGCAGGGCATCCGCAAGACCCTCCTGACGGCGTTCGGGTTCCTCCTGGTCGGGCGTATCATCTGGGCGGCCGCGCCGACGCTCTTTCCCGGCACGGGGATCTGGAGCAACATGCATCTGGCGACCATGGCCGGCATCCTGCTGGTGGTCGTCGGTTATGGGATGTACCAGCCGGCGGCCTACGCCGGGGTGCGCAAGTTCACCAGCCCCAAGACCGCGGCCATGGGGTACGCCATGCTCTACGCCCTGATGAACCTGGGCGGCTGGCTGCCCAGTTTCTTCAGCCCCGTCAGGGAAAGAGTCGGCATCACCGGCGCCTTCTGGGTCTACACCGGCATCACGGCGGTGGCCCTGGTGGCCACCTTCCTGATCCTTACGCGCAAGGTGGAGCAGGAAGCCGCCGCCACGGCCGAAAAAGAGCGGGACGAGGACAAGGCCGCCGCGAAGGCCGCCGCCGACGCCGCCGGGACCGTAACGGCCGTACCGACCGCGGCCGCCGACCGCCGCATCCCGACCCACCTGTGGATCACCCTGGCGGTGGTCGCCGCCGTGGTCTACCTGTTGCCGGCGCCGTGGCGCTACTACGTGTGGACCGCACTGGCGGCGGGCATCGTCGTGATGGCCCTCGTACCGCGCTGGGGCCGCCCGGTCTACCAATACCTGGCCAACCACCCGCTCGCGGACACCCGCTTCTTTTTCTTCATCTTCGCCCTGATTCCGGTCCAGACCCTGTTCACCTACAACTGGCTGATCCTGCCGCAATACCTGGAACGGGCATTCGAAGGCGTCGTCAGCGAGAAGTTCGAATTCTTCGCCAACATGAATCCGATCCTGATCTTCGTGGCCGTCCCCATCGTGACGGCCCTGACGATGAAGAAGAAGATCTACAACATGATGATCATTGGCACGTTCATCATGGCCGCCCCCGCCTTCCTGCTGGCCTTCGGCACGAACCTGTGGACGCTGCTGGGTTACCTGCTGGTCATGACCATCGGCGAGGCGATGTGGCAGCCGCGGTTCCTGCAGTATGCGGCGGAGATCGCCCCCGAAGGACGGACGGGTGCCTACATGGGCGTGGCCCAGTTCCCCTGGTTCCTGACCAAGATGCTGGTGCCGCTCTATTCGGGTTTCATGCTCCAGAAGTACGTCCCGGCCGAGGGCGGCAAGCAGCCGGAGATGATGTGGCTGATCTTCGCCTGCATCGCGATGACCTCGACCCTGCTGCTGATCATCTTTCGCGGCTGGGTGGGCGACATGAAAGCCAAGGCGGACTGAGATCCGGCTGCAGACCGGCCGGGTTCAAGAAAACCCCCGCCGTGCAGGCGCTGCCTGCCCGGCGGGGGTTTTTCGTCGGCAACTGCGGCCGCAGCCGCCTAACCGCGGCGTTTGCCCTTCGACTTCTCGTAACCGTAGTATTTCTGGTCGTAGTAGTAGGGCAGCACTTCCCCCAGGTTGTTCGCCACGACGCCGAGGATCTCGGCCCCGGCGCTCTTGAGGATGTCGACGCCGCGCACCACGAGTTCCTTGGGGGTCTGGCCGGCCATCACCATGAAGATGGTGCCATCGACGGCATCGAGAAAGTGCAGCGGATCGCTGACCGGGATCACCGGCGGCGCATCCATCAGGACGATGTCATAGTGGTTGTGCAGATCCCGGACCAGGTTGCGGACACGGTGCCCGCCGAAAAGCCGGCTGGGATGGCCTCCGGCCGCACCGGCCGCCAGGAAATCCAGGTTCTTCACCTTGGTCGGGCGGCAGGCTTCCTCGATCTTGTTCTTCCCCGAGAGCAGGTTGGCGAACCCGGGCGAGACCGGGTGCTGGAAAACCGTGTGCTGCACCGGCCGCCTGACGTCGGCATCGATCAGGAGAATCCGGCTCGACAGGTGGTAGGCCAGAACCAGCGCCAGATGCAGGGAAAAGAGGCTCTTGCCCTCCCCCCGCTCGGCGCTGGTGATCATCAGGGCCCGTTTGCGGTCCAGGTCCAGGCGCCGACCGATCTGGATCATGATCCGGCGCAGTTCGATCGCCATCGGGGATTCGATATCGAAGAGGCTGCCGCCGCGCGGGCCCGATTTGCCGTTTTTCGCCATGAACACCACAATCTTTCGTCCGCGATATCAGGAAAGGCGGGGATAGACCACCAGGAAACCGACCGCGCTGACGGCCAGGATTCCCAGGATGATGGTCGCCCAGCGCAGGAAACGGACCTTCTTCTTCCGTTCGAAATGGTCGTCCTGGATCATCGGGATCGTACCGATCACCGGCACACCCAGCGTACGTTCGATATCCTCGACCGTCTGGAACGAGCGGTCCAGGAAAATGGCCAGGACCACCAGCCCCAGGCCGATGCCCAGGGACAGCACCACGCCCATCATCATCAGCTTCATCTTGTTCGGCTCGACCGGTACCCCGTTCAGACGCGGGCTCCGGTGCACCTTGATCTGCATGCCGATTTCCGACTGGCTGGCCTCGAGATTCATCGTCTGCCGCGTGATTTCCTTTTCCAGGGACTGCACCAGTTCGCCGGCGCTGGCCACATCGTCCTGGAGTTCGGCCAGACGGGCGGACTGGCCCGGCTGCCTGGCCGTGAATTCGCGGAAGTCACGGATCTGCCGGTCCAGCTTGTCGATGACCCGTTTGGTCCCGGCGCGGAACATGGTGAAGTAGATGTACTGACTGACCACGTTGCGCTGGACATAGGGGACGTTGGGCATGTTCTGCGCGACCAGCTCGTCGATGCGGTTGCTGAGCCGGACCCGCAACTGTCCCAGGCGGGTATCCAGATCGGTCCGGGACGCGGTTCCTTCGGCGAAGAGCTGGAGCGACAGTCCCAGATCCTCCATTTCGGCGATCGTCGAGCGCAGGATCGTATCCTGGTTGTACGGTTCCGGATCGGGAACCGAGCCGATGGCCCGTCGCACCGACCGGGCGAACTCCGCCAGCTCATTCGCGTCCTGGCCGCTGTAACGGGTCCTAACGGACTGCAGATTGTCCTGCGCCAGGGACAGATTCAAGCCGTTGATGGGGTTGCCCAGCAGCGCTGCCGAAGCCATGGTGGACTGGTAGTCCGTCAGGGTGCGCTCGGCCTCCAGCAGGGATCGGCGGTAGACCTCCAGCTGATTCTCGAGGAAATCACGGGTGGAGGTGCTGGTGGCCGCCTGGCTGGCACGGTATTCGTCGACGAAGCGCGGCAACAGGAAAGCCGCGAGCTGGTAGGCCTGCTGGGGGCTCGGACCGCGCACCTCGATCCGGAACAGACGGATCCCGTCCTGTTTGATGCGCACCATGGCATTGAGCTTGCGCATGGCCCGCCGCACCGCCCGGTCCACATGGGCGTCGGTGATGGTCGAATCGGGGATTCCGGCGAGCTCGGCCTCCTGCAACCCCATTTCACGGACGACCTTCTCCATGAACTCCACGGAGGTCAGCATCATGTCCATTTCCAGGTAGGCCATCTTGTCGATGTCGCGCGGGCGGCCGTAGCGCCGGGACGGATCCTCCAGCAGGCGGCTGTTCATGCTGTTGAACTTGATCAGCACGACGCCGGAGGAGGCATAGATGGGCGTCATCGTCTTGATGGCCACGTAAGCCATCGACAGACACACGACAAACGGAATGAGGAACAGCCATTTGCGGCGCCAGAAGATCCGCAGCAGGGACTTGGGGTTGAAACCCGGACCCTGCGACTGTTCTTCGTCCTGGAATGGATCCATGAGGGCAATATCTCCCTGACGTGTTGGTTGGAGGTCGACTCAGGCTACTCCAACATGTGCACGCCCGCAAGCGTTCCCGATAAACGTTCCCTCACCGTTTCCGCGCAGGAAACGGCGGTTTCCCTATCTTGTTCGACCTGAAGTCCGGGGACCAAAGGTGCAAATCCGCCCCGCGAAAGTCAGCGAACCTTGACCGAGAACGGCATCAGGGCGACCGGCCGGCCGTCCAGCAGCCCGACGGCCGCCAGGGTTCCGTCGTCGCGGAGGCTGCCCAGCAGTCCGGCCGCAGGCGCCAGTTCCAGCGGCGGGGCGCCCGTGCCGGCCATTTCCGCCAGCCAGGAACCGATACGGCTGAAGCCGCCGCCCTCGCGGAAGGACCGCAGCAGCATGCGCTCCATGAAGGTCAAATCTCCGCCGAAGGTCACCACGGACACCTTCGTGGCGGGATCGAGGCCCAGCATCCACTTGGCCGAATCGAGCGAACGCCGCAGACCGCCCAGTCCGTCGACCAGCCCGCGCTCGGCGCCCTGGCGACCGGTCCACACCCGCCCCTGGGCCACGGCGTGGACCTCGTCCCGGGTCATGTCCCGGCCGGCGGCCACCTTCGCCAGGAACCGCTCGTAGAATGAATCCATCTGATCCTGGAAGAGTCGGCGCTGCTCGTCGGTGAAGCCGCCCTCGTCGCTGAACAGCAGGGCGTTTCGGCCCCTGGTGATGAACTCGCGGTTCACCCCCACCTTCTGGTACATGGCGCTGCGGTTCATCTTACCGGCGTAGACCCCGATCGATCCGGTCAAGGTGCCGGGGTCGGCGAAGATGGAGTCGCCCAGGCAGGCCACGTAGTAGCCGCCGCTGGCGGCCAGGCCGCTCATGGAAACGATGACCGGCTTGGACTTCTGCACTTCCCGGATCTGGTTCCAGATCAGGTCGCTCGCCAGGGCGCTGCCGCCGGGGCTGTCGATCCTCAGGATGACGGCATCGACATCCTCGTCCTCGCCCACGGACGCGAGCTGGTCCACGACCGTCTGGCTGCCCGCCAGCTTGCCCTGGAAGTTGTCGAAGCGGCTTTCGCCGGGCACGATGACGCCGGTGATGTAGACCACGGCCACCGCCTGGTCGGACCGCGCTTTCGCCGGGTGATCCAGGGAGTAGTGCGTCAAGGGGGTCGTTTTCTCGTCACCGAAGCGTGCGTCTATCATCTGGTCGTAGTACATCACCGTGTCGGCCATACCGGCGGCCAGGGCGGAGGCGGCATCAAACATCCCCCGGTCGATCCAGCTCACCACGTCGTTGCGGCCGACGTCGCGCGATTCGGCCAGCATGTCCAGCAGGACCTCGTACCGATCGTCGACGATCGCGGTGATCATCCGCCGGTTGGCGTCCGAGGCGGAGGTCCGGGTCATGCGCTCGGGGGCGGACTTGTAGGCCCCCACGTGGACGAAGTCCGCCTCCATGCCCAGCTTGTCGAGGGTGTCCTTCATGAAGCTGAGTTCGGCGCTGATCCCCAGCACCATCAGGTTGGCTTCGGGGGAAATGACGATTTCATCGGCCACCGCGGCCAGGGCGTATTCGCGTGTGCCGCAGGCGTCGATGTAAGCCGTTACCGGCTTGCCGTGGCTCTTGAACTCGAGGACCGCCTGGCGGAATTCCTCGATCTTGGCCCAGTCCGTGCCCAGACCCCGCATGTCCAGCACCAGCCCCGTGATACGGTCGTCCTCACCGGCGCGGGCCAGGGAGAAGATGACCTCCTGGGCCGTCAGCCCTCCGCCGCTGCGCACCTGGCCCCAGAAGGAATCGTCGCGTTCCTCAGGGTAGTTGCCGGCCACTTCCCAGACCAGCACCCCGCCGTCGATGGCAATCGACTGTTCCATCTGCGACACGCCGTACCACAGCATGCCGAAGCCGCCCCCGACAATCAGGACAAACAGGGCGAACACGATCCAGAACTTCTTCATGATTCAGCTTCCTATCCGCGGCAGAAGGCCGCGAGGGCGCGGGCGGCGCGATCGATCTTCCTGAAAACCGGGATTCCCGCCCTGGCGATGACCTGACACATGGGGTCGTATATCTCCCCTGAATCGACCACGACAACTGCAGGTTTAGCGGAAGACCGGATTATGTCAATCATCAGGCTGGGCTGGGACTCCGCACCGAGCAGATCCTCCCGGTGAGCGCCGCCCGGATCGCCGGGAAGATTGTCCAACGCCGGCGTCACCGGCACCGAGGACAGGATGGCCGCGTCGACGTCGGCACAGTCGAGAACGGCCTGGCAACTCGCGGCAAACGCCTTCGTGCCGGTCATTGGCGTGCAGTCGATGGGATTCTCCCGGTGAGCGAAGTCCGGCAGGACCTCGTCGAGCACCGCACGGGTCGTCGCGTCGAAAGTCGCCAACCGGAGACCGTCGAGGCTGTCCATCACGGTGGAGCACTCGAAACCGGCGTTGCTGATGATCCCCGTCCCGGACCCCGTGACCGCCTTCCCGGAAAGCAGGGTGAAGGTCTTGATGAGATCCTCGAAATCATCCAGCGTCCCGGCCACCGTGACACCCGCACTCTCCAGGCAGGCATGGGCCACCGCGTAGTCGCCCGCCAGGGAGGCGGTGTGGCTGGCGGCGGCCTTGGCCCCGAGGGCGGTCTTGCCCGCCTTCATGACGATGACCCGCTTGCCGGCCGCTCGGGCGGTGCGGGCCGCCGCCAGGAAGGCCGCCCCGTCGCCGGAGCGGAAGCCTTCGATGTAGCACGCGATCACATCGATCCGGGGATCCGCGGCGAAATGCGCCAGGAAGTCGCCGGCCGTCAGGTCCATCTGGTTGCCGAAGCTGATGCTGGCCGCGGGCTGGATGATCCCGTCGTAATTGCTCGCGAAGGTGACCAGGTAGGCGCCCGACTGGCTGACCAGCGCCAGGTTCTGCCCCAGGCCCGGCCGGAAGGGCAGCTTGTATTCGGGCAGGAAAAAAGTGTTGTACTGGTCGCGACTGACGATCCCCAGGCAGTTCCCGCCGACCAGCACCGGTCCGCCACCGGGACCGGCATGGCCCCGATTCAAGATATCCTCGATGGCGACGGCCAGATCGGTCCGACCGGCCTCGGCGAAGCCGCCGGGGATCAGGATGATCGCCTCGGCGCCATCGCCCTCGACCAGCGCGGTGATGGCCTCCAGGGCACCTTCGGCCGGTATCGCCACCACGGCGAGGTCGCATTTCTCGGGCAGACCGCCCACCGCGGGGAAACAGGGAATACCGTCGATCTCACTCTCCCGGGCGTGGACGGCATAAAGGCGCGCGGGATCGATGCCCGCGGATTTCCGGAGATTGTCCAGAATGATCCGACCGGGATTGGCGCCCCGTGCGCTGGCGCCCAGCACCACCGCGCTGCGCGGTGCCAGCAGCGGTCGGATCTTGGCCGTCGGCCGGCGCGACACGGGCCATTTCCGCCGCGACAGCAGCCCGACTCCGTCCAGGGCCACGAGGCGGCCCCCGCTGACCACGACGGGATTGAGTTCGACCTCTTCGATGGTCCAGGCGCCGCCCTGTGCCGGACCCGCCGACTGCCCCAGTTCGCCCAGGGCCAGGACCGCTCGCGCGAGAACATCAACGGCGACCGGCGCCTCGGGAAACAGGCGGGACCGCCGGCAGAGAATGCTCAGCACCGGGTGCGCCGCCAGGGCCGCCGCGACGACCTTCTGCTCGAGACCGGCGGCGGGGAAGATCAACGTACTGTTGCCGGACTGTCCATACCATTCGGTCAGGGTGCCCCCGATGCCGACGACGACACAGGGGCCGAAGGCGGGATCCTGCCGCAGACTCAGCAGCACTTCCTGCCCCGGTACGTTGGCCCGATGAGGGACGAAAGCCGCGGCCAGCACGCCTTCGACCTCGTCCCGCCCGACCGTTGCGGCCACCGCCGCGTGGAGCTCCGCCGCCGCGGCGATCAGGTTCGTACCGGCCTCGGGACCGTCAGCGACGGCGACCACCCGGACCCCGCCCGCCTCGGTCTTGTGCAGGATATCACGCCCCACGACCTTCAGCAGGAGCCGGTTCCCGTCCGCCGCCATACCGACGGCCGCCGTCGCCCAACCGGCCTGTTCGCCGGTTGTGTCGCCGGGTCTCCACAGGGCGCTCGCCGAGCGTTCGAGCCCGATGAGATCACACAAGCGGTAAACCTCGGGCTCGTTCAGCCGCAGCTGGTCATCCGGGTAAGCGCCCTGCGGCCGGGCGGCGGCGATCTCGTCGAGGAGAAGTTCGAGGCGGGCCGAATCGATCACGGAAACCATCCTTGTTGACGACAACACGCCGACCGTAGCACGTACGCCAAAGATAGATTCCGGGGATCGCGGACCCAACCAAAAAAAGGAGGACATTCGGGCGTGGCGCGCACCTGGCGGGATAACAAAAGAAAGCCCCGACCT
>Ga0316201_10003287_pt1 | contig 11894 bp, 11 predicted proteins | sample CS6wburrow_MG_FD_204516 | JGI IMG/M metagenome (GOLD analysis project Ga0316201, IMG submission 204516) | Coastal sediment microbial communities from Delaware Bay, Delaware, United States - CS-6 worm burrow | ecosystem: Environmental > Aquatic > Marine > Coastal > Sediment | place: USA... | reverse complement strand
CTTCTTCTGCAAACAAACCGGCACCTTCTAAAGCGGCTCCCGTCAAAAAGCCGGCGACGTCTAAAGTGGGTTCTGTGAAAAATTCTTCTGCACCGGCGGCTTCTAAAGCGGCTCCCGTCAAAAAGCCGGCGACGTCTAAAGTGGGTTCTGTGAAAAATTCTTCTGCACCGGCGGCTTCTAAAGCGGCTCCCGTCAAAAAGCCGGCGACGTCTAAAGCGGCTCCTGTGAAGAAGGCGGCGACGTCTAAAGCGGCTCCCGTGAAAAAGCCAGCGACTAAAGCGGCTCCTGTGAAGAAGCCAGCGACTAAAGCGGCTCCCGTGAAAAAGCCAGCGACATCTAAAGCGGCTCCCGTGAAAAAGCCAGCGACATCTAAAGTGGATTCTGCGAAAAATAAGCCCGCGACGTCTAAAGTGGGTTCGGCGAAAAAGGCGGGACCGAAAACTAAAACGACTGCAACCACATCCAAGAAGGTTTTGTCCCCGGCTGATGCATTATTAGAGGCGGTTAATACGTTGCCTATTGATGATCTCAAGGAAAAATTGAAGAAGGCAGATGCCAAAACACATGTTATCAACAACATCCTCAGGGAAAGAAAGAAGACAGGTTTTCAACCATTTACCTCGTTAGAGGATTTGATTACACGTATTAAAGGATTAGCGAAGCCTAGCTTGGATCAAATATTAGAGTACTGGTCTTAATTTGCTTGAGTACACTGTTATTTTGACGGCTTGAGTTAGTTATATCTACTGTGTTTTTAGGGGCAAACCTGCTGTCCCTAACACGCAAAAGCTTAACTTAATTTAATATAATCGCATTGGGGGCTAAACCCCCCTTTTTTTTATGGCTTTCAGAATAGTGTGATTTGTCACGACTTCATAATATAAAGTCTTGGTTAAAGGATAATCCTCACTCTCCTCTCGCCACACCTTGACACGACCCTCGCGGATAACAACTTCATGCGTTTCTCCAAAGCTATCAAGGTAACGCCCCTTATGAAAGCGTGTCGGATAGTTATCATTGGGTAAACGAATCGTGAATTGACGCAAAGCAAGCTCGGTTTGCAATTTTTTAAAGGCCGTCGATTCTAATTCAATACCATTCAAATTATAGCGAAAGCTTGTCATGCCCTTTTCTCCTTTAAAGGCATCGTTAGGGGGCTGTTGAAAAACCATGACGTGTGTTAGCAGATTTGATTGCTGCGAATATTTGCGTCGCAACTTCCACGAGCAGGAGGAAAGACGATCAGCTCTACCTATTGCTGGCGAAATCATAATTTTTTGATCGCCATCATAAAGAAATTTAGGGGCTGTGGGAGAATAGCTAATACCAATCCCCAATTCTAATTGGGGTAAATCATTGGCACGACTGATTTCATTTTGTTTATGAACGACTGCTAACATGTTTTTAGCCAAACCACAGGCGCGGGCCGTCGCTAACCATTGATCAGGTGAGTCTTGGTATTCAAAAAAACTGAGAATCACCGCATCGCCTTCAATAAATACTTTTTCCGCTCCAAAAGATTTAATCAATTTTCTGATCGGATTAAAAAAATTGCGACTAAAATGAGTGGCCGGATTAAGGCCACGTTGGCAAAGCTCGTCTGTTATCGTTGTGGAACCACGTAAATCAGCTTTTAAAATAACATGATTGCGAATGGTTTCGGAGTTATTCGTATTATATTCATCTTGTTCAAAAAAATCGTACAACAACTCATTGCTTTGCGACAATTGCACATCGGCTTCTGAGTGCAGCAGATTGACACTGTCCATCGCTTTCTGCATTAAGTGATAATATTTTAAATCTCGCTGGTAAGTGACAAAGTCGGTGGTAAACAGTCTCAAAATACGGCTCGAAGGCCTACGTGCTACCTTGGTTAAGCGTTTTTTGGTATTTTTTAATTCAGTAATATATAACGGTTTATCGCCTGGCCGACGCAAAGGTCTGATTTTTAATTGGTTTTGTAATTTTACGGCGACTTCTTCTATCTTTATTTCATCGCAAAGAGCCTGATACAGTAAATAGGGTTTGAGTAATTTGGCATAATGTTCGTATAAGCGTGGCGTTTCATAAGCGGCCAGCAAATGTCTAATCACTTGCGCTTGGCGTAAACGCTGTTCGAGTATCTTAGTTGCCTGACGTTGGCATACTTGCGTGGCATCGGCTGAGTTGTCTTCTAAACCCTCAAAACTGTCTTGTATTTTAAATAAAATATCCATATTATCTGGGACATCTTTCCAAGAGAATATAAGGCTTGTCATACGTTCGTCATCCAAAATAGGATGCTCAACACACTGTTTTTCTAGCTTTGGCTCAATCTGCACATGACAAATGTTACTCACTTCATCCAGTAATTGATCAATCAACACTTTTAAACGCTTAAAACCATAATTACTGTCCGGGTCCTGAGACAATAAAACGTAATGGCTCATTAAGATTTGATGATTGTGCATATCGGGCGTTTGTAACAACGGATTGAATAACATCTCTTCGGGAATTGACCAGGCTAGGCCAAGTAAGGATTCACGCAATTTGCCGACATGACTTAATTCAACCAAGTGTATTTGATCAAATAGTTCGTAAGTCACTTGATATAATAGGTTATTTTTATGTCGATTAATCCACAGTAGACGTTCGTGTAAATCCAGTTTTTTGGTGTTTTCATTGACACTGTCTTTTCTTAATTGATGTAATAATTGTTCAGCTTGGCTATGTACTGTGGTTAAGACAAATTTAATCACAGCAATTTGGAGTAATTGTACTAAATCTAATCGTTTATCTTCCTTAGCACGATGTATCGTGGCCGTGAGCAGAGATGCATAACTGGCATTAAAAGCATAGAGTTTTTTTAACACCACATCTGACGGTTTATCTGTAAAACGTCTTTTGCTACTGCTACGTTCACCTAAAAGTTCGGAAATTAACTGATGGCCTAACTCGGTAAAACGTGGGCTGAGATGGACATCAATACGCACATTATCAATCCCCTTGAGTAACTGTTCAAAATTGATAGCAACGTAGCACGAAGGGTGTAGGGATAAGACTGTTGAAGTCGTGGATTCATCTGACGATTTTTTTTTCTTAAATAAATTGAACATTTTTTCCAATTTTGCGAGTTATCAGTTTAAAGGTAGACTCCTCTCCCAAGGCGAGGGAGCTTATGTCTTGTTTATTATATGTACAACGGATTTAGGAACCTTCGATGTGCTACGCTAAATAAACGGATTTTTGATTGGCCTGATTAAGATTGGTTTTTGGCCTACCAAAGATTTATACAACTCAAGCATTTCATCTTGATTTGTGTATTTTGGATAGTTTAAATTGAACAGGCAAATTCAAAGCCAAGTTATTTGTAATAACGATAACAATCAATAATGACAAGGATTGACAAAGAAAGTGGGAATTTGGCAGGCGGATTTTGTGATAGGAGTCGTAGGGGCAAACTGGTGAGTTTGCCCTTTCAATTGATGGAAAGCCCGTTATTCCTTGCTTCCCCCTTAAGTCCGTTAATAATCTAAAAAATCTTAAAAAATTCAAAAACGATTATCAGTATTGTTCATATAACTGCTTGACTTTTTTCACATAATTAATCGTTTCCCGATAAGGCGGAATCGTATTACCATAGCGTATTACCGCATTTTCCCCAGCGTTATAAGCCGCCAGTGCTAAAGATAAGTCGTCATTAAATAGGGTCAGCAAATCACGCAGATAATGTGCCCCACCGTTGAGATTGGCCATCGGATCAGTGCGATCATGAACCTTATAGCGTTTAGCCGTCGCCGGCATCAATTGCATTAATCCTAGCGCGCCTTTTTTCGATCTCGCTTTGGGATTATAAGCCGATTCCACTTGCACAACGGCATGTAACAAAGCCGGGGATAAACCAGCATTCAGTGCCGCCGCTTCAATCAAAGGCGCGTAATCAGAGTATTTAGGGTGTTGACTCAGAGCGGGTAGCAGTGGTGGAGGTGTTTTGTAAGATTGCACTAAATAACTACGCGCATACAACACTTGATCACGGGTTTGGGGCGGTATATTGGTTAAATGTAATACACCATTCGCATCAAAATATTTGTATATAATCGTTGACTGACTAGACGTGTTAGCATCAGCGAACACAGCTTGCCCGCCCAATATGAGCAATAAAGTAATATAAAGGATTGAATGTACTAATTTCATGAGAGCCTTTATTTATCGTTAACTATTCATTAACAATTTCTAAGCAATAAGGAGTACACCGAATTATGAAATAAACGAATTGAACCGTTATTAGCTTAAATAACGGTTTGAGGCCTTTATCCTTTCAAATCGCCATTATTTCATTTTCAAGTACATTGCGTATATGTTGAGAAGAAATCCTGTTCAGAAAACCATTTCACGCAAAAGTTTTTGCACGCAAAAGTTTTTGCGCGTGAAATGTGAAATACGGGTTATCATCCTATTTCTAATCAGCACCACATTAACCGCGGCCGGTTTTGATTGTCAAAAAGCCTCAACTGATGTTGAGAGGATGATTTGCGACAAGCCTCAACTCAGTGAGGCCGATAAACAAATGGCTGACGCTTATCAACAATTGCGGACAGTATTGCCAAGCTCAGAGCGTGAATTGTTAAAACAAGAGCAACGTGAGTGGCTCAACAACCGCGACTTTGAATTGTTAAACTGCATCAAGCCAAATTGCGAGGTACACTTTTATGAAGTCAGAATAAAACAACTCAGGCCCGTAGAACAAAGCGATTTAAACTGTAAAAACCCCAACACATCAGTGAAAAAAAAAATTTGCCTCAGTCGTCTCTTAAGGCACGCTGACGGGCGGATAAGTCAACTTTACAACGATTTGCAAAACGAGTTAAAGCAAGACAGATATCACATCAAATCACAGGTATTAAAGCAAGATCAAGAGTGGTGGGTGAGATTACGAGATACTGAATTGAATCAACCGTATTGCAAAAGACGCTGCGCGTGGCGTTTTTTTCAACGCCGAATTGAATTTTTAGTCCGTTATAGGTTCTAAATAAAATAAATAGATCATAAACCACTTGAATAGATTAATAATAACCCGTTGATTTATCAATATGATGACTCTAAACAGTAACAACAAGGATTATTTAATAATAAAGGATAAACCAAAACGTCAGTGTCAAACAGTCTTGATTCATTTTTTATTTGTTCATTAGATTGTTGCGAAATGACTTAAGTATTTTAAAATAAATGACATAACAGACCACCTTTAAAAGCTAAATCATTGATTTAACAAGTCTATTCACTATTAAAACTGCCAACCATAAGCCAGAAACACACTGATGATTTGATCCTTCTCAACCAGCGGGCTGTCATAAATGTCATCCCCAAGACGCTCATATTCTACAGATGCAAATAAAGTTGAACGTTTACTGAGAGAATAAGTCGCTTTGATAGCCGCAATATAATTCAATGTTGCCTCGCCTGTGTAAGCGGAACGAGTTGCCCGGACTTCTCTACCCTTCACACCATAATAATAATTGACTAACTCCTCACTTTGCCATTTCAGCCCAATACTCGGTGTCAGAATAGTCATTTTACCCGTTAAAATATAAGTATTACCGACAGAAACCGTGACTTCTTCCCCCTCACTCTTATGGAGTAAATCAGTCACAGCCGACAGCTTAAATTCAAACTGACCTTCTCGCCATGTTGTTGCGATACCCCCGTCAAGTGAAAAATCACGATCTGCCATGCCCTTTAAAAGGACATGATCATCTGCATCAAAGCCCTCTAAACGAGGCGTGAGGATCAAATCAAAATGACCCTGCGCCCCCTCAGCCACACGATATCCTGCCTCTAAACCCTCAATAAAAAAATTTCCGCGCCGCATAATCATATGAGGCAAAAACAAGATTCGATGATCAATCGCTTTATAAGGTTCAGCACGAAAGAGAACCCCTAAACCAACGATACCGTGCCAACTGTCACCCGCTTGATAAAGTGAACCCGCAAAAAGAACAGGGCTAAATCCAAACAGGGCCATACAAAAAAATCCATAAAATTTTGTCATAAATCCCCCAATCCAGTTATCAATTCCACGCAAGCGTGGAAATCAATTATCAGTTCCAATACAAAAATTTATTCTACCTGTTTACACTATTAAGTAAAATAATATGACAACGTTGTAAGGTGGGTTTTATATTCGTAGAGACGCGATGCCTCGCGTCTCTATATGCCTCGCGTCTCTACGAATATATCGCACAGACGCTATGCATTGAGACACGAGGCATTGAGACGCGATGCCTCGCGTCTCTACGAATATATCGCACAGACGCGATGCATCGCTTAGACTTAAACTCTATGCTGTGGTATTTTATAAACAGCCTAAAAAAGTGTCGGGCCAAGTTTCATTCTTAATTCACATTTAAACTTCACGTTTTTTTCAACAGAGCATGATAACAAAATCTTCGACAATCCCTATTTTACTCACCTTAACACTCACAGGCTGTGCAACTGGCGGCTTTATTTCCTCTGGACAATGTCCTCAAAAGATGACCGTGAAAATTGATGGAAAAGCCACTGAAACAACCCTTAATTCTATTCCGGGTTTGAGTAATCCAGGTATGGAAATTATCGAGGGCCGTTTTAGTATAGGTTTGATAACCAAAGAGATGGGAATATTTGAACTACTTGATTTTGATGCCAAAAATCTAAAGGTGGGGAGCTTTACAGGAGAACAATTTCGCTTAACCAGGCGTTATTTCGAGGGCAGATGCAGCCATGACAAGTACAAGCAAGACTCCAAATTGATTATTGAACAATACAACGCTGACACCGATCAAAAACTGAGAGGCTGTTTTTATGGCAAACTGGACTGTAATAGTCAATTGATCGAAGTGAATGCACCGATTTCTGGTACAGTGCTTTAAAATTCAGAACATCATGAGATCACTGTTTCATCAGTTCAAAATCCTTTATAATAATCCACTTTAGAGTTCAGAAAAATCAAACCCATTGTAGGGGCAATCCCTTGTGGTTGCCCAGATCATACACCCGATAAGGATAAATACCATGACACTGCATATTTCTCTTGGGCCTCTTCTCGCTTTAGCAGCCGGCATTGCTATTTTAATTAAGCCCAAACTCTTAAATTACATTGTAGCCGCTTACTTAATCATTGTAGGCGTAGTCGGTATTTTTGGTATATAGCTACATTGATAATGGTGGGCAATAAAAACCCTTGCCACCCGACATTGCTCGGTGGGCAACAAAAACCCTTGTCCACCCTACAACTGATAACTTCCCAAACCGTTGAATAATCATTCTTTTTTAAATGAAGGGCAGCCAGCGCCCCATTTATCCGTGCTAGTGCCTATTTACAATGAAGCCGACAATATCGCGCCATTGATCCACGACATTCGCACCGCTTTGGATGATCAAATCGCCTACGAGCTGATCTACATTGATGACAATAGCACAGACACCAGTTGGGCCATCTTGCAAGAACACGCTAAAGATTTTAAAGCGTTACGGCTCATACGGCATCAAAAAACCTATGGGCAAAGCATCGCCATTTTAACCGGCATTAAAGCCGCCCAGGCCGACTGGATTGTGACACTTGATGGCGATGGGCAAAACGATCCGGCCGATATTCCGCGTTTATTAGCCGTTTTACAAAACCCTGAACGGCCTTTACAACTAGTAATGGTTGCCGGTGTCAGACGCTTTCGTCATGACAACCGCCTAAAACGCCTATCCTCACGGATTGCCAACAGCATACGCCACCGCTTATTACATGATAATACCCGAGACACCGGCTGCGGCCTCAAACTCTTCTCGCGCAAAGCCTTTTTAGCCCTACCGCATTTTAACCACATGCACCGTTTTTTACACGCACTGTTTTTACGAGAGGGAGGACAAGTGATCTCTATCGAAGTCAACCACAGGCCCCGTCAGCATGGCAAATCAAAATATGGCCTATTTGATCGCCTCTGGGTAGGTATAACAGACTTATTAGGCGTAATGTGGTTACAACGTCGCGCAGTCAAAGCGGAAATGATTGAGGAAGCTCAACAACATGACCAATGAAACCTTATGGTTAATAATAGGCTTTACTGGCCAAGTGTTTTTTTCATTGCGTTTTTTAGTGCAATGGTGGCAAAGCGAACGTCAACAACGCAGCGTTATACCCCTTGAATTTTGGTACTTCAGCATCTTAGGCGCAGTAACGCTTTTAGCTTATGCCATTCATCGTGCAGACCCCGTATTTATCGTAGGGCAACTCACTGGCCTATTTATTTATATGCGAAACTTACATCTCATCAAAAAAAATCAAAATTCTCCCAACCTATCGAAAGAGGGGTAATATTAGGGATTTTGTAGATAGGGTGGGTAATAAAAACACGCCCGTAGGGGCAATCCCTTGTGGTTGCCCTTGAAAATTTTCCCACTCAGCTCAAATCAAGATCACAGCGCTGAATCAGCGTTCTGTCCAGCCGGCAAAGTAAAATAAAAAAGACTCCCCTGGCTTTCTGCGTTTTCTACCCCAACTTGTCCACCCAGTTTTTCAACAATCTGTTGCACAATAGATAAACCTAAACCATGCCCTTCAGCACGATCTTGGTGTAACCGGGTAAAAGGTGTAAATAAGCTCGCTTTCGCCTCTTCAGTCAGGCCAGGGCCATTATCGCATACCCAAAAACGTATTTTACCCTCGTCTAGGGTATCAGCACCCGTTTCTAAAAGCGGTGGTTGTCCGCCATACTTTAAACCATTACTCAAATAATTCGCCCAAACTTCTTCAATCCAAGGTGCGTAACCCAATGCAATCGGCCAACTGTCAGGTAAACGGATTTGAGCTTGAAAATCTCTTATCATATAAGCCAGACGTTTTTCGATAACTTGCCTGATAATTGACGACATATCCAATGGTTTTGTTTTAACCTCATCCTGTCCTGACGCTCTTGCCAGTAACAACAAAGCATTCACAATATCAACCATCTTATTACCCGATTCAACAATCAACTGTAAACATTTTTGATCAAGATCACCACAAATATGGCCTGATGAACAGTGAGTTAAGAGTCGATTGCTCAGGCCTAAAAGGCCATTTAAAGGGTTTTTCAGATCATGAGCGACAGTGCGAGCAAAAGCATTTAATTCAGTATTGCGCTTTTCAAGTTCTACCGCATATTCTTTTTTGAATTGCAGTTCTTCTTCCAATTGTTGTTGCAACTGGCGAAGTTTTAAATGCGTGGTGATACGGGATAAGACTTCTTCATGCTGAATCGGTTTCGTGATGTAATCAACCGCGCCAAGTGAAAATCCTTTGACTTTATCAACTGTTTCAGACAGCGCAGTCATAAAAATGATGGGAATATCTTGAGTACTGTCTTGTGACTTCAAAACTTGACAGACTTTAAAACCATCCATACCCGGCATCATCACATCCAACAAAATTAAATCGGGGTGTGCATACTCCGCTTTTTTGAGAGCGGCTTTACCTTCCTTAGCCACCAACACTTTAAAACCGGCATGGGTTAAAAAGTCTAACAAAAAGCTCACATTAGCGGGTATGTCATCAACAATTAAAAGCGTTTCTTGTCGCGAATTGAGGGTGTTCATAATCACTCGTGGTATTTTTGATAATAGACGGCACGACTTAGTGACAATTATTTTTGATATTGAATGCTACACCACGATACCGTTAAAAAAAATGCCTTGTCGTGAATAGTGATTACATGACAATCAGGGTAGGAGTGCAAACTTGAGTTTGCGAATTGAGTTTGCGAATTGTACGTTCCAACTTGAGTTTAGGCTATAACCGAGGCGCTTCCACTTTACTTAACACCGCTTTCAATACATTATCAACATCATGGCCTTCAATTTCCAATTCAGGCGCTAAAGTGATACGGTGACGCAAGGTAGCCAGTACAATGTTTTTGACATCATCAGGTGTCACAAAATCGCGCTCTGCCAACAAGGCCGTAGCACGCGCGGCACGAATCAATGCAATACTACCTCGCGGCCCAGCCCCTAAACTGACTCCAGGCCAAGTGCGCGTGTTCCGCACAATGTTCACCACGTAATCATACACGCGATCATCCACTTGTAAATTAGCAGTCAAACGTTGTAGCATAATCACGTCTTCGGGTTTAATGATGGCATTCACAGCACTGACATCTAAGCCTTCGCCTACTTTAGTTGAAGTGACTTGTTTTACTAAACGAGTTTCTTCTTGTTCGCTGGGATAGTCTATGCATATTTTTAATAAAAATCGATCCAGTTGAGCTTCGGGTAACGGGTAAGTACCTTCTTGTTCAACCGGGTTTTGAGTAGCGAGTGTCATAAACGGCTTCGAAACGGTAAAGCCCCTGCCTTCAATGGTAACTTGTTGTTCTTGCATGACTTCTAACAAAGCCGCTTGACTTTTAGCCGGAGCGCGATTGATTTCATCGGCTAACAATAAGTGCGTAAAAACAGGCCCTTTGCGAATACGAAATTCCTCACTTTTCATATCGTACATGGCATGGCCTGTAACATCGCTAGGCATCAAATCAGGGGTAAATTGGATGCGTGTAAAACGGCCATCAAAGGTTTTCGCCAAAGCTTGTACTAATAAAGTTTTGCCTAAACCAGGTACCCCTTCAATCAGCACATGTCCAGCAGCTAATAAGGCAACCAGTACTTGATCAACCACTTCCTGTTGACCCACAACCGCATGACTGACTTCTTCGCTAATCTGTTGAACAATTTCGATAGCACGATTGACTTGTCCATTGGTAGACGAAGTCTTTATTAACATTAATCTTTTCCTTTTTTACTTGACACGAGATCGTAGAGACGCACGGCCGTGCGTCTCTACAGCCGTGCGTCTCTACAGATACCAAGCTTAAGCCTTTACCACCAACACAGCACACTGAGCAAAACCAATCACACGTTCTGAAACACTGCCAACCAAGATTTTTTCTAAGCCAGTACGACCATGGCTGCCGACAACAATCAGATCGCAACCAATCTCTTCTGCCGTTTTAACAATCGTTTCAGCGTACCTGCCCGTCACGATTTGACTTTCTACACTGATACCTTGCTCTTGCAAAAAGGCAGTGATCCGCTCAATGACGGCTTCCGCTTCCTTGTGGCGTTCTTCTTTATGTGACGTGTAAACAACCGATATCACCGTGACTTTCGCATTGAAACCCTGAGCCAATTTGACAACAGTGGCAGCCGCTTTTTCACTATAACGCGAACCATCAACCGCCAACAGGAAATTTTTACCTTTAATCTCACCTTCTCGCGGCGTGACCAGTATATTGCAATTTGCTAAACCGATCACTTTGGCAGTGCTACTACCCATCATCAGCCGCATCAAGCCAGATTTTCCACGTCTACCCATAACAATGAGATCGACCTTTTCTTCTTCTGCGGTTTCGACAATGGCTTCATAGGGCGATTCACCACGGCAAAGTTGAATTTCAGATTTAACATTCGCTTCAAGCGCTTTAGATTTAACTGTCTCCAAATAACTATAAGCTTTATTTTCAGCCTGTTTTATCAAATGTTGCAGTGCAACAGGATCCGCTTCAGGAGAAGCGTTTACCACTGACGTAATAAACAGCTGACTGTTTAAGGTACGGGCCAGCTGAATGGCTTCACGTTCTGCACCTGCACTAAACTCTGAACCATCAGTGGCTAACAGTATTTTTTCACGCCTCCAAGGCGATAATAGTGTAATCATCATTTAAATTCCCGCAATTAAAATACCATGTCAGAAGTTCTTGTATTAGCTTGCCGTCGCTAAGGAGTTGATGCCGCCTTCTCCAGTTCGATTTTTTCTAGCCGTATGCCACGCCACATAGCGCCTAATATAACAACAGCCCCTAAAGTTAAAGCGAATACCATGATAATGAAGCTCGTATTTCTCAGGATATATT
>Ga0316201_10003286_pt1 | contig 11896 bp, 5 predicted proteins | sample CS6wburrow_MG_FD_204516 | JGI IMG/M metagenome (GOLD analysis project Ga0316201, IMG submission 204516) | Coastal sediment microbial communities from Delaware Bay, Delaware, United States - CS-6 worm burrow | ecosystem: Environmental > Aquatic > Marine > Coastal > Sediment | place: USA: Delaware... | reverse complement strand
CCCGCAGTAGCCAGTGGCTGTATTTTTCCGCACCCATTTCCTCATTTTCGCGCGCAAAATCTGTGACAGCCCTGGATGCAGAGCGTGGCCAGGGTGAGATGGCCGCATGGTTGGCATACAGGCCGCGCTGCAATATGGGGAATTCCTCAATGGGAATTTCAGAGTTTGAATTTTGTACTGTGGTGTCCTTATTCATGACGATATAATGAACGCACTGTGACACCCACCGCAACGTCAAATACGCCAGGGGACAGGCCAAAGGCCATCATTCATGTCGATATGGATGCGTTCTACGCATCTGTTGAGCAACGGGATCAGCCGCAATATAGAAACATGCCGGTGATCGTTGGGGGTACGAGCGGCAGGGGAGTGGTTGCCGCCGCCAGTTACGAGGCCCGCAAATTCGGCATTCACTCAGCCATGCCGATGTCCCGCGCTCGCAGCCTGTGCCCACGCGTCGTGGTGTTGCCGGTGCGCATGGCGCGTTACCGGGAGGTTTCCGCCGAGGTTTTCAAAGTATTTCGGGAGTCCACGCCAGAGGTCGAAGGTTTGTCGCTGGACGAGGCGTTTCTTGACGTGACGGCAAGCCTTGCACTATTTGGAAGTATAGAAACGATTGGCGCGACATTGAGGGAAAAAATACTAAGCCGAACCGGTCTTCATGCTTCGGTGGGTATGGCGCACAACAAGTATCTTGCCAAGTTGGCCTCGGATGCGGGCAAGCCGAGGGGCTTCGTTCATGTCCCGCAAAATGGCGTGCGTGCTTTCCTCGACCCCATGCCGGTAAGCAGGGTCTGGGGTATCGGTAAACGAACGCTGCCAAAATTGAAAGGTTTGGGTATCCTGACAATCGGTCAGCTGCGCAAGACCGATCCTGTCTTGCTGGGCAGTGTACTCGGCAACCGGACCCGGCATTTCCTGGCACTGGCGAGGGGTGAGGATGACCGTGAGGTGGTGGCCACCAGGGCGGAAAAGTCCATCAGCCGGGAAGAGACCTTCGACCAGAATATTGTCAAGCCGCCGGAACTATACGCACGGTTGCAACGCCAGGTTGAGTCGGTCACCGGGCGCTTGCGTGCACATGGGCTGGTAGCGCGCACCATTCAGATCAAGGTTCGTGATGCCCGTTTTCGTACCGTGACGCGCAGCCGCAGCCTGGTGGTGCCGACTTCAAGTACAAGGGTCGTGTTCAGACAGGCCCGGTCACTTTTGGAAAAATGGCTGCAGGAACACTCCGGCACGCCGGTCAGATTATTGGGAGCCGGTGTCAGTGGTCTTGAAGAACCGGATGCTCACGGCATCGATTATGACACGGCGGAACAAAGAGCGCTGGATAATACGCTGGATGAAATCCGGCGTCGCTATGGTGAGACTATGGCCACTCATGCGGGAACGTTGAGGACAGATAAAAAAACGGGGTGAAATTGGATATCACCCCGTTTGCACTGTTTGCTTACCCGTATTCACTGTATGAATTCGTTTAACACGCGGCTGAATTTTTTCCTTTAACCGGGATATATATGCATCATGTGACCCGAGGTGATGTAATAACGGTCAGTCCTCCACGACGTTGTGACACCCGGCGGCGAAAGCCATGTCACCGGGGTTGTGCAAGCTTCCTCATCAGCTTAGTGCTTCAGGCGTCTCTGAGTTCCCTTCGCAGGATTTTTCCGACGTTGCTCTTCGGCAAATCATCCATGAACTCCACGTAACGCGGACGTTTGTAGCCGGTCAGGTTTTCCTTGCAGAAGTCGATGACCTCCTGCTTGGTGAGGCTGGGGTCTTTCTTTACCACGAAGAGGCTGACCGCCTCACCGGATTTTTCATCAGGTACACCGATTGCCGCCACTTCAAGCACTTTTGGATGCAGGGCGACCACGTCCTCTATTTCGTTGGGGTAAACGTTGAACCCGGACACGAGGATCATATCTTTCTTGCGATCCACGATCTTGAAATAGCCATCCTCGGTCATAATCGCGATATCGCCAGTATGCAGCCAGCCGTCAGCGTCCAGTACTTCGTCGGTGGCCTCCGGCCGTTGCCAGTAGCCTTTCATGACCTGGGGACCGCGGATACACAGTTCACCCGTTTCACCGGCTTCGAGGAACTCACCTTCCTCATTTTTGATGGCCGCTTCCGTCGAGGAAATTGGAAGACCAATATAGCCATTGTAAGCTTCCAGTGTGACCGGGTTGATACAGGCTGCCGGTGATGTTTCCGTCAGGCCATATGCTTCGATAAGCGGTACCCCGGTCACCTCTTTCCACCGCTCCGCGACTGCTTTCTGAACAGCCATACCGCCACCCAGCGTCATTTTGAGGTGTGAAAAGTCGAGATCCGCAAACCCATCGGTATGCAGCAAGCCATTGAACAAAGTGTTGACACCGGTGATGGCCGTGAACGGATGCTTACCGAGTTCCTTGATGAACCCGGGCATGTCGCGCGGGTCGGCAATCAGGATGTTGCTGCCGCCAAGATATAAGAAGGTCAGGCAATTGGCTGTCAACGCGAAGATATGATAAAGCGGAAGGGCGGTGATGATCGTCTCATGTGATTCACCATCCAGTTGGGCCAACCATGCGCGCGACTGCAGCAGGTTTGCCACTATGTTCCGGTGGGTTAACATCGCCCCCTTCGCAACACCGGTGGTGCCGCCTGTGTATTGTAGAAACGCGATGTCTTCAAATGCGATATTGGCCGGTTTCAACGGCAGCTTTTTCCCTTTTTCAAGCACGTCCTGGAGCTTCTCAGAGCCGGGTAATTTCCAGGCCGGAATCGATTTCTTGACATGCCTGAGTACGAAGTTGACCAACAGGGATTTCGGGAAATCCAGAAGGTCGCCAACCCCGGTGGTGATGATATGTTCCAGTGGGACCTCGTCACGAACGCTTTCCAGCACAGATGCAAAATTCTCGACGACGACGATGGCCTTGGCCCCGGCATCGACCAATTGATGCCGCATCTCGCGCGCTGTGTACATCGGATTGGTATTGACGACAACGAGACCCGCCCGCAATGCACCAAAAAGTGCAACCGGGTACTGCAATATATTTGGCATCATAAGGGCGATACGGTCACCCGGTTGCAGACCCAGGTTCTGCAGGTAAGCCGCAAAATTTCTGGTCAGGTAATCAAGCTCCGAATATGTCAATTCCGCGCCCATACTGTGATAGGCCATTCGGTCTTTGTGCTCTTGACAGCTTTGTTCCAGTATGTCGACAATTGAGCGGTAACCACTCAGGTCTATCTGGGCCGGCACTCCCGGTGGGTAGCTTTTTAACCAGGGTTTTTCCATCATTTCATATACCTTCCGTTTTCGTCGAGAGCGATTTTAACTCGCCAACAATTATCTTTTGTTCCTGTGCATAATAAATGACTTTGCACAATATTTTGTAGTTTTTGTTTGCCGACCCGTTTGGGTGTGTTTATTATCGAAGCGCAAAAACTCCAAGGTGATACCGGATGGGTGAACAAAATATCGTCGAAGGCGCAAGCGAATCCGCTCGACAGAGCTTCATGAAATCGCTCCTTGAGGAGGTCAGGGCGCTGGAAGCAATGCTTGACAAAGGCATGGTTGAGTCCGGTGTAAGTCGTATCGGGGCGGAGCAGGAGATGTTCCTTATCAACAGGGCGCATCAGCCGACCCTGACTGCACTCAAGGTCCTGGATAAACTGGACGATGAAAGGTTTACCCATGAACTCGGCCTGTTCAATATCGAAGCAAATCTATCGGTCCAGGAGCTCAAATCAGATTGCCTGGGCAGGATGGAGGCCGAGGCACAGGAAGTCTATGCCAAAGCCCGTGAGGCAGCGCACCAGTGCGAAAGTGAAATTGCGCTGGTAGGAATCCTGCCAACCATTACGATGAAGGACCTCGGTCTCGACTCGATGGTGCCCATTCCCCGCTATCATGCGTTGAACAAGGCCTTCATGGATTTGCGTGGCCATAATTTGCAATTCACGATCAACGGTATTGACCAGCTGACGGTCAACCACGACAACCTGATGCTCGAGGCCTGCAACACCAGTTTCCAGGTGCATTTCCAGGTTAGCCCCGATGATTTTGCCAAGCTCTACAACATCGCCCAGGTGGTGACCGCACCCCTGTTGGCAGCGGCTGTCAACTCGCCGATACTACTGGGAAAAAGGCTATGGCACGAAACGCGAATCTCGGTGTTTGAATATTCCGTCGATGCGCGATCCGAAACCCACCAGACCCGCGGTTTGAAACCCCGTGTACATTTTGGCAATCACTGGGTCGACAAGTCCGTCACTGAAATCTTCAAGGAGGACATTGCACGCTTCCGTGTAATTCTGACCACCGAAACAGAGGACGATCCGCTGGCCATGGTAGCGCAGGGTATCGCACCCAAACTCAAAGCCCTGTGCCTGCACAACGGCACCGTTTACCGCTGGAATCGTGCTTGTTACGGTGTGCACAATGGGATCCCGCACCTGCGTATTGAAAACCGCGTCATTCCATCCGGCCCGACAGTTATCGATGAAATCGCCAACACGGCATTCTTTGTCGGAATGATGGCCGGTATGTCAAAGGAATATGGTGATATTCGCGAGCACATCACGTTCCAGGACGTCAAGGCCAACTTCATGGCGTCGGCCAGGGCGGGAATCCGTGCACAAATGAACTGGTTTGATGATACCCATATGCCCGCCCGGGAGTTGATTCTCAATGAACTGCTGCCCCTGGCCGAGTGTGGCCTGCAGAATTATGGCGTGGAGCAAAAAGATATTGATAAATACCTGGGTGTTTTACATGACCGGGTTTCGACACGACGCAACGGCGCCCGTTGGGCGCTGGAGTCTCTGAATGACATGAATGAGCAGGGTACGGAAGATCAACGCATGCGTTGCCTCGTCAGTAGCATGGTCGAACAGCAAACATCCGGTCGTCCGATTTCCGAGTGGAAGTTGGCGGAGTTCTGTGACAATCATGGCTGGCGCGAGAGTTATCTGAAAGTTTCCCAATTCATGGCCACTGACCTGTTTACCGTCAGGCCGGATGACATCGTGGATTTTGCGGCAGCGCTGATGGACTGGCGTCATATCCGGCATGTCCCGGTTGAAGGTGATGACGGTGAACTGGTCGGGTTGGTATCGCATCGTGCATTGTTGAGGCTTGTGGCCGAGGGCAGGGTCGGTGGAGAGCACAAGGTATCCGTCAGTGAAATCATGACAAGGAATCCGGTAACGATCAATTCCGATGCCACCACCGTAGATGCAATACGCGCAATGCGTGACGCCCGCGTGGCCTGTTTGCCGGTTGTTGAAAAGGGTAAGTTGATTGGTCTGGTAACCGAGCATGATCTCATTGTCGTTTCTTCCCAACTGCTGGAGCGTTACCTGGAAGAAGACAAATGAGTCAATGATGAGGTCTGTTTTTGGCGTGATTTTCTCGTGTTTGTTTGTGGTGGCCTGTGGAGAAGAGCTCACGGTTGAGCAACAGGTCATCGCTACACTCCGCAACATGGAATACGCTGCAGAAGAAGGCCGGCACCTTGATTTTATTACGCATGTCGCAGATTCATTCAGCGGTCAGCAGGGCACGATGGACCGCCGTGAGTTCCACCGGTTCATGATATTCCAAATCAATCAGAATCGTCGTCTGCAGGCGCAGTTTTTTCCTATCTTTGTAGACGAAACCGGTGAAAACCTGGCCTCGGCCCATTTTAAAATACTGGTTACCGGTGGTGCCGGTCTGCTACCGGAGAGCGGCCAGTTGTTCGAGGTGGAGACACAATGGTTACGCGAAGCTGGTGCCTGGCTTCTGGCCGGTGCAGACTGGGAAGCCGTGCGTATCCCGGATCTCCCGGTAATGGAAAATTAGATGCGTCAATTCCGCGTTCTCGGTTTTTGAGAACGTCTGCACTACAATCGTAGCATGACTGTTGATAGTTCAGACACGATGTTACCCGGCGGTTTTCATCCCGCGGTAAATCAATGGTTCAAAAAATACTTTGCTTCACCGACACCGGTGCAGACAGCCGCGTGGGCCGAGATCATGCGAAAGCCACAGGTGCTTATCGCGGCGCCAACCGGTAGCGGAAAGACCCTGGCCGCTTTTCTGTGTGCGATCAATGATCTCGTGGGGCAAAGTCGCCGCGGTGCATTGGAAGACAAGGTTTATGTACTGTATATCTCGCCACTTAAGGCGCTTTCAAACGATATAGAAAAAAACCTGCAGTTGCCCCTGCAGGGCATTGCTGATGAACTTGCCAGCGGTGCGGAGCCGTCACACCACATTCGAGCCGCGGTCAGAACCGGTGATACACCGGCGTCCGAAAGGGCAAAAATGGCCAGGCGGCCACCACATATCCTTGTCACGACGCCCGAGTCGCTATACCTGTTGCTGACCTCGGTTTCCGGGAGAAACATGCTTGCCGGTCTTTCCACCGTGATCGTCGATGAGATTCATGCACTGGCCGGCAACAAGCGTGGCAGTCACCTGGCCCTGTCGCTGGCGCGACTCGACGCCCTGTGCGGTTATTCGCCGGCGCGCATCGGTCTTTCGGCGACACAAAAGCCCATCAGGATGATTGCGGACTACCTGTGCGGCGGTCTCGACTGTGAGATTGTCGATACCGGCCACAAACGGCACATGGATATCCGCATTGACTTACCGGGGTCTCCACTGGCGCCGGTGTTGTCCAACGAGGTCTGGGAAGAACTTTACGAAAAACTCGTTGCATATATTCTCACTCACAATACGACACTGGTATTTGTCAACACCCGGCGTCTTGCCGAGCGTATCGCACGGCACCTGGCAGAACGGCTGGGTGAAGGCGCGGTCACCGCTCACCATGGAAGCCTTTCGCGCACTCACCGGTTGCAGGCCGAGCAGGCGCTCAAGTCCGGGCAGCTAAAAGCGCTGGTGGCGACGGCATCCCTGGAGTTGGGGATTGATATCGGGCATGTCGACCTGGTGTGCCAAATGGGCACACCGGGCAGCATTTCGGCACTATTGCAACGCATCGGCCGCTCCGGTCACGCTGTGGGTGAAACACCCAAAGGCCGGTTGTTTCCGCTTAGCCGGGATGACCTGGTGGAGTGTGTAGCCTTGCAAAGGGCACTTGAGTCGGGAGAACTGGACGCCATCATCATACCGCCAGCCCCGCTTGATGTGCTGGCTCAGCAAGTGGTGGCGGAAGTAGCGGTGCGTGACTGGCATGTGGATGAACTGCGGCGGGTGGTGTGTAAGGCCTGGCCTTACCATGATTTGAAAAAGGAGCAGTTTCTCGCCGTCGTGCGAATGCTCGCGGACGGTTATTCGACCCGCCGTGGAAGGCGTTCGGCGCTCATATTTTACGACGCCATCAACGGCCAGTTACGCGGACGCCCTGCGGCACGTCTTACGGCACTGCAAAATGGCGGCGCCATCCCCGATCATTTCGACTATGAGGTCATCATGTTGCCGCAGGGCCATCGTATCGGAACCCTGAACGAGGACTTTGCCTTTGAAAGCATACCCGGTGATATTTTCCAGCTTGGCAACACCAGCTACCGGATGCTCAAAATTGAACAGGGCAGGGTGCTGGTCGAAGACGCACAGGGCCAGCCTCCAACGATACCTTTCTGGTTTGGTGACCGGCCAGGCCGCAGCGATGAGCTATCAAATGCTGTTTCCAATTTACGCAGTGATATAGAAGAAAAATTGAAAGAACAGGAACCTGCATTTGTTATTGAAAAAATTCATGAGGACGGGATTTCGAGGCCGGCAGCGATACAGCTGGTCGAATACCTGCATGCGTCCGTGCAGGCCCTGGGTTGTTTACCAACCCGGGACAGGATTGTTATGGAACGGTTTTTCGACGACTCGGGAGACATGCACCTGGTGGTACACGCACCGCTGGGCTCTCGGCTGATGCGTGCATGGGGCCTCGCGCTTCGCAAGCGTTTCTGCCGGCAATTCAACTTCGAGTTGCAGGCCTCAGCATTGGAAGACTCATTGATACTTTCGCTGGGTGAAACCCACAGTTTTAAAATTGCAGATGTAGCGGGTTATCTGAAACCGGAAACGGTTCGTGATGTATTGGTACAGGCATTGCTGGACGCACCCATGTTCGAGTTGCGCTGGCGTTGGAATGCAACCATTGCGCTGGCTGTGCAGCGTATGCGCAATGGCAAGAAAATTCCGCCCCAGTGGCAAAGAAACCAGGCCGAAGACCTGGTAGCGGTGGTCTTTCCCGACCAGATCGCCTGTTTTGAAAATATACGCGGTGCAAGGGAAATACCCGATCACCCGCTGGTCAACCAGACTATCGACGACTGCCTGACCGATACGATGGATATCGATGGTCTGGAGCTTCTTTTAAGCAGGATGGTTGCCGGCGAAATAGAAATACGGTGTCTCGACCTGGTGGGTCCGTCGCCCTTATCACGCGAAATCATCAACGCGCGCCCCTATGCATTTCTCGATGACGGCGAAGCTGAAAATCGCCGCACGCGTGCCATCAGCAACGACCCGGACGACCTTTCATCCGCGGGCACACTGAGTATTATAAGCGTCGAAGCAAGAACCCAGGTGCGTGACGAGGTGTGGATCCAACCGCGAAACCCCGATGAACTGCACGATGGGCTTTTACAGCTGGGTTTTCTGACACAGGCGGAATTCACCAGCGGCAACTCCAGTTGTGGCGCTGCCGGAAACGCCAGCCAGTGGGGTCAGTGGTTCTCGGTCCTGGCAGAAGATTGTCGGGTTTGTAGTATCAAGTCAGGTGATACCGCCAACGGGGGAACCAGGCACTGGTGGGTGGCTTCCGAGCGCTTGCCGGAATGGCAGGCCATACATCCACAGTCACAATTTTCGCCAGACCCGAGTGCTTTTCTGCCCGGTGGGCCGGCCATTGAACGGGAAGATGCCCTTGCGGGCTTGCTCAGAAGCCGCATGAGCGGCCTGGGCCCTGTCAGCCGGTCGCAGTTGGCGATGGATTTTGGCCTGGATGAAGAGAGCATGCACAGGGCCTTGTTGAGTCTGCAGAATGAGGGTTTTGCGATCCTGATGCAGGATGAGGGCATCGAGAACCTCTGGTGTGAACGCCGCCTGTTGGCACGCGTTCACCGCTATAGCCGCGAACAACGCCGGCGTGCGGTCAAGCCGGTCTCACCGGCGCATTACATGAATTTCCTGGTGCAATGGCATGGTCTGGATGACGCCGGTGCTGATCTCGATGAGTCGCTGTCCCTGCTACAGGGATGGTCGGCTCCGGCAGCCATGTGGGAGCGCAACCTGCTAGGAGCACGATGCAGGGATTATTCCCCGGAGCAACTCGACCATCGTTTCCTGAGCGGACAGTTGGCCTGGTTCCGGCCCACTTCGGCAGCAGAACAGGCAGGCACCATTGTTTCGGCTACACCACTGGCGATCGTACCGCGTATCAATATTCGCCAATGGCTGCCGGAACCGCCGGATACCAAGTCGATCATGGACTCGCTTGCTGCGAAAGTTCTCGTATTGCTTGAGAAGCACGGCGCCATGTTTACCTCCGATCTCGAAGAGCAGTCTGGCCTGCTCCGTCCGCAATTGGAACAGGCATTGAAAACCCTGATCGCCGCGGGCGCGCTTACTGCCGATGCGTTCTCACCGGTGCGGTGGTTACTGCGGCCCGAAGCGCAAAAACTACGCAGTTCAAGACGGGCCAAGCGTTACACCCAGAACCTGCCGGTTGGCCGCTGGAGCACCATGGGCGCCGGGTTTGGCCAGCAACAGGCAGGACTGTTGAGTAATAGCGCACAGCAACGACAGGCCGTTATCTGCCAGTCCCTGTTGCGTCGCTACGGTGTGGTGTTCCGTGCAGTGATTCAAAGGGAGACGCTGCTGCCACCGTGGCGGGAGTTGCTGCAGTACCTCAGGCGCATGGAAGACCGCGGGGAAGTGCGCGGTGGGCGTTTCGTGGATGGTTTCTCCGGTGAACAATTCGCGCTGCCCGAAGCCATTGGCTTGCTTCGTCAACCTCCGGAAAACAGTGATAAGCCCGTGTTCACGGTGATCAGCGCCTGCGATCCGCTAAATCTGGGTGGTCTGATTGTTCCCGGAGCGAAGACCCCGGCAACGACCGGCAACCGTATCCTGCTGGAAAACGGTTTGCCCGTGGCGCGGATATTGGGTGATGAACTCGAGGAGTTCCCCGGAATCAGCGCCGCAGCCAGTCGAGAGGCCCGTATGCGTTTGCAGGTGGTAAAACCCTGGCCCGGCCCTGTTTCAATAAAGCCCGCGGGTGCTCTCTGACTTAAATCGGTGAAGAAAAAAGCAATGCCCGGTCAGCTACCGGTCTCAGCACTTCTTCATAGTTGTGCGAGTCAGGTCTTCTTCAAAGTCCGTTCATCGCCCATGTGAACGATGATATGTCCCCCCCTGACGCCCTCCAGTCCGATTCTGTTCGAGTCGGTCAGGTGTTTTCCGGTTTCAATTGCACGTATGCCACGGCAGACAGAATGGGGATTACGCACTTCTACCGTTACCCGGGTTCCCCTGATATTGATCCTCGCGGTGAAACCCGGCCACCCGGACGGCAGGCAGGGGTCGAAAATCAACTCATCTGCCGTGCGCCGGAGCCCCAGGATTCCTTCGATACCAAAGCGCCACAACCATGATGCCGACCCCGTATACCATGTCCAGCCGCCGCGTCCAAGGTGCTGCGTGGAGCTGTAAATATCTGCGGCAAGCACGTAGGGTTCAACCCTGTAACGTTCCACTGAAGCTTTGTCAGAGCATCGCAGGACCGGGTTCATCAGCCTGAATAACCATTCGGCGCGATCCCCATCACCCTGACGTGCCAGCGCCCAGCCCAGCCACACGGCGGCATGCGTATACTGGCCGCCATTTTCCCTGACTCCGGGCGGATAGCCCTTGATATAACCCGGGTCATGTACCGCTGCATCGAATGGGGGCGTCAATAACGAGATGATACGGTTTTCCCCGTCGACGAGATGCTCCAGGGCGGATTCCAGGGCTTGCTTCGCCCTGTCCGCTGAGGTGGATTTTGCCAGGGTTGCCCAGGATTGAGAGATTGAGTCAATCTTGCATTCCGGCTGTGCCCCGGAGCCGATGGGAGTACCGTCGTCGTAAAATGCTCGCCGGTACCACGCGCCGTCCCAGGCCTTCATTTGAATCGTCTGCTGCACATTTTCCACCCAGTCTGCAAATTGTTTGTCCCCCGGTTGGACATCTGCCGATCTGCACAGCTGGAAGTAGCGCTCAACAGCAGCGCTTGCAAACCAGGCCAGCCAGACACTCTCACCACGCCCATCGGCGCCAACCAGGTTCATGGCGTCGTTCCAGTCACCGCTGCCGATCAGCGGCAGGCCAGTGGGACCGGTTGTCAATCCTTTTTGAAGTGCGCGTCGGCAGTGCTCAAGCAGGGTTGCTGACTCAGCGCCTGCAACATATTCACCGTAACGGTCATCTTCTCCCTCTTCGAGTGGCGGAGCACTGATAAACGGGATCATCTCATCCAGAATTTGCGAATCTCCGGTGACCTCGACATATTCAGCGGTAACGTAAGGCAACCACAGGAGGTCATCAGAACAACGGCTGCGTACGCCTTTTCCCGATGGTGGATGCCACCAATGCAGCACGTCTCCAGTGTCAAACTGGCGCTTAGCTGCTTCCAGTATCTGCTCCCGCGCCAATTCGGGCTTGACTTGCAGCAAAGCCATGACATCCTGGAGTTGATCACGAAAACCAAAGGCGCCACTCGACTGGTAGAAGCCTGTGCGAGCGAAAATTCGTGCACTGACGGCCTGGTAGAGCAACCAGCGATTGAGTAACAGGTCCATGGCCGGTTCAGGTGTACTGACCGAGATGGACCCCAGCAATTCATCCCAAAAACCCTGGGTCTTCTGCCAGGCACCCTCTGCCATATCCGGGTTCAAATACCTG
>Ga0316201_10003285_pt1 | contig 11897 bp, 11 predicted proteins | sample CS6wburrow_MG_FD_204516 | JGI IMG/M metagenome (GOLD analysis project Ga0316201, IMG submission 204516) | Coastal sediment microbial communities from Delaware Bay, Delaware, United States - CS-6 worm burrow | ecosystem: Environmental > Aquatic > Marine > Coastal > Sediment | place: USA... | reverse complement strand
GGTAAACTTATTAGAATGTCGTATCTGGAACATTTCAAACTCTCCGAGCAACCCTTCAGGCTGACGCCCGATCCGGATTTCATATACTGGAGCAAGCAGCATGCACGCGCCAAAGCGTACATGGAGTCCACGATATGGCTCGCCGACGGCTTCGTCGTCATCACGGGCGAGATCGGATCGGGAAAAACGACGCTGCTGCAGTCTTTTCTATCGGAGGTCGACGACAACGTCGTTTACGCCGTCGTATCCCAGACCCAGTTGACGCCGACCGAGTTCCTGCAGGCCGTTCTGACCGAGTTCGGTTTCAAGCCGTTCAACAAGCGCAAGGTCGAGCTGCTGGACATGCTCAACATGTTCCTCATCGAGCAATACTCGAACGGCAAGAAAGTCGTTTTGATTGTCGACGAAGCGCAAAACCTGACGCGAAAAGTGCTTGAAGAAATTCGCATGATCTCGGGTATCGAGACGCACAAGGAAAAGGTGCTTCGCATCATCCTCGCGGGCCAGCCGGAACTGCGGGACAAACTGGATGCGCCGAGCCTGAAACAGCTGGTGCAGCGGGTGCGCCTGCGCTTTCACCTCAAGGCGCTCGACCGCCGCGAAACCGAGGAGTACATCAAGCATCGGCTGGCCATCGGTGGATGCGAGGGAGATCTGTTCGCCGACGACTGTTTCGATACCATTTATCGTTTCACGGGCGGCGTGCCGCGCCTTATCAACACACTCTGTGACACAGCGTTGCTGTGCGCGTTTGCCGATGGCAGGACGGGCGTTGCCGACGCTGACGTGCTGTCAGCGATCCACGAGCTGAACTGGAAGGAGCACGAGAGCAATACCGGGATTCACGAAAAGCTGCAGCAGGTTCAGCAGCACCTGCCCGTCTCGGCAGCGGTGACACAGATTGCCGTACGTTCAAACGGAGAGGTCCTGGCCGAACACACGTTCCCCTTGGGCCGCGTTATCGTAGGACGGTCTCCGGACAACGAGATTTACGTCAAGAGCAAGTTCGTCAGCCGACACCACGCGCAGCTCGTCAGCGACGAGAACGGCTGTGTTATAGAGGATCTCAACAGCACAAACGGGCTTTTCCTGGGCGCAAAGCAGATCAAAAAGTATCGCCTGAGGGACGGTGACGTGGTTTCGCTGGGCGTACACGAACTGGTTTACACCGACCTGCGGCTGGCTCTGCAAGATACAGGAGAGTCGGAGGAAGACCAGGTTACCGCAGGCGAAGACAGCGAAGAGAGCGACGACCAGGATTCGGCCGTCAACGAGCAGTAGCCCGACTTCGTCTAGTTGTCCTGTCGCTGCCCAACGCGCCGATCGGTGTCCCGGTAGTCACGACGCTTCAGGAGCACAACCAACCCCGCGACCAGGCAAAACAGGCCGACGACAAAGCAGATGGTGGGCCAGTGCCAGTAATTCACATACATTGAAGCACCCAAAGTGAGCGCCCCCACGAGCAAATAGAAGTACGGCAGACTTTCGTAGATTGGTTTTGAGACCCACATAGTATTGTTTGTTTCCGCTTGGCGTCATTTCATTCTCCATAGCCGCGGCGCATTGTCCAGTGCCGCAATGCAAAAGACCCGGCGCGAGGGCCGGGTCCAGCATGCATTTCGTTGGCTTGGCGCGGGCTCCAGCGCCTTGCAGGCGCTCAGTGGCGCCCGACGCCGAACAGGCCAAGCAGCCGCGAAAGTATGGAATCAGACAGTCCGTCGACGGCCAGGTCCGGTTCAATTTCACTGCTATCGCCGCGGAATCCCTGCACGATCTGCTGTGCGTTGGCGTCCATGTCTTGTTCTGTAATTGTATTCTCGAATGCCATCGTCGTATCCCTCCTCAGAGATAATGCGACTCTACATCAGGCATATGTCGAATGGAGTGAGGTATCTCACACTGTGTATCGTGAACCTGCGGTATTTCGAGTTATGTGAAATGTCGAAACAAAGCCGGGCAGCGTTACGCGGTTCCACCCACCGTGAGTTCGTCGATCTTCAGGGTTGGCTGTCCGACACCCACCGGGACGCTTTGCCCTTCTTTACCGCAGGTGCCGACGCCCGTGTCTAGTTCGAGGTTATTGCCAACCATGGAAATCTCGTTCAGGGCCACGGGGCCGTCTCCGATCAACATTGCCCCTTTAACCGGCCTCGTAACTTTGCCGTTTTCGATGAGGTACGCCTCGCTCGCCGAAAACACAAACTTGCCGGACGTTATATCCACCTGGCCGCCACCGAAGTTTGGCGCATACAGTCCCTTCTTCACTGACGCGATAATTTCATCGGGCTCATGCGGACCCGCAAGCATGTAGGTATTGGTCATGCGCGGCATCGGTATGTGTGCAAACGACTCCCGGCGGCCGTTACCGGTTGGATCAACGCCCATGAGCCGTGCATTGAGTTTGTCCTGCATATAGCAACGCAGAATGCCGTCCTCGACCAGAACTGTGTTCTGCCCCGGCGTGCCTTCGTCATCGACTGACAGCGAACCACGCCGGTCTGCAATGGTGCCGTCGTCGACGATCGTGCAGAGCCTGGAGGCCACCCTCTGCCCGACCTTGCCGCTGAACGCAGAGACGCTCTTGCGGTTGAAATCACCCTCGAGTCCATGGCCCACGGCCTCGTGCAACAAGATACCCGGCCAACCCGGACCCAGAACCACTGGCATCGTGCCGGCCGGCGCCGCCTGCGCCTCCAGCTGCACGGCCGCCTGGCGAACCGCCTCGCGCGCGTACTCGAGCGGCAGGTCGCCATCGATAAAGTAGTGCAGATCGGCGCGCGCACCGCCGCCGGAGTAGCCCTGCTCGCGCTTTCCGTCCTGTTCCATAATCACGGTCACGTTAAGGCGGATCAGCGGCCGCACGTCGGCGGCCATCGTGCCGTCAGACGCGGCCACGAGGATCAGGTCCTGGCTGCTCGACAGACTGACAATGACCTGTTCGACGCGTGGATCAAGCCCACGTGTGGCCGCATCGATTTCCAGCAGCAGGGCCGTTTTTTTAGCATCATCGATGCTCGTTGTTGGATCAGCCAACGAGTACAGCGGTGCGGCCGTGCTGCGCTGCCACGCCTGAATGCGCTTCTGCTGCCCCTGGCGTGCAATTGCACGCGCTGCGCCGGCCGCCTGCTCCAAGGCCGGCAGGACAAGCTCGTCGGAATACGCGAAACCGGTCTTCTCGCCACTGGTCGCACGCACGCCAACGCCCTGGTCGAGACTAAAGCTGCCCTCGCGAATGATGCCGTCCTCGAGCGTCCAGCTTTCCTGGCGGCTGACCTGGAAATACAGGTCGGCGTAGTCGACCCCGCCGCGCATGACTGTGCCAAGCGTGGCGCTCAGCTGCTGCTCGCCCAGCCCGGCGGGCTCAAGGAGACGGGACATGACGGCGTCGATCGATTGGGGCGTACTGATACTCAAGTCTGACTCACTATTTCAGTTTACGATTTGCAAGCGCCGGAAACTCGCGGCGCAGCTTGGCCGGTAACTCCGGATCGATGTCCGCGCTGACAACAGCGTTGCCGTCGGCCCGTTCGGCCAGGATGCGGCCCCAGGGATCACAGATCAGCGAGTGTCCGAACGTCGATCGGTGATCCGGGTGCTGGCCATATTGCCCGGCTGCAATCACATATGCCAGATTTTCTATCGCTCTCGCCCGCAACAGGATATGCCAATGCGCTTTGCCGGTCGTAACCGTGAATGCGGCCGGCACCGTGAAAATGGTTGCACCGTCATCGACGAGACGCCGGAACATCTCCGGGAACCGCAGGTCGTAGCAGATTGAAAGGCCTATGCGACCGCACGGCGTACTCACCGTGACGAGCTCATCCCCGGGATACATCGATCGTGACTCGCGATAGGACTCCTGCCTGTCAACGAGGTCAACATCGAACAGGTGAATCTTCCGATACAGCGCCCTGGCATCGCCGTCAGGGTTGTAGACCGGGCACGCGCCGTAAACACGCGCCGTCGCTATTTCGGGCGACACCAGCGGCATGCTTCCGGCTACGATCCAGAGCTTGTGGCGACGTGCTGCGTCGGCGAGAAATTCCTGTATGGGTCCTTTGCCCGGCTGCTCGGCATGCTTTGCCTTGTCGGTCGCGTTTTCCGGCATCAGCGCAAAATTCTCGGGCAGGACGGCGAGCATGCAAGCGTCGTCAGCCGCTTCAGCCAACAGGCGATCGGCAAGCGCAAGGTTGGCCGACACATCGGGCCCGCTGTTCATCTGAATGGCAGCTACACGCATCGTTGATTCAGCTTCTCGAATTCTCGCGGCATTCTACTCTGCACCGGCAACGCAACCCGCAAGCTCGCCGTGACGCACAAAGTCGGCGGAGTCGGTGCTCTCGACGGCGGGCTCATCCCATGAACCGCTGATGCCATAGTAAACCTGGCCCACCTCCTGCAGCGGTTTCTTGAAGAGCTGCGAGAAGATCAGCAATGCAGCAGCAGCGGGCGGGCCTCCTACCATCGCGCCCACGATCGGAAGCGTGTTGCCGACATTCGCGCTGATTACGGCCACCTGGTCGTAGTCACGGTTGGCAAGGCTCGCCTGGCCCACGATTCCGATATCGGCGGCCGGACCTTCGAGCGACAGGTCGCAGGTGTAGGATTCGCCGTCAACAATTCGAAACGTGCCTGCAATCTTGTCGAAGCCAAAACCCTTGTTGAACACATCGCGAAAATCGAGGGACAGGCGCCGCGGAAGTGCAACGATACTCATGAGTCCGAACATGCGTCCCGCGCCCGGTTCGACTTCCTCGAGCTGGCCGTTGTCGAATCGAACCTGCACCTGTCCATTCAGGACGTCGAGAAAATCGGCGCGCGGACCGCCGGACCAGTTCAGATCGATGTTTGCGGTCATCTGGTCGCCGACAATACCGGGCGTGAAACCGAGCCGGGTCATCGTCTGCATTACGTCGGTGCTTGTCAGTGTCGCCGTTGCGGATGTGCGGCTGCCAAGCGGGTCGGACGTGTCTGCAACCCATCTGCCGGCACCGACGATTTCAAAGCTTTTGTCCTTCGTTCTTATGGACTTTGCTTCGAGGCCGTCTTCGATACGCTCTACGAGCAGCTCAACGGCACCGACATGGCGATCGCCAAGCGCAAAGTCAGCCGCCGTCAGCGTGATTGGCGGCAACTTCCTTGGGTCCAGCATCGCCGGCTCGCCCGCCGCCGCCTCGTCCCCAGGAAGGTGCATACGCTCCATCTCTAAAACCATGGCGCGCTCAGATGTGAAATCGTAGGGCACGAACACAGAGCCGACGATGTCCTCACCCTCGAGCTGAACCAGCCAGTCACGTGCGCTGCGATCAACCCGCACGTGGTGTCCCTGCAAATGCTGGCCCACGGCATATAGATCGGCAACATTGAGATCGATGGAACGGATCCGATCGGCTGTACCGACTTCCCGATCACCGCTGCGCGACAAGTTGAGCCAGTCATCAAGACGAACAGTGCTCACATCCCCGCGAATATGCAGGCCCCGGGTATCTGCAGGCTGCGTGACATCAGCGCCCATGGCCACAACGCCGCGATCCAGGTCCCAGCTGTCTTCGGGACGATTAAAGGCAATTTGCCAGGCAACGCCGTTCTCGGCATACCCGGCGCTCTCGATGACTTCGCCTCCCGGCATGAATCGAATATCGCCCCTGACTTTCATGGTGGTCGCATCCGGTTTGCCAACCGGTTCGGGGAGCGCGAAACCCAGGCCTGCGAGGTCCGAGTCAATCTGAATCGTCAGCGGCGACGGCGTTTCCTGTCGGCCGCGTGGAAAAAGTATGCGCGTTTCATAGTCCGTGCCACCGCTGATCAGGCCCTCGAGTGGCATCCCGAGCTCTTCGATGATTGCTGCCGCGCTTACAAAGCCTTTTGTACTCGCAACAACACTGAACCGCGGGTCCTCCGAGTTAGTCAGTTCCAGGACGACCGGTTCGCCAAGAAAGCGCGCGCCGAGCGACGCGCTCGAGATATCGTCCCGGGCAATTGTCACCTCGCCAATCAGGTCGCTTATCTGCGCCGGAAAACCGGCGATCGCAAGCGTGCCGTTGTTGCTGCGCACACGACTGGTGAATTCGAAGGCCTTCGGGTCTTTTAGCGGCACAGTCAGATCGAGCGTGAATGACGCATCTCCCGATACGGTGACGCGATCCAGCTGGCCACCGAAAATATCAGCGATGGGGCTCTGCATCGAGAACGCTCGAATCGTCTCGAGTGTTCCCGTTGAGAAGGCATCAATCGTGAGCACGGGATTGCGCAAGTCTGCGATCTCTATCTTGGCGTCAACCGTCTCGTTGCCCGCGCTTATGGACCGGTTGCGCACTGAGTACAAACGCATGTTTTCGAGAACGACCTCCATGTCGGACCGGTCGGTAGCCGGCCACCGCGGTTGATACTTGAAGGTCAGGTTGCGAACCGATGCCTCGATAAGGAAGCGTCCTTCGCCGTTGTCAAACGGAAACTTGTCAAGGGGACCGTTCAGCGTCGTTGTGCCACGTGGTATCGAACCCTTTACGAGGGCTGCCTGGAACCAGTCATACAGCTTGGGCTTGACAATTTTCTGCGGAATATACTCTTTTGCTGCCGACACATCGGTAATGCTCCATGTGCCGTCAAGATCAATCTCCGGTGATGACTCGTCAGCGTGAATGATCAACTGCACATTACTCTGGCTGTCGAAAAACTCGTTTCGAATTCGAATACTGTCTGACAGTACTGTCGTTCTGGAGTCACCGCTGCGCCAGATGACCGTGCCCTCGGCCGAATCGATATCGATTGGCCTGGACAGGTATTCCGGCATGTCCACAATCATGTCGGCCGAACGAATCTCGAGGCGACCGCCCAATCGATTCGCACGCAAGACACCGGAGAATCCCCTGACGCCAGGACGATTGCCATCAGCAGCGACGCCTGCTGCGTCCAGCTGGGCGGCAATATCGAAGCGTGGCGAATCAGAGCCGATATCCGACACCGTAGCGACCAGGTCACGTACCCTGCCACTCGGCTCGTAGCTCGACAGCAGTTCCTGTCGATCCGAATTCAACAACGGTATGAACAGGCTGGCATCCTGCAGATTCAGGTAGGAAGCGCGAACATCCATCAAGACGATTTTTCCCGTGTCATCCGTGCTTACTTCGGCTCGCAGCGACGCCTCGGGCCATTGGTGGTCGGGCGTTGCAATTTGAAATTCTTCGGCTGCAACGAGCCAGCCGTCAGACGCTATATCCAGTTCGAACCGACCACGCATGTCGAACAGCTCATCCGCGGTGAGCGAAACGCCGGCGAAGTCGACGTCCGCGCTGGCGTTGCGAACGCGACCGTCGGCATAAGCAACCGAAAAGTCCGCGTCGCCGGCGCCGGATAGGACACGCCATTCACTTTTTCTCTGCAACTGCGACCACCCGGCGAGATCGACGTCATTGGCTTCGACAACAATATCCCAGTGACGATCTTCCTGGGGCAGCGTAAGGAGCTGTGTTGCCGAAATGCCGAGTTGCCGACCGAGCTCGTCAGGCAGACGAACGCCGGCATCGAGTGCGACACGGTTTTTGTCGACGCTCACGGTTACACGCGGTATCGCAAAGAATTTTGGCCTCTCGTCGCCCGGCTGCAAAAAAATGACCTCGATATCCTCGCCGATCACTTCGATAGCGGACTCGCCCGGATCGCGGCCCGCGTTACCTTGCAACAACTCTCCAGCGGGCGCGCCCTGGATCCACCATTGACCATCCTGCAGCTGACGGACTTCGACGCTGGCACCACGAACAACGACGCGATCGACAACCCGGACGCCTTCAACGAGCAGGCGCGTCAGCGCAATACCAACCCGCACTTCTTCAGCCGCTACGACGCGGGTTTGGCTGTCCAGGCGCAGCAGCGCCGTATCCCGGAACAAGAGCTCCGGCCCGCTCAACCCCCAGCGCGCATCCATTCCGGAGAATTCGACCTCCATGCCAATCGCCGTGCTGGCCCATTCCTTGATGTTCTCCTGGTACTCGGGGAGCCGCGGCAGAAAAAGCCGAAACAGTCCGACCGCGATGGCCAGCAAAATGACAACGCCGGCCGCGGTATACGCAGCGAATTTGAACAGGCGTTGCAAAAAGAACTTCATTTTTTGGCGGTTTCTCCGATACCTACATCAGGACGACGTCGAACTGATCCTGAACATAGAGCGACTCTGTTTGCAGCCGGATGGACTTCCCGGTCTGCTCTTCCAGTTCAGCAAGGCTCCTGGCTTGCTCATCGAGCAACAGCTCGATTACGTTCTGGTGCGCGAGCACCAGCACTTCGTCAAATTCGAACTGTCTCGATTGCCGTATCGTTTCCCGAAAGATTTCGAAACACACGGTTTCTGCCGTCATCAGGAAGCCACGGCCGGCACAACTTGGACAGTCCTCACACAGAATATGTTGCAGGCTTTCGCGCGTTCGTTTTCGCGTCATTTCGACCAGGCCCAATGGTGACACAGGCGTGATCTGTGTTCGTGCGTGGTCACGTGCGAGCGACTGCTCCAGCACTTGCAGGACGTTCTCGCGGTGGTCCTCTTCTTCCATGTCGATAAAATCGATGATTATCATGCCGCCCAGGTTCCGCAGCCGCAGCTGCCGCGCAATCGCAACGGCGGCTTCGAGATTCGTGCGATAGATCGTCTCTTCGAGGTTGCGATGACCGACGTAGCCGCCCGTGTTGATGTCGACAGTGGTCATCGCCTCCGTCTGGTCGAATATCAGGTATCCACCTGATTTCAAAGGAATACTCCGGTCCAGTGACCTGCGGATCTCATCTTCGGTGCCGTGCAGGTCGAAAATCGGCCGCCGTCGCTGGTAGAGCTCCAGCTTCGGCTCGATATCCGGCAGGTAGGTGTCGGCAAAATCCTGCATGGCATTAAAATCGTCTTCGGAATCCACGAGGATGCGCTCGATATCGCTGGTTACCATGTCCCGCAGAACCCTCAGTGGTAGCGAAAGATCCTCGTGGACCAGCATTTTTACGCGCGCTTTGCTGCACCGTTCCTGAATGACCTCCCACAACCTGAGCGTGTACCTCAGGTCGGCGAGCAGGGCTTCCTTATCCATGCCTTCGGCGACGGTACGCACGATAGCACCGCAGCTTAAGTTCCTCTCGGCGAGGATTTCTTCGACAATGACGCGGAGTCGCTCGCGTTCATCTTCATCTTCGATTCGCGCCGAGATACCGATCGTATCGCTGCACGGCAACAGCACGAGATGCCTGGACGGCAACGTGATAAAGGTCGTCAGTCGTGCACCCTTGTTTCCCAAAGGGTCCTTGGCCACCTGCACCATGATCTCATCACCCTCACGAACCAGGTCACGAATGGCCAATACCTCGTCCGAACTGCATTGTTTATCGCCAGGAGCAATGTCAGAGGCATGTAAGAATGCCGTGCGCTCCAGTCCGATATCGATAAATGCAGCCTGCATACCCGGCAAAACCCGCAGCACGCGGCCCTTGTAAATGTTGCTGATCAGTCCACGGCGAGCCGCGCGTTCGATATAGACCTCCTGCAGCACGCCATTCTCGAGCAGCGCCGCACGCACTTCGCTCGTCGTAACGTTGATGAGAATTTCTTCTTTTAGTGATTCATCCGTCATGGTCTTTCTGCTTCGCCATTACATCGATGCCTGCGCCCTGCAACAGTCGCGCGGTCTCGAACACGGGCAATCCAACAACGCCCGAATAACTGCCCTTGATGGCCTCGACAAACGCTCCACCAAGCCCCTGTATGCCATACCCGCCCGCTTTATCGCGAGGCTCCCCACTGTGCCAGTAAGCGCGCGCCTCGTCCTGACTGATTTCGCGAAAATAGACTTCGGTCGAACTGAGCGCGGTCTGCACGCCGTCGGGCCCACGCAGCGCCACGCCGGTCAACACGAAATGCCGGCGCCCGGAGAGGCACAGGAGCATCGACACAGCCTCGTCCCTGTCTCGCGGCTTGCCAAGCACCTCGTCACCGAGTACGACAACGGTATCGGACCCGATGACGCGGCAGGATGGGTCCACGTCGGCCGCAGCGGCCTTCGCCGTCGCGAGTCGGAGTACCATTTGCTCCGGCGTCTCGCCGGCCAGCCGATCTTCATCCACCTCGATTGCTTGGACCGAAAACTCGAGTCCCAGTGCCCTGAGAATCTCCTGCCGGCGCGGCGACGACGATGCCAGGCACAGTGATGGCTGCGGGGACATGGCCAATCGTTCAGGACCGATGGTACGGGTGGCCGGACTGCAGCGACCATGCGCGATACAGCTGCTCGGCCAAAAGCACCCGGGCCATGCCGTGCGGCAATGTCAGCTGCGACAGCGACCAGGTAAAGTCCGCGCGCTGCCGGATGGCAGCAGAAACACCGTCGGGGCCACCGATGAGAAAGCACAGGTCGCGACTATCTGTTTGCCAGTCCGTGAGCCTGGCTGCCAGTACCCGGCTTGTCAGCTGTTTTCCTCTTTCGTCCAGCAGCACGACCTGCTCTGTCTTGCTCAGTTTCGCGAGTACCTGCTCGCCTTCCGCCGCCACTGCTTGCTGCGACTTGTCATTCTTGTTGCGTCGCACGGTTGCGATCGTGTCGAGACGAAATTTCCACTCGCGCGGAAATCGCGCGGCATAAATGCCGAAGGCCTCGTCCACCCAGGAGGGTTGACGGCCACCGACGGCCAATAGTCGAATGTGCACGGCCTAACCGTCGGTTGCCGTCGCGTCCCCTGACGGGGCAATCGACCAGAGTTTCTCCAGGTTATAGAACTCGCGCACTTTAGGCAGCATGACGTGTACCAGCGCATCCTGCAGATCGAGCAGAACCCATTCACCGCCTTCCTCGCCCTCGACTCCTATGGGTCGATGGCCGGCCTCTTTGGCCTTTTCCGCCACATTATCAACGAGCGCCTTGACGTGGCGACTGGAGGTACCGCTGGCGATGACCATGAAGTCCGTTACTGTGGTCATATCGCGAACGTCGAGTTTGGCGATGTTCTGCGCTTTGACGTCATCCAGCGCCTCGGTAATCAGGTTCACAAGTTCATCGCTATTCATGCGCGGTTCTCGATAATCTTCAAATTGGACTCCTATCTATTTTCATTTCCATTTCGAGGGGATGCATAGCAGCCGCTGTTCGCGATTTCGTCGCGCACCGCGTCCGGCATCAGAAATCTTGGATCGCGACCCGCAGCAACGAGGTCTCGAATCTCGGTTGATGAAATCTCGAGCTGTGTTACGGCGTGAATATGAATTCGCCCATTCAGCGCGTCGTGCAAATCATCGACACGATGGGTTCCAAACTCGCTAATCAAGTCGCCGAGCACGCCGATGTCCGGCGCCTTCCAGCCAGGTCGGTGTGCAACAACGATATGTGCAACAGCAAGAAATTCGTCCCATCGATGCCATCCCGGTAAGCCGAGAAATGCGTCCATTCCCACTATCAGACCCAATGCCCGATCCGGAAATTCCTCACGCAAAGCCAGAAGGGTATCGATCGTATACGACGGTCCGTCGCGCCTAAGCTCCCGGTCATCGACTGTGAACCCGTGGTGACCGGAAACGGCCAGCTGGACCATGCGCAGGCGCTCTGCTGCGGAGGCAAACGTCGTTCCACGGTGCGGCGGATCACCACAGGGAATGAAGCGCACATCCTCGAAACGTAGTGCCTGCAGCATCTCGAATGCCGTTCTCAAGTGGCCGTAGTGAATCGGATCGAAAGTGCCGCCAAAAACGCCCATCAGCCTCATAGGCGCGCCATGCCGATGACAATATCGCAGGCCATCTGCCAGGGATCGCCGGCACGCTGTCCTTTGGCCGCCGCATCGGCACGTCCTGTCGCTTTCAGCATGCGATTAAAGGAGCCGTGCTGGTGTCGCCCGATGCAGCTGCGCACCAGCCCCTGGCGATTTCGCCAGACGCC
>Ga0316201_10003284_pt1 | contig 11898 bp, 8 predicted proteins | sample CS6wburrow_MG_FD_204516 | JGI IMG/M metagenome (GOLD analysis project Ga0316201, IMG submission 204516) | Coastal sediment microbial communities from Delaware Bay, Delaware, United States - CS-6 worm burrow | ecosystem: Environmental > Aquatic > Marine > Coastal > Sediment | place: USA: Delaware... | reverse complement strand
TTCCTGTTTTGCTGTTTCCAGTCTTTGTTTTGTCGATGGACTTATATTTTCCTGTTTGAGTGCATTGTCGTATTGTTGTATGGCTAATTCCATATAACCCTGGCGCACATATTGATTCCCGGTCGACTCCAGGGCAGAGCTGATTTGACCGTTAGCGAAATAGGCTTTCGCTAATGTTTCATGCACTATTGCGTTATCATCTAGTTGTAGCTGTTTTTTCAATAGCGGAATGCTTTTTTCCGGCATTTTATTGTTATTTAAAGCCCTGGCGTAGGCTATGGTGACAGGCAGGTATCCTGGGTATAAGTTTGCCAATGAACCCAAAACTTCCAGTGCTTTTTTATCATCCTTTTTAATGGTGTATGCTTCTGCCAGGGCAAGTCGAATCCAGGGGTGTTGATGTTGTTCTGCCTGTTTGCTTAAAATCTTTATGGCGATATCTGGATTTTGTGTCTGTATCGCGGCCAGTGCTTTTTGATATTGTCCGATCAGTCCATCGCCAACAATAGCATTATCAAGGTAATGTTCGGGTTGCTTGCTTAACAGGATGACCAGACGGGCTTTGCTAAATTCGAAATCCAGGCTGTCTTTGGGCAAATTTTCGTTTTTTTGAGTTAAGCGATCTTTTGCTTCCGAGACTCGATTACTGCTTAAAGGGTGAGTGCGCAGGTACTCTATGTCGTTGTCTGGACTTTTATTCAGCAGAATTTCAAAAAACTCAACCATTCCCTCTGGATTAATGCCTGTGTCAGACAGGATGCCGATACCAACGCGGTCGGCTTCGTATTCATTGCTTCGTGTGAAGTTGATCGAAGATTGTTGGCTTCCGGCGATACCCGATAAGAAAACCGCCTGCCCGGCCTGTGAGTCCTGTGTTCCGACCACTATTGCAGCAAGTAGCGCAGCTATTGTCAGTGCTGTCGATTTGCCGGAATTATCAAAGGCGCGTGCCAGGTGACGTTGTGACACGTGAGCGATTTCATGCGCCAGCACACTTGCCAGCTGACTTTCATTTTTAGCTTCCAAAATAAGTTGTGTATGAATGCCGATGTAGGCCGCTGGTCCAGCAAAGGCATTGATAGTCGGTGCTTTGATGATGAAAAAATGAAATTTATCACCTGCCGCGTCTGAATTTGAGGCCAGGCGCTGGCCAACACTGTTGATGTAATCATTTATTTGCAGGTCATCAACGAAAGCCAAATTGGCTCGTAATGAACGATAAAAAGCCAGGCCCAGCTGTTGCTCTTCTTTAGTGCTGAAACTGTCCAATGTTGGATCGCCTAAAGTTGGCAGGTTGGCGAATGCAGCCGAAGAAATTGTCGAAGACAGGATAATTCCTAGAATGAAGCATTTAAGTGATGAGCTTAGGTTCAGGATTTTTTGCCGTATTTGTCTGTATAAAATCATAGAAAAATTAATAATGCTAAAGCGGTAATGTTGAGAATGCCTTTTTAAGCATCGATGTCAGGTTAAATGATTCAATTGACTAAAGTAAATATGGGGTCAGTTTAACAAATCCAAATGTTTTAACAGTTTGTTTTTAGATGGTATTCCTCTTAATAAGTTGCCTGCGTTATATGGTCTTTTTTATTAGGTTTGAGAAAAAACTTTAATTAATGATTTACAGCTCAAATTATATTTATATACTAGGGCCAGTTGTTGAGTGCTAAATAACCGAGAAAAACAATAAAAGTTAAATGATAAAACGGTTATCTGATTGACACTTGATGATTTCTAAACTATTCAATATAACTAACTGAAAAAAATACTTTTCCCATAAATAAATAAAGTCTTTTGGCTTCACTCACCTGCCGTTGGAGGTAGATAATAATGAGAACAGCAGTGAATAAATCACTTCTCGCAATTGCAGTTTCTGGCGTATTAGCATCGCCAGCCGTTTACGCGACTAACGGTTACTTTAGTCATGGTTACAGTACAAAAGAAAAAGGTCTGGCAGGTGCTGGTGCCGCATATTCTCAGGATGCCATGGCGGCAGCGACTAATCCGGCAGGTATGGCCTTTATAGGTGAGCGTATGGATATCGGTGCGGCGTTATTTAGTCCATCATCACGTGGCTATACCGTCACAGGTACACCTCCAGCACCGGATGGAACGCCAGTATTTAGCGGAGCGCCTTCTTCAGCAAACTGTAATTTCCCACACCCATCTGGTAACGGTGCGTGTGTGCCGCCATTTAGCGTAAACCCAGGTACGGTAGACAGTGAAAATGACTTCTTTCTCATTCCGCATTTTGCATATAACTGGCAATTAAACAGTGATAGCACAATGGGTGTTTCAGTATATGGTAATGGTGGTATGAATACTGAATACAAAGGTGGAAGTGCTACAACAGCCGACCAGACCTTTACTATTAATGGTAATTTGCCCGGAACGTTTGGTGAAGGTACTGCAGGGGTAAATCTTGAGCAACTATTTATCAATGTCAGTTTTGCAAAAAAAATGAATGATAAGCATGCTTTTGGCGGTAGTGTTATTTTAGCCGGCCAGCGTTTTGCTGCCCAGGGCTTAGCTAATTTCGGGAATCTTTCACTTGACCCGAATAGTTTGACCGGCAACAGGCATTCCACCTCTTATGGTGCGGGTCTTAAGTTCGGTTATCAGGGTGAAGTTGCTGATAATTTGCGTGTAGGTGTAAGTTATCAGTCAAAAATCAGTATGGGTGAGTTCGATGAATATAAAGGCTTATTTGCTGAAGGCGGCGACTTTGACATTCCGTCAACATACACAATCGGTATTTCATATGATGTCGGTAATTCAGGTGTCATAATTGCCGATATACAACGTATTAATTATTCAGATGTTAAAGCGATTAGTAATCCTATATCAAAGTTAACTGGTGGTGGTTGTCTGGATGGACTGAATAACTTTTTATTCTTTGGTGGAACAGGTGCAACAGGCGCCACGTGTTTGGGTGGTGCAGATGGTGGCGGTTTTGGCTGGGAAGATATGACTATCATCAAATTGGGTTATCAATTTGATATGGGCGATAATACCTATCGTGTGGGTTACAGTCATGGAGATCAGCCGATTCCAGAATCTGAAACCTTGTTTAATATACTAGCGCCAGCTGTTATTGAAGACCATATAACAGCGGGGATGACGATGCGTTTGAGCGGTAACCAGGAATTTAATATTGCGGGTATGTATGCGTTAAATAATTCTGTGAAAGGAGCGAATCCATTTGATGGCGGTGCGACCCAGGTAGAAATCGAGATGTCTCAGTGGGAAGTTCAGGCAGGATGGGCCTGGAAATACTAATTACATCTTTTTTAGCATGATAAAAAAAGACCCCGGATGGGGTCTTTTTTTTGGTTTTTTATTGTTGGTGTTCTTACGTGTTTTATAAAATGACATTTCCGCATAAATTGAATGAATCTATATAAGTATATTATAAATTGTTGAATCTTATAATTATTTTTCGAAAAAGCTTGCATAAGCTCATGCTTTTATTTACATTGTCGAGCCTAGTTTCTTGCGCAGAGGTAGAGTAAATCCATCTCTGAATTTAGCTGGCGTGGGATGATCGAGGCGAAATGAAAAATAATCTTGGAGTGAAATAGCATGATAAAAGTTAGTACAAAAATGCTTGCGATTACAGCTGCGACTGTAATGAGTGTGGCATCAATGGTGGCAAATGCTGCTGGTGAAATGAAACCATTCATTTTAGGTTCAACCGGTAATGGTGCGGTTGCTGATAAAGTTGCTGATGTTAAAAAATCGTTAACAGATAATGGATTTGCAGTTGTTGGTGAATATTCGCCGTATGAAACTGCACATATTATTATTGTTACCAATGATGATTTGAAGAAAGCGGCTGCTTCTCATAAGCGTGGCGGTTACGCTGCTGGCCAACGTGTTGCAATCACAAAAGTGGGTGATCAGGTTCAAATTACGTATACCAACCCTGCATACATGGCTGCGGCATATCATGTAAAAGGCAACATGTCAGCCGTTGCTAATTCACTAAAAACTGCATTAGGTTCAATTAAAGAGTATGGTCCTGCAGAAGGTTTGAATGCCGATGATCTGGAAGGTTATCACTATACTTTTGGTATGGAATATTTCGACGAGCCATATTATTTAGCAAGTTATGATAATTATGAAGAAGCCGTAGCTGCCGTAGAAAAAGGTCTGGCAGCAAAAGCCGGTGGTGCATCAAAAGTTTATCGCATTGATGTTCCGGGTAGTAAGCAGACATTATTTGGTGTTGCTTTATCTTCCGAAAAAACGGGCAATAAATACATGGATGATAAATTCATTATGTCTGAAATTGATTTCAAAGACGTGCGTTCTACCGCGCATCTTCCATATGACATTCTGGTAACGGGTGATGAAGTCGAAGCACTGCATGCGCGTTTCCGTATTGCGGTTAACTTCCCGGATTTAAGTATGATGGGTTCTAACAGCTTCATGAATATCATGCCATCTCCTGATGCAATTAAGGCGTCATTGACCAAGGCAGCTGGTGGAACATCTAGCGAAGAATTCTAAATAAACTTTTAGAATAATTTGAAAAACCCCGGTTAAACCGGGGTTTTTTTTGGCCTGTTATTTAAATTTTTTAGAAGCGAAATTTTTGAAAATCTAATTAACAACTCGTTTATTGTCTTCATGGTTGAAAATTGTTCGTGAAATTTGCTGGATAACCGTTTAGAATGCACGGTTCGCCGGATAGGTCGAGAAAAATGGCGCTTGAATAAAGTACATGATTTATAAGGTTTTTTTTGGTAATTTAAAGAGAGATAGGCAGAACAGTGGAATTAACCGGCGCAGAAATAATTATTGAATGCCTGAAAGCCGAAGGTATTGATTACGTATTTGGTTATCCTGGCGGTGCCGTGTTGCATATTTATGATGCTTTTTATCAGCAGAATGATGTGCAGCATATTCTCGTTCGCCATGAGCAGGGTGCTACACATGCAGCCGATGGTTATGCAAGGTCAACAGGAAAGCCTGGGGTGGTGTTAGTAACATCAGGCCCTGGGGCAACCAATGCGGTCACCGGAATTGCTACTGCTTATATGGATTCTATCCCCATGATCGTTATTACTGGTCAGGTACCTAAACATCTGATTGGCAATGACGCCTTCCAGGAAGTTGATTCCGTTGGCATAACCCGGCCTATCGTTAAGCACAACTTTTTGATTAACGATGTTAATGACATTGCGACTACTTTTAAGAAAGCGTTTTATGTGGCAACAACGGGTCGACCCGGCCCTGTGGTTATTGATATACCAAAAGATATCACGGCTGAAAAAACAAAATTTGAATATCCGTCTCAGATAGAAATGCGTTCCTACCACCCGACGGTTAAAGGCCACAGTGGGCAAATCAAACGTGCGGTTGATATGATTTTGTCAGCAGAGTGCCCCATGATCTATTCCGGTGGTGGGGTGATATTGGGTAATGGATCTGAACAGTTACGCACCTTTACCCGTAAGCTGGGTTATCCAATTACGCAAACGTTGATGGGTCTAGGCGCGTTTCCGGCAAGTGATCCGTTATCGTTGGGTATGTTGGGTATGCACGGTACCTATGAAGCCAATATGGGGATGCATCATTCTGATTTACTGATTGCTATTGGTGCACGCTTCGATGATCGTGTGACAGGTAACCTGGAAAAATTCTGCCCAGACGCAAAAATAATTCATATCGATGTTGATCCGGCATCGATATCCAAGAATGTAAAAGTAGATGTGCCAATCGTTGGTGAAGTCGCCCAGGTTCTAGATGCTATCAATGTGTTGCTGGAAAAAGCGCCGGAACAAACAAACAAAGGTGCCATTGAAAAATGGTGGGCGCAAATTAATGAATGGCGTGCACAGGATTGCCTTAAGTATGATCGTGACAGCGGCACCATCAAACCGCAGTTTGTGGTTGAAGAGTTATTTAAAGCAACTCATGGCGATGCTTTCATAACGTCTGATGTCGGGCAGCATCAAATGTTTGCTGCGCAATATTATGGCTTTGATAAACCACGCCGCTGGATCAATTCGGGTGGTCTGGGCACCATGGGTTTTGGTCTGCCTGCGGCGATGGGTGTGCAGCTGGCGCATCCCGATGAAACGGTTGCCTGTATAACAGGTGAGGCCAGTATTCAAATGTGCCTGCAGGAGTTGTCTACCTGTCGCCAGTATTCATTGCCGTTAAAAATTATTAACCTGAATAATCGTTATATGGGTATGGTTAGGCAGTGGCAGGAATTCTTTTACGAAAAACGTTATGCCATGTCTTATATGGATGCCTTGCCGGATTTTGTTAAATTAGCAGAAAGTTATGGCCACGTCGGTATCAAGGTAGAAAAACCGGAAGATGTTCGTCCAGCACTGGATGAGGCGTTTAAACAGAAAGATCGTCTGGTGTTTCTTGATTTTATTACCGATCAGAATGAAAACGTTTATCCGATGATTCCAGCCGGTGCCGGTTTGAATGAAATGATTCTGGTATAGCGACTCAGGTGTAACTATAAGGTTGTAGTAGCAAGTAAAATGAGACATATCATATCCATATTGTTAGAAAATGAAGCTGGCGCATTATCACGTGTTGCCGGTCTTTTTTCGGCACGCGCTTATAATATCGAGTCGTTAACTGTCGCGCCAACGGATGATCCATCCTTGTCACGAATGACGTTGGTGACCACGGGTACCGACGAAATTGTAGAGCAGGTATGCAAGCAACTCAACAAGCTGATTGACGTGGTAAAACTGGTTGATCTAACTGATGACGTTCATGTGGAAAGAGGACTGATTCTTATAAAGGTTAAAGCGGAAAATAAGCAGCGTGACGAAGTCAAGCGTCTGGTCGATATATTCCATGGCGAAATTATTGATTTAACCGATAGTACTTATACTCTGGAAGTCACTGGCGATAGTGAAAAAATCAATGCATTATTAAAAGCGTTGGAGAACTTTACTATTGTCGAAGTTGTACGCTCTGGCCAACTGGCTATGGGCCGTGGCGCCAGGGGAATAATATAGTTCTGTCTATTGAGCAACTATGTCGCTTCCAGATACCTGTATCATCATTCAATAAAATTTTTAAATTTAAAACGTTTACGGACTAAGTAACAATGAATATTTATTACGATAAAGATTGCGATCTTTCTATCATTCAAAACAAAAAAGTCAGCATTATTGGTTACGGCTCACAGGGCCATGCGCATGCAAACAACCTGCAGGACTCAGGTGCAGATGTCTGTGTTGGGCTGCGGGCAGGTTCTGCTTCTGCTGCAAAAGCTGAGGCGGCTGGTATTACCGTTAAATCGATTGAAGACGCAGTTGCCTGGGCAGACGTGGTTATGGTGTTAGCACCAGATGAGCATCAAGCTGCCGTTTATACAGAACAAATTGAACCGAATATTAAACAGGGTGCAGCGATGGCTTTTGCGCATGGTTTTAATATTCATTTCGAAGCCATCAAACCTCGTGCGGATCTGGATGTCATCATGATTGCACCTAAAGCACCGGGACATACTGTGCGCAGTGAGTTTGTCAACGGTGGTGGTATTCCTGACCTGATTGCGATCGCGCAGGACGCAACTGGCTCAGCTAAAGAGATCGCTTTATCTTATGCCTCGGCTATTGGTGGTGGTCGTACGGCCATTATTGAAACTAGCTTTCGTGAAGAAACCGAAACAGATCTGTTTGGTGAACAGGCAGTCTTGTGTGGTGGCACCACGGCATTGGTTCAGGCGGGTTTCGAAACGCTGGTGGAAGCTGGTTATGCACCGGAAATGGCATACTTTGAATGTTTGCATGAACTGAAACTAATTGTCGATTTAATGTATCAGGGCGGTATCGCTGATATGCGTTATTCAATTTCAAACACGGCTGAATACGGTGATGTGACGCGTGGCCCACGTGTGGTAAATGAAAATACTAAAACTGAAATGAAGAAGATTCTTGCTGAAATTCAAAGTGGTCAGTTTGCGAAAGAGTTTCTTGATGAAATGCATTCCGGTGCGAAAAATCTTGAAGCTTTGCGCAAAAAAGGTCGTGAGCATAAAATTGAAGAAGTGGGCGCTAGCTTACGTTCCATGATGCCATGGATTAAAGCCAATAAAATCGTTGATAAAGCTAAAAATTAATATTGACGAGAGTTTGGTTTTATTAACCTGGTTAAATAAAAAAGGGCTGTAAGGCCCTTTTTTATTTTCCAAAGACCTGTTTGAAAGACTTGTAAAAAAAAATTTAAACATTAGACGATATGGCATGACTAGGCTATTCTTAACGTTATGGAAAATCCAGTGGAAACACCAATGAAAAAACGTCGGCGTGGCATTTATTTGCTGCCTAACCTGATTACTACCGCTGCATTATTCGCCGGTTTTTATGGCATTGTTGCAGCCACGCAGGGAAAGTTCGAGCAAGCCTCTGTTGCTATTTTTATCGCCATGATTCTGGACGCGCTTGATGGTCGTGTCGCACGCATGACGAATACACAAACCGCGTTTGGTGCTGAATATGATAGTCTTGCCGATATGGCTTCATTTGGTCTGGCACCTGCACTGGTGATGTATGAATGGTCATTGTCTTCACTGGTGAATGTTAGCTGGCATTGGGGCAAGCTTGGCTGGTTAGCTGCATTTTTATATGTTGCCTCAGCCGCATTAAGACTTGCACGTTTTAATACCAAAGCCAGTAATACCGATAAACGTTATTTTCAGGGTCTGCCTAGCCCGGCCGCTGCCGCGGTAGTTGTGGGTTTTGTCTGGGCCGGATTCGATAACGGATTGAAGGGGGAGGAAGTCGCGATGTTTGCTTTACCGCTTATTGTATTTGCCGGTTTAATGATGGTGAGTAATGTTTCCTTTTACAGTTTTAAGGACATTGATTTTCATAACAAAGTGCCTTTCATGGCGATGTTAATTGTGGTGATGGTTTTTGTGTTTGCCGCAATCGATCCACCGATTACTTTATTTGGCTGTTTTATGATCTATGCATTATCCGGGCCGGTGATCAGTGTTATCCGGCGTTTTCGAAAACGCACTCGAGCAGAATAATTACGTTATTATCGTTTAATAACGCCAGGGCTTGTAAATTTCGATGCATATCGTTATAGTAAATTAACTATGAATTATTTTTCGTCACAATTTAATATTGCTCATGCGCACACGCCTGCTGTGCCAGTGTTGGCTGTGGCTCAAGTTGTATCATTCCTGTTAGACTCTCTGCGTCTCCTCCTGCCGTTGGGCAGATAGATTATTCCTGGCGAGGAGAATACGCATTCAACATACATATATACCCGAATTATTGATTTGAAGGTCAAGTCATGAGCAATGAATCTAAAAATAACAGTCATAATGATCAATTGATTATCTTTGATACTACCTTACGTGATGGTGAGCAGAGCCCGGGCGCTTCCATGACAAAAGATGAAAAAGTTCGTATCGCCAAAGCCCTGGAAAAGATGCGCGTTGATATTATCGAGGCTGGTTTCCCTATAGCCAGTCCTGGAGATTTTGAGTCAGTAAAAGCGGTCGCATCTGTCATTAAAGACAGCACGGTATGCGGTTTGGCGCGAGCGCTGGAAAAAGATATTAATCGTGCAGGTGAAGCGTTAAAGCCCGCTGTTTCTTCGCGCATCCATACCTTCATTGCTACTTCACCAATACACATGAAAATGAAGCTGCGTATGCAGCCGGATGATGTTCTGGCGCAGGCAGTTGATGCGGTGAAAATGGCGAGACGTTTTACTGATAACGTCGAGTTTTCGCCGGAAGATGCCGGTCGTTCTGAAACGGATTTTTTATGTCGGGTGATTGAGGCGGTGATAGATGCCGGTGCAACCACCATTAATATCCCTGATACGGTAGGTTATAATATACCGCATCAGTTTGGTGAATTAATACGTACCTTGATCGAGCGTGTTCCTAATTCAGATAAAGCCATTTTTTCTGTGCATTGTCACAATGATTTAGGTCTGGCTGTAGGTAATTCACTATCTGCCGTATTAAATGGTGCACGTCAGGTTGAGTGTACGATTAATGGGCTAGGTGAACGTGCAGGTAATGCCTCATTAGAAGAGATAGTCATGGCAGTGCGTACACGGCAGGATATTTTTAGCTGTGATAGTCATCTGGATAGCACGCAAATTGTACCGTGTTCCAAACTTGTTTCTGGCATTACCGGTTTCCCGGTGCAGCCTAATAAAGCCATTGTCGGTGCCAACGCGTTTGCTCACGAATCAGGTATTCACCAGGATGGCATATTGAAGAGTCGAGAGACTTACGAAATCATGCGAGCTCAGGATGTCGGCTGGTCGGATAATCGCATGGTGCTGGGTAAACACTCAGGACGTAATGCCTTCAAGAGCCGTTTAAAAGAATTGAATATTGAACTTGCGTCCGAGCAGGAATTAAACGAAGCATTTTCACGATTTAAAGATCTGGCGGATAAAAAGCACGAGATTTTTGACGAGGATTTGCGTGCCCTGGTGGCAGAGACCAACTGGGCCACAGAAAACGAGCATTACAAGTTGGTTAGTCTGCGCGTCTGTTCAGAAACCGGTGAAACTCCAATGGCCTCGATGGTGCTGGAAATTGGTGGTGATGAAGTCTCAGCAAGCGCCAGTGGTGGTGGTCCTGTGGATGCGGCCTATCGGGCTATTGAAAGTGTGGTCAACAGTGAAACCCAATTGCAACTCTATTCGGTCAACAATATTACCAGCGGTACCGACGCACAGGGTGAAGTTACTGTGCGCCTGGAAAAAGCGGGACGTATTGTGAGTGGACAGGGCGCAGATACGGACATTGTGATTGCTTCAGCCAATGCCTACATAAATGCATTAAACAAACTGGAAAAAGCCGATAATCGAGAGCACCCACAACTGGGTGACGTTTAGCGAAAATGTTAAGCAAGTTATTCGCAACGATGTGTGACTTATGACAAAAGACACGGTGATAGCAGTCAATGTTTTAGATGAAAATACTCGTCGTTATTATCTAGACGTTATGGGGATACAGTGCTGGCAATCGCTCGATGTGGAAAATCAGCAAAGTGATAATGTTATGAGTCAGGCTGTTCAGGTGGCAACTGATAAAATCCAAAATAACATGGAGGTTGCTTCAGGTCAGGCCAAAAGTAATGTAACAGACTGGCCACAACTTGAATCGAGTGTTTTACAATGTAACAGATGTCAGCTTCATAAAACGCGTAAACAGGCGATAGCCGGACGTGGAAATCAGTCTGCCGAGCTGATGTTCGTTCTGCTATCACCGGACATGAATGATGATGAATCTGGTGTTTTATGTGACGGTGAAGCGAATGAATTATTTGCCAAAATGCTAACAGCAATCAATATCTCAATAAAGGATGTATATATTACCTCGTTATTGAAATGTGCTGTGCCAGCACATCATACGATTTCGCCTGATGAGCTTCATCGGTGTAATGATTACCTGCAGCAGCAAATACAGCTGATACAGCCTAAACTATTGGTTGTCTTAGGTGAAACCGCCGTTCGCTGTATGCTGCAGAAGGATTCGTCTTTAGATGAATTGCGTGAATCAATAAATGTCAGCATAAAAACCGGGGCATCAACGAGCAGTCAGTACGAGTCTGTGCCTTTGTTCGTTAGTTATTCAGCACGTGAACTTTTACAGCAGCCAGAAAACAAACGTAAAGCCTGGTTAGATTTGCAGCAAATACAAAAGATAATCCAGACGTAATAATTCATAGTCGGTAATTCCAGAAACGGCATTAAAAACATGGCAGTAAATACTCAAAACATGAATGATGAAATGAGTGCGTTGGTTGAAATACGCACCATGAGTTACTCTGATTTGAAACAGGTTATTACGGTAGAGAAAAAAGCCTATCCTCATCCGTGGACACTGGGTATTTTTCGCGATTGCTTACGTATAGGTTACAATGCCTG
>Ga0316201_10003283_pt1 | contig 11899 bp, 11 predicted proteins | sample CS6wburrow_MG_FD_204516 | JGI IMG/M metagenome (GOLD analysis project Ga0316201, IMG submission 204516) | Coastal sediment microbial communities from Delaware Bay, Delaware, United States - CS-6 worm burrow | ecosystem: Environmental > Aquatic > Marine > Coastal > Sediment | place: USA... | reverse complement strand
AATAGTTTGCAGGCTGTCACGCTGCAGCGTGACAGCCTACACGCCGTGTACCTGTTTTAAGTAGCAGCATTAACCACTAACTCGAATAAATGCATATCATCGTGCGCTGTTCCCGGCACTGGATGTGCCGCGTTTTCGGCTTCGTATTTAAGCACAACGACCATATCAAGATCAGGGACAATCCCGATAATTTGACCGCCATAACCACTCGCAAGAAATGCAGGGTGCCCTGCTACAAGTGTCAGATACCATTGATATCCATAGCTGTACCGACCATAGATATCAGTAATCTGATCTTTCGTTGATGCACGTACCCATTCTTTGGAAATGATTTGTTCATCTTCCCACCTTCCCTGGTTCAAATAAAGAAATCCGAATTTGGCCATATCTCTTGCGGTGAGGTACAATCCAAAACCTGCACATTCAATTCCTTTGTTATCCTTACGCCAGGTTTGAGGGACCTGGGGTATGTACTGGTCCCAACTCGTATAAAGGATATCGCTGCTCATTGTATCAAATGGAATTCCAAGAGGAACGAAGAGTCTGTCTTTTGCCAGTTTTCCGGGTGTAGTTCCGGTCCGGTAGTAGATCAGAGATGTCAGGAAGTGTGAATTGCCAGAACTATAGAAAAACTGCTTCCCGGGTTTACGTTCAAATCCCCTGTCCAATGCTTCTTTCACCAAGTCATCAGAAAGAATCCATTTTACCCAAAGTGGGCCTTCTTCATTCCACGACAGACCAGTTGTCATTGTCAGTGTATGAAACAAGGTGATGTCTTTAAACTCAGGGTATTGAGGCATCAGTTCCTTCATTGGTTGGTGAATCGAAGGGATATAGCCATCATCCCAGGCCATACCCACCAGGGCTGATGTGACGCTTTTGGTGACTGACCACAGGTTTGTGCTTTCATCAACACCACCATCTCCATAGTAGTTTTCAAAAACCAGGTAACCATCTTTGATCACTAATAAGGAACGCATCAATGGATCATCTTTCGCAAATTGATTTGCAATTTCCATTTTCGAAAGATCCATATCATGCATTTCCATAGGCTCATCAATCCATCCTTCTGTAGGCCAATACGCTCGTTCGCTATTCGGCCATGAATACCCTTCATTCGGAACGATAATTTGCTCTTTTTCACATGAGGCGAAAATCGTGCTAAAGATGAGTGCGATGAATCCAAATTTCATAATCATATGCAGCATCGCAAAAAGGGTTTGGTTTCCCCTATAAGTTGGATGTATTCTATCCCACCTGTCAATGATTCAAATCATAGATCTCGAGTAAATAGATGAACCTGGTACATTATTCGACTTATGTTTTACAACTTGTTATTTCATGAAAAGTCCTCGCATCTCCGATTCTTTCTCTCTTTTATACAATGATTGATTTGGGCCAGGGCTCCTTGCGCAGCTGTCCCCAAAGGTTGTTAATGTAGCTGATTGAAAAGAAATCTTCAAAAGCATGAATCCAATAGCTTCCGTTGTCAGTCAGTTGGATTCTATCGTTATTTCTTTTCAGAAAACCAACATATTTTAATGCTTTCAAATACTTCCCAAAACTATCTTCTATCGTTTTGCCGAAACGTTTTTCGAAATCACTGGCCTTAAATTTTGTTTCGTAAAACCTCCAGTACAGCCAGCCAAGTTTTTGCATCTCTGGAGATAAATCGATAGATACCGCGATCGGTAATTGTTTTCTCTGGATCGCTTCTGTGTAATCACGCACCCGAAATGTATTTACTGAGAATAAACCATTCAGGTAAGAACTCCCACTGGCCCCAAGCCCTATATAGGTTGGGACAGTAACTGAGCAATACTTGTCAACTCTTTTCTTTGTAAATGCCCAAACGGAAGACCGGTCATACTCAGCAGGATAGAAATGACTTTCCAGGATTTTTAGAAGCTTCCGCCTGCGAAACATGGTAGGGATCTTCCTTCTTTTTTTCCTGTACGACTGTTTCATATGTGCATATTCAAAATTAAACAAGGGATACGTTGCAATTTGATCTACATTAAGGGCTACGATCTGTTTTGCTGCCTGTTCAATCTCCAGGTCTGTTTGCCCTGGCAAATCGAACATGAAATCCATGTTCACACATTTAAAACCAATGTCCATTGCATCGCGTATTGAGCGTTTTGCTTTTTCGACGGTGTAATACCTTTTTAGAGATTCCAAATGTTGGTCCTGGAGAGCTTCCACACCCACACTCAAATACTCAACTCCCAAATCCTTGATTTTTTTCAGATTTTTTTTAGATAAATGGTTAGGATGACTTTCTATATGAGTTGTGCACTGCATATTGAATCTTTTGTAGACATGATTCAGGATTTCTTCCAAACCGAAATCAAGTATTGAAGTTGGAGTACCACCACCAATATAGAAGGTGGTCACTGGTGTGTTTCCTGCTATAATAGCGTATCTGTCTATTTCTGTTTGCAGCGCTTTCACATATTGGCGTGCTGAAGCTTCCCTGAAAACTTCTTTGTTATAAGGGCAATACGGGCAGATTTGATCACAAAAGGGAATGTGGATATACAAACCGATAGTATCAATGTTTTCAAATTCCTTTATGAGTTTTTCATCTGTGGGGATCTTGTTATTAAATTCTATTTGATCGATGTTTAACAGGAACTGAATGATCTTTTTTCTGATATAATCGGCTTCCATAGCACATAGATTGTGTGACAGATTTCCTTTAGGCATTCGGATATTCCTTCGATCAATCTTGTGAAATCACCTCTGACACCACTCTTAAAAACAAGTATCTGCAAGAATAGATAATGAAATGATCTCCATCTGCCAATGATGGGTATTACTCTGCTAAATGATTCTGGGTTTTTTATCCTTTTTCCTTGCATCTGCATCAGCGAAAATTGTCCTGAGGGTTCCTTTTGCTCAGGTTTCAATTGGAATTCTGATATCCAGTGCCCAGTTTATTCGCTTTAGGAAATATTGATTTATCAATAATGTATTAGGTTTCACAAAAGCATCAAGATGTGTACCCAAAGATCCCTGGCAATAGGACCTTATATTCTCTCCGGGAATACTTTTTGTTGCCTGGGCAAATATGATCTTCTATAAAAAAAGCGATTGACTCATGCCAATCGCTTTCTACTTTCTAGTTCTTTAATTAAGGTGATGATTCCTTCCTAATCTACATTATATTTCTTGGCACGATACGTCGTATAAATACTCTGGACTTTTCGGATATCTTTTACCTTGCCGGCAAATTCCTTAAATTCTGCGCTTGAAAAGACCATATCCGTAAAATCCAGGAGCTCAACCATAGATGCCGCAGAAGCCACAACAGCGTGTGTTGACCCTGGTTCATTACCGGAAATGATTTGGTGCAGGTCAAGGCCTAACTTTCCACCGGATTTAGCGATTAATGCCGTACGCATTTTGGTGAAGGCAGCCGCATAGGTTGTGGGATCACTGACGGACAACTGATATATCGTCCGGTAACTATTGTCTGGTGTTGGACTGGAGATCAATGCTTTGCCCAGGTATGATCCGATCGGTTTAATTGCTTTGTCCATCGTCATCCCCAGTATGGCCATATCTTTAGATTGCTGCAACATCCCTGAATACATTTTTCCAAATGCTTCTTTGTCGGAGGACGAAAAAACTAACCTGTGACTGAACTTTGTTTCTGAGTTGGTAAACATGGCAGCGCTGAGTGCAGCTGGGGGTAATGACTTGCCGGTTTCAGATTCAAAAAATTGATCAAAAGCGCGTATGATTTCGCCTTCATGGCCGGGCTTGACCTCAAAGTCGTAAACAGACCAGTAATTGGTTTGTGCAAACGCTGTAAGTGCAAAGAGCATTACAATCAGTGTAAATAAGTTATTCATTGTCATTGAATTATTGGTGATAAAATATGTTTAAAAAATAGTTGATACATCATCATTGTAAAATGAAGACACCCGGAAAACACAAAGCAATCAAAACTTCAACTCATGGAATAAAATTCGATTGATTAGTGTTTGTACCATCTTTGAATTCAGGATGTGGGTATTATTTCGTAGGAAATAATCTAGTGTTATGTAATTGACCCTTTAAGATACTCATTTCGAATGATATTCTGATTGGAATAGTTGATTAATTTCTTCTCAAATAAGTACATTTAGACTCACTTATAAATACCCAAAAATAAGGATAACATTGCTTAGCGATTTTAGGGATTTACGATGCATGTACAAATTCAGACCAGAACAATCATTTTTGAAACGGAAGGATCAAATCATATTTTAGATATCACTGCTGAAGTGCAATCTGTCATTTCGACTTCCGGGATGCAGGAGGGCCATGTATTGATCTCCGCTATTGGGTCTACATCCGGCATTACGACACTTGAATATGAGCCCGGACTTGTACTCCATGACGTTGCCGTGATGTTTGAGCTTATTGCCCCGTATGGAAAACATTACAAACACAACCAGACCTGGGGTGATGATAATGGCGGTGCGCATTTGAGGTCAATGATCACCGGAACGAGCCAGACTCTTCCATTTATAGATGGTCAATTGATTCTTGGAACATGGCAACAAATTGTATTTATGGACTTTGATACAAGGCCCAGGAGTAGGAGGGTGGTGATACAGATTACTGGGAAATGAGCATAGATTTTTGTCTTGCTTGATGCTAAGTTCCAAAATCCAATAAACTGTATTTTCCTTAATAGACTCTTTAAATCGGCGTGTTATCTAGAAGGTCCAAAATATATAGGAAAGGAAAGATCACTCTTCCCTGTCCTATATATTTTTAATTATCATTAAATGTTAATATTGAGGACCAGACAATTCAGGCAGTAATTCCCAAATTTCGTCCCAACTGTTGGTATGAATAGCCTGGCCTTCATCAAGAAAAGGTTGCCAGGAAGCTGCACCAAATTTGGCTTCGTAGTGTTTTCTAAACGCCCATCCTTCATCGAATCCTGCCCAGTTTTTATGGAAGGAAACTGTCGCGAGATGGGGACGAGCGCCCACAGCATAGCCTTGCTGAAAGAGATTGTCAAATACACCCCACCAGCGATCACCTTCCATCGATTTAATGGTTTCGCTGATTTGCATCAAGTGATGATCAATCCTGAAGTTGCCCACACCTCTTTCAAATTCATGATAACGTACACGCACAATCGGCATAGGAGAGGTACTCGGATCAGGCGCAGGAAGTTTTGACAGATCAGCATCCATTTCCCAATACTCTCCATGTTCTATTGACTCCGTATATGGAGCAACATTTGTTTCCCAATCCTTATTGCAATCCGGCCGGGTATCTAAATCAGCAAAAGTACATGGTCCCATCATCCAGACCAATTTATCTGTATTCGGACCAGTATTAATGTAATATACATGTGCGGCATGTGCACCTTCTTTGTGATATGTCTGATTGTGCTTGGCAAGCCCTTCTTTAAATGCCGTTAGATTCTCATTGTCTGGAGTAATGAGAATCGTTTCATACATAATATCCGGTACCTCATCACTTTGTGCATAAAAAAAGAAGGGACATAGAAGTAAAAGCAAAAATGAAAGTAGGTTTTTCATGATTCTTATTTTTGGTGAATGAATTGTGCAATATAAGTAAAAAGCCGAATTTAATAGCATGGTTTATCGATAGGGCAGATATCATTTTGTCGGCAACGTTATTATTGTTTCATGAAATGCGATAAAAGCAATTATCTAAACTTGGTCAGTAAGGATTTGGAATACATTAATTTTTTCGTCTTTCCCTTTGATATGAGCCTTTCCCCATGAACTGCTAGGAATATGGGAATGGATTTTGCTGTAGACTGACTCACTTATGAGGATTACGTTTTCCTGGTCACTCGTTAGCGATTCGATACGTTTGGCAGTGACTACTGCACTGCCTGTAATCGAATAAGATATTTTGTCTTCGGAGCCGAGATTTCCAGCGATCACCGGACCATAATTTAAGCCGATACCTACAATTAATTCCTGGTCAAGTATGCTTTTTAACTGAGCATTGATTTTATCCAGGCTCTTGATCATATCAATGGCACAATATGCAGCAGCCAAATTTGGTTGGTCGATGGGTTCCGGTGCGCCGAAAGCGACAAAAATTTCATCTCCGACAAATTGATTGATCACCCCTCCATGATCATGAATGGCATCAGCCATAACCGAATAATATACATTGAGTAAATGCACAACCTCGTCAGGCGCTAAATTTGTAATTAGCCTGGTGAATCCACGTATGTCACAAAAGAGTAAAGCAGCTTCAAGCCGTACGCTAGCGGATGACACATCCTGTTCTCTCAGCGCTTTCTGAACAACCTGTTCCGGTACATATTTTGAAAATAATGAAAGTGTCTGTTTCAGTTTTTGATTCGACTTTTCGATCTCTTTAATTCTTTTCTTTTCACGCTCTTTGGCAGCTTTCAGACGTTGTTCGGTTTGGACGATTTTTGTCACTTCTCGTTGCACCGCCAGGTATTGGTAGAGCTTTCCTGAATCATCGTAAATTGGAGTGATAGACCATTCCATGTGAAATGTTGATCCATCTTTTCGGTAGTTGATCGTTCTACCCATCCAAATTTCTCCTTTTTCAACTTTGGCTTTTAGATCCTGGAAAATATTGAGATCTGTCTTTGGACCTTGTAGAATACGCGGACTCTTCCTGAGTATCTCATGCCTCTTATATCCGGTCATTTTTTCAAATGCTGCATTGACATAGACAATAAAGGGCCCAGGCGCGTCCAGATCTGTCGTGGTGATTAGTATACTCTCCGTCATGGACTCGAGCATCATCGAAGCATTAATCAAAAACTTGTGATCCACATTCATCAGAAACAAGATACGGTATAATTATGATTGACGAGGTATCATTAGAGTGTAACAATGCGCAGAAAGGATCGTACTTGCAAATCGAATAATTTAAACTATAAATTGTGCTTATAAATAGGCTTACATCTGCGCAAGTCAACAAGCTAAAAAGGTGATAGATTCTGTTAATGCATAAATCATGAAGTTCTAGAGCAAAAACTCGAATGAAGATGACTTTTATTCATCCAATTTAGCATTTAAAGAATGTTTTCTTCTTTTAATCAAATAATAGTACCCACCTGCCAAAATACCAACGACCAATGTTAATTCAGATAAAATATCAAACCATAATGGATTTGGAAATTGCCCTTCAATGAAAAGGAAGGTCGCTTCAATCATCGTTTCAACAGCTAGAATAGTTGGAGCAATCATATTTTTTACAGGAGCTAATTTTCCGGTCACTAACCCTCCAGCAAAGGCAGAGATAAATGCGCCAAAGCCAGCGATAGCAAGTTCCCAGATTTTTGTCTTTCCAATCTCAATTCCTCCAAAAAAGAGGTCCTGACTGATATACAGCCCTATGATCATGATTGCATAGCCTGCGAAAATTGCCAGAATGGTGAGAAGTATTTTTTTTAACATTTGTTTTAAAATTATTCAGGTGAAAGATTACCATAAACTACGAACTTATTTTTCGGAGGGAGAAGAATAATCGATGAATGGTTCATTCTGGAAGAGGGAAGGAAGGTTGATCATTGTTAAGTTAAGATAACATATAACCAAATACATCTATGAGAATTACACAGGACAAAATCGACTATTAGCAAAAGAAAGCTGAATCTTTAGAAGAACACATTGAACAAATGGAGAATTAACTCAATAAAACACGTGTTTTGCTGGGTAAAACACTCACTGCACTTGAGGAACACATCAAACGGCATTAAGACGGGAATCAGAAGACTGGAGAATAATAGAAATAACAGATTCCTGCCAAAGGAGCAAATTCCGTCATCATTTGAGCATTATTATGTAAGATTCATCGCTGCGATTGCGATCATCATCGCAAATAGTGATGCCATTCGAGGATCTCGATTCCATTTCTTACGATGCCTATCTATTGCAAAAATAGACGTTTCAGTATCCACAATAAAATTGATCAATATCATGATTTATTGTGGCGCTGATCATTGATTCTTAAGAATAAGAAATCGAATCTAGAAGGTATCACCTTCGTTTTCAGACCCAAGTTTCATTTTTTTCATCCACACAGAGGGCGCACTCAATACATCCCTTGATTGCTACTATAATTTAAAATATAAAAAAATGAAAACTTCAAAAATCCTTCTACTTCTTTGCCTGATGCTTTTCCTGAATTACAGCTGTAACGATGATGAGTTCCTTACGCCTGATTTTGTCGACCAACAATTGGATGTCAGGACAGCTTTTCCTGATATCATCGATTTACCCGATGGATTTCAACCTGAAGGTATCGTTGTTGGGACTGGTCATGATGCATATGCCGGATCAATTTATAGCGGTGAAATCTGGAAATTTGATTTGAGGACAGGCGCGGGAGCCGTTCTGGTAGAAGCTAGCTTTTTACCCATTGTTGGCCTTTCATATGATCATAGAACGAAATACCTGTTTGCTGCCCGGGGATATGCAGGAGTGGTCTCAGTATTCGATTCGCAAACTGGTGCGAAACTGAAAGACTATATAATGACTCCTCCCGGTCCACTGCCAACAACCTGGGTCAATGATCTTATTGTAACAAAAAAGTCAGTTTACGTTTCAGATTCTTTCAGAGAATACATGTATAAAATCCCACTTGGACCAGGGGGGCAACTTTCTGATCAATCTGAAGTTGAAGAGATTCTTTTAAGTGGAGATTTTGCTTTGAATACCACTCCCGGGCCAACAGGGTTTTACTTTAATGGGAATGGGATTGAAGCAACCCGGAATGGTAAACACCTATTCCTGGCGCATTCGGATTTTGGCTATATCTATTTAGTTGATCCGAAAACAGGAGAAACAATCCAAGTAGATTTTGGAGGTGAAACCTTCCCAAATGCAGACGGTATTCTTCTTAACGGAAAAGAAAATGGATATACAATGTATGTAGTGCAAAACTTCTTTAACCAGGTTGTAAAGCTGCACATCAATGCTGACCTGATTTCCGGAAATGTTGAAGAAGTGATCACCAATATCGAATTCAAAGTCCCTACAACTTTGGATGAATTTGGAGAGAGTTTATACATTCTTAATGCCAGATTTGATCTCGCTTCACCATTTGCTCCGGCGCCAGACGTGCCATTTGATATTGTGCGAATAGATAAATAGAGTAAGTATTCAGACAAAAGAAAGCTGATTTAGAAAAGGAATGTATTGAGAAATGGGGGCATCCGATTTTATTTAACTGTAACCCATTTGCAGAATGCTTCAAGCATTGCTTTTCTCTTGCGTTCAATGTTTAATGATGAATCGTTTTTCGCAAGAACCATCGCTATACAAATAAAACAAGAGCGTATTTGGGGAAGGAAGGATTTCTCTCCCGGTAATGTCAATAATTTTGATCAATTTCTTATCAGAAAGGTGTATAAGTTCTTCAACTCCTGTAGTTTGGCAAATATCACAGGTGCTCCAGCAATATGTATCGAGAATCTTGTGATCTACTCCTTCTTGTAATATAAATCCATAGTTCAGATATTCATCGCAGGGTGTGAAATCGCACTCACTGTTTAGTGGTGCCCCGCCGGTGATTTCCCAAAGATTAAGAACATAAAGGTATTCATATCGTCCAGGGATAAGATTTAGGGTAAGCTCCCACATATCTCCCGTTTGGATCATCGGATTACAAGTGCCACACCAGTTGTTAAAGGTCCCATTCAGATAGATCTTGTCGGATGAATCCAGGTTCAGATCTGCCACATTCACTGAAAAAGTAACCGGAATTTGAGTCGTATTCGCTTGGTTTTCAGCAATCTGGAGGTAAAGATACCCGTCATTTGTGGACACATTGCCGGTCTTGTAAGTGCAATAATTCAAAGCAAATTGTGTGAAATCGGAAGTCGTCCATCGTTCCTTATCCAGGAATTCAAAGTGGTCCTCCCATACCAATCGATAATTGTTATTGGTGCCGTAGTTTCCCAAACCAGGTTGATATTGATAGTACTTCACGTAGTCGTATTTGGAATGTCGCGGAAGAATAGCAGGATTCCAGGGCCCAACCCAATCTTCAACTTCCGAGGCCCAGAGGTTCATGTATATTGCCATGGGATACATCAGATCATTTGCTGCTTCTTCATCTTGTACATAGATCAATGCATTATCTACAAACCACCGGACAATGCCCGGTTCCCATTCGATCGCATAATGGTGGATATTCTGATGAGGATTAAATCCAAGGTCAAAGTTGTCACCATAATACCAGGGATTAGGATTTCCGGGATGATGGGTTGTAAAATAGATGTCATTTTTATTCCCGGTCATCTCGATATCAATTTCATTGTTTTCTTCCGGATAATTACAACCTGATTGATTGTTGAAGAGAAAGAATGAGGATACAATACCACTCCCTGGAGCTGATTGCATCGCCACTTCAAACCTGCCGTAGAGGTAACTTTCACGAGTGAATATTTCAGCTCCATCACATTGCTGGCTCAAAACGGATAAAGGAATCGATGTTACAATGAGAAATACGATTTGTGCAACGCAAATGATGAGATTTGAGCAGTTCATGAGTTATTGCTTTTCGTGTATTAAATGAATCACCTCCTATAATTACAACATAATCTAACGCTCAATGAATCATCAGGAACGCAGAAATTTTTACAAGACATTGAACTTCTTGAGTACTGCTATTTACCACAGTTTTGATCTAATAGGTGATTTCCAAATTCATGGGGTTTCTGCAAATTGGATTGCCTGTCTGTGCAAATCCTAGAGGAGGGATGCAGGTTGTACTTTCTATCTGATTTGCATTTTCGGATCCGGGCGTCAATCTCAATATGGGTGATACGAAGGTTAATACTGCTTGCCAATACTTAGATGAGATTGATGCGTTTATTCTACTTGTTTCTTTTTTATGCCCGTAATCGTATTTCCAATTCCCATTTCTACCTGAAAATCTATTGGATTATCATGGTCGTCCATGTTGAATTTCATCGGTGCATTCTGTGGTGATAGCAAAAATAAATTGTTGGAATAATACAACATTGTTTGTGTAGGTATAGCAGGATGTTTAGCAATCAACTTCTTATCTTCTATAGAAATTGTCAAGACACCACCAGCTGAAACTTCATAATCTCCAACGAACTTTTTTTGTTCCTTACCATTGAGAGCAACTTCCATTTCTTTTGGATTGAACGTAACCCCCAATTTTTTTAACATCTCAATCCCATTCGTATTTCCGGGATTTAATTGCATGGATTTTTTATAGTATTTAATTGCTTTGTCATTCTCATCATTTTTCATGTATGCTTCACCTGCGCTGTCATAAACATTTGAGGAATTTGGAAATAATCTGATGTTTTCAACAAACACATCGATGGCATCTTCAATCTTGTCAATTCCCATTAAAGCATAGCCAAGCGTGTTAAAATCTCTTTCGGATGGTCGCATCTGATAACCTAGCTTATTTGATATATCATCAAAGTGTCTTTTTATGTTTTCCAATCCTCCTCCGGCATATAATTCTTGATAATCTATCGAAAACCAATCCTTGAAAATAGCTTCTAACCCATAATAAGTGCTGCGGTGCGGAATACTTCCATGCGTTTCGTCGTCCATCACCTTGAAGTCCCATTTGAAATCACTTGGCTCCATCTCTTCAAATAAAGCAGCAAGCTTCATCGCTCCGCCTAACATGGTACCTCCTTCATTGCCCATGGTCATATAAAAAAAGCAATCCAGGTTATGTTTGGAACTTAAGAATGTATCAGCTTTTGCGACCAGATTTTGTGCATCCCACCACATACTCGGGCTAATCGAAATGTAGGCATCGAACAGATCTGGTTCTGAAAGCAGCGTATGAACTGCGAAAAGGCCTCCGAATGAATGGCCTGTCAATATTTTGTAAGGAGCAGTATTGTACGATAGATTAATATGGT
>Ga0316201_10003282_pt1 | contig 11900 bp, 12 predicted proteins | sample CS6wburrow_MG_FD_204516 | JGI IMG/M metagenome (GOLD analysis project Ga0316201, IMG submission 204516) | Coastal sediment microbial communities from Delaware Bay, Delaware, United States - CS-6 worm burrow | ecosystem: Environmental > Aquatic > Marine > Coastal > Sediment | place: USA... | reverse complement strand
GACTTCGGTTTTCATTAATATTATTGTAGGAGCGCACCCCAGCGCGTGATTTATTACAATGTGCTCGAAGGTCGGCCGCTGGGGCGGCCTCTTACAAGGCAAGGGTGTGAAAATACTGCATGTCGAAACCGGGCGCCATTTTTTGGGCGGCCCGCAGCAGGTTATCTACCTGATCAACGCGTTACGTGAGCGTGGCCACAACAATATCCTCGTCTGTCCGCCGGATTCCGGGATCGACGGGGTTGCCCGGCAGGCCGCCATCCACGTCCAGAACCTGTTTTGTGCCGGCGATCTGGATTTGCCGTTCGCTTATCGCCTCTCACAATTCATCAAGGACAAAGAACCTGATCTCGTGCACTGCCACAGCCGCAGGGGCGCCGACATTCTCGGTGGGCTGGCTGCAAGCGTGGCGGACGTGCCTGCCGTCGTGTCGCGGCGGGTGGACAACACCGAGCTGCGGCTCGTGGCGGGCTTGCGTTACCGGGCTTTCCGGAAGGTCATCGCGATCTCGGAGGCGATCGCTAACGTGCTTCGCGACCGCGGTATAGAAGACGAGCGCCTGGAGGTCATTCGCAGCGCTGTAGACGTTGATGCGTTCTCGAGTACGGTCGATTGTGCGCAGTCCCGCGCCGAATTCGGATTGCTCCCCGAGCACTTCGTGATCGCAGCTGCCGGACAACTGATTCCGCGCAAGGGACATCAGTACCTGCTGCAGGCCGTGGCGGGACTCAGGACTCGCTATCCGCAATTGAGACTCGTCGTCTTCGGCGAGGGCTACCTCAACAACCAGCTGCGTGCGCAGGCGTCCTCGCTCGGTCTTGAGGATGTGGTGCAGTTCGCGGGCTTCCGTGAGGACCTGGATGCGTTTGTTTCCTGCTTTGATATGTTGGCGCATCCAGCCCTGGCGGAGGGGCTTGGTGTCGCAGCATTGAAAGCTGCCGCGGCAAGCGTGCCGGTCGTCGGTTTCTCGGCCGGCGGCATGGTCGAAGCCGTTGTGGATGAGCAAACAGGACTGTTGGTCAAGCCCGAAGATGCAGATGCGCTGGGCTCAGCTATCGCGAGATTGATCGACGATCCGGACCTCGCCTCGCGATTGGGCGCTGCGGGAAGAGAGCGGATGCAAAACGAGTTCTCGATCGATACGATGGCAGACAAGCATGTTGCACTGTACGAGGCAGTGCTGCGAAAAGAGGGGACACATGATTAACCGCATTTCACGCCGCAGCGTTCTGCGAGGCAGCATGGCTGCCACGCTTCTTTCCTGGTTACCGGGACATGCCTTTGCCGAGGAATTGAATTACCGGCCTGCAGTACCGGGCCGCCCGGTGCCGCCCAGGACTGTCTTCGACAAGTCCAGTACGGCCGAGCAGGTAACAGAAGGCATGGACCTTGCCGGGATGTCTGCTCTTGTTACGGGATGTAACTCCGGCCTGGGCCTCGAGACGATGCGTGTCCTCGCGATGCGAGGCGCCCATGTAATCGGCGCAGCGCGCACGCTTGCGAAAGCCGAAATGGCATGTGCGAGCGTTGACGGCAAGACAACGCCGCTTGTGGTCGAACTGACGGATCTGCCGGGTATCGTTGCGGCTGCCAACGAGGTGGCTGACATGGATGTCCCGATCGACATGCTGATCCTCAACGCTGGCATCATGGCCTTGCCGGAACTCAAGAAGGCAAATGGCGTTGAGCTGCAATTCGCCGTGAATCATCTCGGGCATTTCTTGCTTGCGAATCGCCTGCGTGATCAGGTCATTGCAGCGCCGGCCGGTCGCGTTGTGGTCGTAAGCAGTGGTGCGCACCGCTGGGCGCCTGAAGAGGGCATCCAGTTCGATAATCTCAACGGCGAGCAGGGATACGATCCCTGGGAGGCCTATGGTCAGTCGAAAACGGCGAACGGCCTGTTTTCCCGTGAATTCGCACGGCGCCTTGCGGAAACGAACGCCACGTCGAACTCCTTGCACCCGGGGGTCATCAAGACGAACCTGAGCCGGCACTTGCCGGAAAGAGCCGATGACGATCCGAACAACCCGCGCTTCAAGACGATCCCGCAAGGTGCAGCCACCACCTGCTATGTCGCGACGAGTGCGGATCTTGACAGGGTGACGGGCTATTACTTCGTGGACTGCAATCCTGCCGAGCCGAACGACAACATGCAAAACGACGCAATGGCCGCGAAGCTCTGGGACGTTTCTGAAGAACTCGTCGCGGACTATCTTTAGATAATGGCCGACTACGAATCCCTGCAAAAACTTTCCGCAGCCGTCGTCAATGACCTGACGGGAGCGGGCAAGGCGGTATCGACGGCTGAGTCCTGCACGGGTGGCTGGGTTGCCAAGTCCATCACCGATATCCCTGGCAGTTCTGCCGTGTTCCAGTACGGCATCGTGAGTTATTCGAACGGCGCGAAGGAATCTATCCTCGGTGTGAAGAACGAGACGCTCGAGGAGCATGGTGCTGTCAGCCAGCCTGTCGTTGAGGAAATGGCCAAGGGCGTGTTGCGTTTGAGCGGAGCCGACATCGCCGTTGCAGTGAGTGGCGTTGCCGGGCCGGATGGTGGCACGGAAGACAAACCCGTCGGCACGGTGTGGTTTGCCTGGGCCGTACGTGATGGTGCCAAGGTGCTGGTCGATACGAGCCGTGAACAATTCACGGGTGACCGGGATCTCGTCCGTGAGTTGACGGTTGCGCATGCGCTACAGGGTGTCCTGGAGCGGGTCGGCTCTTGAATACCAAACGGCTCTTTTTTGCACTCTGGCCGGATCACCGGCAGCGGGATCGACTGCGTGATGTCATCAACTCGGTCGCAAAGACGGTCGAGGGTCGGGTAGTCGATCGTCGCAACTGGCATGTGACGCTGACATTCATCGGCGCATTCCCCGAACATCGTGTTCCCTACCTGCTTGAGCGTGCCGCGGAGATTCATGTCGAGCCATTTCGCCTGAACTTCGATCGGCTCGAGTACTGGCCGCGGCCCAAGGTCGCAAGCCTGAGCGCAGCGGTTGTGCCGCCCGAACTGCAGGCTCTCGTCGATTCGCTGAACGGTGTGATGCTTGACGTGGGTATCAAGCCCGAGGACCGGACCTACCGTCCGCACATCACGGTCGCACGCAATGCACGCGCATTCCAGACCGAGCGACTGGCGCAACGAACCATGATCGAGTGGTCGAGCTTCGAGCTCATGGAGTCGGTCTCCGGGCCCGGTGGCGTGACCTACGTACCGCTGAAACAGTAGCTTAAGGCAACTTTCGAGAATCTGTACAAATCGCCGTAATTTGCGCCTCCCGAAAGCTACTATTGACGCGGCCTTCATGAAATAATACTGTGCAAATCCACAGTATCTATGAATTCCGCCTGCAGGCGGCACAAACGGACCAAAAATAATGGATGAGAATCGCAAGAAAGCACTCGCGCAGGCCCTGGGCCAGATCGAAAAGCAGTTTGGCAAGGGCTCGGTTATGCGCATGGGAGACGGCGGAACCATCAGAGACATAGAGGCCATTTCGACAGGTTCGATTGGTCTGGACGTTGCTCTGGGCATCGGTGGACTGCCGAAAGGCCGCGTAATCGAGATCTACGGTCCGGAGTCATCGGGCAAGACGACGCTTACACTGCAGGTTATCGCCGAGGCACAAAAACTCGGTGGCACGGCCGCGTTCGTGGATGCCGAGCACGCACTCGACCCGTCCTATGCCGAGAAACTCGGCGTTAACGTCGACGAACTGCTTGTCTCGCAGCCCGACACGGGTGAGCAGGCCCTGGAGATCACGGATATGCTCGTGCGTTCCGGCGCAGTCGATATCGTTATCATCGACTCGGTAGCGGCGCTGACTCCAAAGGCCGAGATCGAAGGTGAGATGGGTGATTCGCACATGGGATTACAGGCCCGACTCATGTCGCAGGCCCTCAGGAAACTCACTGCCAACATCCAACGTTCCAACACGATGGTCGTCTTCATCAACCAGATTCGTATGAAGATCGGCGTCATGTTCGGCAGCCCCGAAACGACGACGGGCGGTAATGCGCTCAAGTTCTACTCGTCAGTACGTCTTGATATTCGCCGTATCGGTGCGATCAAGAAGGGTGATGAAGTTGTCGGCAACCAGACGCGCGTCAAGGTCGTCAAGAACAAGGTCTCACCGCCATTCAAGCAGGCCGAGTTTGAGATTCTCTACGGTGAAGGCATATCGCGTCACGGCGAGATCATTGATCTCGGCGTGCTGCACGGCATCGTCGACAAGGCGGGCTCGTGGTACAGCTACGGTGACGACCGCATTGGCCAGGGCAAGGAAAACGTTCGCGAGTTCCTGAGAAATAATCCCGAGATGGCCGACGAAATCGAAGGCAAGGTCCGTGCGAAACTGCTGCCGCCGAAGGTTGCGGTCGTTGAGAAAGCGGCTGACGATGCTAAGGCAGCAGAAGCCTGACTGTAGGAGGCCGCCCCAGCGGCCGATTTCGCGCGCAAGGCCCGCTCCAACGTGTCCGAACTACACGATGAAATCAGCGATCTTCTCTCCGACAAGGGGGAGGATCGCTTTGCTTCGCCGCTCGAGGCTCGTAAGAAGGCCATGGATTTCCTGGCCCGTCGTGAGTATGGCCAGACCGAACTGATCAAGAAGCTCGCGGACAAGGGCTTCGAGCGAAGCGTTGCAGAGCAAGCCGTTATCCAGCTCACCGGTGAAGGTCTGCAGAGCGATGCCCGCTTTGCCGAGAGCTTTGTGCAGTCGCGTATCAACCAGGGCAAGGGCCCTGTCCGTATCCGCCTGGATCTCGGGCAGCGCGGTATTTCCGACTCCACCACCGAGATCGCCCTCGAGGCAGTTGAGTCCGACTGGTTCGCCCTGGCCCGCGAACAGCGCGTGAAAAAATTCGGCGATGCCGCGCCGTCCGATTTCAAGGAAAAAGCCCGCCAGATGCGGTTTCTCCAGTACCGCGGTTTCGAGCAAGACCATATTCAATCGGCGTTTTAGCCGTTACCATACGCCCCATGAAAACCATGACGAGCAATGAGCTCCGCCAGGCATTCCTGGACTTTTTCCATGACCACGGCCACGAGGTTGTGGCGAGCTCTCCACTCGTGCCCGGCAACGACCCGACGCTGTTGTTCACCAATGCCGGCATGGTGCAGTTCAAGGATGTCTTCCTGGGCGATGACAAGCGCTCATACCGGACAGCCGCCAGCTCGCAACGCTGCGTGCGTGCGGGCGGCAAACACAACGACCTCGAGAACGTGGGCTACACGGCCCGGCATCACACATTCTTCGAGATGCTCGGCAATTTCAGCTTCGGTGACTACTTCAAGCGCGAGGCCATCCAGTACGCCTGGGAATTCCTTACCAAGACGCTGGGCCTTCCGGAAGAGCGCCTGTGGGTGACCGTGTTCCGCGAAGATGATGAAGCCGCCGACATCTGGCTCAATGAAATGAAGATCGACCCGGAGCGATTCACTCGCATGGGCGAAAAGGACAACTTCTGGGCCATGGGCGACACGGGTCCTTGCGGTCCTTGCAGTGAGATCTTCTTCGATCACGGTGAGAGCGTCGAGGGTGGGCCGCCCGGGTCACCTGATGAAGATGGCGATCGCTACGTCGAGGTCTGGAACCTTGTGTTCATGCAGTTCGATCGTGCCGGCGACGGCACGATGGCGCCCTTGCCTGCGCCATCTGTCGATACTGGTATGGGCCTTGAGCGCATAGCAGCGGTCATGCAGGGCGTGCACAGCAACTACCAGATCGATCTGTTCGCTCACGTGATTCAGGCGGCAGCCGACCTTCTTGGTGTCAAAAACGAAGGGCAGAGCTCGCTCAACGTAATCGCTGATCACATTCGCGCCTGTTCATTCCTGATCGTCGACGGCGTCTTGCCGGGTAATGAAGGCAGGGGCTATGTCTTGCGTCGTATCATTCGTCGCGCCATCCGCCACGGCAAGAAGCTGGGCATGGACGGCCTGTTTTTCCACAAGCTCGTTGCACCGCTCGTGAAAGAGATGGGCGACGCCTATCCCGAACTCGCCAAAGCCCAGGCGCATGTCGAGAAGGTGCTCGCGAAAGAAGAAACACGTTTTGCCGAGACGCTCGACCAGGGCATGGAAATTCTCGAGGCGGCTATTGCAGAACTCGACGGCACGCAGCTGCCGGGCGATGTCGTCTTCAAGTTGTATGACACCTACGGCTTTCCGGTGGATCTCACGGCCGACATCGCGCGCGAGCGGGAACTCGCGATCGATGAGAAGGGCTTCGAAGCCGCAATGGACGGACAGCGTGAGCGTGCTCGTGCTGCCAGCAAGTTCGGCGTTGCAGGCGGCGATGCATTGAAGACCGATGTCAAAACAGAATTCCTCGGTTACGAAGGCACCGAGGCGTCTGGTGAAATTGTCGGGTTGTTCAAGGACGGTCAGGCCGTCGATGAATTAGCGAAAGGTGACGATGGCGCCGTGGTCCTTGCGACTACACCTTTCTATGCAGAGTCTGGTGGCCAGATCGGCGACAACGGCATCCTCGTTGACGAGGGCAAACTGTTCCGCGTCGATGACACGCAGAAGAGCAGCGATGCGAACGTGCATTTCGGTACCGTGGAGCAGGGCGCACTGAAAGTCGGCGACAGGATCGAGGCTGTCGTGGATGCAGACCGGCGCCAGGCCATCAGGCTCAATCACACGGCCACGCACCTCATGCATGCCGCGCTTCGGCAAGTGCTGGGTGACCACGTCACGCAGAAAGGCTCGCTGGTTGCGCCCGATCGTTTGCGCTTCGATTTCTCGCACTACGAAGGTGTGACGCCAGAGCAGCTGCAGGAGATTGAAAATCTGGTGAACGGCGAAATCCGCAAGAACATCGCGGCCGATACGAACCTAATGACCTACGACGATGCGATTGAGTCGGGTGCCATGGCGTTGTTTGGCGAGAAGTACGGCGACAAGGTGCGCGTCCTGCGCCTTGGCGATTTCTCGGTCGAGCTCTGCGGTGGCACACATGTTGATCGCACGGGTGACATTGGCGCCTTCAAGATCACGCACGAAGGTGGCGTAGCCTCCGGCGTTCGTCGCATCGAAGCAGTGACCGGGCAGGGTGCGATGGAGTGGATCGATTCGAACCAACGCACGCTCAGCGATCTCGCCGGAATGCTGCGCAGTACCCCCGACCAGGCGGCAGCCAAGGTTGATGCTTTGCTGAAGCGGACCAAGGACCTGGAGAAGGAGCTGGTGGCCGCGAAACAGGCGCTCGTGACCGGCAAAGCGACCGATCATGCCGACGCTATCGAGGAAGTCGCCGGTATCAAGGTGCTGGCGACGCGCATGGATGGGGCGGACGCCAGGACGCTGCGCGACGCCGTGGACAAGTTCAAGGACAAGCTGCAGAACGGCGTGGTTGTGCTGGGTTCGGTCGATGGTGGCAAGGTCCACCTCGCAGCTGGAGTGACCAAGAACAACATCGGCAAGATCAGGGCAGGCGACCTGATCAAGCCCGTCGCCGAGCAGGTTGGCGGCAAGGGTGGCGGTCGTCCGGATTTCGCCCAGGCAGGTGGAAACGACCCGTCAAAGCTCGATTCGGCACTCAAATCGGTTTCCGGCTGGGTGGCGGAACAGCTGTCCTGACCGGCTGGTTTTATTCCTGATTTTCGCCGAAAGACCCTGAAAGGCGCATCCGGGGCGAAAATCGGCTAGTATTACAACAGTTTAAGGATGTACGACGCGTAATAAGAACGGGGCAGGAGCCCCGCCAGGCAGGAGTAGGAAGTCATGCTGATTCTGACGCGACGCGCTGGAGAGACGGTAATGATCGGCAGCGATATCACGATCACCGTCCTGGGGGTCAAGGGAAATCAGGTCCGGATAGGGATCAATGCACCCAAAGACGTCGCAGTGCACCGGGAAGAAATCTACGAGCGAATTCAGAGCGAAAAGGCGGCGGAAAGCCCCCCCGACTCTGAGTAGTCCGATTGCGGTGAAAACCGCTTTACCACGACAATTGTGATCAGTAAGATGTGCGGCCCTCGACGGAGAGATGGCTGAGTGGTCGAAAGCGCTCCCCTGCTAAGGGAGTAAGGGTTAAAAGCCCTTCGAGGGTTCGAATCCCTCTCTCTCCGCCAGCAAATCCAAAGGCCCCCGAATGGGGGCCTTTTTATTTGCTCGCCGGGAGAGCTCGGGACTTCGAACCCTGTTCGACTCGAGCAGCGGCGAAGCCGCAATCGAGGGCGCGCAGCGCCCATCCCTCGGTCATAAGAACCCCTCTCTACTTTGAGGTCTTGATCAGCAACCGATTCCGTACGAAGTCAATCACATAGTCTCGCTCATTGAAGAGATCCGGCCCGACGATTGCTACCGGCCTGTTATCGAGGTTCAGGACCTCAAACACTGGAAAATCTGCGATAAGAAACGTTCGCTTTCGCCAGCGGAGGTCCTTGATTTTGAGCTCATCAACTTCCAGCCTGGCAACTACCGGCTCTGTTTCAACGGCCCCTGACAGCGTGTCCGTGCTACGGACTTTTATGGGCTTCACACGTATCGCTCGTGCTGCGCGCCAGTTCATCATGTTGAAACTCGCGCCGAGGTCGAGAAGGGCCGGAATTGTCACCCCACTGATATATAGGTCGATCGCGTATGCGGTCGTGTCCCCTTGACCGATCCGGAGTTGTTGCATGGGTACCGAGGTCCAGCCGCGGTACGACCTCTCGCGAACCAGTAGCGGGGGATACAGTCGTATCACCTGATCTTCGGCTGAGACGCCGACCGCATACCGGCGCAGGAAATCGATGCCGAGTATGCCGTCGAACTCGGTGGAAACCGGACTATCTTCTGGCAGCGAGGCCATCCGGGCATTGGTCCAGGACTCACTGCCAATCTTGACCTCGGCAATAGTGGTGAGCGGGAACTCGCCGGAGCCGATCATGCCATGAATGAGAACACGGACATCAGGGAGCAAGTCGAGCCCTGCGTCCTTGCGGGTCGATTCGAATATCACCGAGATGCTGGCACCGGTGTCCAGCGCGAATTTGAACGGCCCTCGGTCATTGATCATGGCACGCACAATGATGTGCCCGTCGCTGCCGATCTTGTGCGGGATCATGACGATCGCACCGTCGTCGTCCAGGACGAGCGGGCCCGCGCAGCCGCAAGACAGAACCGAAATTGTCAGCAGGGCTAAAATTCGCTTCATTTCGATATGAGATCACCGTTATGGCAAAGAGACAACTGATTGCGACCATGCTGCTGTTGCAGGCAACATCGTCGATGGCACAGTCCTTTCTATTCATAGGGTTGGACATCGATTTCGACACGAAATTCGGCGTCTGGTAACACCCGAAATATGCCTTTACCTTACGGGGCCAGATCAGTAACATGTGCGGCCCTGCGAGGGGCGACCCTCGCGGATCAGACAATGCGCCCGTAGCTCAGCTGGATAGAGTACTCGGCTACGAACCGAGCGGTCGGGAGTTCGAATCTCTCCGGGCGCGCCAAAAAAGACAAAGGGTCCCCATCGGGGGCCCTTTTTCTTTTTCAGCTCTGGGTAACATTCGAACTCCAGAGTTCGATCCGAGGAACGCGAAGCGTTCCGACAGGCCGACCGCAGGGAGGCCCATCTCTCCGGGCGTGCCATATAGAACAAAGAGTTACGTCAATTCTGGTGTAGCCCTTTGTTCTTTGGGTAGCAGTATGGGTAGCAATTTGCGTAGTCAGCAGCTTGTAAGCGGTGGGATGGTCATGAGCAAGGATCGACGTGGCAGCCCGACTATCTGGCTAATCCGTGCAAAAAAGGAGCATCGGCGTAAAGCACGCCTAAATCAGCTCAAGATCAGAAGTGTGCGGCACTTCCGGTGACCACTGATCGTTATCGGTAGATTCTTTAGGCAAAGCATTCGAGACGGCGCACCGGGTCAAATCAAGTAAATGAAAATTCGCGACACCATAGGAACTTTCCTCAAGGCAGCAGTCTTTTGTGCCTGCGTTTATGGCGTCGTGAAATGGGGTCCCATTCAGCTACTAGAAGACGACGTTAATGAGTTTGCCGAGAAAGCCTGCATTGACGAAATTCGCAACCGCTACAACGCGTCGACCGTGACCGTGTACGAAATCAACGAATCCAATAGTGGCCATGTCGTCCGGGCGTCAATCGCACTTCCCAGGGGAAAGCACGCGAAAGGTATTTGCCTAACCAATGTGCATGGCGGGGTCCGAGAAATCACCATAGAGCAGCGATAATTCGCTCTCGAATTGGCTACTGGCTGCTCTCACCAATAGCGGCCGTTCAAATCACTGTTTTGGAGGCGGTGTGATGGGCGGCTTACGGCCAGATATAGGCCGGTGAGATAAGTGCGACTAGCCTTTGGCCAGCGGGCGCCAATACTCTAGGACTGCTCGAGATCAGGTTTCCGATAGTCGCTGACCATGCGGTTGTAGCGCTTTCGGAGCCAGCCATCGACACAAGCAAACAGAAAACTCGGACCGTGTGCTGCTATCGTGCATAGCTCGCAAATCTTGCGCAAATCGATGCAACCAAATATGGTCGATCCATCTCACGCGCCCGTTATTCACTGCAATATGTAGGAGAATTTTCCTAGTCTCGACACGATTGGATTCTCAATGCGAACCGAGATCATAGGTGTTGATCAACCATTAAGCATGTCACGGGAGGCCTGCGGACCTCAATAGGGTCAAGTTGTGAGTCATCGACTACCATAGTGAAATCAAGAATTTGGCTGACCGCGTCGAGTGCCAGTCCGATTCGATGGACCGACAAACTCCGCAAACTCGACTATTTCGCGAGTCAATTTGTACACCGAATCGCTCAAGATTCTCTGGGTGATTTTGTTTGCGATGTCACCGACATTTGAAGGCAATTGCCATTGATACGCAGAGATGATGTCCGCATTGAAATCAGTATTAGAAAATTCGTCCTCATCAAAGGATGATCAGGATGAAGCTCCCGTTTGGAAAAAGATCCTGCTCATTATCCTGAGTGTCCTGTTCTTGGCCGCGTCGATTATCTTTGTCTCACCATCGGTACCGGGCCTCTTGTATGCCTCAATCGTTGCGTTAGTTCTTTTCGTGTTGATGTATCTCCACAATCGCAACCGTCCGATGAATAAGATTCTACACAAGCCCAAGAATACTCAAGAAGGGCTCGTGTTCTGGACGATAATAATTTTCTACGCCCTGTTTTCTCGTTACGTGCAATGGACAATTGTCGGACTGGCAATGTCACTACTCTTGATTTCCGTTTATTGGTTGGCCCGCGATTTCAGGTCCGATTCCAATGCAAATGACGAGCTATGAGCAAGAAATATCCAAAACTCACAGCGAGTATCGCAGTTTGTGCATTTGCGATAGTGTTTAGTGTTGTTGCACTGCGAGTCTCTACAAACTCCGACCGACTCGAAATCGAATCCTGATTTCGTCGCGACGGAATCAGATCGGCAAAATGATCGCAATCTGCGAATCAAAGATAACGCTGGAAAAGTGGGGGCGCTTCTGAGCTATCTAATTCGATATTTGTGACTGGCCGGAATGGGCAGCAGCGGTCTTTCAGACCATGTATAGGTCAACGGCAGCTATCGGGGGTAGCGGTCGTTAAACTGCTGAATTCGGAGGACCTCTATCGGCCAACGGTTCGAATCTGTAGGTTCAAACCGAGGAGCCCTATGCGCGACGCTCGCCCCGTCGCTGGTAGCTACGGTCATAGCGTATTGCCAATCCAACCACAGGGGCATATACCAACGCTTAACCATACTGTCTTTGCCAAGGCGCAAGCCTCATGGGTTTTGCACTTTCCGACCTGACGTTAACGCGTTCGTAAAACGATGCCGTAGACTATTCCAGATGACAAGCGCATTTATCCCGGAACACGAGATCTACGGATTGCTGTCTCGCGTTGGTATCAAGACGCCGCAATACTATTTTGTCGACG
>Ga0316201_10003281_pt1 | contig 11900 bp, 10 predicted proteins | sample CS6wburrow_MG_FD_204516 | JGI IMG/M metagenome (GOLD analysis project Ga0316201, IMG submission 204516) | Coastal sediment microbial communities from Delaware Bay, Delaware, United States - CS-6 worm burrow | ecosystem: Environmental > Aquatic > Marine > Coastal > Sediment | place: USA... | reverse complement strand
AGCCCGATACTCCGGACTGCTGGTGTTCGCCATGCGATCGTTATAACGATTGATACCGATGAATGTCGCCTGCATCGGGTTCATCTCGAGATAGCGGTTGGCATACTCCTCGAACATCTCGTTCATTGCGACACCTGGATCGATGACCTTAGTCGCAGCAGGTTCTTCGTTGCTACCGCACGCCATTACCAGCAGCACAGCAGCCAACATAGCTGAAATTCGAAAATTCATTTCGGCCCCCCGAGCAAGTATGAGAGACAGTGTACTGGTTTCAGGTCCAATGCTCGATCGACGGGGCAAACGCAGTGTTGCCGACACGGCAGCCGGCGGCGGATAAGTGCAGAGTTAACGAGACAGGCTCGTCGCATGATGCCGGGTGAAACACCAGCACGATGGTCACGGCACGATCGTCAGCTTCGGATCGAGCGCTGATACTGGTGTCGCACTCGACCACGAATCGATCATCGGCAAACGCACCAAGGTCATTGAGGCAATCGAAGTAGGTCCTGATCTGTGCGCAAATGTGTTCACCAACTGAACGATCGTCCTGCTCGAACACAGCCCACCGAGCCGCGGCGGCAATCGTATTAATCACCTGCAGGCAGAAGCGACGAACAGGAAGATGCCCGAACTTGCGATGCGCCTCACTGCCTCGCCCCATGGTGACTGACCCCCTGATTCGCGCACGACCAGCCCGCCCGCCCGAGATTACATTGAGCCCCATACGACCAAGTCGCCGCGCATCTTCGTTGTCGACATCTACTGCCGGAGCCATCTGGCGCTGCAGGCCAAGGCCCTGTTGATCAACGTCTTGCCAGGGGCCGTAAGTACGGTCCAGCTTGCATAGCAATCCCGCAATCGCACCACCGACCGGGCGTGCAATATCGTCGCTGCCGCGCTCCCGCATGCGCGGATAGTAGCCAAGCATGTTCGGACTCGCGTACCCGAGTTCGCGTACGCCTTGTACCGCGTGTTCGGCCGTTTCCCAGTCCGCTCGCGGGTCGACAATCAGCATCGCACGATTCTCGCGACAAAAGATCTCTGCCGCGAGTACCGCTGCCGGTCCCGTGTCGATGCCTTTTCCCGGCGGCGGCAAGTACAGCACATCAAAGTTATCAACCTGCTCAAGCGCAAACAGACCCGTGCGGTCTTTGCGTGAGCCAATCAGGTCGTAGTCGGAAAGCTCGGTACCGTCGGTGCCGGCCTGTATGTGGTCAACATACGTGGCGCCAATTCTGCCGCCGGCATCCATTGTCGTCTCGGGTCGATGCGATGGATAAGGATATTCGACACGTGCAAGCGATGACGTCAATAGCCTGTCGCCGACAAACCTGTCGGAGTCTTCACAAAACGAGACCTTGCTGAACAACTCCTGATCCTCGATGAGGCCCGACACCGGATCGATTCGCTGTAATGCCAGATTGAACAACTCTTCGTTATCTTCTTCGATACCATCATAGTCGACGGCTGCCCGAATGAATTCTGTGGATCCCGGCTCCACCGCACGTAACACGAGAGCCGATCCGCTCGCGGGCAGGCAAATCATTGCACCGCGTGCTTTGTTTGCCACGCGAACAATATAAAGCCGCATACCGCCGTGTTCGAAAAAGTGCCTGACCGCAGGACCGAGACTTGAACGCGACCAGATATCGCCGAAGCGCCGGCGAAATTCGCCAAAGCTCTTAACAAGTATGGGAGTATTTAGAGGACCACGAAGCGCACGGCCAACGAAGGCTGCCGTGGTTTCTGGCGACACATCAATAGGTTGATCCATCGCTGCGATTTCTGTGACTGTGATGCCGCAGTCAACTGCATCTGACAAACCTGTCTCCGAACTTGGTCAGATAAGCGTGGTTCGATTGTAAACACTCGCGATCGCCAGTGCACTTCGATAATCTCGGGACATGGATAACGCCCTGTCAATGGCATTTCCTCGTCTCGACGCGAACCTGCGCCGGACAGCGATCGCCAACGTGCCAACGCCGGTGACGACGCACAAGGTCGACCTGCCGTCCGGCCCGCGTTATGTCATCGTCAAGCATGACGAGGTGACCAGCGACATCTACGGTGGCAACAAGGTTCGTAAACTCGAGTATTTGTTGCGGCGTGCCAGCGATCGCGACGCTCAACGTATCGCCACGTTCGGCGCGGTCGGCTCCAATCACGCGTTGGCAACGGCCATTCATGCGACCCGTCTCGGTTTTGATTGCACCTGTTTTCTATCTCACCAGAAAGCAACGCCTAGCATCGCTCGTACGCTTAACATGCATCGGGAACTTGGCACGGAGCTGGTTCGCTGGGGGCGCTCGATCGACAGCCTGACCCTGTTTCGACAATACCTGCATCGGGATAAGTCCTGGGTCATTCCGCTTGGCGGTACCTGCTGGCTGGGTGCGGTCGGCTTTGTCAACGCGGGCCTGGAACTCGCCGAGCAAATACGAAGTGCAGAGATTCCCTGCCCTGCCCGCATTTATATTGCCTGCGGCACCACAGGCAGCGCGGCAGGACTTGCACTGGGACTCGCGGCGGCGAGACTGCCAGCAACCGTGCACGCGGTCCAGGTTGCCGATAACCCGTTTTCAAGCGAGGGTAAGTTGCGCAAGCTCATGGCAAAGACGCATTTCATCCTGAACCGGCTCGACCCGTCGTTCAAAGTGACAGGCTGGCAGCAAAGGATTATCTGGCGCGACGAGTTCCTTGCGGGTGGATACGCGAAAGTCAACGACGCGACCGCAGCAGCTGTCAATACAGCAAGAGATTCCCTGGATCTGTCACTCGAAACGACGTACACGGGCAAGGCCATGGCCGCAATGCTGCACGACCTGGGATCGGCAGACTACGATGGCGATACCTGCCTGTTCTGGAACACTTACAATTCGCGGGAACTGCCAGTCAGTGCGGAGCCACCCTCAACACTCGACAATATTCCGGAGGAGTTTGCGCGCTACTACACGTCAGTGTGAATTGGCATAACAACGACACTATTCTTCATCGAATCGCCACAATCCGGCTCGATCATGGAGTGAACAAGTAGTCAGAAAAGGAAGAACAACGTGGACTGGGACATTTTCGATTTCGTTGTTTTCGGTGCAATGCTTTTGGGAGTCGGTGTCGTTTATGCGCTGGCAAACCGGAGAGCTAACAATACAACGTACCGATTCGCCATCGGCGTTTCACTTGCAGCCGCATTTTTGCTCGTCTGGGTTAACGGCGCCGTAGGCATCATCGGCAACGAGAACAACGACGCGAATATGATGTTTTTCGGCGTGCTTGTGGTTGGTCTCATCGGCGCAATCATCGCCCGCCTCCAGCCACAGGGAATGGCGCGCTCGATGTACGCGACGGCGCTTGCCCAGGTGATGGTCGCTGTGATCGCGCTGACCACCAATCTCGGACTTGCGGGCGCCTCATGGCCGTGGGATGTGATTATACTGAGCGGGTTCTTCACCGCGCTGTGGATCGTTGCCGCGAGACTGTTTCGCAAAGCGGCGCGGCACCCGCTATCGGATCCCGGGATTAAATAGTTGGTCCGAAATGGTGGGGCCATACCAATGGGTCAGCACCAGCCACCCACTCTATCCGGCAAGCAACCGTTTGGACGATGGCATTGAGGCTCTCTCCAGCCATTCAGGGCGGACTATTCGAGTGATCTAGTATTAGACAACAACCAGACCGCGTGCTCCATGTCCATATCTTCGCCTGCAAGCCATTTTGCGGTAGACGTTTCCGCGGAAACATCAGCATCGGCGAACTTGCGGTACATCCATGCGAGGGATTCCTCGATCGATACCACTGCTGTCTGCTGGAATTCATTCAATCGCTGGTGTCGGCGGTCTTCAAACCAGATCTCGCCGTCGTTGCTGCGCGTGCAGTCGAAGCCACCCTCGTGAACCAGGCGATGATGGTAGCGGCACAGCAATACGAGGTTGTCGAGGCTCGTTTCACCACCATCTGACCAGTGCCTGATGTGGTGACCATCGACAAACTTGTGATTTGTACAACCCGGGAAACGGCAACCTCCGTCTCGGACTGTCAGTGCTCGACGTATGGCCGGTGGAATGGTCCTTGAGCGGCGCCCAATACTGAGTGGTTCACCGTGCTCGTCTTCTTCGATCTCTGTCTTGCAACAATCACACGCGATTCGTTTCGACGTTTCCGCGGAAACGTGGGAGCCGTTTTCGAGGTGGGCATCTTTGCCATCACCAACATGCAACATCACCATGTGACGATCGGCCGTCGATCCCGCGTTCTCGGGATGATTCAAATACGTCTCAGCAACACTCGACAAGGCATCGGCTCGTCGTGCGGCGACCGGTATTTCCTCATCCGGGTCATAGGCGCCATCCATCGCCATCTCGAGTGCCTTGACGATCAGCTCACCCATGTCCGCCGGCATCTTTGCTTTCATGACGAGGCAACCGTCATCGTCGTAGTGATAGGTGACCTCACGAGCCAGGTACAGCTCGTTGGCAGAGTCCGGATGATTGAGCTTCTGGCAACGCCGGTACTGAGACACCAGTCGCTCCACGTGGTTCGCGGTGCCATGTCGAGCAACCATCAGCAGGAAGTCTTCGTTCTCTGGCCGGGCAACACGCGTCATTGCACGCACCTTCGAAAAGCTGAGCTTGCCTTCAGCAAACTCCTCGCTGATCTTCGGCAGCTCTGCCAATGCCTTCGCCACGCGCAGGTGCTCCCGGGCCGCACCAAGGCCCATGCCACAATGAAAGTTCAGCCAGTGTGCACAGGACTTGAACCCCTGTTCTTCCCAGTACCGGTTGTCATCGAATTCGCGGATCAGTTCCAGCAGGTAACAGGTGGCCACATTGATGTAGCCACACAGCTCGGAGATCTCGTCACCCAGGCGATCGGCGACAGTCTGCTCGAAACGAGGCTCGTAGTGGATGTTGGAAGCCATGGTTTTCCCCCCGCAGTAATACTGTTGTTATATACAGTATTATACACATAACTCTATGTATTTACTTAGGAAAAATGGATTTAAAGGGCCTCTTTTTCCGCCGCGATTTCGGCCTCTACCTCTTCCATCATCTCGCGCACCTCGGTGAGAGTCGGTGCGTCGGGGTCGACTTCGACCGTGTGGTGGACGACACGAGCGCGAGCCAGGTACTCGGCCGCGTCGTACTGCACCACACCGACCGGCACTCCCCGCGGATCGGCCGCAACTGCCCTGACATGTTCACGCAAATGTTCATTCAACGGCAGGCCTGTCGCATCGACCTGCATGTCTACCAGTTGTACAAGGCGTTCCTCAGCTGGCAGCGCATCATCTTCAAGCGGCTCATGAGCTTCGAAATACAGTGCACCATCGCGGTGGCCGAACTGGTATGGCTCGTTGATGATCACTACGTTCTCGCCGACATCGACGAGCGTATAAAGAATCTCGATGTTTTCGGGGTACAGGCGCACGCAACCATGGCTGACGCGCATGCCGACACCGTACGGCGTGTTCGTGCCGTGAATGAGATAGCCGGGCATGTCGAGCTTCAGCACACGATGACCGAGCGGATTATCGGGTCCGGGAGGCACGACAGCCGGCAACGGGTCTCCCATCTCGGCATGCTCGCGGCGAACCGACGCTGGCACCCACCAGCTGGGGTCTTTTGCCTTGGATACGACTGTTGTCTCTCCGAGGGGTGTTTCCCAGCCAACACGCCCGATTCCCACGGGATAGGTCATCACCTGTTGGTGCTCACCATCGACTGGGGCCGGGTAGTAGAACAGGCGCTTCGTAGCGATATTCAGCACGACGCCCTGCTTTGCTACGTTCGGCAATACGAACTGTGTCGGCAACAGAATCGGTGTCCCTTCTCCCGGCAGCCACTGGTCGACGCCGGGATTGGCGGCAATGATCTCGTCGTAGCCAAGACCGTAAGCGCGGGCAAGGTCGGACAGCGTGTCCTCCTCGCGCGCAAATACGACCTGCGGTTCGCCAATCACGGTCTGCTCGGACGACTCCAGGAAGAAACTGTTGGGATCGATCGGTTCCTGAACCGGACGACTCTCAGGCGGCACTGCTGCCGGTGTGCTGCTCTTGCCAAGTGACGACCAGAGATCGTCAAGCGTCGCACAACCTCCGATAACGAATAGTGGCAACAGGAATAGAGCACGCCTCGCCAGCAAGGATTATTCCTTTGCTTCCGTTGACTTGACCTTCTTCACGGCGCGTGGATTCGGGCCACAATTAGCCACAAGGCCAGCGGCCTGTGCCTGATTGTACAGCGGTAGTGTTTTTTGCCATTCGTTGATCAGGTTCTCGATACGCGTATCGTTGGCCGGGTGAGTCGACATGAATTCAGCCGGTTCGCGCTCCGACGACTGCCCCATGCGCTGCCATAGTGGCACCGATTCCCGTGGATCGAAGCCGGCGCGTGCCATGTACTCAAGACCGATGACGTCGGCTTCCGATTCCTGGCCGCGCTTGTACGGCAAGCTGATCCCAAATGTTGCACCGTAAACCAGCGCCTGTTGCGCGGTGTACGTTGCACCCGAGTAACCGCCGCCAAGGAGGATTGCGGCGGCGTTGATGCCGACTCGCGTCAAATCGTCCCGGCCTGCGCGGCTAACAGAGTGACCAGCCGTCACGTGCGCGATTTCGTGACCAATGACGGTCGCCAGCTGGTGCTGGTTCTCGGTAACTTTGAGGATACCGCTGAAGACGCCAATCTTGCCGCCGGGCATTGCAAAAGCGTTGACCGACTCTTGCTCAAAGACCGCGAGTTCCCACTCGATGTCGTTGTAGGGCGGTTCGAGTTGCTCGACCACGGCCTGCGAGACACAGGCCACAAAATCTATCGTCGCCCGGTCGGTGACGAGAGGCATGCTCGCGCGCATCTTGTTGAACGCCCGTGCAGCTTCTGCCTCCATTTCGATCCGGCTCTGCTGCGTCGGACCCGACGCGCAAGCCGCAAGCAGCAACGCCATGCAAGCAAATGAAAACAATAATCCGGATCGAAGCGTGCTCATGAGATCTCCTTAATGCCAAGCAGGATTATAGCCTCTGGTCAGATCACAAACCTGCTCGAACTTTGACCATCTCGCCCGAAGGCAGTTCCACGTCTAGCGCGGCAGCCGGGACTCGAACTTACGGCGCCAGCCAGCCGCATCGGCTTTTTCGATCGCACTCTCGACATTGGCCATCAGCCGCTTCTGCAGCGGCATTTTGACCTTGTAGGAAACAAGATAGAGATCGTGGCTGCTCACTCTCTCCCCGAGCAACTCATCGCTGGTCTTCAGTTCGTCAGCCAGGCCCAGTTCAAGCGCCCGGGTCCCGTACCAGTGCTCACCGGTCGCGATCTTGTCGAGGTCGAGGTCGGGGCGATATTTGGCGACAGCATCCTTAAATAGTACGTGGACGTCTTCCAGCTCCTCTTTGAGCTTGGCCCGATCTTCATCCGTATTCTTGCCAAACATCGTGACGCTGCGCTTGTACTTGCCGGCTGTAATCTGTTCGAAATCAACACCGTGGCTGTCTAGCATTCGGTTGAAGTTGGGAATCTGGGCAAGAACGCCAATCGACCCGAGGATGGCGAATGGTGCCGCATAGATTTTCGACGCGACACAGGCCATCAGGTAACCACCGCTTGCTGCTACTTTGTCGACGCAAACCGCCAATGGGATTTCACGATCCCGAATACGGGCCAACTGCGATGCGGCAAGGCCGTGCTCGTGCACGATGCCGCCATGGTTTTCGAGCCGAATAATTACTTCGTCATCACTCGTCGCAACATCCAGTATCGCGCTCACTTCTTCGCGCAGCGAAGAAACCGCGCTGGCTTTCAGATCGCCTTTGAAGTCGACAACAAAACAGCGTGGCTTTTTCGACGGTGTCTTGCTCTCCGCCTTTTCCTCTTTTTTGCGCTCCTTGGCTGCCTTCTTTTGCTCGTCTTTCGTCGACACGGCCTTTAGCAGTGCGTCGGAGAGCGCTTTGTAGCGACTGTTGAGGTCTTCCACCTCGAGACCCTCGTGACTCGCCTTGCGTCCTGCAGACGCGGCGACGACGATGACGACGACGATTCCGGCGATGATCGTTATGACTTTGAGGAGAAAGAGTCCGTACTCGGCGAGAAACTCGGCCATGATTACCCCGCGGTTAAGCGGCAATCGCTAGACAGCGATGCCGACATTATTTTTTTGTAAGACCTGCTCGGCACGGTAGCTCGAGCGAACCATTGGTCCAGCGACAACTTCGACAAAGCCTTTGTCGAGACCTTCGCGGCGAAATGCGTCGAATTCCTCCGGCGACACGTAACGCTCGACCGGCAAATGATTTGGTGTCGGGCGTAAATACTGGCCGAGCGTCAGAATGTCAACATGCGCGTCGCGCAAATCATCCATCGTCTTGAGAATTTCATTATCGCGTTCGCCCAGGCCGAGCATCAGGCTCGTTTTTGTGAGCACGTCCGGGCGGTGCGTCTTCGCGTGCCTGAGCACTGCAATCGTCTGCTCGTAACTGGCACGCGGGTCTCGTACCGGGTGTGTCAACCGCTGCACTGTTTCGACATTTTGTGCAAATACTTCAAGGCCGGAATCAACGACAAGCTCGACGTGCTTCATGACCCCGTTGAAATCAGGGGTCAATGCCTCAACGGCCGTGCTCGGGTTCAGCGCTTTAATTTCACGTACGCACTCGGCGTAATGCGAAGCACCTCCATCGGCGAGGTCGTCACGATCAACCGAGGTAATAACGACGTACTCGAGACCCATGAGATTGACTGCCTTCGCCGAATTCTTCGGTTCGTCGGAATCCAGCCAGCCCTTCGGGTTGCCGGTATCAACTGCGCAGAAGCGACAGGCGCGCGTGCACACCGATCCAAGCACCATGATCGTTGCTGTGCCCGCATTCCAGCATTCGCCGATGTTCGGACACATCGACTCCTCGCAAACGGTGCTCAGCCGATGTTCATGAACGATCTGGCGTGTGCCCGCATACCCTTTGCCCGAGGGCATCTGTGCACGCAGCCATTTTGGCTTGTCGCCGCGCACGAGTGGCGTAACTTCGCGCCCCTTTTTCTGGCCGTCCTTGATCGCCGAAAATCCGGCTTCCGTCTTGTACTTGCTACCGCTCTTGATCATGCAACTGATGGCTATTGATATTTAAAGGGCAGGCATTGTCGCATAAACCGCAGACAAAAAAATCCCGGCCGAAGCCGGGAAAGTCAGGGGGAAAACATGGCGACGCCAGAAGTTGTTCAGTGCAATCTCGACCAACTCAGCAACCTCACCGCGCTTTTGCGCAAGTCGAAGTTACGAGCCAGTATTGCCTCGATGTCGCTTCGGTTGTCAGTCTGTTCCATCGGGTGGTTCAACTCGACAACACCGCAAAACTCATTACCGCCGCGATAGTCAGCGTCGGTCAGGATGAACTGCGTGTAGTACTTAACGGACATGGATTTAGATTACGCCTGCGTGCCTCACCGGACTGTGAGCCAGAGCACAAAAAACCGGGAAAATGGCCGAATGCAACAAAAGTTCGACACATGTCACTAAATTCCACCGAACTGGGGCGTTTTTGGCCTAAAATCGGGGTGTTGAAGGGACGCGGCGCACAGAAACAGGGCAGTACCATATGTAATATTCAGGTCTTGTCTGCCTTCGCTTGGGCAGATTACCGACCAGAATAACCTGAGGAACACGTACATGGTTGCGAAAACCAGACTTATTAAATTCGTCCTTGTTGCCGCGGCGCTGCTTGCTGCCGGCCAGGGATATGCACAGAACGAGCTTCGCAATACCTTTTTCAAAGAAGCCGATGCCGCCAAGGCAGCCGCAGAGGCCGCGGAAGCCAAGCTGCTCGCGCCCCGCAGCTATGAACGCGGCCTCAAGGAATACACCGATGCGGAAACTGCGCTTGAGCGCGGTCGCAACATCGAAACGGTTCGATCGAATGCTGCGGATGCAGCAGAGTATTTCAAGACGGCCGCCGAAAAGGCCCAAATCGCAAGAACCAGTCTCGCACTCGCTCTGAAGAGCCGCCAGGACGCGGCGAACGCGCGCGCTCCGCAACTGTCCGCCGAAATATGGGCGCAGGCTCAACGCAAATTTGCGGAAGCCATTCGCCTGCTCGAGCGCGGTGATCTCAAAGGCTCGGAACGCCGCAAGATTGAGGCGACAACGCTGTATCGCGATGCAGAACTCGTCGCAATCAAGGAACAATACCTTTCAGAAACACGCCGCCTCCTTCAGGACGCTGATCGCGCCCGCGTCGGCCGTTACGCGCCTGTCACGCTGGGCCGAGCAAAGCAGTTACTGGCCGACGCGGAACGTGAGCTGAATGAAAATCGCTACGACACTGATCTGCCCCGCAGCCTCGCGGTACAGGCGAACTACGAGGCCAAGCACGCTATCTATCTTTCAGAAATCGTGCGCAAGGTCAGAGACAAGGACCTGACTGCCGAACAGATCGTGTTGCAGTGGGAAGACTCCCTGCGCCAGATTTCGGGCGTTGCCGATGTCGTACCGGACATGCAGAGTGGACCCGACAAGCTCACAGCTGAGCTGGTCGCCTACTTCGAGAATCAGCGCAACGAATTACAGGCATTGCAGCAAGAGAGCGCAGAAAACGCTATTCGCATTGCCGACATGGAAGAGGAAATGCGTTCGCTCGATGCGCGCCTTGGCGGCGCAACGGAAGAAAGGGCAGCACTCATCCAGCGCCTTGAGGCCCAGGCACGCGTCAAGCAGCAATTTGAACAGGTTGAGAAAATGTTCACTTCGGAAGAGGCTCGCGTTTTCCGCCAGGGGAATAACGTCATCTTGCGACTTGTTGGGCTCAACTTTGATAGTGGTGCGTCACAAATCAAGCCCGAGAACTTCGATCTCCTCGCCAAGGTGGAAAAAGCAATCGATGTGTTCCCACGCAGCGAGTTGATCATCGAAGGACATACGGACTCATTTGGCGGAGATGATCTGAACCAGAAACTCTCGCAGGAACGTGCAGAGTCCGTTCAGCAGTACATGATCAATGCGATGCGGATTCCCACCTATCGCCTGATCGCGACGGGATATGGTGAAACTCGGCCGGTCGCCAGCAACGAGACCGACGCGGGCCGCGCCCGCAACCGGCGTATCGACATCGTTATTAAGCCGAATTTAGACTCCGACTAAGCGCGTAACGAATCATCATGGCCGCGCCACCATTTGACAATGGTGTGCGCGGTCTCCTCGTTAACGAGGTAGCCATACTCGGCGTGCACATTGAGCTCACCATTCAGTCGGAAGTGGGTGCGTACAGACCGGTCCTCGAGGCTCTCCAGCAACCCCAGCTCGAGCATTTCTTCGAAATCGTCTGCGAGGATCGGGTCCAGCGCCGTCATATCCCCTTCTGCAGCCAGGTTTTGCCATTGGCGGATATTGTGCGGGTAACGCTCGTAGCCTGATTTCGCGGCACCCTTGATACGCTTCTGCATGTAGCGCTGGCCAAGCGGGCTCCCCATGGTCAGAAACATGTCGACAAGCACTCTATCGCGCCCACAGTGGCTCAGTTCCCACAAACTATCGTAAGCGATCACTGAACCCATACTGTGCGCGATGAGCAAAACCGGGCGCCGTCCTTTTGTTGCTGCACGCAATGCCACCTGCAGCATACGCCGTGTATGCGCAGCAATGCCGTTTACATCGCCGAGGTAACGGTGGAGGTCTCTGAGGTGGACTTCCATGCGCTCGCTCGCGATATGTGGAATGAAGATGGGCAGCATGTCACCCAGCGTGTATACCGCGCGCAACAGCTTGCGTTGCCAGGAAGTGGCTTCAGCAATATCGGCATCGCTGGCCCCGGCCTGCTCTATGACGGCGTCGATCGCCGCGGCATCAATGGATATATTCCGGTGCTCACGATAGAAGTCGTACGTCCACGCAACAATGTCGAACGCCCCGGTCGTCGACTC
>Ga0316201_10003280_pt1 | contig 11901 bp, 9 predicted proteins | sample CS6wburrow_MG_FD_204516 | JGI IMG/M metagenome (GOLD analysis project Ga0316201, IMG submission 204516) | Coastal sediment microbial communities from Delaware Bay, Delaware, United States - CS-6 worm burrow | ecosystem: Environmental > Aquatic > Marine > Coastal > Sediment | place: USA: Delaware... | reverse complement strand
CCGGATCGGTGCGCAGCTTATGCCAGGCCCCGGACAGGGTCATGATGCCGTTGATCATGCCGCCCCAGGAGGGTGCCAGCAGGATCAGCGAGAAGACCATGCCGACAGATTGCGCCCAGTCCGGCAGCGCGGTGTAGTGCAGGTGGTGAGGGCCGGCCCACATGTAGGTGGAAACCAGTGCCCAGAAGTGCACGACCGAGAGACGGTAGGAATAGACCGGACGACCTGCCTGCTTGGGCACGAAGTAGTACATCATGCCGAGGAACGCGGTGGTCAGGAAGAAACCAACGGCGTTATGGCCGTACCACCACTGCACCATGGCATCGATAGCACCCGGGTAGAAACTGTAGCCCTTGGTCAGCGTGACCGGGATGAACGCGCTGTTGACGATATGCAGAACCGCGATGGTCAGGATGAACGCGCCGAAGAACCAGTTCGCGACATAGATATGCGTAACCTTGCGTTTCACGATCGTGCCGAAGAATACGACCGCGTAGCTGACCCAGACGACGGCGATCAACAGATCGATCGGCCACTCGAGTTCCGCGTATTCCTTACCACTGGTGATGCCCAGGGGCAGGGTAACCGCGGCCAGCACGATGACCAGCATCCAGCCCCAGAACGTGAATGCGGCGAGTGGGCCGGCAAACAGGCGGGTCTGACAGGTTCGTTGAACCACGTAATAAGAGGTGGCAAACAGCGCCGATCCGCCGAATGCAAAAATAACGGCATTCGTATGCAGTGGGCGCAGGCGACCGTAGCTGAGGAACGAAATACCGTCCGTCAGTGTCGGAAAGGCCAGCTGTGCTGCAACAATGACGCCGACGAGCATCCCTACGATGCCCCAGACGACCGTCATAATCGCAAACTGGCGTACGACCTTATAGTTGTACGTGGTCTGTGACTCCATTACGCGTCTCCAAAAAAAAACATAAAGTGTCGACCAGTCTGAATCCAAACAGACTAATCTGGCCGGCACACTAATGGTTTATAAGGATCAGCTACTTGACTTGGGTCAATGGTGCGTAAGGGAATCTACCGACAGTTAATTTTGTCGCTTTTCAGTTGAGCTGGATCAACTGGAGGGATTGGCGTGGTGTTTGTCGCAGTGTGTCTGGTGCACAACCATCGCCGTCAGGCGGTCCAGATCGAGTATCTGCACGTGCTTGCGTTCGACCTTGAGAATGCCCTCGTCCTGGAACCGGGTGAACAGCCGACTGACCGTTTCCAGCGCCAGTCCCAGATAGCTGCCGATCTCCTGGCGCGACATCGACAGGAAGAAATCCGTTGCCGAGAAACCGCGACGCTTGAAGCGCTCGGAGAGGCTGACCAGAAACGACGCGACCCGCTCTTCGGCGGTGCTGCGGCCGAGCAGGGCCATCATTTCCGCGTCGTGTCCGATCTCCTTGCTCAACAGTCGGAACATCTGGTGCTGCAGGCTGGGGATATTTGACGACAGATCTTCCAGGCGGTCGAATGGCAGCTCGCAGATCGCGGTCGTTTCGAGTGCGCGTGCGCCGCAGCCGTGCTGGCCATCCTGGATGGCATCGAGGCCGAGTACTTCGCCGGGGAGGTGGAAGCCGACGACCTGCTCATCGCCTTCGTTGGTCTGCGTAAACGTCTTGACGGCGCCGGTCTTGACGACATAGAGATGGCGAAAATGGTCGCCGGCACGGAACAGGTGGTCGCCGCGTTGCAGAGGTCGGTTGCGTTTCACAATTGCGTCGAGTCGATCGACGTCTTCCGCGCGTAAGCCCATGGGCAGGCACAAAGTTGCGAGGCTGCAGTCGCGACACGCGACTTTTATCTTGTCCAGCGAAATCACGTTTTTGTGCGGCACGGCGGCTGTCCCAATCTGTGTTTCGAATTATGACGCTCTCAGGGCATTCTGCGGGTAAATTTGACCTTGATCAATAACATTTGTTTGGCGCGCAAAAAAAACCCGCCCGAAAAGGGCGGGTTTTTGCGCATCGGAGCAGTTTACTGGCTGGCTGCCGGTGCTGCCGGTGCGGGCGGAGCCATCATGGGCGCGCCGTAACCGGGGCCGTAACCACCACCGTAGCCGCCATAGCCCGGGCCGTAGCCGCCGTAACCCGGGCCGTAGCCGCCCCAACCCGGATTGCTCTGGTTGTAACCGCGTCCCCAGCCGTCGCCAGCGCCGTAACCGCTACCATAGCCACGCATGTTGGTGTTGCCGCGGCCGCTCATGTTCATGCTGAAATCACCGCCACCGGCGGCGTCGCCAGAACCGTAACCGTCGCCCCAGCCAGAGGTGTTGCCGTAGCCAGTGCCGTTGCCGTACTGGTTGTTGTAGCCGCTTCCGCCCCAAGGGCCGCCGCCACCGCCCCAGGGACCGCCGCCCCACCATGCGCTGGCCGATGACATGGTGAATACAGCTGCGCCAGCGATGACCGCCGCGCCGAATGCTTTTGCGAACTTCCGCATGTGGATGACTCCTAAAGTGCGTTTTTGTGTAGAGGTTGTGTGCGTCCCTGCAGCGACGATACCCAAATTCAGATTCTGACGTGAGCAGTCGGCACGATCTTGGGGTCCTTCGTTCCCAAGCAAGCCTCACTATAGACCAAGCCAACCCCTACCACTAGCGAAACAGACGAAAATACAAACAGGTAAAACTTTGGAATATAAGACAATTAATGAGACGTGATATGAGCGCCCGTGGCGCCATGCGCCGACACCAAAAAAACACTATTTCCGATTGAGCGGGAACAGGGCATCTGGTACCTTTTACTCCCGTCCGTTTTAACCCCTTATGAGCCCTTCGGCGCATGGCTAAATGCATTTTCGTTACGGGCGGCGTTGTGTCGTCCCTTGGCAAAGGTATTGCCTCTGCCTCGCTTGGTGCCCTTCTTGAGGCGCGTGGCCTCAAGGTCACGATGATCAAGCTGGATCCGTACATCAACGTGGATCCCGGCACCATGAGCCCGTTTCAGCACGGCGAGGTTTTTGTCACTGAAGACGGCGCCGAAACCGACCTCGACCTCGGGCACTACGAGCGATTCATCCGCACCACGATGGGTCGCAACAACAATTTCACGACCGGCCAGATCTACGACAATGTCATCCGCAAGGAGCGTCGAGGCGAGTACCTGGGCGGCACCGTGCAGGTCATTCCGCACATCACCAACGAAATCAAGGATTGCGTGCGCCTCGGTTCCGGCGATGCCGACGTTGCACTGATCGAGATCGGCGGTACCGTCGGGGACATCGAATCCCTGCCGTTTCTGGAGGCGATCCGCCAGATGGGCATCGAGACCGGGCATGAGAACGCGTTGTTCATGCACCTGACGCTGGTGCCGTACATCCCGACCTCCGGCGAGATCAAGACCAAACCCACGCAGCACTCGGTCAAGGAACTGCGCTCGATCGGTATCCAGCCGGACGTGCTGGTGTGTCGCGCCGATCGTCCGGTGCCCGATACCGAGCGCCGCAAGATCGCACTGTTTACCAACGTCGCCGAGCGTGCGGTCATCTCCGCCATCGATGCAGACAGCATCTACCGCATCCCGTTGATGTTGCACGAGCAGGGGCTGGATCAGATAGTCGTCGATCAGCTGCGCCTCGATGTGCCGCCCGCGGATCTCACCGAGTGGCAGGCCGTTGTCGATGGCCTGGACAATGTCGCAGGATCGGTCGATATCGCCATGGTTGGCAAATACGTCGACCTGACAGAGTCGTACAAGTCGCTGAACGAGGCGCTGGTCCACGCCGGTATCAAAGCCGCCTGCAAGGTCAATATCCACTACATCGACTCCGAGGTCCTCGAAAACGAGGGCATCGACAGTCTGCGCAGCATGGACGCGATCCTGGTGCCAGGCGGGTTTGGTGAGCGTGGCGTCGAGGGCAAGATCGCCGCGGTCCGTTTCGCGCGCGAGAACGATGTGCCTTACCTGGGCATCTGCCTGGGCATGCAGGTCGCCGTCATCGAGTTTGCACGCAATGTCGCCGGCCTGAAAGATGCGCACAGCACCGAGTTTGATCAGAAAACCCCGTTCCCCGTCATTGCGCTGATCACCGAGTGGATCAATTCGGACGGCTCTGTCGAGCAACGCGCTATCGATTCGGACCTGGGCGGTACGATGCGCCTGGGCGCCCAGCAGTGCAAACTGGCCAAGGGCACGATCGCCCGGAAGCTTTATGAAAAAGATGTCATCAGTGAGCGTCACCGGCATCGCTACGAGTTCAACAACGGCTATCGCCAGGAACTCGAGGATGCCGGCATGAAGGTCGCCGGCACGTCGATAGACGGCCGCCTCGTGGAGATGATGGAGATACCGGCGCACGCCTGGTTTGTCGCGTGCCAGTTCCACCCTGAATTCACGTCGACGCCACGCTATGGCCATCCGCTGTTTTCCGGGTTTATCGACGCGGCGGTCAAGCATCGCGACACACCCGTGAAAGAGGCGGTACCTGCATGAAGCTGTGTGGTTTCGATGTCGGCCTCGACCAGCCTTTCTTCCTGATTGCCGGTACCTGTGTCATCGAAGGCGAGGCATCGGCGCTGTCAGTTGCCGAAAAGATGAAAGAAATCACCGGCGCGCTCGGTATCCCGTTCATCTATAAGTCGTCGTTCGACAAGGCCAACCGGTCGTCGCATGACAGTCCGCGTGGACCGGGTATCGAAGAGGGCCTGCGCATCCTCGAACGGGTCAAGACCGATCTGGGCCTGCCGGTACTCACCGATGTCCACGAAGACACGCCGCTCGACGAGGTTGCGGCGGTTGTCGATGTACTGCAGACACCGGCATTCCTGTGTCGGCAGACCAACTTCATTCAGAACGTCGCGCGCGCGGGGCGGCCGGTGAATATCAAGAAGGGCCAGTTCCTGGCGCCTTGGGATATGGGCAACGTGGTCGACAAGGCGCGTGCGACCGGCAACCAGCAGATCATGGTCTGCGAGCGCGGCGTATCATTCGGCTACAACACGCTGGTGTCCGACATGCGCGGCCTGGCCGTGATGCGCTCGACCGGTTGCCCGGTCGTGTTCGATGCCACGCACTCGGTGCAACAGCCTGGTGGCCTGGGCAACGTGTCGGGCGGTCAGCGCGAGCATGTGCCGGTACTGGCCCGGGCCGCGGTGGCGGTCGGTGTCTCCGGACTGTTCATGGAGACCCATCCGGATCCCGAGAACGCGATGTCCGACGGGCCGAATTCCTGGCCTCTGGACAGAATGGAAGCACTGCTGCAAACGCTGGTCGAACTGGATCAGACCGCAAAGCGCAGTGGTTTCATCGAACAGACCCTGTAACAGCTGCCGTCGCGGCAGACCGTCTTCCGGCTTCCGTCGACCGGCCGCAGCATAGAGGCCCGGTCGGCCGGCGGTTCGTGGTCGCGGTGCGCCCCGGAGCAGTTGTTCGCTACCCGTTATTCGAAAATTCAGGAGTACCCATGTCCGACATCATCGATATTCGCGCCCGAGAGATCCTCGATTCGCGCGGCAATCCCACGGTCGAAGCCGACGTGCTGACCGACGGCGGCGCCATCGGCCGTGCCGTTGCACCTTCCGGCGCCTCGACCGGCTCGCGCGAGGCGCTCGAACTGCGCGACGGCGACAAGTCACGTTTTCTCGGCAAGGGTGTTCTGACCGCGGTGGGCAACATCAATGGCGAGATCCGCGATGCCTTGCTCGGCCAGGACGTCGGTGGGCAGGAAGCCATCGACCGCCGCCTGATCGACCTCGACGGTACCGAGAACAAGTCGCGCCTGGGCGCCAATGCCACGCTGGCCGTGTCGCTGGCCGCCGCGCATGCCTCGGCGCAGGAAAAGGCCATGCCACTGTACCAGTCGCTGGGCGACGGCGAATACCGCATGCCCGTGCCGATGATGAACATCATCAACGGCGGTGAACACGCGGACAACAGCGTCGACCTGCAGGAGTTCATGATCCTGCCGGTGGCGGCCGGTTCGATCCGCGAGGCCGTGCGCTACGGCGCCGAGGTGTTCCACGCGCTCAAATCCGTGCTGGGGAAGCGCTCGCTGGCGACTACGGTGGGCGACGAGGGCGGATTCGCGCCGGATCTGCGCTCCAACGAAGAGGCGATCGAGGTCATCCTCGAGGCCATCGGCATTGCCGGTTTCAAGCCCGGTGACGACATCTACCTCGGCCTGGACGCGGCGAGCTCGGAGTTCTACAAGGACGGCAAGTACGTGCTGGCATCCGAGGGCAAGTCGTTCGATTCGGCCGGTTTTGCCGACTTCCTGACCAACTGGGTCGACCAGTACCCGATCATCTCTATTGAGGACGGCATGGACGAAAGCGACTGGGATGGCTGGAAGGTGCTGACCGACAAGCTCGGCAAGCGCATTCAGCTGGTCGGCGACGACCTGTTCGTCACCAACACCAGGATCCTCAAGGAAGGCATCGACAAGCAGATCGCCAACTCGATCCTGATCAAGTTCAACCAGATCGGCACGCTGACCGAGACCCTCGAGGCCATCAGCATGGCACACGATGCCGGCTACAGTGCCGTGATATCGCACCGCTCGGGCGAGACCGAAGACACGACGATCGCAGATCTGGCCGTCGCCACCGCAACCGGCCAGATCAAGACCGGCTCGTTGTCACGCTCCGATCGCGTGGCCAAGTACAACCAGCTGATGCGTATCGAGGATCAGCTGGGCGACGAGGCCGTGTACGCCGGCAGGGACGCGTTTCCCGGTCTCTGATAACCGGGCCCCGTTGGTCCGGGGCTTGCAACCGAGGCCTGGAATCGGAGCGACATGAACTGGAAGCTGCAACTGCTGATGATCACGCTGGTGCTGGTCGTGCTCGGCCTGCAGGTGCGCCTGTGGTGGGGCGAGGGGAGTTTCGGCGACGTCGCCAATCTGAAACGTCAGCTGGCCCAACAGCGTAGCGAGCTCAGCGATCTGAACGAGCGCAACGCGATCCTGCAGGCCGAGGTCGATGACCTGAAGAAGGGGCTGGCGGCGGTCGAGGCGCGCGCGCGCAGCGAACTGGGGCTGATCCGCAAGGGCGAGACCTACTTCCAGCTGCTCGATCCGGCAGAGACCGCGGGTGACTGAACCCGCCTACTGGGCCGTTATGCCCGCTGCCGGTGTCGGCAAGCGCATGGGCAGCGGCATCCCCAAGCAATATCTCGATCTCAACGGGCGTGCGGTCATCGACCACACGATCGAGCGGATGCTGTTGCACCCGTCGATAGACGGGCTGTACGTCGCAATCAGCGACGAGGACGGCTGGTGGCACGACACCGAATACGCCGGCCACCCGGACCTGGTGACCGTCGCCGGCGGGGCCGAGCGTTGCCACTCGGTGTTCAACGCGCTCGAAAAGCTGTGCGAACGCGGTCAGCCGCATGACTGGGTGCTGGTACACGATGCGGCGAGACCCTGTGTGCGGCGGTCCGACATCGACCACATGATTTCGATGTTGAGCGGGCATGATATCGGCGGCCTGCTCGGCATGCCCGTGCGCGACACGATGAAACGCACCGATGCAACGGACCAGGTGATCGATACTGTCGAGCGCAACAATCTGTGGCATGCGTTCACACCGCAGATGTTTCGCCTCGGCGTGTTGCACGAAGCATTGAAAGGCGCCTTGCGGGCGGGCTTCATGGTGACGGACGAGGCCAGTGCGATCGAGTGGGCCGGGCACCATCCGCTCATGGTCGAAAGCCATTCCGATAATCTGAAGATTACGCGGCCCGATGATCTGTCCCTGGCTGCGTATTACCTCGAACGTCAGAGCGCAACACCGACGGCATGATGTGATCCAGCGTCCGCAAGGATGCGCAAAGGCTGCTCGCGGGCGCGACAAGCATTGTGTCGTTTGGCGCACCGCGGCACCGGCTTGTCACGCTTCTGGCCTGTCGTTGGCGGTTGTTTCCATCGTGCCGGCGCCAGATTGGCGATAAAAACCCCTATATGCCCGAGGGTTCGTTTTCAACAGAGGGTTGCCGACCTGTGGTCGTCACTCGCGTTTCTCTAATTCATCAAGCAAGTTACGGCGACATTGATATTGGCGGCCGTCCTTGACAGTCACCTGACCTGTACGAGACTGATCCCTTAATAAGGAAGACCATTCAGATACCCTGGATGGGAATCAACCGCAGTGACAGGCTGGGTAGTACGTCGCCGCAAGAAGAATAACAAGCCGGGCCAAATTACCGGCATGCCCCACAAGGTGCGGGGGAGTCCATGAAAATCTTTCGATCAGCATGCGCGGCGCTATTTGCCGTCGTAGGTGTCGGTTTATGTCTGACGTCCGTCGCTGTCGCTGAGCAGGCAAGCAAATCGGCCAAAGATATGGCGCTGATTGGCGATGCCGTCTGTACCAAGTGCCACGACGAAACCGAAGACTACCCGGTCCTCGCAATCGCCAAGACCCGCCATGGCGTCATCGCCGATTCACGCAATCCACGTTGCACCAGTTGTCACGGTGATAGCAGCGAACATGCGAAGAAAGGATCGGATCGCAATCGCCCCAAGCCCGATATCACCTACCGCGATACGCAAACGGCTGTGCCGGTCGGCGAGCGAATTGAACATGATCTTGGTTACTCCCTGACACCGGTAGCTGAGCGCAACGAGGCCTGCCTGGCGTGTCACAAAGGCGGCAAACGCATGCATTGGCAGGGAAGTACGCATGATGCGCGCAATGTTGCCTGCACGAGTTGTCACCAGATCCACACCGGCCATGATCGTGTCCGCGACAAGCGGGCGCAGAGCGAGTTGTGTTTCAGTTGCCACAAGCAGCAACGCATACAGGTCAATCGTCCGTCGCACCATCCGCTGCGCGAGGGCAAGATGGGATGCTCCGACTGCCACAACGTGCATGGCTCGATCTTTCCGAAGCAACTGGTTCGCGACAATGTCAATGACACCTGTTACCAGTGTCATATGGAGAAGCGCGGGCCGTTTGTTCGCACGCACCAGCCGGTGCAGGAAGATTGTTCGATTTGCCACAATCCGCACGGATCGATCAGTGCGAATCTGCTGAAGGCGCGATCGCCATGGATCTGCCAGCAGTGTCATGAACCCAATGGTCACCGTGGCCGACTTGGCAACATTTTTGGCACCAGTACGCGTGCCAATGCTGCGGCCCGCGGTTGTCTTAATTGTCATACGAATATCCACGGCACGAATAACCCGGCAAACATCTCGAACGATCGGACATTCCGACGTTGAGTGTCGCGGGAGGCACCAAATGCGATCCATGCAATTGAGACTCAGGATTCAGACATTGGCTTTGCTTCTGGCAGCGTGCGTATCGCCATCAGTGATGGGTGCAGAACCCGACGATGAATTGGTCGAGCTGATGAGACCCGACAGCTCGGTGTCCGCCGGCATCATTTTTGTCGACGATGACAACAGCCGTTTCGGCCAATACCGGGGACTGACCGATGACGGTCTGTATGGAAAACTCGACCTCAATTTCGTCACCCGCGACGATGCCACCGGCACGTGGCTGTTCCTGACCGGGCGAGACCTCGGCCTGGACAGCCGTGAGCTTCGGTTCGAGCAGCAGCGGCAGGGCGACTGGCAGTACTTCTTTGAGTACAGCCAGACGCCGCGCGTCGAGCCCTATACCGTCAACACCGGCCTGGCCGGAATCGGCTCCAACGACCTGGTCATCAACGGGACCAGTTTGCGCGATGTCGAGCTTGAAACCCAGCGCAAAGCGGTAGGCATCGGAGGCAAAAAGCATTTATGGGGCGATTACGCGTTTCAGGTGTCATTCAAAAACGAGGAAAAGGATGGCGAACGTCTGTTCGGGCGCGGCACGACAGGTGGGCCGGGTAACTTTGAATTTCTTGCCGAGCCGATTGACTCGACGACACGCCAATGGGAGGCCATCTTGTCGTATACCGGTGATCGCTTGCAGTGGGCGGCCGGTTACTACGGGACGCAGTACGACAATGCCAATTCTGCGCTGAACATCACCGGCGGTGCCGCTGCTCTGGCGGGTTTTACGCCGATCGCGCTGCCGCCCGACAACCAGTCCCACCAGGGCTACCTGTCAGGCAGTTACAGCTTTACGCCCGCCACAGTGGGTAATTTCAAGGTTGCCTATGCCCGCGCCACGCAGAACGACAGCTTTATCGTTGCATCGGCGCCGGGTAACGGCGATCTGGATGGTCGGGTCGACACCACGCAGGCGGCGCTTGGTCTGCGTTCAAGACCAACACCTGAACTGACGTTGCGGGCCAATGTCCGGTACGAGGATCGTGACGACAAGACGCCGATACGCATCTACTACACGGGACCCGGCACCACGACCAACGGCGAAAACGAGCCGCGCTCGATCGAGACCACCGCCGCCAAGTTGGAGGCAAGTTACCTGCTGCCGAAGAACTATCGTCTGACCGGCAGCGTGGATTACGAGAAGAAGGAACGCAGCGAGGCACCGATCAGGGTGGTCAGTCATCGTGACGAAACCGAGGAGCTGACCTATCGTGTCGAACTCCGGCGGAGTCTGTCCGACACCTTGAACGGGGCCGTGTCGCTCGTGCATGCCGAACGCGATGGATCAAAGTTCCTGACCACGGTGCGTACGACAAATGCGCCCTACAGCAACGAGGTTGCACCGATTCATCTGGCCGACCGTGATCGCAATCAGATCAGGTTGTTGCTCGACTGGATGCCGATGGAATTGCTGTCCGTGCAGTTCGTGGCCGACAGCGCCTGGGACGACTATGATCAGCGTACGGCCAACGAGCTTGGGCCGCTCAAGGGCAGTGCACAGCACTTCTCGGTAGACGCGAGTTACGCAATCAGCGACGAGCTACAGGCAACGGCCTGGTATGCATTCGACATCAACAAGGCAGAGCAGGCCGCTGATGAAGGCGGGCGCTGGGTCGGTAAGTTCCGCGACACAGGCCACGCGGTGGGGCTGGGTCTGACAGGTTCGCCGACGTCGCGCATCGACATGGGTGCGGATCTGCAATTCGACTACTACAAGAGCCGCATCGACCAGGATAGCAGCGCGGCTGTCGCTCCCGAGATCCCGGATGTGACCTTCCGCCGCGCGACCCTTGGCCTGTTCGCCAAATACCGCATCGACAAACAGTCAGGCGTCCGTGTCGACTTCACGCATGAGCGGATCAAGACGAACGATTGGAGTTGGTCGACCTGGACCTATAGCGATGGCACGGTATTGCGCGAAGAACCTCGGCAGAACGTGAGTTTCGTCGCCTTGTCGTACTTCTACAAGTTTATGTGACACCACTGTCCCGAGCGGTCTTGTTGAGCTGCAATACGGTACGTGTGTTGGCCGTGGTGCGCGCGGCGACGACGCCGGCCGGCAGGCCACGCAGGTCCGCCAGTGCGGTGAGTACCTCGGGAAGATAGGCCGGACTGTTTCGCTCAAAACGATGCGACGCGACCGTCATATCGGGCGCGTCGGTCTCGAGAACCAACGCTTCGAGTGGCAGTTCGCGGGCGATTCTGCGCAGGTGCTTCGATCGTTCGAACGTCAGCATTCCCCCGAACCCGAGCCTGAACCCCCTGTCGATATACTGCGCAGCTTGCTGCAGGCTGCCGTTGAATGCATGACAGATGCCGCCCTCCAGGCTGTAGCGCTTCAGTGTGCTGAGCATCGCGTCGTGTGCCTTACGCACGTGCAAAACCACCGGCAGGCCGGCAGCCTGGGCGATTGCCAGTTGATCCTCGAGCAGTTGTTGCTGTCGGTCGCGATGCAGGCCTTCGACATACCAGTCCAGGCCAATCTCCCCGATCGCCACGGGGCGCGCGGCGGCGGCCAGTTCCGCCAGGGTGTCGATATCGTCGGTCTGATGGCTATCGAGAAACACCGGGTGCATGCCCAGTGCCAGGTGCAGTCGTGGGTCGGCATCACACAATGCGATCAGTTGGTTCCAGGTCGAGCGCTGGACGCCCGGCACCAGGATATCCGCGACGCCG
>Ga0316201_10003279_pt1 | contig 11902 bp, 11 predicted proteins | sample CS6wburrow_MG_FD_204516 | JGI IMG/M metagenome (GOLD analysis project Ga0316201, IMG submission 204516) | Coastal sediment microbial communities from Delaware Bay, Delaware, United States - CS-6 worm burrow | ecosystem: Environmental > Aquatic > Marine > Coastal > Sediment | place: USA... | reverse complement strand
GCCTTGCCACCGGTCTTCAACTGATACTTCTGGTAACCCAGCCCGCCTGCCGCCAGGTTGGCCTCGATAAACGACGGTTTCCGGCCGGATTCGCTTTCGATCACGATGACACCCCCGGAAGCGTTTCCATAAAGGGATGACGATGGGCCACGTAACACCTGTATGCTCTTTGCAGACCCCAGATCGATACTGTCCACACCAGCCTGCCCATCCGGCAGGGTTTGAGGGATACCATCGACAATGATCTTTATCCCGCGTATGCCGAATGCTGAGCGGGCGCCAAAACCGCGTAATGAGATTCTCAGGTCCTGGGCCATGTTGTAGCGGTTTTGCATGTACAGACCCGGGATACCGGCGAGGGATTCGTCAAGAGCCAGTTGTTGCATGCCGTTTTGTATATGCTGCTGGTCGACCACGGAAACCGACCGGGCGGCTTCACGCACGGTGGTTTGCAGACGTGTTGCGGTAACGATTATTTCATCCAGTGGGTTTTCCACGGCATCCTGGGCCAGCCCGAACGTCGGTGCACCAATCAATGCAATAATGATTTGCCACTGCCGAACTAAAGCCCGCGAGGTGCTCGTCACAAGGACAAGCCATTGTGCTGTATGTGAGTTAATGTTTTACTCATGTTAAACATGCTAAAGGTAAATATGGGAAATTTGAACAGGCAAACGATGGTACGCGATTTCCAGACCACCCGGAAGCACTCGGTCAGGGCCTGTGAGACGCTTGAGTTGGAAGACTATGGTTTGCAGGCAGCCGCATTTGCGAGCCCGCCCAAATGGCATCTTGCCCATACCAGCTGGTTTTTTGAAACGTTTATACTGAAGCCGTTTGCGAAGGACTACGAGCCGTTTCAACCCGTTTACGAGATGCTGTTCAACTCCTACTACAACGGCATTGGACAGCCTTTCCCGCGCCCGGAAAGAGGCTTGCTTTCACGTCCGACCCTGTCAGAAGTGCTGTCATACCGGCAACATGTTGATAAGCAGATGTCTGAGTTGTTATCCCGCGATGAACACCAGCACCGGGAAACCATTGCACAACATTGCCGGCTGGGTATCGAGCACGAAAAACAACACCAGGAATTGTTGTATACAGATATCAAGTATTCGTTTTCCAGGAATCCCTTATACCCGGCTTTCGACAGGCAGCGCGAAGCAAAGCCTTCATCCGGTTTTGCAGAAAGCGCATGGTGTGATTTTTCCGGCGGCTTATACAGCCTCGGTATAAACGAGCTTCCGAATGAATTTGCTTTCGATAACGAGATGCCCGAACACAAGGTGTTTATCGAACCATTTTCGCTGGCAAATCGACTGGTCACCAACCGGGAGTACCAGGCCTTTGTCGATGATGGTGGCTACTCAAAACCTGCCTATTGGTTGGCTGATGGCTGGGCAATCGTGCAGGCCCAGCAATGGACGCAGCCGTTGTACTGGCTTGATGTGAAGGGTAAAGCGATGGAGTTTACCTTGTATGGCTTGCGGGAGAGGCAGGCGGATCAACCAGCTTGCCACCTCAGTGGTTACGAGGCTGATGCCTATGCTAACTGGGCCAATGCGCGTTTGCCTACCGAGGCTGAGTGGGAGTTTGCTGCCAGGCAGCAGGCGTTCAGTGTCAGCCCAAATGCCTTTTTACATCCTCAAGCGGCAGCGCAAAATGATAAAGCGGAACCCCTGCTGCAACTCTACGATAGTTGTTGGCAGTGGACCGCAAGTGCGTATCGGGCTTACCCGGGCTTTAAGGTTCAGAAGGGCGCGATAGGCGAATATAACGGTAAATTTATGTCAAACCAGTGGGTCTTGCGTGGTGGCTCCTGTGTTAGTAGTGCCGATCATTTGAGACCGAGTTACCGGAATTTTTTCTATCCAGAAGATCGTTGGCAATTCAGTGGAATCCGCTTGGCCAGGATCACCTGACATCGAACCAAAGGAGTATTCATGCAGGAACCCGCGACAGCCTCGGATAAATTAAAGGGGAAGAATGTTACTTTCAGCGATCTGCATCCACGTGTTGCAGACAAGCGCACAGAAATCCTCAGCGGATTGCAGAAAAAGCAAAAGAGCATAGACCCGAAGTATTTTTACGATAAACGTGGTTCTGAGCTGTTTGAACAAATCACCGGGCTGCCTGAGTATTATCCAACACGTACAGAGCGGCAAATACTCACGCGCGAAGCGAAAGCCATGGCGAAATTTTGTGGGCAAAACTGTGTATTGATAGAGCCTGGCAGCGGTAGCAGCGAAAAAGTCAGGTTGTTACTTGATTCCCTCAAACCGTCTGCCTATGTACCCCTGGATATTTCCGCCGAATTTCTTAGACGATCGGCCGAGCAATTGGCAGCAGAATACCCCTGGTTAAATATCCATGCGATTTGTACTGATTTTACCAACCAGGAAGAAGCACCGGCAGGGCTTCCTGCGGGTAAGCGCGTGGTTTTTTACCCCGGCTCGACACTGGGCAACATGAAGCCAGCTGAGGCCAGTGATTTCCTTAGAAATTTAGGACGTTGGCTGAATCAGGACGGTGGTGTTTTGATCGGTATCGATATGCATAAATCGACCCGGATTTTGGAGGCGGCGTACAATGACCAGCAGGGTATAACCGCGCTTTTCAACCTGAATATACTAAGCAATATCAATGCTTTGATGGACGCAAACTTTGATATCAACCGGTTTAGCCACCGTTCTTTTTATAATGAGGAAAAATACCGGATTGAAATGCACCTGGTGAGTAATGTGGATCAGGAGGTAAAACTGGGCGAAACAATCCTGAGGTTTGCCAGGGGTGAGACCATTCATACCGAAAACTCCTATAAATACACATTGGAAAGTTTTCAGCAAATAGCCAGCAATGCGGGTTTTGCCATTCGCTCCAGTTGGTCGGACGAACAACAGTTGTTCAGTGTTCATTACCTTGAGCTGGATTGATACGATTTCGCGTCGAATCAAAAAATGTTAACCCGGCAGACAATGCAATTGCTTGCAGATTAGTTCGTATGTCCCCAACCGTGAATGTACTCTTTCAGTGTGCGGCTTTCGAAGACGTTTTCTTCAAGGTGTGCGTTAAGCAGATCGCTGATCGAAATGATTCCGGCTAACTGGCCGTTCTCCAGGATCGGCAGATGCCTGATTTGATGCTTGATCATCATTCCCATGACGTAGTTAAGATCATCGTCGGGAACACCAATAACCAGATCTCTCGTCATGACATCCTGAACAGGAACCTGACAAAGGACATGCTCCCGCGACGGGGCTTTCTGCAAGTGGGAACAGGTTTCTCCAAAGCATTGCAGGATGTCCCTTTCCGTGATAATCCCGGCAATTTGCCCGTCTTCACCCGTTACTATCAAAGAACCAAAGCCGTGATGGTTTAGTTCGACAATAGCCTCGTGAATGGTCTGATCAGCGCCTATAGTGACTACCTCTGACCCTTTTTCCTGAAGAATGTCTTTAATTCGCATTTTGAAGTTCCATATACCGGCAAAAGAAACCAAACACTCAAGACCTGTACTCTACACTCGAGTCAAATCTGAAAACGTGTAATGGTGAGTCATGCTATGCTCAAAATGGCAAGAAAAAATTGATTTAAGTCATATGCTTGCGTATTTGCGTGTGCACGCAGTCAAAAATCGGTTCTTACTGTTTAATTTTCGCCCCTTGACGTATCTGCAACTGCGCCGACAATCACTTAGCGAACTCCGTGTATTTTTTTGCGTTACCCCTGGATTGATCCACGGGATATTTCTGTTTATTCGTTTCCATCTTATCTAAAGCAGCGTTCAGTAGATCAATTTCAAGTTTGTCCGCCAGGCGGACCAAATAGAGAAGTGTGTCGGCAATCTCGGTTGCAACTTCGTCGCGCTTGTCCGTTGGGAGACTCCTGCTTTGTTCTTCGGTGAGCCATTGGAAATGCTCGGTTATCTCCGCTACTTCGACGCTGAGGGCCATGCAAAGATTCTTGGGAGAGTGGAACTGGTTCCAGTCGCGCTTATCCGCAAACTCACGTAAGTGATGTTTTAATGTATCTAGATCGTTGTGACTCATATCTGCATTGTCCTTGGACAAGGGTGGTGTATGATTATAGGCTTTTCGTGTTAATCAAATCCGGTAAATATACGAAGGTTTAAATTTTATCATCGATAATAACTAATATTCCAGAATAGTCGAATTATTCAGATTATAAAACATCGAAAATTAATCCGCCTGGATAATCCAGTCCTCGGAACAGCAGTTCTGTACGAGGAATTCCATCAGTATATCCATGTTTTCGTATTCAGCTGTGCAAATCAGGCTGCGGCTGTCGCGTTCCTGCCTAAGCAGTCCGGCGCTAACCAGCTTGGCAATATGGTGTGAAAGTGTTGATCCGGGTATGTCGAGTTCACCCCTGAGCTCACCGACCGTACTCCCTTGCGGGCCGGCCTTTACGAGATTACGAAAAATCGATAGACGGGTCGCATTTCCCAGGGCTTCAAGTTGTTTGGCTGCGGTTTCAAGTTTCATACGGGTAAAATATATGCTGAAAAACCATAAGTCAACTAATATTCCGGAATATTCGAAATATACAGTTTCGAACTAACACCAATTCAATGTTTTTAATTTTTAAATTGCAATTGACTATGGAAGCAATGCTATTGCCATTTAGTTACTGGTTAGCGCGAACCCGCCCTTGTGACTCCGTCTTAGAACCCGTCAGGACTTTGGAACACATGAAATACTTTGATTATTCACAGCAACCGGGACCAGAGGGGTCGTGTGATCAGCATGACCAGAAAAATGGAAGCTGGTGCCCTTTTCTTTTTGCTCCACAAAAACCTGAATTGAGCCTTGATAAATGGCGAACCCAGGAATGCGTCGGCAAGTGCCTGTGACTCACTTGCATTTACAGCTTTGAGTTCATCGCGCTTGCTACCACCCCGAAAGCTTCGTGTCGCACCCGCATCTATCCATTCCCGGGCAATCTGCCGGGCGTCCTCCATGAGTGTGTCATGCGGGGCGACCCACTGGACCAGGCCAGCCTTAAGAGCCTCTTCCCCGCTTGGTTTCCAGCCTTCCTCTCCAAGCATTCTGTCTGCATTTGCCTGACCCATGAGGCGTGCAAAATGCACGCTCGAACAGCCTTCCGGAGTAATCCCCAGGGCGGAAAAAGGTGTAGAGAATGTTGCATTTTCCGAGGCAATGATGCCATCACAGAGTGTCGCCGAAGTCACGCTGGCGCCAATGGCAGGCCCGTTGACGGCCACCAGTATGGGTTTTGGGAAATCCAGGAAAGCATCAAAAAGTACCTGGTTGTGTTCAACAATCATCGAGCGCAGTTTACGCGGGTGCCCTAAGCGGAGCGTTGCCGCCAAATTGACCCCGGCACAGTAATACGGGTCTGTGCCGGTCAGGATCACCACTTTGGTTTCGTCTTCCACTGCAGCAAGCCTGAAAGCTTCTTTAAGTGCGTCCATCATCTCCATGGTCCAGCCATTGAGACGCGTAGGCCTGTTCATCGTAAGGGTCGTTACCCCACCTTGCGTTTGCGTAAGTATGGGGGTTTTGTCTGTGGATGTTTGTTTCGCATTCATTGGCAATAGCCTGCAGGGGTCAGAATTCTTGCTTTGTGTTTGTTAAGTGACCACTGCATCCCCCTTACATTGATGGTCCACTGTTCCCTGCGTAGCAATGTTCATGATTAACCTGGCATCGATGACAACGCTTGGCAGTTGGATAGGCCTGCAGACGCTCTATAGCGACGGAACGCTCGCAGTCAATGCATACACCATAATTACCCGCTGCAATTCGCAACAGCGCTGCATCTATATCCCTGATTTCGTTAATATGCCGGTCGACATCCGCCAACTGCAGATCAACCAGCAAGTCGGCCACTGACGCCTCCGCTGTGTCATGAACCAGGCCGGCAAGGTCGATGTAGGTCTGTTCATCCGTCTTGAGTAGCTCAAGACGTACTTCCTCACGCACTTCGAAGAAACGGTCGTTCAGGATCTTTTTGAAATTGCAAATCTGAGTTTTGGTCAACATCACGTATGCTCCTCGCCAAAGGAAATTTGTCGTCAACCCAGAATAAAACGGCTTAGCAGTCGACCGAATGATTTGGGTCAATCTCAATTACAGCCAGTCACAAATAGGGATAATAGTACCAATCGCATAAGGGCGAAAGGTTTAGATCAGGGCATTTTAGATTTCTTGCATTTGCAAAAGTGGCCAATCGGTACTATTGTTTTTCAGGTAAGCGGATATTCTGCAAGAAAACTGGTCTGTTACTCTATTCCGCCTACTCAATCATTTTAAAACATCGACTACGGAGAATTTATAATGGCAGGCAAGGGAAACAAAAAGTCAGCATCATCGAAGGTTAAAAAAACACTGGAGAAAATCGGGGCCGCTGCGCAGAAGGATATAGCATCGCTGACAGCCAATCACGCCAAGGAAATTGCTGCTCTGAAGAAATCATTGGAGGCCGTGAAAAAGAAAACCGAAAGCGAACTAATGAAACTGAAGAAGAGCATAGAGGCCCACACAAAGAAGGCTGCGCCCAAGAAAGCACCGGCTAAGAAGGCTGCATCCAAGAAAGTCGCTACAAAGAAGGCTCCGGCTAAGAAAGCCGCAACCAAGAAGAAAGCAGTGACCAAGAAGAAAGTCTCAACCAAGAAAGCTGCAACCAAGAAAGCTGCAACCAAGAAGGCCGCATCCAAGAAGGCCGCATCCAAGAAGAAAACTACTAAGAAAAAGTAATCCAATACAAGCGGGGCCAGATGCTCCAGGGCGGAGACTATGGCCCCATATTTTTTTGAGCGGTGGTTTGCCGTCAGATACGTGCCAGTTTGGACTGGCGTGTTTGTGAAGTTTTACCTTCTTACACGCGCTTGGAGTAAGCCTGGTCGAAGAGCGCCTCCAATTCAGAATGCGTACCCCGTAACTGGTCAATCACCTGTTTTGCCCAATCGAAATATTCACGTCTTCTCTCCAGGCTCCAGGGTTCTGGTGGATCGTTCGCCAGATCACGTAGATTACTGATCTTGTCAGCCAATTTTAGTAGCTTGGCCGGGTCGCTGATTTGGGAGGCATGCTGAATTTGCAACTGCTTTCGTTTTTGTTTGACTGTAATGGTCCGATCGTCAGTCACTTCCATCACGATATCACTGATGACCTGACCAAACTCCAATGTTAATTCATCTGCCGTCGTTTCTGTATCTTCCACGGTATCGTGTAGCAGGGCGCTACAGATTACATTGATATCCGTGATATGAACTTCGTTACAGAGGATATTGACCAGGGATATGGGATGATTGATATAGGGGAACGCATCGACATTCTTGCGGCGCTGATTCCGATGTTTATTCGCCGCGAAAGTGAGTGCCTTGACCAATAATTTAAGTTCAGCTTCTTTGGTCACGATGTAACACCTATCAGGAATATCCAAAATAATGGTAACAAGAGTCCGGAGCCAGGTTAAAAGCCATATTAACCAGTGCCTATTGTAGACCTTGGAATTTAAAAACTCACCATTAAATCCAGGGTGTGACGCTATTGTGAGCAGTTGTGTTGTTTACTCCAGGTTGATGATTATCTTACCCCGGGCATGACCTTCTTCCGAATAGCGGATCGCCGCCGGAACTTCACCCAGGGTGTAACGGCGATCAATGACCGGGGTGATCTCTCCGGTCTCCATCAGATCAGCCAGGGTTTCCAGGTCAGCCTTACGCATTTTCGCGATCAAAAGGCTTAATTCCTGCCCTATAAACAGGTCGTAAACAGATGCCTTGATAGGCCCAATTAGCGGTCCGACCCAGTTACCTTTTCCACCACCAACCATGACTAAAATCCCCTCGGGGGTCAGAACACGCCGGTTGTCTGAAAGCGAATGATTACCAATCATATCGACGATCAGGTCGTATTGTTGCCCGTTTTCGGTGTAATTTTCCTGTTTGTAATCAATGACATGATCCGCGCCGATTGAGCGCACCATCCCGGTATTGCGGGCACTGCATACACCGGTCACTTCTGCGCCGATTGACTTGGCAATCTGTACGGCAAAGGTACCCACACCACCCGATGCACCATTGATCAAAACCTTCTGCCCCGGCTTCAACCGACCCTTGTCGCGGAGAGCCTGCAATGCGGTGATTGCAGCTATCGGCACAGATGCCGCCTCATCGAAGCTCATATTGGCCGGTTTTATTGCCAGTGCCCGATCGTCAGCCATCGTTACATATTCGGCGAAGGCGCCGGTTCTGCCCCCAAACACCTCATCCCCCGGCTTGAATTGCCTTACGTTTTTGCCAACCGCCTCAATCGTACCTGCAAAGTCCACACCCAAACGTATGTCCTTCGGTGTGCCGAGTCCGACGCCCAATAAGCGCATGATGTACGGCGAGCCCCTCATGTAGTGCCAGTCAAGCGGGTTAACCGCAGCGGATTTAACTTTTACCAGCACCTCGTTATCCGCAGGGGTTGGTTTTGCAACGCTCTCAAGCTGAAGCACATCGGGCGAGCCGTAGCAATGATAAACAATGGCTTGCATCGGCTCAGCACCATCGGGCAGCAAAGTTGCCGGTCCGCAGGCGGAGTTATGACTCATCATGATGGCCAGCACAGACAGGCCAAGCAACGCAAGAATGAGAAAACTTCCTGTTATTTTGTAACGTAGCTTCATAAATCTTTCTCTCTTTTAGTCCCCTGGTGCATACTTTGATCGCACTGATGTCAGGGCAGGTCTTTGACCGGCGTCCTTATTTCAGCCAGTAACGCATCCCAGTCATCACGCCAGCTTTCCGGCCAGCATTCGCCTCCACCAGGCTCTTCTTCCAGGAGCTTCCAAATCCGCTGCACGTCACCTTTTACATCAAGGTTGCGGTCATCTGCGCAGGTCAGGGTCTCCATGTTTCCCCGGTCTTTGAGAAAAAGACCATAAATTGCATTACGCATCGCCAACCCGCTTACTTTAATCTGCTTCTGCGGCCGGGCTGGTCCGCATTCGCCGGGGTCCCCCAGCCTGACGTCGCGCGCCAACATCCAGTGGGTGCCAAGACCACCGTCAATTCTCAACGGGCCGGGCATTGCCAGGTAGTGGATATCAATCAAATCACGCGCCGGTACGCCAGCGATTCGTTCCAGTTCATCCCGGATTTCCTCAAGTAGCTCCTTCATCAGCTGGCTGGCAATCTGGGTTGGTGCACCAAACTTGGAGCTGACCCCGGGTAACTTGGAGTAACCGGTACCACCGCCCGATGCTTCAGCGACCACGATATGGATTTGTGGAATTTTGGGCCGTGCAGACGGTGACTCCAGTGTCGGCTGCTTCATTAAGTTATCACGCAGGGCGAACAATAACGACAGGATACCCCGGTTTTCGACCGCACCACCATCGGTGACCCAGTAGCGAACTTTCTCCGCTTGCAAATCTACAGCGGCGTTCGGAAACACCGGCGGGAAGTTCGCGTTCAGTGCAGCGGCGGTGGTGAGCGGAACAACGGGTGCCTGAACGACGACGTATTTCAGTTGTTGCCCCAGCGGTGCAGAATCCACCAGGCCCGGAAATGCGCCGGCACTATCCGAGTTGGTAAAAATCAGCCGTCCTCCACTGTTGACACCCCGTGTGCGCTCTCGCAGGCGGTGTGCACATTCTGGAAAAGTTTCATCAGCCCGACAGTTGCACTCACCCGTCTCACCGTCAGCACACTGTATGCTCAGTGAGCCGGCAAGCGCAGTATTAAGAATCAGTGTGAAATTGGTGTCCAGCTTACCCAGGGTCATTTGGCCGTCGTCAAAGCGGCGTTCGAAGCTTTCGGTCAGCAACTCACCCAGACCTTCGTTTGCAAAGATCCGCCATTCAGCAACACCGTCCAGCACATCCCATACAAAGGGGTCATCCATCGTGCATTGGAACTGGTGCCACGCATCACTGTCACCATTGAGCAGGCTCTGGCGATGTCCGGCGAAGTAGGCCAGGCTGGCACCGCCGCCGGATACACCACTGGCCAGTTTCAGGTCAGGGATCAGGCCCTCTTCACGTAGACCGTTCAGTACACCGACGGTATACAACGCCGCCCGGGTTCCACCGCCTGAGGCTGACATCAGGACAACGTGATCCTTTGTCCTGTCCTCAAAAATCAACTGCTCCAGGCTGGATGATTGTGGCACACCCGGCTCGATGACCTGCTGCTGAGCCAGTTGTGGCCCGGCAAAGACTACCCAGACAAGAACCGCCAGACCGGCCGTGACCAGGATATTCAGGAAGCTGAAATAAAAACGGAGTCGTGCACGCAGATCAGCCAGGGCAGCCGTTGTGGTTGATTCCTCTTTGCCTTGAGCAGACGTGGCCAGACGTTCGAATAACTCGAGCCTGTCGTAAAGCTGGAAATTTTCCTCACCGCTTTTGCGGTTGTGACCAATTGCAACAAAACGTGCACCACCATGGATTTGCAATACTCGATCTTGCTGCCCGACAATCGTGGCAACACAATCCTTCGCGATGTTGTAGTTGATTTTGCCGTAGTTGTACACATCTTCCGGTTTGTCTTCATCGGGGCGAACAATTGCAATCAATTTCGCACAGATCTCAGAATTGATCCAATATTCAAAGAACCAAAAATAGGCGTAGGCGCAAACAATTATCAGGAACAAAGGTAGTTGATATTCTGAGTCAATGATCGTGGAGACATATTGCATTTCGGCAAGACGTCCGATCCCCAGCAGGATCACGATAATCGAGATAACCAGCGGGCCGCCCGTAAACAGGGTACGGCGCAGAAGTGTATTGATGGCGTTGAGACGCGGATCCAGGTTCAGCAGCGTGAGAACGATAAGCCAGATCAAGGCGGTGCTCACAGTCTTTACTAAAAGTGGTGAGCCGGGTAAGAAGACGGCCACCAACAGAAGGGCCGGCAGCCAAAGGAATGGCACCAGGTTGTACATGGGCACGCTTAATAGCCCGCGAAGAAATTTCAAAAAAGAAATCGCCGGATAGCCCGGGCTTTGAAACAGTTCAGTCTGCTTCAACCGCTCGCGGAATACACGCTTGCGCTGATCGGACTGCCGGCCAAGCAACAACAGGGCCAGAAGTTTTGATGCCAGGGCTACGGGTACCAGGATCGCCGGTATGAAAACCAGCAGAAGATGACGGTAAACCATGTGACCTGCAGCCGTGCTATCAGGCCCGGCGGCCCACCAGATCAAACCACATAAAACGGTTGCCCAGGCCATTTGAAACCAGAAGGCGTGCTTTCCCCGGAACACAAATGTACCTGCAACCAGGACCACCCAGGCGGCAGCAAGCCAAGCCAGACCTTGGAGCAGACCCGGTGGTGATTCGTGCCAGGGTATGGGCAACCTCGGTCCAAACACGATATACACCGCCAACAGTGCCGGTATCAACAAGACAATAAACGGGTGACCCTGAAATCCCAGTCGCTTTGCAAACCAGCCGTCGTAGCTGCGGTTGAAACCAAAATCAAAAGTTCGGAAACGGTAGTCCAGTTTTGCCAGCAACCAGCTCAATCGTTGTCCGAACCAGCCCAGGTCTCCGCCAGCCAGCTTGCGCCGTGCATGCTCCCATGTCCCATATCCGCTTCGACTATCAGGCTTGTGTTCTTTGTTCATGATTCAGTGTCCATATTAAGTACCCGGCAATCTTTAATCGTCGATCACGAGTTTGCCGTTTGCCGGGTCATCTTCGATGGGGATGCCGTATACCGGATGGTAATTCCAGATGTCCTTGAGCATGGTGCTGTCCCAGGTGCACCGGTGCGGCAGCAGTCGAGCAGGTATGCCCGTTGGATGGCGTGTGAGTTGCGCATTGTGCCGCGCAACATCTTTACTCTCCCTGGTATTTTGACTTGAAATGTAACACGCCTTTCGCGTCGGGGTGCAGTTCCGAGACATCCCATTGTTTGCCG
>Ga0316201_10003278_pt1 | contig 11902 bp, 10 predicted proteins | sample CS6wburrow_MG_FD_204516 | JGI IMG/M metagenome (GOLD analysis project Ga0316201, IMG submission 204516) | Coastal sediment microbial communities from Delaware Bay, Delaware, United States - CS-6 worm burrow | ecosystem: Environmental > Aquatic > Marine > Coastal > Sediment | place: USA... | reverse complement strand
CCTGGGGGCCCATCGCGAAGCCGCCTGAGCTACGCCGGCGTGTCAGTTCACGTTGAACACGTCGTCGCTGATCTCGGCGCCGATGCTCGTATTGCGCCGGATGACGTCAGCAAGGGTCGTGCTCTCGAGATCAGCGACCTCCTGAGCCGAAAAACCACCTGCCATGTACCAGTAGCGATCGCCTTCACGAAGTGATTCGAATTGCCTCTTGATCACCCAGAACGCGAGCTCGCCCACGTGACCGCCGTTGAACGGCTCCTCGGCGAGGGTGCCCGCCCAGAGATCGATCTCGTCGACATCGGCGTACACCGAGGCGAGGCGCGCTTGCACGGCCGGGTCGCCGTTGACCTCCGCGAAGCTCGAACGCGTCGTGAGCCCCATCGCCTGCCGCGCTTCGTTGTAGCTGGGCAGGCCGTGATCACGGCCGCGTTGGATGTTGAGTGAAGCCAGATCGAAACCGCCGGCGCCAGGGGGGCCAAAGAGGAAATTCCGCACGTCGTCGACCAGCTCTGTGTCGATGGTCGAACAGGCTTGAGTCGCGAGACCACGCAGGAGTGGCTCGATGCCGCCTTCATCGACGATTCGGGATGGGTTGAAAAAAGCATCGCGAAGCGCCAGGTTGCCGTCCGGAATCGGATTGAGGCTTGCGTCGAGCCGCAAGAGGTTCGCGCTAAGGGCGCTATGCCCGAACCGGTAGATCGCCGTCGAGAACTCGTTACATATGGCCGGCGTAACACTCCAGGTGTAGCCGCGGTAGGGGGCCAAAGCGTTTGGCCCGAGCAGCGCAGGGAGGAACTCGTCGTATGTAATCACCTGCATGAGCGCGCCGACGATGCGCCGGGCTTCTTGGTAGAGCTCTTCGCCCGTGAGCAAGGGGTCCGCCGCTGCCAGCTCCGCGGCTAGTCGATTGTGCTCACGCACGAACAGCGTGTGCATCGCGGTCAGGCCGACTTGCTCGTTCGCCCGCACGTCGCCAGCGAGAAACAGCTCTGGGCCTGTTCCGCCAGCGTTGGGCAGGCCCGGCGTGTTGAATGGAAGCAAGTCCCCCGCACTCACGAGCAATCGACCGGTGCCGTCGTTGGTGCGCAAGGCCGCCGCACGCACATCGTCCGAGCCGTACACGTTGGATGCATCGATGAAGTGGGTAATCTCGTTCATCTGCTGGCGCGGGTATGCCGGATCGTTCCCAGTGCCCGGGTGATAGCCTGACCTGTTGAAATCGATCGTCATCGTGCCGGTGCTCGCCGGGTCGAAGAAAGGATCTCCGATCGGAACGTCGACCGACGCAGGCTCTGCGGGCTCTTGTTCGCCGCTCAGGTCAATGTCGTGATCGACGAACTGCCCCCACTGCCACAGATAGTCACTTGCGCCCAGCGGGTTCGGACCCGGCTGCGAATCCGCGCAGAGCGCATTGCTGACGGCGCGTGGGGAGGGGCGAGTGGAGCCGCTCATCGAGGCGACGCCGTCGTCATACCGCACCGGCATCATCCGCCGAAGGGTCGTGTCCGCAGCGCCGAGATGGAAATGCGTTTCGTGGTTGCCAGTCCCGTCGATGCTTCGATATCGACCCGTCGGCTGGTCCGCGGGGTCAGGCGGATCGACGCTTCCAGGGTCTACGGCGCCATCCGGCGAAATTCGATCGAGCGTCATCTGCACGAGATCGACCGGCTCGCAAGTCATTGCCATCGTCGGCAGAACTAGAAGCGCCACAAGCCAGCGCTTCCGCATGTTGATCCAATCGCGTCCCATGTGAAACACTCTCCGGGTTCGGGCGTATGTCCATATACCGAAGATCTATTCGTCTTGGAAGATGCAATGATTTCGCGCTTGCCAAGGTCCGAATCCGACCAATTCTCGAGCCGATCTTGGCGCGAAGAACACCATCCATCTGTGTGGAAGCTCACAACGGCCTGCCCCTGCGCCCCTTCAGTCTAGGGACGCCGAAAATGCAGGTAGTAGTTCTCTCGGAGCAGCTCGGTTTCGGACTCGAGGAGGAACCCGGCTTGCTGGACCTCCGCGATGACGGCGGCCTCGCTCGCGCGAACGTGCCTCAGGACGGCCGGGGTGCTCTCGCCATCCACGCGCTTCATGTCGACCAGGACGAGGATTGCGCCGGGCCGCAGGGTTTGGAGCAGCGAGCGCATGTAGGCCTTGGGGAACTCGAGGTGATGATAGGTGTCGCACATGAAGGCCAAGTCGAGGGACGCGGGAGGCAGACCGGGTGCCTTCTCCTCGCCTTGAATCACGCTGACGTTGGTCAGGCCGCCCTCCTCCACGCGCCTGCGAATCAAGTCGAGAAACTCGGGCACGATGTCCACGGCGTAAACCAGCCCGCTGTCCCCCACGCGTTTCGCGATCTCCGTGGTGAGCAAACCGGTCCCAGCGCCGATATCTGCCACTACCATTCCCTCACGAAGGCCAATCGCGTCAACGATGTCCGTGCGACGTTGGACGATTTCGCGGCTTTCTGCTTCGAGGATTCGCGTGTAACGAGCCGGCCCGTCCGGCCGAAAATAGGGGTCGTTGATGCCCGGATGAACGCTGTGCTCGTCCTGCTCTGGCTGCGTTGCTTCGACGAGCGTCGGGGCAGCGCTGACCGCGGGGCTCGCGTCCACGGCAATCTCTTGCGGGCTCGTCGTGTGTGCCGCGCTCGCTGCGCAGCCGGACAGGCCCGTCGAGATGACGAAAAAAGCCCCAAGGAGGCCCGAAAGCAACGGCATCGACAGAAGCCTGCGATAAGATAGATTGGATTGGAGCATGCGTCGTCGACAAGGCGCGGTTCGCGACAAAGTCGCCGGGAGGTACGGAGTGAAGGGTTTCATGAAGATTGTTGCGCTCATGGTCGGGGCTTGCATGGTGCTGGGCTGTCAAGGAAGCAAGGAAGCGGCGAGCGGCGAAGCGCCAAGCGAGGCTGCAGCGGCTCCCGAGGAATCCGAAAAGCCTGCCACTGAGCCCGCCCCAAGCGACACGGAAGCCGAGGCGCCGCCAGCCAGCGCTATTTTGGTTTCGAAAGTCATGGGGCTCACGCAGACGAGGACCGTGGAAGCCACCGACACGGGCATCAAGATCACACTTCCCTTGGAGGTGTCTCCAAAGATCGACGACAAGTCAACGCCTCAGATGGTGAGCGACGCGATGATGTTCGCCGTGTTCTACAACGCGCCGCTGCTGTACAGAAGCACCGACGACGTCGACGATTTGCAGCAGGTCTTCACTTACTTGGGCGACGAAATCGGCGAGATCAACACGACTCGCGCTTCGTTCGAGAGCATGGGCTACGAACAAGCCATGGCCGGCGTCACCAACGAAAAGGCCAAGCGACGCGTCTATCGCAAGCTTCTCGCCAAGCTGCCGAAGGGCGCCGTGAACATCAAAAAGAAGTATCGACCCTAGGCTCCGCCATGAAGAACGAACGGTCGCTGCCCCTGGCGGGCGTGAAGGTCGTCGAGTTCACCCATATGGTGATGGGTCCCGCTGTCGGCCTGATATTGGCCGACATGGGCGCCGACGTGATCAAGCTCGAGCCCGCGAATGGAGACAAGACTCGTGGTTTGCCCGGATCCGGTGCTGGCTACTTTCCGGCGTACAACCGCAACAAACGCTCGCTCTGCGTGGACCTGAAGTCGGCTGAGGGCAAGGCCGCTGTCCTCAGGCTCGTTGACAAGGCGGATGTGGTCGTCGAAAACTTTCGACCGGGGACGATGGACCGGCTGGGCTTCGGCTACGAAGCGCTCCAGGAGCGCAACAAGGGCCTGATCTACTGCTCGGAGAAAGGCTTTCTGGCGGGCCCCTATGAAGAACGCACGGCCATGGATGAAGTCGCACAGATGATGGGCGGGCTCGCTTACATGACTGGACCGCCGGGTAGACCGTTGCGCGCAGGCGCCTCGGTAATCGACGTACAGGGCGGCATGTTCGGTGCACTCGGCATTCTCGGGGCCTTGCTTCAACGCAAGCAGACGGGTGAAGGACAGAAAGTCATCGCATCTCTTTTCGAAAGCACCGTGTTTCTAGTCGGTCAGCACATGGCTCAGTACGCAGTGACTGGCCAAGCGGCCGCACCGATGCCGGCACGTATCTCCGCTTGGGCGATCTACCAGGTCTTCGAGACCAAGGACGACGATCTGGTGTTTGTCGGAATCGTGAGTGACAAGCAGTGGGAGATCCTCTGCGACGCGTTCGGCCTGGAGGACTTGGCAGCGGACCAGTCGTTCAAGACGAACGATGGCCGCGCGGCCGAGAAGGACCGCTTGTTGCCGATGATCAAGCAAATCTTCGCGAGCTACACCAAGGCGCAGCTGATGGCCAAGCTCGAAGCGAGCGGCCTGCCGTTCGCGCCAATCACCCGGCCGGACGAGCTGTTCGACGATCCGCACCTGAATGCCAGTGGCGGCCTGCTGCCGTACACCGTCACCGACGGCGAGCGCAAGGGGCACGAAGCCAAGCTCCCAGCCCTGCCCCTCGAAATGGACGGGCACCGATTTGGACTGCGCCTGCCGGTGCCGCGCGCTGGCGAGCATACCCGTGAAATCCTGGCCGAAGCCGGGTATTCGGATCTCGACATCGACAAGATGTTCACGGCCGAGGTCGTGACTGGGGAGTAGCGGGAAGCGGCTCGGGTTCCGGCTCGAAACCAATGGAAAAGGGACCTTCGCCATCGCGCTGTCCGTCCATCAGCGGAACCTTGGTCCAGGCGTTTGCGAAGGCCGCGATGGTGCAAACGACCAGCACCGTCGCTACGGTCGACCGAGGTATCGGTCGGGCGCCGCGCGTCGTTCCTGGCAACACACATATGCCGAAGAATCCTAGAAATGCCGTGAAGATTGGAAGAATCGCGATTCGCTCGGCGTCCCAGGCAAACCAGTGCATGAGCCAAGGGCTCAGGGCGAACGCGATGTAGAGGGGAACCGAACGCGGGCGTCCCAACTGCAGGAGCCTCGTCGACGCCCCTAGCAGCAGCGCGATCAGGGCCGGATAGACTACGAAGTTCAAAGACTTCTTACTCAAGCGTACCCAAGCCCAGCGATGCTGCTCCCGGAGGTTGTCTAGGAAGCCATGCTCGAGGTGGTAGGTGCTCATGCCGACCCAGTGTTCGTCGATGACACCACGAGCGGCGATGTCCGCGCGAATCGCGAGCACTAACTCGTCGCTTTGAAGTAGGCTCGACGCCAAGACTGCAATCAAAGCGAGCGCAGGCGCGAACAGGAGCTCGAGAAGCGGCCGCCAACGGGCCCGTGCGTCGAGCTCACCGAGCCGGAGCGCAGCGCAGAACACGACCATCGGCATTCCCGTAATGGCGTACATCTCGTGAACGAGGATGCCTAACGAGCTCAGCAGACCTGCTGCGAGCCAACGGCCCCGCGAGGCAAGATAGACAGCCACGACGGCCAGAGCCGCGATGAGCGGATCGAAATAGCCGTTGAGGTGAGCCGAAAACACGACGAACGGGGAGCCTAGGAAGACGACGGCGAGGGCCAAGGAGACCAGGCGATTGTCACGGCGTAGCGTTTTCGCCGCAGCGAGAAGCATCGCCAGGCTGAAGAGCGCGAAGACCGAGAACGACACGAGCGCGACCGTCTCGCGAATCTGCTCTGGGCCTTCTGAGCGCAACAAGGGTCTGAGCGCCGTGCCCAGAAGCCCCCGCTTGATGAACCCGTGCTCATAGCTCTGAAGCCAATGGCCGATCGAATAGGCGTTGGGAGGCCGGAGCGCGCGGCTTGCCGTGACGGCGTAGAGCGCGGTTAGGCCAGAAACGAGCAGGAATTTCCTGCCCGCCGGACCAGGCCATCGCCGAGGGCCCGCTCCCCTGCCTGTCAGCTGTACCCGATCTTCGCTTCGGCCCGTCGTCACGGCCGCGAGCCTACCGACATCCGCCGAAGCCGTGCGAGCTTTTTGCTAATCAGCAGTGCCTAGGGCATGAGTCCGAGCTCGCGCAACCCTTCGCAGCGGCCGGAGCGCCATGTGTCGGTCGTGTCCGTCGGCACGTCGAACACGCTGATCGACCGAGTGCCGCGTTCGTAGCCGGGCCAGGCTGGCGAAAGCGTGGGCGCACCGTCGTGGGCAAATGTGGTCCAGGCCGTGCGCAGAGCGGTCGCGAGGGCGAGATCTTCGGCATCAGGCGTGTAAATGAAATAGTGGCCGAAGAGGAAGAAGAGCTCGAGCGTGTGAGTCGCGCCGAGAAGCTCGTCGAAAATCCAGGCGGCAAGTCGGCTAACTCGCTAACGCTCGGGCGCGAGCACCAAGGCTGTTCGTGACGGCAAGTAGAGGCTCAGGAAGTGCCTTTGAATTCGGTCCGGTCTGGTGTGATGGGAGATCTCGACGGCCTGTCGACTGAACCCTCCGTACGCAGGGCGGTCGGTATCGAGGACGGTTGTGTACGTGCCGGGGGCCGCCGGGATCCCATAGTCGGTGAAGGAGCGACTTGGGTGGAAATTCATGACGAACACGAGCCCGCCGCGCAGCCAGGCCAAGACTTTGTTCTCTTCGTCGCTGTGAAGAAGGAACTCATCTTCGCCATCCGGGATGCCGTAGGTTCGGGCCAGATTGATCAAGTCTCGGTCGAACAGTGCAAGGTGCCGGTAGCGAAGGTCCTCGTCGTCGGCTAGCGGCCACTGGCGTCGCGCATGCATATAGGACCAGTCGTTTCCTTCGCGCGGAAAGTCAATCCACTCGGGATGCCCGAACTCGTTGCCCATGAAGTTGAGATAGCCGTTGCCAGCGGTTCCCAAGGTGGCGAGGCGGATCATCTTGTGAAGGGCGATGCCCCGCTCTACCGAAAGATCTTCGTTTGTCTCCAACATGCCATCGTACATGCGTGACCCGAGGAGGCGGAAGATGAGCGTCTGGTCCCCGACCAAGGCCTGGTCGTGAGACTCCGCGTAGCTGATGGTGGGCTCGTCGCGGCGGCGGTTGGTCAGCTCGTGCCAGAGCTCCCCCATCGACCAGCTTTCGTCGGGCACATCTTTGGTGAGCTCGATCCAAGTGTCGGCGACGCCCATGGCAAAGCGGTAGTCGAAGCCCGCGCCGCCCTCAGCAACCGGCAAGGCCAGCCCCGGAAAACCAGAGACGTCCTCCGCGATGGTCACGGCCTCCGGCACGAGCTCGTGGATGAGCTCGTTGGCGAGAGTCAGATAGGTCAGCGCATCCTCGTCGACGCCAGCTCCGAAGTAGTCCTCGTAGCTCGTGAAGACACGGCTCAAACCGTGGTCCAGGTAGAGCATGCTCGTCACGCCGTCGAATCGGAAGCCGTCCACGCGAAACTCGTCCATCCAGAATCGGCAATTCGAGAGCAGGAAATGCAGGACCTGCGGCTTGCCGTAGTCGAAGCAGCGCGAATCCCAGGCTGCGTGCTCGCCGCGCGGTCCTTCATGGAAGTACAGGCTCAGGGTCCCGTCCTGCGAAGAAATGCCTTCGACCTCGTTTCGGACAGCGTGCGAATGAACCAGGTCCATGAACACGCGCAGCCCCATCCCGTGCGCCTCGTCCACCAGGGCTTTGAGCTGCTCGGGGGTGCCGAAGCGCGAGGAGCAAGCGAAGAAGCTCGACACCTGATAGCCAAACGACGCGTAGTAGGGATGCTCGGCAAGCGCCATGATCTGCACGGCCTCGTAGCCGGCATCGCGGATTCGCGGCAGAACTTTCGTACGGAACTCGTCATAGCTGCCGACCTTGGGCTCCGCCTGCGCCATGCCGACGTGAGTTTCGTAGACGAGCAGCGGTCCCGATGGTCGCGTCGGACGCGCGTGACGCCAAGCGTAGGGGGTTTCAGGGCGCCAAACCTGCGCATTGAAGCTGCCCGACTTCTCGTCGCGCAGCACACGGCGAGTCCAGGCAGGCAGCCGGTCGCCGCCCCCCCCAGACCAGCGCACCTCGAGACGATACGGGTCGCCGTGCGCGAGCATCGCCTCTGGAAGCTCGAGCGCCCAGACGCCCTCGCCCCCCACGCGGGACATCGCATAGTTGGAATCTGGCCGCCATTCGGAGAAAGGCCCCTTCACATGGATCGAAGTCGCATTGGGCGCCCACTCGCGGAGCCGCCAGCGACCGCCCTCGAAGTGCAGGCCGAAATACTCGTGCCCGGATGCAAACTCCGGAAGGCCGCGACTTCCCTCCGTGTCCGTGATGCGATCTCGCGTCGCCTCGACGTTGCGCACGCGCCGCAGGAGGGCCGAGGCGTAGGGCTCCAATAGCGAATCCCTTTGGATGAGACGGGCAACTCTCTGTTCGGGCGACTGACGTTCGGTGGGTGCGTTGGACATACAAAGGAATTGCGCAGCGCCAAGCGCCGCCCTCCTGAGCGGAGCATAGGGTCGCTAGCTCGAGAACCAAAACGGTCGCCGCTCGGGCAGCTAACCCTCGAGGATCTCCTTGATGTTCAGGAGCGAGGAACTGAGATCTCTCTCCATCCGGCGGACGGTTAGATGCTCGGCCAGTTTCCCAAACACCGCGCCAGGGAGCGTATAGTCGACTTCGATTGTCAGCTTGCTGCCATCCCCGTGAGGTTCGACGATGCTCGTCCAGGTCGCATCGATCATCCCAATGGTTTGATGGGTGGAACGCTGGTCAGGCACACATTCGACGACCACGGCCTGACCGCGAAGCTGGATGCCCACCAGCTTGAACGTCCAGTCGCACTGCTGCCCTTCCCCGGCGCCAACGACATTGTCAACCTTCACCAGACCGATCAGCCAGTCCGGCATCGTGCCGAGCTCGCCGACGTAGGCGTAGACTTCGCTCACCGGAGCGTTGATCACGATACTACCCTCAAAGGAAATCATATGACTGTCCGGTTTCCCAAGCGCTCAGGGAGCCTGACCATGCAGGCTCCGAGCTCGGTGGATACCCCAAAAACGCCACCGCTGCAGAAGCCTGACCGCTCCATCCCGAGGCGCGCATGGTCTTCGGTTTCATTCCTGGGTTTGCCCAACGGCTTCTCTGAGTCGCACGATCAGCTCGTCGCCAAGTCGTGGCATGACGTCCAGCGCGCCCATGTTGTCGTGCACCTGCTCGACGCGGCTCGCGCCGGTGATGACCGTCGAGACCCTAGGGTTGTTGGCACACCAGGCGATCGCGAGCTGCGCCGGCGTGCACCCGAGCTCCTTGGCGATTTCGAGCACACGGCGAATCTTGTCGTCGTTCTCAGGGGTGAGGATGTGCTCCCGCAGCCATTCGTAACCCGGCAAGGCGGCGCGACTCTCTCGGGGAATGCCGTCGAGGTATTTTCCAGTGAGCGCCCCCGATGCGAGCGGGCTCCAGACCGTGGCTCCCATCCCGTGCTTCTCATAAAGCGGTGCGTATTCCTTCTCGACCCGATCGCGCCAGAGCAGATTGTACTGCGCTTGCTCCATCACCGGCTTGCGCAGGCCGTAGCGCTCCGCGACCGCATAGGCGTCCTCGATCGCTTCGACGGGCCACTCGGAGGTGCCCCAGTAGTGCGCCTTGCCCGAAGCGATGATGTCGTTCATCGCCCAGACCGTCTCCTCGACCGGCGTCTCCGGGTCGGGCCGATGACAGAACAGCAGATCGACGAACTCCAAACCCAAACGTTCGAGCGAGCCATCGATCCCGTGCATCAGGTACTTGCGGTTCAGCGTGTTCTTCGTGTTGGGCCCTTCGCGTAGGCCCCAGTAGAGCTTCGTCGAAATCACGAACGACTCCCGCGGCCAGCCGAGCTCCCGCACGACCTCCCCCATAATCGTTTCGGACTTGCCAGCCGCGTAGACCTCCGCGTTGTCGAAGAAGTTCACCCCCGCTTCCCAGGCGGCCTGCATGCACGCCAGGGCGGTCTGCTTGCCGAGCTGATTGTGGAACGTCACCCAGGAGCCGAACGAAAGCACGCTGAGCTTGAGGCCAGAGTTTCCCAGTCGTCGGTATTCCACGGTAGCAAAGACCTACTAAATCGGGCTCGGAATCGGCGGCAGCAGACAGGTCGCAATCGAAACGTCGATCGTTCTGCCGGCAAGCGCATCGTCCACCATCTCGAACACTACCGGATCGACAATCATTCCGCCATGGCTGACGAAACGCAGCGGGCACTCCTCGTCGACTTGAACGTTGGTCGCCTCATCGCCGAGCTCGGCGTTGTCGAACTTGATCACCGGAAGCCCGAGCGGCCCGGTGCCCCAGTACCAGACCAACAAGTCGTTGTCCGTATAGAACGCGTAATAGTTCGTGTTTCCCCGGGTGTCGTCACCGTCGTTCAGGTCGCTGATGAGCGAAGAACCCAGTTGCATCTCCTCGCAGGGTGCGACGCCTTCGCATGTGACGCCGTATGGAGCGAGCACCGGCTCCAGGAACAACTCGACCAAGCCTGCGACCGCGGTTCCTTGGTTTGGGCCGGAAAGGCTCACCATCGTTTTCACCTTCGATTCCCCGTCGCCGAACTTGATGTAGTGACGCGCAACGAGCGCGCCTTGCGAATGGCCGACCAAATCGACCTGAACGGCGCCGTTGGCACCCGACCAAGCGAGCACCGAATCGACGAAGCCTCCGAGCGCAGCGGCCGACACATCGATCGACGCGGTGCCGGGCAGGTTCCCGACGGCGGGGTCACCCTCGAGCTCGAACACGCAATGGGTGTAGCCGGCCTGGTCGAGCCGCGCCCCCAAGAACAGCTCGTTCGCGATCTCTGGAGAGAAGGTCCCCGCGACGATGATGACCGGATCCTCGCCGTTGCTGCCAACGGTGCAATGCGCGGACGCCGGAATGGGAGGCGGAATGCGGTTGCAGGACGTCAGGCCTACGGAGAGCACCCAGGTCGCAGCGCACAAGATGGCAGCCAGCAGTCGCATGGCAGGCGCGGCACGCGAAGCTTGGGCATGCATCTGTATGATGTATACGCAGGGCTCAAAAATGCGTCAAGGAGCTTCAGAATCCCTGGGTAGAGTTGCTTCGGTTGCTGGAAATCGTGCCTGGATTGTGCTCAACCCCGGGCAAATCAGCCAAGGAAGGCGAGAAGAAACAGGAGGGCACCGACATCGACATGGCGATGCGCGTCCACACGTAACTGCGTCTGGAATTCGGCAGCAACTTCAAAGGCAGCAAGGCCCTGACGAACCAGTCGTTCAAGGCCTCCGCTTCGGTCGGTGTGGCCGGCCGGTTCGAGTATCCAGTTCTCAAGTATCTGACCACGGGTGGCGAGCTGGCGATGTGGGTGACCAAGAAGGTCGGCGTCATGTTCGAGCTCGGTTGGTCCCGATCCGGATGGAAGTACAAAGCCTGTCCCGCCCAGGCCGACAACCTGCTCATCTGCGTCGACGCCCACGCAAGCGACGCGTCACTTCCGAGCAACGATGACGTTGCTGACTAACTTTCCGAGATGGGACTCGCCGCGGCTGAGCTCCAACGCGCGCGCGGACAGTTCCTCGGTGAACCCGTCGAACAGCGACGAAGCGAGCTCCCTCAGCTGCGGCCCAATCGGCGTTGCCAGTGCAAGCTCGATGGCGCTCTTCGGTCCACCGTCACAAGTCATCAGCGCCTCGTGCTGCTGAAGCTCGACCGAGCCGAACCCCGCTTCCTCGAAGTGCGCCTGAAGCTCGTCCTCCGGCATATGGTCGAACGGCCGTCGCATCATGTTCGCGAGGTCGGTTTCGCCGATCGCATCGAGCGCGCCGCAAATCGCACCAAACGCTTTGCACTCGGTGACCGAGCACCAGGTCGACACCAGCGCGACACCTTCATCACGAAGCACGCGCAAAATCTCGACGGCGCTCTGCGCGCGTTCCGGAAAAAACTGAAACCCCTGCTGACAGATCACCGCATCCACCGTGCCCGAGTCGAGCTCGAGCGGGTGCGCCGATGACTCCACGAACCGCACACGCTCCCCCGAGCCTGCGCAATGGTCCCTCGCGACTTGGAGCATCTGCGGGTTGATGTCTGCCGCGATCACCTGCCCGTCGGAGCC
>Ga0316201_10003276_pt1 | contig 11903 bp, 7 predicted proteins | sample CS6wburrow_MG_FD_204516 | JGI IMG/M metagenome (GOLD analysis project Ga0316201, IMG submission 204516) | Coastal sediment microbial communities from Delaware Bay, Delaware, United States - CS-6 worm burrow | ecosystem: Environmental > Aquatic > Marine > Coastal > Sediment | place: USA: Delaware... | reverse complement strand
CGGTCGTAGAGCTTGATGAACAGCTCGTCCGTTTCCAGCAGTTCCTTGTCCCAGTCGCCCTTGACGACTGACATCGCCCGGTGGAAGTCGTCCTTGCCGAAGCCTTCGAGGCCCTCCCAATTGATGTCCGTGTGGGTCGGCATCCAGCCGATCGGGCTCTCGATGGCGTGGGCGCGACCGCCCTTGGAGCGTTTAACGATCCACTCGAGGATGCGCATGTTTTCGCCGAATCCCGGCCATACGAAATTGCCCTCTTCGTCGCGGCGAAACCAGTTGACGCCGAAGATGCGCGGCGGGTTCGGAATATTGCGGCCAAAGCTCAACCAGTGGTTGAAGTAATCGCCCATGTGATAGCCGGCGAAGGGCAGCATGGCGAAGGGATCGCGGCGCACCACGCCGACCTTGCCGAAGGCGGCGGCGGTCATCTCCGAGCCCATGGTGGCGGCCAGGTAGACGCCGTAGGCCCAGTTGAACGCCTGGAACACCAGCGGGATGGTGTTGGAGCGCCGGCCGCCAAAGACGAAGGCCTTGATCGGCACGCCCCGCGGGTCTTCCCAGGCTTCGTCGGCCACGGGGTTCTGCCCGGCCGGGGCGGTGAAGCGCGCGTTGGGGTGTGCGGCCGGGGTCTCGGATTCCGGCGTCCAGTCGTTGCCGCGCCAGTCGATGGCGTGCGCCGGCGGGTCGCCGTCCATGCCTTCCCACCAAACGTCGCCGTCATCGGTCAGGGCCACATTGGTAAAGATGCAGTTCTCCTTGATGGTCTCCATGGCGCTCGGGTTGGACTGGTAGGAGGTGCCCGGGGCGACGCCGAAGTAGCCGGCTTCGGGGTTGATGGCGTAGAGCTTGCCGTCTTCGCCTGGCTTGATCCAGGCGATGTCGTCACCCACGGTGGTGACCTTCCAGCCCTTCTTCTGGAACGCCGGAGGTGGGATGATCATGGCGAAGTTGGTCTTGCCGCAGGCGCTGGGGAAGGCGGCGGCGACGTAGGTCTTCTCACCGCCAGGCTCCTCCACGCCCATGATCAGCATGTGCTCGGCCAGCCAGCCCTCGTCCCGCGCCATGGTGGAGGCGATGCGCAGGGCCAGGCACTTCTTGCCGAGCAGGGCGTTGCCGCCGTAACCGGAACCGTAGGACCAGATCGAGCGCTCTTCGGGGAAGTGCACGATGTACTTGACATCGGGGTTGCAGGGCCAGGCGACGTCTTCCCCGCCAGGCTCCAGTGGCGCGCCGATGGAGTGCACGCACGGCACGAAGGGTCCGTCCTCGCCCAGAACGTCGTAAACTTCCCTGCCCATGCGGGTCATGATCTTCATGTTGACCACCACGTAGGGCGAGTCCGTGATCTCGATGCCGATCTGGGCGATGTCGGAGCCCAGAGGACCCATGCTGAACGGGATCACGTACAGGGTGCGCCCCTTCATGGCGCCATCCATGAGGTCGTTCAGGATGGCCTTCATTTCCCGGGGTTGCATCCAGTTGTTCGTGGGGCCCGCGTCGCCCTCGTTGAGGCTGCAGATGTAGGTGCGGTCCTCGACGCGCGCCACGTCGCTAGGATCGGAGCGGGCCAGGAAGGAATTGGGGCGCTTCTCGGGGTTCAACGGGATGAAGGTGCCGGCATCGACCAGTTCCCGGCACATGGCGTCGTATTCTTCCTGTGAGCCGTCGCACCAGTAGATACTTTCCGGTTTGAGCAGGTCGGCCATCTCGGCGACCCATGCTTTGAGTTGTTCATGCTTGACGTAGTCAGGGGTGGTCATTTTCAAGATTTCCCGTTGGTAGTGAAAACGATTGCGGCTTTGCAGCGTATTGGCGGGCATGCTGTTACATCACCCGCCCGTAAACCGCGCCAACCGCATAATGGTGCGACCCATATGATACTGGAATCGCCGAGAGTAATGGGGGTCAGAGTAGAGGGAAAAAGCAAGCATTGGGTCGGGAAACTACCACGGGCCGAGTTGTCGCGACCGCGTAATGGGAATGCGGGCACAGTCATGGACGCCTCATCGCCTGTACCCGCAATTCGATGACAACCTGGAGCGGCCTCAGCCCCTCCGCGCAACGCCTCCTTGCCATCCCTGGGCGTGACGATACAGTTTCCTGTTGGGGCCCCTCTCGGAAGGCGCCATGGAACGTTCGAGCAGACTATCCGCCTCAAGGCGCGCCAGGGTGGGGTAAATGTTCACGGATTCCTGGTCTGGTCCCCGACCTTCTGCCGTTCCTTCACCAGCCGCGCGCGCGCCACCTGCGATGGATCTGCCGCGTCGGACGACTGGATGACCGCTGCCGCCCGCTCGATCAGGTCCTTGGCCGTTGCTTCCTCCCCCAAATGCAGCAGGCAGTTTCCCAATTCCAGGTCGACTTCGGCCATGGCCAGGTCGCTCATCGATTCGGATGCGCGGATGGCGGCGGCATCCGCCAGGACCGGGCGGCCGTCGCCGGGGCGGCCGTTCTCGGTGAGCAGGCGGCCCAGCCGCAGAAGGACCTCGGCCAGACGCCGGTCATAATTCGGACGATGCCCGTGCAGGATTCCGATACTCTCACGATAGTTGGCCTCGGCGCGCCCGATGTCGCCTTGTGCCTCCAGCACCCGGCCCAGGTTAGAGAGGCCGATGCCATTATGCGGATGGTCCGGCGCCAGGGAATTCCGCCAGTTGCCGAGCGCCTGCCGGAACCAGACTTCCGCCTCGGCATGCGCGCCGCGCTCGGACAGCAGTCGGGCCAGGTTGTGCATGGTGACCCCAACCGTATGGTGATTCTCACCGAGGATCTGGCGGCGCCTGTCCAGCACGTCCCGGTAGATCGCCTCCGCTTCGTCGAGTTTGCCCTGGCGCCGCAGGACGATAGCCAGCGAATCCCGGCTGACCAGCAATTCGGGATCGTTGGGCGTGCCGTGCCGGCTCGCGAGTTCGATGACCTTCCGGTAGCTGGCCTCGGATTCGGCGTGCCGCCCCAGCCTGCCCTGAAGCCAGGCCAGGTTGTGCAGCGCCGTCAGTGTCCGGTTGTCTTCCTCGCCGGCCGTTGCCAGCAGGTGCCGGACGGCCTCGGCCATCAGCGGTTCCGCTTCCTCGTAACGTCCGGCCCCGCCGATCACCGCCCCCAGCCGGTCCAGGCTCTCACCGATCCCGGGATGGTTCGCCGGCAGCGCGGCTTGCCGGATGGCCAGCGCCTCCCGCGCGTGTTGCTCGGCCCGGTCGAGATCGCCCCGCACGTCCTCGGCGATGGAAGAGCGGTGCAGCGTTTCGGCCAGCGCCGGGTGCGTTGGGCCAAGCACCGCGCGCTGCAGTCCAGCGGCGCGCTCGAGCGACTCCGTGGCCGTTTCAAAGTTGCCCAGCGAGGTGTGGATTTGCCCCAGTTCACTGAGCAGCAGGGCCTGGACTTCGGGTTGGCCGTCTAACGCGTCGATGCGCTGCGTGCCGATTTCCAGGACATCCCGCACCGAGCGGGGCTCACCGCTGGTTTGCTGCGGGTCGGCCGCGGCAAACAGCTCGCGCAGGAAATCGACCACCTGCTCCGTCTTCTGAGACTCCGTGCGGACCTGCTGCAGAGCATTCGTCGCGCGCGTGGCCGACACGCTGGAAACGATGGCCGCGGTTACGAGAAGCACGAGGCCCACGGCCGCGGACAGCGTTTGCCAGCGATGCCGCGAAACGAACTTGGCAAGGCGGTAGGTCCAGCGGTCTGGCCGCGCCTCGACCGGCCGCCGCTTGAGGAAGTTCTCGACGTCCGCGGCCAGCGCCCGGGCCGACGGGTAGCGCCGCTCGGGCGCCTTCTGCAACGCCTTCAGCACGACCGTGTCCAGGTCGCTGTGCAGCCGCCGCGCCCACGGCACCTGTCCCTCTGACTGCGCCACGCGGCTGGGTGGATCCGGCTCGGTCAGACACACCTGCCGCTCGACCTCGGTCGGAGAGGCATCCTGGAAGTTGTAAACGCGCCGCCCGCTGACCAGTTCGTAAAGCAACAGGCCGAGTGCGTAGACATCGGTGGAGGTGGTTAGCGGCTCGCCACGCACCTGCTCCGGCGCGGCGTATTCGCGGGTCATCAGCAGCGTACCCGTGGCGGCGATCGCGTTGTCTTCGGCCAGCATCGTGGCGATGCCGAAGTCCAGCAGCTTCACTTGGCCCCCTTCGGCTACCAGGATGTTCGATGGCTTCAGATCCCGATGGATGACCAGGTTGCGGTGGGCGTAATGAACCGCGTCGCAAACGATCCGGAACAGGTCCAGTCGCTCCCGCAGCTCAAGCCCGAGGCGCTCACAGTAGGCCGTGATCGGCAGCCCGTCCACGAACTCCATGACAAGATACGGCCGGCCGCCTTCGGCCAGCACGTCGCCGTCCCAGATCCCGCCGTCGATCAGGCGGGCGATATTGGGATGCTCCAGCCGCGCCAGGATCTGCTGCTCGTCGAGGAAGCGCCGCCTGCGGTCGAGCGTGTCGCTGAAGCGATGGGCCAGCTTGAGCGCGACGACCTGCTCGAAGGTCGCTTCGGCCCGTTCGGCCAGGTACACGTCGCCCATGCCGCCGCGGGCGATCCGCCTGACGATCCGGTAGCGGTCGATCCTCTGCTGAACAGATTCAGCCGGACCTCCGCCGGATTCCAGCAACTGGGCCGCCAGCGTACCGGCATCGCCGCCCAGGAAATCCGTGGCCTCTGCATCCGCGCAGAGCAGGCTTTCCACCTCGGCCAGGAGCACCGGGTCTTCGCAATGCGCCACCAGCCAGTCGGGGCGATCCGCCTCCGGCCGCTCCCAGGCCTGCTCCAGCAGATCGCGGATTCGAGCCAGCGGGGGTGAGGGTTTGCGATCCGTCATCCGGTTTCCGCATCGGCCCGGAGCGGATACAGGCAAACCATCCCCCAGCGGGTTTTCGATGGGGCCCTTACGCCCGTAAGCGACAAGGCCGGCTTCGCAGCCGGCCTTATCGGACCTTTGAAGGTCAGGAGGCCGGGGGTTTGCGAGGCTGCGGTGGTCGTATCCGATGCGAGCATGAATCCTCCTCGGCAAGCCAGCCTGTAACCCTCAGTTGCTGCCCCCGCGGCAGCCGGCCGGTCAGGGCGCGGAGGGACATCCCATACCCGACCCGACCACGCCGGCATCGATTATAACGTCACTGCCGTTGAGGCAGATCACGGGCCCGACTGACGACGGCGCGCCGAAGTTCCGGATACGACCCCTGGAAAACTCGTCCAGGGTCACGATGCCGTCAAGTAGGGTCGGCACGCCGCCCAGATCGCGGGCGTAGAGCCACGAGTCCCGTCGCACGTTGAAGTTGCCCTGAACGGCCCCCGGAGGCGCGTCCTGGGTTACTCCAAACAATTCGAGCGTGCTGTTGTTCGAGACCGTGATGCCGCTGTTCATGGTGGATGAGAAAGCGCCGATGCGGGAATAGTTGTTCGCAAATGCGACATTCCCGTTGAGGGCGGTGGACTCGAGCATCGATTCGTTGGCGATGACCGTGGAATGGTCCGTGGCGCGCCAGACGAGGTCGCCGTTCAAATCGCTGGCCACGAAAACTAATCGAGACCCGCGTACTGCTTCACCGGCGATGCCCGTTTCAGAAGGATTGGTCGCGAATATGTTGCATTCCGTGCAGGTGGCGTCGGACCCGTTCAGCGCACCGATTCCAATCGCAGCCTCCGTGGACAGGCCAAGCCCGTTTTCGGCAATATCGACGCCCGTGACGGTCGCCGTGGAATCATCGAGCAAGATGCCGTTGGCGGCGTTGCCGAAGACCAGCAGGTTACTGAGCGAGATGTTCTCGCGCGAGCGCACCACCCGCAGCCCCGATACGCCGTTCGAAAGTTGCAGTTCCCGAACGTCCACGTCGGCGGCATCGCGGATCACCAGCGCGTCGCCCTTGGCCGCCCCTGCAATGCCGTCCGTTTTCCGGTCGTTTCCATGCAGCACGACATCGCCGCCGCGGATTTCGACAGACTCGTTGCAGATTCCCTTGACTGTGATATCGAGTGATTCTCCGGGGTATTTTTCCAACTGCTTGGTGATGCTGTCGCCGCTGTCGCAGTCGACCGTCAGAAAGATGGTTTTCGACTTGGCGTGCAGCGATCCGGACAAGGCCAGCGCCGCAGCGACTGCGGCCGGGCATGCAATCCGGGCCAATTTCCCGTTGATGATTCCAGTGTTCATGAAGCGTCCTCCGTTCTCGTGGTGGTAATGCAGCGCGGCAACAGGGCCGCAGACTGCCGGGTAAAACCCGTGAATTGTTCTGTTAACCCCTACATGCGCGGGAACGCCCAAAAAGGGGCCACGAATGTCGGTTGAGGCGCGCGAGGTTGCTGTGACACACTGGCACGGGCCTCTTGGAGAGACCGGGAATGGATGTAACCGAGTTACTGCGCGCGGCGAACGAAGGGAACGAGGATGCCCTGGAGAGCCTGGCGCCCATGGTTTACGACGAACTGCGTTGGCTGGCGCACAGCCAGTTGCAGCAGGAATTCGGCCCGCGAACGCTCTCTACGACCGCGCTGGTCAACGAGGCCTACCTCAAGCTGCTGGATGGATCGGAGCTGCCTTCGGAAAACCGTAGGCACTTCTATGGCGTGGCCGCGCGCGCGATGCGTCAGGTCCTTGTCTCGGAAGCCCGCCGGCGGGGCGCCGCGAAGCGCGGCAGCGGCGCCGTCCACCTCTCATTGGAGACCAGCCAGGTCCCGATCGAAGAAGTCAGCGCCGAATTACTGGCGCTCGATCAGGCGTTGACCCGCCTGGAGGGTATCGACGAGCGGCTGGTCCGAATCATTGAGTGCCGGTTCTTCGGCGGGTTGACCGTCGAGGAGACTGCCGAGGTGCTCGGCCTCTCCTCCCGCACCGTGAAGCGGGATTGGCGCATGGCGCGGGCCTGGCTGTTCCGGGAGCTGAGCATGGATTCCGAAGGAAAGGGTGCGCCGCCAACCGGGCTTTGATCGTAGCCTGGGCACCAAGGAAGCTAACCCGGTGATGGCCGCAAGGATCAGCGGCACTGAACGCCGCCGGCAAGGCTACCGGGCCGGCAACAACTCGATCAGGCGGGTATCCGAGTTCCCGGACGCCGGATCGCTGATGCGCAGAGTCAGTCTCCCATCGGGCAACAGATCGGCACGGTGCGCAATCTGAATTCGGCCGTCCGCATCCGGCGCGGCTGACCATTGCGCCAACTCTTCGCCTTGCTCGGCGCGCAATTCGAGGTTCAGCGTTGAAACCTGCGCAAGGCGCGCCGCGACCTCGAGGTCGAGGATCAGCACGGCAGCTTCCTGTGGCTTACGAATGAAGACATCGGGCACGCCGGCGCTCGAGGAGCGCATAATATCGAGCGGAACGGTTACCACCTTGCCTACGGGGCGGTCGAGATCCGCCAAGCGGGCATGAAGCTGCACGTTCTCGGCCTCGGTGCGCCACCACAAGGACCCCGCGATGACCGCGATCATCAGGGATGCGGCCAGCCCCCAGGACTGCCACCCGGACGCAAGCCCGCTGCGTCGCGCAACCCGCCAGCGAGGCACGACCGGCGCGGTCTCGTTCAGGTTGCGCTCGAATTCCAGGGCGCGTCGCACGCCCAGTGCGGCCTCCAGTGCATCCTGCATCGGGGGTGATTCCAGCAACTCGGCTTCGAACGCCGTCGTTTCGGCCGCGTCGAGTTTGCCCCGCACGTAGCGATCGACCTGTTCCGAAATGGATCGTGATTCAATCATCCAGCAACCCCCCGAACAGCAGCGCCTTAAGTTCCCGATGCCGTTCGATCAAAACCCGCATCCGCTGCTTGGCGCGATACAGAACGCGGTCGAAGTGCGCCGCCGACAGGCCCAGGTCTTGGCAGATGACAGCCTTGTCGTCATCGCTGAGGTAAAAGCGCCGCAGAATCTCGCGGTCGCGGTCGATGGCTAAATTTTTCAATGCTCCTCGAAGTTGTGAACGCGCGGCCTCGTAATCGACTCCCACACCGGTTCGATCTGTATGTGGTGAATTGAGGCCGATTATCCCATCTGACGAGCGAACAAAACGGCGCTCCTTGCGAAAATACTCGATAGAGAGGTTGACGGCGACCTGGTTGATGAACGAGGCCAGCTTGGACTTGTCGCGAAGTTCGCCGGCCCGCAGCTTTCGTATGACCACCATGAAGGTGTCCTGGCCGAGGTCGCTCGCGACCTGCGGATCGCCGGTGCGCTTGAGGAGAATCAGGCGGGCGCCGCGGAAATACCGCGCCACCATCTCGGCCTCGGCCTCCCGGTCGCCGTGCTCGATGCGGTCTACGAGACTGCCTGCCGAGAGATCGATCTCTTGCTGTGCCTGAAGCACGAGCTGCGCCCTCCGTAACGCCCTCCCTCAATTAAACTATTGTTCATAGGGGAGAGAAAAACAACGACACGGACGGATTGAGAAGGAAACGGCAGGTGAAACCGAAGGGCCTCACGGTTCCCAAGCGGGAAGCATGCCGCCTCGGAAGGGGGCGGCACGGGCTGCTTGCCGCCTGTGCCGGCGGCGTTCTTTTCTGGCTGACTGGCTGCGGCCCCGGCGAGGCGGTACAGCCCATCCTGTCGCAGACAAACCCCGACCTGGCCGTCGTCAGCGGGGAACCGATCGAGCTGCCGATACCCAGAGAGGCCGGGCCGGTCCTGGTCGAAATCCACGGTTCGGAGGCCAATCTCGATACGCGGGTGGTGTCGGCCGATCACGAGGTCCTGAGCCGCGTGTACTTTGAATACCTGCGTTCCGCGCCGACTTACCACGTGGTCGAGACAGCCGGGGAGACGGTTGGGCTGACCCTCCGGATCATTACGGTACAGGCCCCGGCGGGGGCCACCGTCCGCGTCGATTTTCACCTGTTGCCCGATGGGGACGGAACCTCCGCCGAACTGGCCAGTGCTTGGCGGGATCTCGCCCGAGGCCAGCAACACGTCGGCACGATGGACCCGGCCGACTGGCGCGGGAACCTGACCGCGCTGGAATCCGCGCGGGCCCGTTTCGAGCGACTGGGCAACCGAAAACCGGCACTGTGGGCGGCCTTCTTCCGTGCTTACCTGCTTTACTTTCCACTGTATCGGTACGAGGCTGCGTCCGCGGGCGCTCACGAAGTCCTGGACGCCGTAGAAAAATCGACCGCAGATGAAACAGCGGGCGGCAGCCCGGCGGCGATCGGGGTCCTGGCGCACCAGCTCGCCGGCCAGATCTTGCTGGAGAGCAAGGCCCGGGGCAGCCACGCGGCCGGAACGCCTCCGCTGGCGGCGGCGCGTGACCACTTCACCCGCGCCCGCGGGTTGGCAGTCGAAGCAGGGCTTGCCTTTGAGGAAGCCTGGGCGATCAACAACCTGGGCATCGCCTATTTCTACGAGGACCAGCTGAACCGCGCCCTGGAGCACTATGCGCAGGCCCTGCAGCGTGCCGAAGCCAGGCGGGACAATTACCTGGTCGCGCTGGTCGGAAGCAACGTCGCCGTGGCCCAGGAACGGCTGGGACGTATCGACGAAGCCATACAAACCCTCGAGCGCCTCGGCCAGGAGCCTGCCCTGCGGAACAGCGCAATGGAGCGCGAGCACCTCCTGAGCCTGCTGGGCGCCTACTATCTGAAGGTGTACCGCTTCCCCGAGGCGTTGCGGGCCCTGAACGAGGCGCTCTCCTGGTCGGATCGGCTGGAGTCCAGCGAAAACCGGGGGCGCAACCGGGTCATGCTGGGCCGCGCCTACCGGGAGATGGGCCAGTCTGAGAAAGCGCTGACATTGGCCCAACTCGCCATCCCGGACCTGCAGGCTGTCGAGGATGTGCGCGGATTGCAGCAGGCCCACCGCCTGCTGGCCGACCTCCACCGTCTGCGAGGCGATTTTGACGCGATGGAGCGGGCGCGGGAACGTCAATGGGATTCGCGTCCCCCCGGGACCGACCTCGACCGCGCCGATTGGCTGTTCAGCCGCGCCGGGGACGCATCGGCGCGGGGCGACCCGTCGGGCGCCGCTGAGAACTTCTGGCAGAGCGCGCAGGCCTATGAAGCCGCAGGATTCGTCACCCGGGCCGGAATTGCCCGGATTCACGCGTGTGCCGCAAAGGTCGGGCTGGAATCGCCGGGTGAGTGCTTGATCGAACATCTGCAGGTTCTCTACCAAGAAATTGAATCCCTACAGGCTTCCGCGCCGGCCCTGAATGCTCGGTTTGCCTGGGTGCGCCTGCTGGCCGCCCGGGGCCAGAGTGCTCTGGCTTTGGCTGAAGCCGGGAAACTGGTCGACGAAATCCAGTTCTACCGCCAAACGCTGCCAGGCGTCCTGGGCGCTTGGTATTGGGATGCGCGCGAGTCGATACTGACCTTCTACCTGCAGTTGATGCTCGATGATTCCGCAGAGCCCGGGAGCGGCCGGCCGGGCGTCCTGCTGGCGCTGGATCGGCTGAGGAACGCGGACTCCCCGGAGTGGCGGGCGGAACCATCGGACACAACTGAATCCGAGGCTGCGGCAAGCGTGCCGGCCCGGGAGGCTTCGCTTCGCTCCCTGCTCGCGAAGCGTGACCGGACCGAATCACCCGAAGCGCTGATGAAGGTGCAGCGGCTGATCGACCGCGAACTTGCCGGGCGCCAGCCGGCCCCGTCACCCGGCGGAGAAACTGACGTGGCCGGGCTCACGGCGGAACTGGCAGGTCTGCCTCCCGACTGGAGCCTGCTTGCCTACTACCTCGCAGGACCGATTGCGCTCGCCTGGGTGGCGGATCACGACGCGATCGAATCGATCGCCCTGGGCCCTTCGGAACCCATACTCGCGCGAATAGAACGCGTGAAATCCGGCTTGCGCGTGTACAACGAATCCGCGCTGGAAGCAGACTTGGCGGAACTGGGCCGGCTGTTGCTCGAGCCGGTGGAGGACAAGCTCCGGTTTAACCTGATGCTGGCCGCCGGCGGCGCGCTCAGCGACCTGCCGCTGGACGCCGTGCCGGTAAACGGCAGGCCGGTCATCGAGGGCCACCAGCTGATGCACATCCAGTCGATCCGATCGGCCGCAGTCAGTGCCGGGCGGGCCGGCTCGGCGCTGGCGCCCAAGCGTCTGTTTCTGGCCGGCGATCCCGACCTGGCAACCGGACCCCTGCATGCCCTGCCCGGTTCGCGGCGGGAACTCGAAGCGCTGCGCACGACCTTTCCATACGCCGAGTCCGATGTCTTCAACGGGCGCTCCCTGACCGCAGCGGCCTTTCGGCAGAGCGCGTTCATATCGTCCGACCTCGTTCACCTGGCCAGCCACGTGGTGATCGACCGCGATTATCCCGAATTATCGCGGCTTATGGTGTCGGGGCTGGGCGATGGAGGGCCTGCGTACGTGACGCCGGCGGATCTGGAGGGCACGACCCTCGCCGCCCAACTCGTCGTCCTCAGCGCCTGCGAGACCGTCGGGCTGAACCGTTTCGATTTCGACAACCGCCTGGGCTTCGTCACGCAACTGCTGCGGCAGTCCGAAGCGCTGGTCGTCGCCAGCTTGTGGCCGGTATCCGACGGCGTCACGGCCTCATTGATGGCGGATTTCTACGGCGAACTGGCCATCACCGGCGATGTCCCGGCCGCGCTGCGCACCGCCAAGTTGCGCCAGCGCGCCGCGGTCCGGCCCGGCGACAATTCCTGGGCTGCGTTCCAGTTGTTCAGCCGCTGAGAAAGCGGCCTGGGCCATCATTCCCAGCCGTGTGCGTGGCCGGGGTGCGAGGCCACCAGCCCCTGCTCCGCCAGCTCGGCCAACGCCCCGCCGAGACCTTCAGCCGCGAACGGCTGCGGGAAGCGGATGCTGATCTGGCGTTCCCGAACCTCGCCCGCGGCATTCCGCAGCAGGTCGCGCGCATCGGTCACACGGCTGATTTCGATCACCAGCGTGGCCCTGCCGCGGCGCCGCTGGATCGCACCCAGCAGCACGGTGTTCCCATCGACGCAGACCGCCTCCCACGCAGCGCTCCAGCCGCC
>Ga0316201_10003274_pt1 | contig 11904 bp, 7 predicted proteins | sample CS6wburrow_MG_FD_204516 | JGI IMG/M metagenome (GOLD analysis project Ga0316201, IMG submission 204516) | Coastal sediment microbial communities from Delaware Bay, Delaware, United States - CS-6 worm burrow | ecosystem: Environmental > Aquatic > Marine > Coastal > Sediment | place: USA: Delaware... | reverse complement strand
GTTGATGTAGCAAGAGGCACCTGAGACGGAACACTGGTGCTTTTCGATGAAACTTGAGGCTTGGGGGAGGGAGCCGCGACCGTTGATGTTGAAAGAGGCACCTGAGACGGAACACTGGTGCTTTTCGATGACGCAGTCGTTTGAGGCTTCTCACCAGGTTTGGTTTGAGATTGTGATGTCGAAAGGGTTGTTTTAGGCATATTACTTGTCTTTTTTGAAAATTGACTCATATAAGTTAGTCCTTATGTAGGGTGGGCTAAGAGTGTTACCCACCAATCGTCTGATTTACCTTGATTTTTTAATCTGTGACAATCATTATTATACCACTTAAATTTAAGTGCTTGATTTTAAGTCTTTTTAAAAAATCAGTCTTTCAAGTCAATCAATAAGTTGTGTTAAATCGGTATAGACTCTATTATAATTCTTAATAGCACGTTTCTATAGCGTTTCAGATAATTTCAAAACAACAAGCAGCGGCACAATCAGGTGGGCAACACGTTGTTGCCCTACATTACTGATTATTTGTTTCTAATCTTCTCGTAAACATTTAAATAATGTTGACCAGAATGTTGCCACGAATAATTGTACTGCATGCCCTGAAGAACCAATTTCTTAAATTTGTCAGGATAATCATACCATAAACCAATGGCTCGCTGCAGTGCAGATTCAAGGCCCTTGTAGTCGGCTTCATAGAAAACATAGCCATTACGCGCCGTGATGGGTTTGTCAGAAAAATCTCGATCAAATAGGGTATCGGCAAGTCCGCCAACGGCCCGTACAATGGGCACTGTACCGTAGCGCAATGCAATGATTTGGGCTAACCCACACGGTTCATACATGCTGGGCATCACAATCATATCAGCCCCAGCATAGATCAAATGTGCTAATTCTTCGTCAAAACCAATTTCGAGATGACAATCTTGATTTTCATTTAACTCTTGTTTGATTTGCAAAAAATCATTGTTAATGCTTGCTTCTGGACTTGAACCCAATAAAATAAATTGTGCCCCCTTCTCTAGTGAATAAAACAAGGCATGTCGAATGAGATGCACACCTTTCTGAACATCCAGTCTGCCCACGTAGGCAATGATGGGTTTAAATTCTTTGCGTATCAATAGCCTCTCGCGTAGAGCCTCTTTGTTGGCATATTTTTTTTCCAGGGTTGCCATCGAGTAATGGCTAGGTATCAGTGGATCGATTTCAGGATTCCATTGTTCATAATCTAATCCGTTGAGAATGCCACCAAATTTATTTTTGTGTATATGTAGGGTATCGCCCAAGCCATAGCCTTGATCAGTGTGAGCGGCTTCAAGAGCGTGTTTTGGTGAAACCGTTGTCACGAAGTTTGAGTAGACAATACCGCCTTTCATAAAATTCAAGGCAGTAGGATGGGTATTATCTTTGAGGCGCTCATGATGATGAAAATATTCAGGCCGATGTAATTGAGTGGCTGATAAAATATCTGTCCCTGTGATGCCTTGAAACCTGAAATTGTGAATGGTGTAGCAGACACGCGGATGAGATAGCCCTTGGAATTTATACATTTCATAGAGCAACACGGGTATTAATCCTGTTTGCCAGTCATGGCAGTGGATAATATCAGGGTGTTTATCAGCTTTGATCAAAAATTCCAGCGCGGCTTTGCTGAAAAAAGCAAATCGCATGGCATCGTCTGGAAAGCCATAATAATGATCCCGGTTGAAAAAGTTCTCATTAGAATGAGATTCAATAAAAAAACATTTCACCCCATGCGCGAATCCAAACCAAACGGAGCAATGGATAGCACCATCGCCCCAAGGCACCCACAAATCTTGGTAGGCGATATGGAGGCCCCAGATATGATCGTAGCGCATGCAATCATACTTTGGCAAAATAACCTCTAGTAAATTACCTCGCATTTCTAACTCTTTACTGAGGCCATAAACAACATCTGCGAGGCCCCCGACTTTAGATACTGGAGCGCATTCAGATGCAATTTGTACGATATACATTTTATCTCTCCTTAAAAATCAATCATTTAGGGTGTTTCACCTATTTTTATTACTCACCAATCTCAATGTCGGGTGAGTAACGTGTTTTTGTTGCCCCACTCAGTTCTCAAAAAATCTATTTAGCAAAAATATTAAATTAAAACCCTTTTGGAATTATACGATTGTTTTTTCATCATATAAAAATATTTTTCAATTATTTTTTAATTCATAATTATTCATTTAAAATGATAAATCATCATTTCCCTTTGGCTATAACCCTTCATTCATTATTCCCTTAAAGTGATAGGCTATCTTAGTTTGTTTGTGAGCGCCTTTTTGGCTGCAACATTGCTGCCCTTTTCTTCTGAAGTCTTGTTGGCAAGCTTAACATTCTCAGGAGAATACAATTTGATCGGGTTATGGGCTAGTGCGACACTAGGCAACGTGGCAGGTTCAGTAATCAACTGGGTGTTGGGGCGATATTTTATTCGATTAACTCGATTAACCGATCAGAGCGGATTTTGGTTTAGTCAAAGTGAAATTGACAAAGCGCGAAAGGTATTTTTAACTTATGGTGTTTGGATACTCTTGTTCGCGTGGTTGCCCGTTATTGGTGACCCATTGACTTTTATCGCGGGCCTATTTCGAGTGCCTATTTCGCTATTTTGTGTACTGGTTTTTTTAGGAAAAGGCACTCGTTATTTTATTATCATGTTTCTAGTCACATCATCATTGGTATTGGAATAGCGACAGCGTTTTTTCAATAATTCAATAGTTTATGGCAGCCTTGATACCATTTTAATAGGGTTTTTTAATTATGTAGGTCAACAAAAGTCTTTTAACAAAATTCTTATATATAAAAAATGTTAAAAGATTTATGTGTCCCTACTTATATGGGTCAAAATGGAGTTAATCTGAGTTAATCCAATTCATTTAAAACGAAAATCGACAATCCAAATCATAAGCCGTTGTTCTTTTCATGAGCCAGACAATTCAAAACGCCCAATTAATTCAATTCATTATTTCAATTCTTTTTTCGATTCAAATTGTGCATTCATGTGACGTAAACGATTAGCCATCACTTGCATGACTTCAAGCGCAAAGTTTGGAGTATGTTGAATGAGAAAGGTAAAATGTCGTCTACTGATAGGCACCACCTTACAACTTGTCTTTGGAATGGCAGTAGCACTTCGTGGACTGGTGTCAATTAAGGCCATTTCGCCAAGGATACCCCCGGCCGAAACGGTATCAATGATCTTTCCGCCAACCAAAATATCGACGTCCCCTTCAATAATGGCGTACATGACTTTACCAGGATCGCCTTCCTTGAAAATCACTTGCCCTGTTGAGAAAGAGACAAAGTCCTCAGTATTTGAAAAAAGACTTATTGTTGTCATACCAGCCTATTTCCTATTAATGATTTTGGAATTTCACCCCGTTTTTCGCCGAAAAAGTTCAGGAGTTACAGGAGTTCATGAGTTCATAAATTAAAAACGTTCAAAAGTACAGAAGTTCAGGAGTTATAAAATAAATCTAACATCAGGAACGGGGTACTGGGATCATTCAATGGAAAAAGAGTTTTAGGTGGTTGTCTGATGGAAAAGGCAATATTGAAACCCGCTCTTTAAAATAGCAATGCATTCCACGCAAAAGTCGCGCAAAAACTTCTGAAAGCGTGAAATTGTGTTTTCAAATATTTTAGTTCACAATGTTTTATGACTCCTGAACTCCTGAACTCCTGAACTCCTTTACTAGATCATTATAGATGAGTTTTGATGGAGGCTCACAACTCAAATAAAACGCATAGATAAATCCACTGCCCGTACATCTTTAGTTATGGCACCGATTGAAATAAAATCCACTCCCGTCTCAGCAATAGCCCGTATGCTTTCCAAAGTGACACCACCTGAGGCTTCTAATTTTATTTGATTTTGTACAAGTGCTACCGCTTCACGTAATTGAGGTAAACTAAAGTTATCCAGTAATAAGCTATCTGCCCCAGCCGCTAAAGCTTCTTTAACTTGCTCTAATGTTTCAACTTCAACCTCAACCGCTAAATGTGCTGTCTGATGCCGAGCAGTCGTAATAGCCTGTGCGATAGAACCCGCAGCCAGTATATGATTTTCCTTAATTAAATAGGCATCATATAATCCCATTCTGTGATTAGTGCCACCACCACAGCACACAGCGTATTTTTGGGCACGACGTAAACCGGGCAGCGTTTTGCGCGTATCTAATACACAAGCGCGTGTGCCACTTATTGTTTTAACATAACGTTGTACGTCAGTCGCCGTGCCAGAGAGTAATTGTAGAAAATTCAATGCAGTGCGTTCGCCAGTGAGTAAGGCCCGTACTGGCCCCGTCAAATAGCACAAACGTTGATTAGGCTCAACGGTTTCACCCTCCTTGGCATACCAAGTGATCAACACTTGACTATCAACTTGTTTAAATACTTCATCAAACCAAGCACAACCGCACAAAACAGCATATTCACGACTGATAACTTGGGCGCGTGCCTGTGTATCAGCCGCAATCAATTGAGCCGTCACATCACCACTACCAATATCTTCCGCTAAAGCACGTTCGACAGTCTCTACCAAATCATTCATTTCAGTTATCAGTTATCAGTTATCAGTTATCAGTTATCAGTTATCACATCAATTATCACATCAATTATCAGATGAAAGGCTGGTGAATGAATTTTTTGAAGTTGCCTTAATGATCTCAACAGACACAGCCAAGTTAGGCCGATTTCATTTTGTTTTCAATAAGCTTGACGTAAAATCAGGATGTCACCGCGTTGACTAAAGTCTAAATGCTGAAGAAAACTCATACCGAGTAAAATTTCATCATTTGACGTATATGGATTAATACCCGCACGCACTTGATGCAATTTAATGGGGCCTAAAGCAATACTGTCCAATTCAGTACTATAGGTTGTTATTGTCCCATTTGCCGTACTTGAAAGTCGTGGTATACCTCGTTGCAAATTGAGAGTGTCTGCAATATGCTCAGGAATTGAGACGACTGTCGCCCCCGTGTCCAGAAAAAAAACCACCGGCTTACCATTAATTGTACCGCTTGCAACATAATGGCCGTTACGATTGCGTTGTAGTATCACTTCATGACTACCATCTTGATAAGCTCGCGTTGTTAGCTCTTGATTAGGATTATTTTCTTTATCCAGAAAATGATTAAAAAACAAAGTTAACAAACCAAGGGCAAGTAACCAAGCAGCATAAATCATACCTTTACCCAGGCCTTGTGAAGATTCATTCATAACACTATTATCACTCTCATTATATAACTACAAGGATTATTTATTCTTATTCGATGCGGATTAGAATATCAAAATACCCAATTTCTTATTTTTCTCTCATTGTCTGTAGATTTGCGCCGCGAAGCGTCTCGGCTTCGAGGAGACGCGAGCATCGCGTCTCTACACAATGAGTTAGAGAAAACGGATAGGTGCTAAGATATCAAAGCCAATCCCTTTGATGTGAGAATTGATAATGAACTATAATACAATAAGCTATTGATTTTTAATACCGACATTAACAAAAATGAAAAGACAACTGTCTCAATCTCTTACTTTTAACCACCCCTAGATGAAACCTTGTGAAACAATTACGCGCATTTTGGTTATCATTACTTAACAGTGCCCGCGATCTAACCCCCATTATAGTTGTGATTGCCTTTTTTCAACTTATTGTATTACAACAACCCATCCCTAACCTAGCCAATCTCTTAATCGGCATTTTTTTAGTCATATTAGGGTTGAGTTTATTTGTATACGGATTAGAAATGGGGTTATTTCCGTTAGGGGAAAATATGGCCTACGCCTTTGCCCGCAAAGGTAATGTCTGGTGGTTATTAGCTTTTGCCTTTTCTTTGGGATTTGGCACCACAGTAGCAGAACCGGCCTTGATCGCTGTTGCGGATGAAGCCGCAAAAGTAGCCGCCGTCGGCGGCGTGATCGCGGAAACTGACGAAGCGAAACAAAGCTATGCCAATGGCTTACGCCTAACCGTCGCTTTATCAGTAGGACTCGCCATTTTAATTGGCGTGATTCGTATTATTAAAGGATGGCCCATACATTATCTAATTATAAGTGGTTACTTATGTGTCGTCATCATGACGGCCTTTGCCCCTCCTTGGATTATTGGCATAGCTTATGATTCTGGTGGAGTCACAACTTCCACAATTACCGTACCCCTAGTGACTGCCCTTGGTGTTGGACTCGCCTCCAGTATCAAAGGACGAAATCCCATGATTGACGGTTTTGGCTTAATTGCTTTTGCTTCGCTAAGCCCAATGTTCTTTGTTATGGTTTACGGCATGTTATATTAATGATCACTGATCCAATTATTAGATAAGGCAATTTGATAGTTTTTCACGGATTTTGGCTGATATGATAGAACGCTGATTAAATTTATTGTCATGATTAGCTTCGCGATCCTTCGCTTTCACGCAAAAATTTTTTTGAGCCTCAACTTTTGCATGAAATACTGATTATAGTTTAATTAGTCAAATCAGTGTTCTATTTTATCAAACCAAATCATCACCCAAATTGCAGGATGCTCACAAACAGAGTACAACTAAGGAAATAAACGAATTATGATGAAAATAAAACCTCCCCTATTAACGATTCACAAGCAGATAGTACGGGTACTATTCTGCTTTCTTTGGATATCGGCCCTCCCAGCCGCAGACTTAGTGTTTACCCCAGCAGCGCCTAGCGTGGAAGCGGGTAAACAAATCGCGATAGCCGTTTCCGGTGCAAGAGGGCAAATCACTTGGAACCCCTCAAAAGGACAAGTTCAAGGTATCGGTACTCAAGTCACTTATACCGCCCCTGATCAGCCAGGCTTAGATGTCGTAACCGTGTTTGATAACGACGGCAATGTTGGCACACTCAAGATCACCATCACGGCCACCCAAACGATCACCTCATTGGAAAATGCCAACTGGGAAGTCTTTACCAACCGAAGTTATATTCAAGCCATCATGGTGTCAGAAGCCGGACAAACCCTCTTAGTTGGCACAACCGGCGGACTTGAACAACGCGATGCTCAAACCGGAGAACTCAAGAAAGTCTTAACGAATTTGGACGGCTTACCCAATAACTCTGTTCGCGCATTCATCATTGACAAGAACGAAGGCCTTTGGATAGCCACCGCCGGCGGTTTAGCCCATATCAATGCTAACGCCACTTTGAAAGTCTTTAATCAAGACAACACCGTTTTGCCCAGCAATAATGTCAGCGCACTTCTCGGAGACGGCCAAGGCGGCATCTGGGTAGGCACCGAAAACGGATTAGCCCACCGTCATGAAGACGGCCGCTGGGAAGTTTTTAATCAAGACAATTCACAACTGCCAAACAATGGCATCAACGCCCTGATCACAGACGGCCAAGGTGGCATCTGGATAGGCACAGGCGACTTCCTTGGTGGCGGTTTAGCTCACCTTAGCGCCTCCCATACTTGGACAGTCTTTGATCGAGACAATTCAAAATTACCCGATAATGGCATCATTTCCCTTCTTCAAGACGGTGCCGGTGGCATCTGGATAGGCACTTGGTATGGCGGCCTCGCCCATAAGAAAGCCGACGGTGATTGGGATATCTTCAATAACAGCAACTCAGCCCTACCCGATAACTGGATTGTCTCCCTTTTCCTAGATGGCAATGGCGGGATTTGGGTAGGCACCTCAGAAGGCGGCCTCGCCCACCTCAATGCAGACGGCACTTGGGAAACCTTTAATAAAGACAATTCCCCCATTCCCGCCAATCGAATCAATGCCATTATCGCTGATAGCCAAGGCGGCCTCTGGGTAGGCACAGGCAGCTTTCCCAGCGGAGGCGGGCTACTCCACTTTGAAGCAAATGGCGGATTGAATCTCTTTAACCAAGAAGCATCAGGCCTGCCACACAATGAAGTCACAGCCGTAATCAAAGACGGTCATGGTGGCGTTTGGGTAGGCACCTCTGAAAACGGCCTCGCCCACTTTCAAACCGACGGTGCCTGGCAAATTTTTAACACCAACAACTCCCAACTCCCCGCCAATCGGATCAACGCCCTACTGGCAGACAACAACGGCGGCTTATGGATAGCCACTTCTGATGGCGGCTTAGTTCACTATCAAGCTAACGACACCTGGGAAATCTTTACCCCCGACAATTCAGGGCTACCCGATACTTACGTCAATGCCATTATCGACGACGGCCTCGGCGGCTTATGGGTTGGCACAGATAGCGGCCTCGTACAACGTCGTGCCGACGGCACCTGGGCATTATTCAACCCAGACAACTTCGACATGCTCTACAACAGCGTTTACGCCATCGCCACCGACGGCTCCGGCGGCATCTGGATAGCATGGGAAGGCATCACCCACCTCAACGCCGACGGCTCCTGGAAATCATTCAACAAAGACAACTCAACTCTACCAGACAATGATGTCATTTCCCTACTCAGAGATGATCGGGGCGGCTTATGGATAGGCACCTACGAAGGCGGTTTAGTCCATAAAGATGCCAGCGACAATTGGGAAATCTTCAACCAAGACAATTCCAAACTCCCCGCCAATCGGATCAACACCCTAACCAAAGACAACAGTGGCGGCCTCTGGGTAGGTACCGAAAACGGCCTAGCCCACTTTCATGCTAACGGCAGTTGGGATATCTTCAAAACCGACAATTCCGGCTTACCCAGCAACTGGATCAACAGCCTTCATGGTGACAACTACGGCGGCGTTTGGATCGGAGCCGGTTTAAGCGGCCTCGCCCACCTCACCTTTGGACAAAAATCAACCCTCTGTACCCAAGTCAACGCCAACGACTGTGAAGCCCTCATCACAGGCAAACGCGCCGCCATTCTTGTTCACCCTCGTGGCCAAGGACAAGGTTACAACCAAGCCGTCTCCATAGAATTTATGGCCAGCCACGCTTACCGTACCCTACAAAGTCGCGGCTATGAAAATGACGAAATCTACTTCCTCTCATACAAACCAGACGTAGACACCAATGGAGACGGATTCGTAGATCGCAACGTCGTTGACGGCCCCATCACCGCCTTTGATCTCTCCGAAGGCAAAACGCCCCGCGATTTAACTCAGGGTGATGTACAACAAGCCTTTGATTGGGCAAAAGAAAAAGGCAAACTAGAACAACCCCTAATCGTCATTTTTGTAGACCATGCCCTCACCGGCAAACTACGCCTCGATCCCTTTAGCGAAGTGCTCACTGCCCAAGACTTAGGCCGCCTACTTGATGACTACCAAAACGTCACCCAAAACCCAGCCATCGTCATTCTCGAAGCCTGCCACACCGGCAGCTTAATCGGACGAGGCCTGGCCGGCCCCAACCGCGTCGTGATCACCAGCACAGGCGAAAACCAAGCTTACTACGACAACCTGGGTTCATTCTCCTTCAGCAAATTCTACTTCGACAACCTACGTCGCGGCGAAAACTTCTTTGATGCCTTCCAAACCGTCAAAGACAAACTCTCCCGCTACGGCCACCCCTTTAACAAACAAATACCCCAACTTGATGACGACGGCGACGGCCAAGCCAACGGCAGTCGCGACGGCCGACTAGCCAGAAAAGCCTGTCTCAATGGCTGCTTTGGTGCCTTATCTGGAGAAATCACTTTAGAAGCTGAAACCACATCCAGTAACGTCACCCCCGGCCAAACCTTCCCCCTCAGTGTCCGCGCCGGCATTACCGAAGGCCGTATCAAGCGCGTCTGGGCACTCGTGCTAACCCCCGAGGCCTCCAAACAACGTAATGAAGAAGGCTTCTCCTTAATACCGACTCCAATCGTCAACCTTCAACCCAGCAGTGATATCAGCCGTTGGCAAGGTTCATTCAATGGATTCCAGTACAAAGGGCAATACGTCGTCACCTTCATGGCCGAAGACAACGAAGGGTTTATCACCTCATCTTCGCCAATCGTCCTCACCCTACCCAACGGCCCCGAAGTCCCAGAGACACTAGGCCAACCCCCGATAGCCAACCAAACGGCCTATCACAATAACGACACCCTACGTGTCAGCTTACCCGCGTTACCAGAAGGGCAAGTGCAATATGTCGCCGTAGGCATACCCGACGGCACCATTTTCGTACTCGCCAAACAAAATGGCTTTGAACCCTTCAAAGGCGACAACCTCCCAGCCTGGCAAGGTGGAGAAATTGCAATAGAAGTCCCCATCAACGCCGAACTGCCCAGAGGGCAATACACACTCTACCTATTGCGCGTACCCCAAGGCATTGAACCGCTCAACAACAGAGAACTCTGGAAACTAGGCAACCTTCAATTCACGGTTGAATAATCGTTAGGAAGTTCCAAAAAAATAATTATCCCAAAAGGCAATTCAAGCCAGTTTGTTTAATTTATCTCATTCTCTGCGGCTCTGCGGCTCTGCGTGAGCCGACAGTTTGTGACATAAGATTTGTGTGCATAGAGTAGCCCTGCGGGATAATTTATTTTTTTGATATTCCTTAAAAGAATGTAGGGTGGGCAACCTGGTTGCCCACCTTCGAGACTGGTGAGCACCATCCCTCTCAGATCAGGCAAAGAACGCTCTTATTTATAACACTCAATCTGATTATTGCCATAGTCTTAGTAGCGGAAAGTAGTACGCTAGAATATGTCATTGCAGGTTTATTGATAATAGAGGCTATCGGTTATCACCTGTATGTTATGAAAAAGAAATCATGAAATTTACCCAGCTAGATGGGCATGACAACCAAAGAAGTCGCAAAACGTTTAGGAGTCAGTCAAAACACATTATCAATCTAACAGTAACAATACCCAATATTAAAGTTCTACAATGTGATTTTTTGTTGTTCAAATCCGCCCATTAACAACAAACGAGTTTTAAAAAGTGTCTATCATTAAATCCTATCCCAATAAAACCACATTATTCAAAAACCTCGTTTTCCATTTTGTCTTAATTCTTGTCTGTGTGACAAGCCTCTACACTTTGGAAAATACCGCTTTTTTTAAGCAAATCAAAGATGCTGCCTTTGATTATATTATGTTTTGGTACAGTGATTTTGCCCCGACTTTGGCTGACAATCAACCAATACAGCAAATGGTATTATTTGATGTGGATGATCAAACTTACCGCGCTTGGGATTCGTCATTGATCACACCGCGTGATAAGCTGCAAGCCTTGATACAAAAAGCGATTGACAGTGGCGCGAAAGTGATTGGCGTTGATATCAGTTTATCATGGACAAGTAAGGGTTATATGCGTAAACAAAGCGATTCACCTGCCGATATAGCCCTTGCCGACTATTTGCAAAGCCTGAATAAGGCTCAAGCCACTGATGCGCCTTTAATTTTTTTAACCCGTCATTATCGCCAACCGTTAGAGAATACAGCCGCTTTTTTAGAAAGGCAGCCCAATTTTTTAGAAGCCGCCCTGCCAGTCGAAAACCATGTTTTTTGGACATCAACCTTTTTCAAAATGGATGAGGATCGGGTGATTAGGCGTTGGCAACTTGCCCCCTTGGTTTGTCAAGATCAGCGATTAAGTGTTGTGCCCTCTATGCCCTTATTGATGACATTAGCCCATTTGCATACTCAAAATCAGGATACCCGTCAAGCGGCAAAAGTGATTCGTACCTTTAAAACGGCATGGCATACTTGGGCAAAACAGTTTCATTGTGCTCAGCATCAAGGCAAAAGTTTGGCTGAACTATGCCAGTTAAAAGCCTGTCCAAATTTGAGGGTGACTTTACCTAAAAAAGCCCATGTCAATGATACCCTGCATCATGTTGATTTACTTGAAGGTTATGAAACCGAAAAAGTGATTTATCGTTTTGCACCAGCTGATAAACCACAAAGCGGGCAAAAGAGTTTATTTGAAGTGAAAAGTGCCAAGGCGATTTTATCAGGCGAATTAGCGGTAGATGTAGCCGGACAAATGG
>Ga0316201_10003273_pt1 | contig 11905 bp, 10 predicted proteins | sample CS6wburrow_MG_FD_204516 | JGI IMG/M metagenome (GOLD analysis project Ga0316201, IMG submission 204516) | Coastal sediment microbial communities from Delaware Bay, Delaware, United States - CS-6 worm burrow | ecosystem: Environmental > Aquatic > Marine > Coastal > Sediment | place: USA... | reverse complement strand
ATTGGGTTTGCTGGTGTGGAGCGAAATTCCCGTCTACTGGGATATCGATTTCGGGAACGCGGATACGCTGGTACTTGCGAAGAAGATGCAGCACGAGAACATCATCCGGGACCGGAATCGTGCATCGATCATGTTCTGGAGCGTCGGGAACGAGACCCCACAAACTGAGGAACGCCTGGCGTTCCTGGGCGAGTTGATCGACGATGTTCGACGGCTGGACGATACGAGACTGGTCACGGCTGCATTGCACAACGTCAGGAGCGAAGGCGGGGTCAGGGTCGTCGACGATCCGCTCGGCGCTTTGCTGGACGTCGTGGCCGTCAATACTTACCAGGGTTGGTACGGGGGCATGTCACTGGAGAGAGTGCCGTCCGTCCAATGGAGAAACCCGAGCGGCAAGCCGTTCGTGTACTCGGAATTCGGTGCGGGCGCCTTGTACGGTTTCCAGGATCCGGACCGCGAGAAATTCTCCGAAGATTTTCAGGTCGCCTATTACGAAGCCACGATTGAGATGGTGAAGAAAGCACCCGACCTGGCCGGCGTGTCTCCATGGATACTGAAAGATTTCCTGTCACCGCGCCGCATGAACTGGAAGTACCAGGAATACTGGAATCGCAAAGGGCTGATTTCACCAGAGGGCAACAAGAAAGCTGCGTTTTCTGTGCTCCGTGACTGGTATGACGAAATCGCTCTGCAGGGAGATGATCGATGAAACGACGTAGTTTTCTGAAGTCGACAATTACATTGAGTGGTGCCGCCGCGACGGCTGGTCTTGCGGGATGCTCGACCGAACAACCTGGGTGCGTGACAAGCGACAGTGCCGACGGTCTGCTGGCGAGTTACACGAAGCTCGGCCGGATTCAGCCGAGATCATCAGACCAGGTCAGCCACTCGTACTGGGGTATCCAGGCCGGGGCCTACGATGAGGAAACGCTTGCCGCTGCCCGGGCGATTGGTGTCCACTGGACACGAGTGCTCGCCGGTTGGGGCGGGGTGGAGAAAGAGAAAGGCCAGTACGATTGGTCGCGGCTGGATACGGCGATCGATGCGCTGCTCAGGTTCGGTATCACGCCTTTCGTGACGCTGACCAATGGCAATACCCTGTACACGGGCGTCGGTCGTTACGATGATCCGAAGCTGGCGGCCATCTACGGAGACAGCCCGGCGCCACCGGTGAAACCTGAAGAGCTTGAAGCGTGGCTGGCATTCGCCGGCGCAACGATCGATCGCTATAAAGACCGGATCGTGTACTGGGAGATCTGGAACGAACCCAATCACCGCAAATACTGGGGCGCACCTCCGAATGCCGAGCACTATGGAAACCTGGTGCGCATTACATCCGAAAAGATTCGAGAGCTGCATCCGGATGCGAAGATCATCGCCGGATCGACAGCCGGAATCAGCTCGGACTTTCACGACGGGTACCTGGGTCAATGTGATCCGGCTCTGCTCGATATCATCAGTTTCCACAATTACGGTAACCGCCCCGAAGAGCGTGCGTACCGAATGCCGCGATTCCGCGCGGTACTTGACAAATATAATCCTCAGCTCGAGGTCTGGCAGGGCGAATGTGGAATTGCATCGCAGAGTCGCACGACCGGCTACCGCGGCACTGGCCCGTGGGGACCGACTATCCAGGCGAAATGGTTGCTGCGACAGAGCTTCGTGGATACGTGGTTCTGCGGTGCGACGCTCAGTAACTACTTCAAGCTGTACTCGAATGGTGAACTGGAGCCCGAGGGTACGGACCGGGTGTTGAGTGAACTCGACCGGAAGTTCGGCGCCCCTGAGCGCAATGGCAGCCGGATGCATGCGAAAGGCGTTAACGAGAAGTGCGTTTTGTTTACCGCAGATCGCAGTCCCAAACCGGCGTACTATGCGTACCAGAACCTTTGTGCCGTCATGGACTCGCGTTACAGGAAAGTCGACCCGGATTACAGGTTTGAGGTTACCAACCCTGGTTCATTCGCAGGCATCGGAGAGTATGAAGATGCCTTCCCGTCGGTGCCGCTGCTTGCGTCGTACAAGTCGTCGAACGCTGCGCTGCTGGCGTTGTGGCTACCGTGGATTCCGCAGGAGACGATCGGGGAATTCGCTTCTGTCGCCCTCGATGTCGCTTCCGAGTTCAGTGATCCGGTACTGTTAGACCTGCTTACCGGAGACATCTACGTGCTGGAGGACTACACAAGTTCGGACGGAATGACTCAATTTGCTAACTTGCCACTTGCGGACTATCCAATCGTAATTGCAGAACGCAGTGAAATTTCCGTTTAATCAAGTATTGAAGATCAGGAGTGGAAAAAATGGAGTTTTTGTTTGCAGCGGATCGCGAACGCTACCGTCGCATGACGACCAGCGAATTGCGCGAGGCCTACATGGTCGACGGTATGTTTATCCCGGGCGACGTAACTCTCTGTTATACCGATATCGATCGAGCCATCGTTGGTTCGGCGGTGCCGCTGGAGGACTCGCTAACGTTGCCGGTTCACAAGGAACTCGCATCCGATTTCTTCGCCCAACGTCGTGAGATCGGCGTCATCAATATTGGTGGCTCGGGCAAGGTCACTGTCGATGGTGAAACCTATGATATGGAAAACCGCGACAGTCTTTATATCGGCCGCGGCAGCAAAGACGTTGAGTTCCGTAGTAACTCCAAGGACAGCCCTGCGCAGTTCTACATTCTCAGCTATCCCGCGCATGCCAAGTATCCGACAAAGCTGGTGAAGCAATCGGAAGCCAAACGCATGGATCTTGGTTCGACGGAAGAGTGCAACGAACGCATCATTCACCAGTCGATTCGACCGGGCATCGTCGACACCTGCCAGATTGTCATGGGCTTCACGCAGCTCGCACCGGGCAGCATCTGGAATACGATGCCGCCACATACTCACCGCCGCCGCACTGAGGTCTACATGTACTTCGACCTGGATGAGTCCTCCAATGTATTCCACTTCATGGGTGAGCCCGATGAGACACGATCGCTGGTCGTGAGAAACGGCGAGGCTGTCGTGTCGCCGAGCTGGTCGCTGCACTGCGCCGCCGGTACACGAAACTACACGTTCATCTGGGGAATGGGCGGTGAGAACCAGGAATTCGACGACATGGACCACATTGATATGAAGACACTGCGGTAGTTCAAACACCGATCAGGAGGGCAGCCGATGCAAACATCGTTGAGTCGCATACTTATTCTGGCAGCCGGGCTGGTTCTTGCCGGCCCGGTAGCCGCCCAGTCGAATATCGCCGAGCTCATCGAGCAAACGGGAATCGAAGAAGGCGATGTCGCACTGCGGGACATGCCCGGCTGGCGTGAACCGAAGAAAATTGTGATGCCGGACGTCGGCCTTTCGCGGGATGAGTTACGGACATTGTTGCCGGGCATTGAGGTGGTCATCGCCCGGTCGACGGTGGACAACGTGAAGGGTGCTGACGCGATCGTAGGTTCGTGCTACCGGGACCTGATTGATGCTGCTGAAGACGCGATCTGGATCCAGGTCTTCAGCGCAGGTGTCGACCGATGTGTTGGCGCGGAAAGAATCGCCAATGGGTCTGCCGTTCTTACCAACATGCAGAAAATGTCGGCACCGGTTATCGGGGAGCACGTGGTCGCGTTGGCCCTGAGCCTCGCGCGCAAGGTTCCGCAGTTCGCCAGGAATATGCCAACCGGGGAGTGGCACCGGGATTCGGACCTGTCCGACGGCATGATGTCTGTTACAGGAAAGACGATGCTGGTGGTTGGTTTGGGCGGCATCGGTACAGAGGCCGCACGTCGGGCTGCAGCGCTTGGCATGAGGGTAACTGGAACCCGCCGGAGTTCACGAGAGGGTCCGGATTTCGTCGCGTATGTTGGCCTGTCTGAGGAGCGCTTCAAGCTTGCCGCCGAGGCCGATTTCATTGTCAACGCGTTGCCGTTAACGCCGGAAACGACCGGCCTGCTCGACGCGGAGTTTTTCAACGCCGCGAAGAAGGGTGCCATTCTCATCAATGTTGGCCGCGGCCCGACGGTTGTCACGGACGACCTCGTTGCGGCCCTGGAAAGCGGCCGGCTTGCCGGTGCCGGCCTGGACGTTACCGATCCCGAGCCGTTGCCTGCTGACCATCCGCTCTGGCAGATGGACAACGTCATCATTACGCCCCATGTATCGGGCCGCGACAGCAACCGGGCCCGGCACCTGATTCTGTTCAAGGAAAACCTGAAGCGGTTTGCGGCCGGAGATGCGCTGTTGAACGTCGTCGATCCGGAACTCGGGTACTAAGTGGAATAAATATCTAACACGAGTAATCGCAATGAATATGACTCATAAAATTATCGCGCCGGTAGTATCGGTGCTCCTGCTAGCAGGCTGCGGACAAGACCAGCCGGTGAGCGAAGAAGAAGCTGTCGTTGAGGAAGCGGCTGTCGTTGAGGCGCCAGTAGCCAGCGAACCGAAAGTCATGGCTTTTGGCCGTTTCGTGCCGGAGCGTGAAGACGACTTCGCATGGGAAAACGACAAGGTGGCGTTCAGGATCTATGGTCCGAGTTCGGGCGGCAAAGGGCCGGTGAGCGGTGTCGATCCCTGGTTCAAGAAGGTCGATTACTCAATCATCGACAAGTGGTATGCCGGATTCCTTGAGGGCATCAGTTACCACGATGACCACGGCGAGGGGCATGATATCTATCATGTCGGCCCGAGTCGGGGTGCCGGCGGTACCGCGATCTGGATCGATGGCGTTGCTTATCCGGCAGCGATGTACAAGAGCTACGAAGTGCATCAGAGCGGTGGGGATGTTGTCGAATTCACCGTGCAGTACGAATGGGATACGCCCTTGGGCGCGGTTGCCGAGAGCAAGACGGTTTCGCTCGCACTGGGAAGCCAGCTATACCAGGTGAACTCGGTATTTACCCTGGATGGCGAACCGGCCGCCCTGCCGATCGCAATCGGTTTGGCCACCCATGATGAAGCTGCCGAAGTATTCAGCAACGAAGAGACGGGCAGGATCTCGACCTGGGAAATCATGCAAGACAATGGTGTTGGCACAGGCGCGCTGTTGGCACCCGATCGGGTGTCAGAAATTTTGCATGCTCCCAGTGAAGAGAAAGATGCCAGTCACATCTGGCTAATCACATCTTCTGACGAGAACGGTGCGTTGTCATTCAGCGCAGGATTTGCGTGGCAACCGGCCGGTGAGATCACAACGAGCGAGCAGTGGAATGCGTACCTCGATGCGGCGGCAGGTCAGTAAGCATGTACGTGAAGAGCGCCGGTGTTGAGGAAACGGCCCTTGGCGAAGGCGTAACGCGGAAGATACTGGCGTCCGGCGGCACAATGATGACGGCGCAGTTTTCGTTTGAGAAAGGCGCCGTCGGATCACCGCATACCCATATGCATGAGCAGGTTGGTTATGTGTTGAGAGGTCGTTTCGAATTGACGCTCGGCAATGAGAAGACGACGCTGGAGACGGGCGATACATATTACGTGCCATCGAACACTGTGCATGGCGTCGTCGCGCTGGAAGATGGGATCTTGCTAGATGTCTTCACACCACAGCGCCAGGACTTTCTAGGCTAGGCAGAACCCGACATGCGCCTTGCGTATTCAGAGGTTGAGTCGGTACTGAAATCCGTTTTGCTGAGAAATGGTTTTAGTGCCGACAATGCGTCACTGTGCGCGCGCCTGTTTGCCGAGACGACACTCGACGGCGTCTATTCTCATGGTCTGAACCGCTTTCCGCTGTTTATCGATGCCGTGCAGAGAGGTGTCGTCATTCCGGATTGCGAGCCCACGCTGGTCAGGGCACTGAACAACTTCGAATGCTGGGACGGCAACCTGGGTCCCGGGAACCTGAATGCCTGGTTCTGCATGGGTAGAGCGGTTGACCTGGCCGAGGAATATGGTACTGCTACCGTGTCCCTGCGGAACACGAATCACTGGATGCGCGCCGGAACCTACGGCATCCAGGCGGCAGCCGAGAACTGCATCGGTATCTGCATGACCAACACTACGCCGAACATGCCGCCCTGGGGTAGCCGCGACGCAACGGTCGGCAACAATCCGGTTGCCATTGCCGTTCCGCACGAGCCGTATCCCATCCTCCTGGACATGGCGATGTCCCAGTTTTCCTACGGGAAAATGGAAGTCCTCAAGCAGCGTGGAGAAAAACTTCCCTGCGCCGGCGGCTTTGATAAAGAGTTGCAGTTGACCGACGAACCAGGTGAGATCCTGGAATCCGGCCTGGCTCTGCCCATGGGTAACTGGAAGGGCTCGGGACTGGCAGTAATGATCGATCTGCTTGTCTCGATTTTGTCGGGCGGGTCGACGACCAGGGAGATTGGACGGAGAGACGAGGAATTCGGCGTTTCCCAGTTATTCATGGCAATGGATCTCGACCAGGTAGGCGATGGCGGGGACAAGACCAGGGCCATAAAGGAAATATGCGACTCGTTGCTGGAGAGTTCGGCGGTCGAGGCCGGCGGCCCGGTGTTTTACCCGGGCCAACAGACAGGGTTGCGAAGAAAAGAGAACCTGGACAAGGGGATGCCGGTGGACCCCGAAACCTGGGAGAAAATTGTTGCTCTTGGCTAAGAAAACTTTTTTGCTGGCAGGATCTGTGGCCCTTCTGGGCTCCGGTTGCCAGACGACACCAGGTCCCGAGGCTGACTACGTTGCCGGCAGCTTGATTCACTTCACAGGCAAGCCGGCCAACCCAAATGGCGCGTGGTGCTGGTTTCAGGACGAACGAGTGATCGTCAACACCCACGACCCGAGCGATCCGACGCTGATGTTCACCGCCGTGTCGGCTTCGATTGACGATGAAAAAGAGCAGGGTGACCTGGACTTCTACTGGTATGGCCTCGACAGTCATCAAGGCGGCGTTATCGAATTGCATGACCGACTTGGCCAGGATGATCACAACGTGGCCGCATTGTTCGAGCTATCCAATGGGCAGACGCTGGCCGCGTATGCTCGGCACAACAAAGACTTCTTTACTTACAGTCGATTATCGGATCCAGGTAATCCCGCAGTGTGGAGCGAGGCAAGCGTGTACGAAGGCGAGGCCAGGTCAACGTACAACAATCTGCTGACGGCCGGAGCCGACAGGACGCTCTACAATTTTTCGCGCCTGCAGGGCTGGGATCCGAACTTCCTGGTATACGACAACCATCGTGAAAGTTGGGCTTACGGTGGCCGCTTGCTGAATAGCGAGGGTCGTCCGTACCTGAAATACACGGGCAACTCGAACGGCACAAAGGTCCACGTTGTCGCTACGGACCAGCACCCTCGTAATGCTGACAACTCGATTTACCACGGTGTAATGGACGGCCGCGTTTTGTTCGATACGAATGGCAAAGCGCTCGATCAAGACTTGAGCGACCAGGATGCGGTGGAGCCAACGGCATTAACCCTCGTTTTCGAGGGCGATGCCGACAACGTTGCGTGGATGGCCGACGTCGAAATCGACGACAACGATCGGCCCGTAATCGCTTTTTCCGTGCAAAAAGATGGTCGAGGACTACCGCAGGGCAGTGGTGGCTTTGACCATCGCTACCACCTGGCACGTCCGGGCCCCGACGGCTGGCGACAATACGAAATTGCCTACGCCGGGGAACGCCTGTACCCACGCGAGGACGATTACACCGGGTTGGTGGCCATCGATCCCGAGGACGTCAATCACCTGGTCATATCGACCAATGCCGATCCCGACACGGGAGTACCGCTGATCAGCCGCGCGGATAACAGGCGCCACTACGAAATCTTCGAAGGCAAATCAACGGACGGTGGCAAGACGTTTGCCTGGCAAGCGCTAACGAAGAACTCAACGGTCGATAACATCAGGCCCATTATTCCTGCCTGGACCGGTGATCAGCGCGTGGTGCTGTGGATGCGGGGCTCGTACACGACATACACCGACTTCGACACACAGATCGTCGGTGTCCTGCAGGATCGATAGCGGATGGCAGCGGTGCGGAAATACCTGGTAACTAAGACGCGTTTTCGATTCTCTCGCCCATTACAACGAAGGCGTATCCATGATCCCTGATCCTGGCTCGCGGGCCTCTTTGCCGGCCAAAATAGGGACCGGTTTTCAGCAGCAGCACCAGGTCACAACCGTGTTTTGCGCCGAGTTTTTGTGCCCGCCTGATGACACCATCCGGATCTCTCGAGGGTCTGGTGCGCGTCCTGATTTCTTCGATCTCGGATGTGAGCAAGCGGAACTCCCCGGCGCGCTCGACCACAAACTCCTGAGCTGCTTCGGGATGGCTACGCAGATGCTCGAGGTCGACAACCAGGACATCTCTCGCCCTGATTTGCTGGCCACACTCGGGATCGGAGTTTGCCCGCACAGCTTGTGTGGACAGCCCGGAATAAAGCATGGCGCCCAGTATCCAGCCTATGCCGATTGTTCTCCTCATACGGAAATTATAGCTCGGAAAAAAAATACTGGCGCGTCAACGGAGACATGCCGACATGCGTTAAATAGTGTTGGTTCGTTTCACGAAGGGACAAACTGCAATGCGTCGTAATTATCCAGTCACCCACCTATCAGCAATATTGGCGATGGTCATAGCGGGCCTCGTGTGGGTCTTTGCAGCAGATACCGCACAAGCATTACAGGCCGAGGTATCGGAAGCCGATGAAGCTACAGTGATGGCAAATTACAGAGCGGCAATGGCTAATGGGGAGGAGTCTGTTGCGCTCAAGTATCTCCTGGACTTCACAGAGAAAACCAAGGGCGAAAACGCGCCTGCAACAGTCAAGCTGATGCATCGCTATGGGTACTCACTCTACAAAGGTGGCGAATACCGCGAGGCAACTGAAGTACTGAAGGAAGCGCTTGAACGGTCGACTGTCACATTCGGAGAATCTGGTGGTGAAGCCTTTGAGATAAACATGAATATTGCGTATTCACTCAGCCAGTGGAGCCCGAGCCTTTCGTCTCGCATGAAGTATTTCGATCGCGCCCTGGAAATATTACGTGAAAGGGGCGAGCACGAGACGGTTGCCTACGTGACGACCCTGGTCAACATCGTGGTTAACCTGATGAATAACGATGGCCTCAGTGGGTCAACGTCCATGCACCTTGGCGACGATTACGAAAGGTATATCGACGGAGAATTAACAGCTTTTTCGCCAGAGCAGGAATACAGAAATCACTATGACAAGGCCGAGAAATATGTTCTCGAGGCCGTCGAACTTGCCAGTAAGCTGGAAAACGAGGATGAATTTCTTTCCGCAAAGATCGCCATTGCGCAAGCCAAGTTGAATGTGATGGAAACGGCTGATCGCAGGGCTGTGCCCGCGGGCGTTAGTGGTCGACTGACGACGCGCGACGCGCGCAAGCGGAATGACCTCGAGGAGGATCGCCTCACGACGGCAATCGCCAAGCTTTCTGAAGACATAGGCAATAACCAGATATTTCTGACGGCCGCAAACAAGGCGCTCATGGAAATCGCGTGGCTGGATAAGGACAAAACACGCATGGATGCGATGTGTGCAAACGGCACGTTGAATTCGGCGTCTGAATACAGTCCGGACCGATTGTATGCGATCGCGGATGATGGCACGGTGCTCACGCCAGACTTCAGTTTCAGGGTTTCTACAAATATCTTCAGAGCCCTTCGGTCAGAAGGCGACCAGCCAACGGATAAGAATGGGAACCCCATAAGGAAGCCGTACTTCATTCCCGTCTGTATCGATGGCCGTCTCATGGCCGCTTTGATCAATGCTCCCACGGTTACAATCGAAGAGTTTTACTAGGACGGGGAATCGACAATGACAAATAGAATCCCGGGGTTGGTAGCTGTTGCGCTGCTCCTGCCCTTTTTCATGCAGCCCGCCATTGCGGACTCACCAAGGCCCAATATCCTGATCGCCATCTCGGACGATCACTCCTGGGTACACACGTCGATTCAGGGCAGTGCTTTTGTCAAGACACCCGCGTTGGACAGCGTTGCCAGCAGTGGCTTTCTCTTTGCCAATGCATACGCCGGTTCTCCTGGTTGCTCACCGTCCCGGGCCGCACTGCTAACCGGCCAACACCATTGGATGATCGGTCCGGCGGGTACGCACGGCAGCTCTTTCCCGGTGCACTATACGACCTTTGTCGACCTGCTGGAGGAGACGGGTTACAAGGTGGGCTTTACAGGCAAGGGATGGGGGCCAGGCGACTGGCTCGCGGGTGGTCGAAAGAAGAATCCGGCCGGTGTCGAATACAACGACGTCAAGCTCGAAGAAACGCCGCCGAAAGGAATCTCCGACACCGATTATGCGGCCAACTTCCAACGTTTCCTGGATGAACGGCGTGAAGGTGAGCCATTCTATTTCTGGTATGGCGCCCACGAACCCCACTTGCGATATGCCGAGGAGGGTCATAGCGAAGAAGAAATGGCGACCGTGGAAGTGCCGGGCTTCCTGCCCGACACGCCGGCGAGCCGTTCAATGCTGCTCGATTACGCCGATGAGATTGAGCACTTCGATGTCCACCTCGCAAGGATAATTGCGAGCCTTGGTGCAGCCGGTGAACTCGACAACACGTTGATCATCGTCACGGCCGATAACGGTATGCCGATGCCTCGTGCCAAGGCCAATGGTTACGACTACGGTATCCATGTGCCGCTGGCTATTCGCTGGGGCAAAGGCGCAGGTACCGCTATCGATGAGTCCGTTGGATTCGTCGATCTGTCCGCCACCGTCGTTGATGCGGCCGGTCTCGAGGTTCCTGGAGATTTTGTCGGTGACAGCCTCGTGAGTTTGTTGCGTGGCGAAGTGACGGCGCTTGACCCTGAACGCGCCGTATTTTCCGGGCGTGAGCGGCATTCTTCATCGCGTTACCGGAACCTGTCGTACCCGCAACGGATGATGCGGCGTGGCGAGTACCTGATTATCTGGAATGCCAGGCCGGAGCTCGACCCGGCGGGCCAGGCGCGAAGCATCGAGGACGGCAATCTGAGCGAACCGCACAGCGCTTACTACGACATTGACGACTCGATGATAAAAAGAGAACTCATTACCAGGCGGGACGACGCTTACATCGGCCCGTTCTTCCATCTTGCTGTGGATAAGCGACCTGAGTGGCAGCTCTATCATATTGCGTCAGACCCGGAATGCCTGACGGACTTGTCTGGAGATTCCGCATACGCCGGCCTGTTCGAGGAGTACCAGCAGCAGTTGACTGAAACGCTCACTGCGACCGGCGACCCACGCGCCCTGGGAAACGGCAAAGTCTGGGAAGACTACCCGCGTATGCGCGGGCCCATGCGTTATTTTCCGCAGCCGGAAGCCGGCAACTAGAAAGACAGGGGTTGCCCGAGGGGCGCCGGGCCGGTTGATTTCCTGGGCACGAAGCGGGGCGAGACCATCGTTTCGAAGTCGCGTGCGGCATCCGGTCCTTCGTCGATCAGGGCGAGCAACTTTTTCGTCCCCAGCTGCGCCATCTCGTCGGTCTGGCGACGAATCGTGGACAGGGCCGGTATGACGAAAGAAGAGAACGACGTGCCGTCGAATCCGACCAGCGACAGATCGTCCGGAATTTTCAGGCCCATTTCATGGGCGACGTGCATCACCCCGAACGCCATCTCGTCATTTGCGGCAAAGATCGCGGTGGGTCGATGTTCCCGGGACAGGAGCCGCTCCGCGGCTTTTACGCCAGACTCGTAATTAAAGGCGCCTTCCTCGACCATGTCCGGGGGCAATGTGAGGTCGTGTTGGGCGAGCGCCTGGACAAACGTCTCATGCCGTTTTTGCGAGGAGATGTTGTTCTTTGGGCCGGAGATGAAGCCCATTTCGCGATGACCCAGTTCGACCAGGTGGTTGGTCATGTCGGTAATCGCTGGCAGGTAGTTCGTCACCACCTCTTTCCAGGGTTCACTGCTAAGTTCCGACGAAAACCGGACGAACGGACATTCGACTTCGTTAAGCGTCTCCGC
>Ga0316201_10003272_pt1 | contig 11906 bp, 6 predicted proteins | sample CS6wburrow_MG_FD_204516 | JGI IMG/M metagenome (GOLD analysis project Ga0316201, IMG submission 204516) | Coastal sediment microbial communities from Delaware Bay, Delaware, United States - CS-6 worm burrow | ecosystem: Environmental > Aquatic > Marine > Coastal > Sediment | place: USA: Delaware... | reverse complement strand
ACAAAGACATCCCCCGCTTGCATTTCAACTGTCGCTGTTCCCCCTAAAATTTCTCGTCTTCCCGAAGCACGTTCTACCCAATTTTTTCCTGTTTGTCCAGCTTGTCCACCTGCCATGCCAAATGGGGGTACATGGCGGTGCCCTGATAAGATTGAAGCGGTCATCGCTTTTTGAAAACGTATCCGCCGCACTACCCCATCACCGCCCTGATAACGTCCTGTGCCACCACTGTTTTTACGAATCGTAAACGATTCCAATAAAACAGGAAAACGCCATTCTAAGATTTCAGGATCGGTGAGGCGCGAATTAGTCATGTGTGTATGCACAGCACTTGTCCCATGAAAATCGGGTCCTGCGCCTGATCCGCCGCAAAGGGTTTCATAATATTGGTGTTTGTCATTGCCATAAGTTAAGTTATTCATGGTGCCTTGCGAGGCTGCCATGATGCCTAATGCACCATACAATGCGTCGGTAATATACTGCGAGGTTTCTACATTACCCGCGACAACCGCTTTGGGAAAAGTAGGGTTAAGTAAACTGCCCTTTGGAATAATCAAGCGTAATGGTTTTAAGCATCCTGCATTTAAAGGAATATCCTTTTGTACTAAGGTACGAAATACATATAACACTGCAGCGACGCATACAGAAGGAGGCGCGTTGAAATTATCGTCTTGTTGCTTTGAAGTACCGCTAAAATCAATTGTGGCATCACGTTGTTGTTTATTAATGGTTATTTTAACTTGAATCGCTGCACCATTATCCAGTTCATAACGAAAAGAGCCTTCTTTTAATATACTTAATAATTGACGCACAGCCGCTTCGGCATTGTCTTGGACATGCTGCATGTAAGCTTGTACCCTTTCTAAACCAAAATGTTGCACCATGTTATGCAGTGCTTGTATGCCAGTAGCGTTAGCAGCCATTTGAGCGCGTAAATCAGCCAAGTTTTGTTCAATATTTCGGGCAGGATATCTGCCGCTAGACAGCAATTCCCTGATTTCAGTTTCACGCAACTGTCCCTTATCGACTAATTTGAAAACATCAATCACTACCCCTTCTTCATGCAATGTACGACTATGGGATGGCATTGAACCCGGTGTGATGCCACCAATATCAGCATGATGTCCGCGTGAAGCAACGTAAAAAAGGACTTTTGATGGTCGATTGCTAAACGCTTGAACGCCATTACGAATGACACCCAACTGTTCACAAATAACCTCTTCAAATACTGGGCTGATAACCGTGATATCAGGTAAATGGGTTCCACCGTGATAGGGATTATTTAAGATGAAAATATCGCCAGGTTGCAGGGTATCACCCTGTTCTTGTATAACCGTTTGTACGCTGTCACTCATTGAACCCAAATGGATGGGCATGTGTGGAGCGTTAGCGATGAGTTGTCCCGTCAGATCAAATAGGGCACAGGAGAAGTCTAATCGTTCCTTAATGTTCACAGAATAGGCCGTATTCGCTAGAGTTGCCCCCATTTGCTCCGCTATTGACATGAAAAGATTATTAAAAATTTCTAGCAAAATGGGATCTGCAACCGTGCTAGGTTGAGTCACTTCTAAATGATTAAACGCCTGAACTTTTGATTTATGAACGTCTGAACTTATGACATCTGAACGCCTGACACCTGCCGTTAAAATCATATCGTAACGTGGCGTTATTTCTGTCTGCCATTGAGCTTCAATGACAGTTGTACCCGTTTTTTCAACAATAATGGCGGGCCCCGTGATTTTTTGACCAATAGCGAGCTCATCACGCAAATAAACAGGCGTTGTGTCAATTATTCTACCATCGCAGATCATCCTGACAGTATCAATAGGATTGGCTGGCATTGTTTCAATCGACTTCATCGAAACGCAAGCCTGATCATTCATCGCATAAGGCGCAACGCCAATGACTTCAACCGAAACCGCTTCTACAAACAACGGCGTTTTGTGACGCACAAATCCAAAATGTTGCAGATGAAGCTTGTCATAAGCCGCTTTCATATCAGCACAAGAGGCAAAATCAATTAATAACGTCGTATCTGTCCCCGTATAACGTAAATGCACTTTATATTGTATAGTGATATTTTTATCATCAATATTTTGTTCATGTAATTCGTTACGGCCTTGTTTTTCTAGCGGTTTAAATACCCTTTCCAGTTCAGTGTGAAGTGTGTCATTCAGTTGTGCCGTGATAGATTTTTCGTGTAGGGTACGAATGTCCGCCAGGCCCATGCCCAACGCAGAGAGTACCCCCGCTTTAGGATGAATTAAGATAGTTTTAATGCCTAAGGCCTCAGCAACCAAACAAGCATGTTGCCCCGCAGCCGCGCCAAAACAACATAACGTATATTCAGTCACATCATAACCGCGTTGCACAGAGATTTTTTTGATCGCATTGGCCATATTATCAATGGCAATTTTTAAAAAGCCTTCAGCAATTTCAAAAGCACTGCGTTTTTGCACCAAAGCTTGATTGATTTCTGCCGTCAAAGCGTTCAATTTTTCTTTAACAATATTCTCATCGATAGCCTCTTGACCAGACGCACCAAAAATCTTGGGAAAAAAACGCCCCTGTATTTTGCCTAACATGACATTGCAATCAGTCAGCGTCAGGGGGCCACCTTGCCGGTAACACGCCGGGCCAGGATTCGCACCAGCCGAATCGGGGCCAACCCGAAAACGTAAGCCATCAAAATGTACAATTGAACCACCGCCAGCGGCAACGGTATGAATCCGCATAATAGGAGTACGCATCCGTACACCAGCTACCAAAGTTTCAAAGTCTCGTTCATATTCCCCCTCCCCCGCGTAATGTGAAACATCCGTAGAAGTGCCGCCCATATCAAAATTAATAATTTTATCAAAGCCAGCTAAAGCACTGGTTTTAACAGCCCCAACATATCCGCCGGCCGGCCCTGAAAGAATGGCATCTTTACCTTGAAATCGGTTAGCATCAGTCAATCCGCCATTCGATTGCATAAAAAGCAATTTAACCTGATTAACTTTTTGAGCAATACGATTGATATAACGACGCAAAATCGGAGACAAATAAGCATCAACAACCGTTGTATCACCACGACTGACGAATTTAATCAGTGGACTGACTTGGTGTGAAATAGAAATTTGAGTAAAGCCTAAATCACGCGCCAAAGCCGCCACTTGTTGCTCATGCTTGGGATAACGATAACCATGCATAAAGACAATCGCGACAGAAAAAATGCCTTGGCTTTTTACAGTTTCTAAATCTGCGCGAACCGTCTCAAGTGAAAGCGGTTTTAACACCAAACCCTCTGCACTATAACGCTCATCAACTTCAATGACGCAGCAATACAACAATTCAGGCAAGACAATATTAAGGGCAAATAAATCGGGGCGATTTTGATAACCGATTCGCAAAGCATCCCCAAAACCCTTCGTAATGAGTAAAACCGTGCGTTCACCTTTGCGTTCAAGCAAAGCATTCGTTGCCACAGTCGTCCCCATTTTAACCGCTGCAATTTGATGAATAGGTAAAGGCTCATCTGGCGCTAACCCTAAAATATCACGAATGCCTTGCACTGCAGCATCTTGATAGTGTTGCGGATTATCAGATAACAATTTATGCGTTAATAAATCTCCATTAGGCTGTTTTGCAACAATATCAGTAAAAGTGCCACCTCGATCTATCCAAAATTGCCAAAGGGGGGATGAAGTAGAATAATCCATAATATTTTTATAGTTTAAATTGTCAACATAATAGCAAATTGTTAATATTCAATTTACAATGAAAAGTCATCAAGACAAATTTTGTTCACGATTTTAACTGAGATAAGGGTTCGTAAATCAGCGATATCTATATATCATTCCCACTAAACAAACTCATAATTTCTGAACACCTAAATTCTTGAACACATAATTTCTATAGTTTGTTCGATAATCTGTTGGCCTTAGACATAACCGTTAACAATTAAGAATTAACATTCACAATTCTTTGCCCCAGTTTTTGCGTGCAAAAACTCGGGCAAAGAACACAATTCACAATTCACAATTATATTAAATAGGTCTCTTTATGCAAACCTATCAAATCGAAATTGATAGACAAAATGCGAAAAGTCGCATGGTTTCAGTCACATTACTACAATCATTACTAAGAGTCCTCGTTGAAGGCAGCAAAGGCGCACTCAGATTGCGTACTGAAGGACGAAGCACCATACGAGGTACCCCGCCCAAATGGATAAAGGCCGCAACACAATTTGGACTTGAACTCCAAGGCAATCAACTGCGTGTTGACTCACCTACCCTCAGTGAAGCAACACCCGAATTGTTTCAAAAAAGTGATTGGTTCCCTGAACTCAATTCTGAGTGGACAAGTCTTGACTATTTTCAAGAAAGTCTAACAGCAACCCTGAACAAAGAAATGGCAGATTCGCTCTACGATAAACCCTTGTTACATATTTTCCAGGGGTTTCGCCATGTCTTCAATCAAGGAGCCAATCAAATTATTTTACTCAATGGGAATGGCAAGCCAATCACACCTGAAACTCTCAGTGTTTTCAAAGGACTAGAAGGGAGTCTACCCTCCCCAGGTCAAGTGAAAGTGGTCGGTGTGTTGGAAGTGATCCGAATCCATGATAGGACTTTCAAACTGATCACAACGCCAAATGAACATGTTATCAAAGGGATAACGCAACCGATTAATCAGAAAGAAGCGCAAGGACTTTTAAATAAAGAAGTATTAGTTTCTGGTATTGGGTATTTTACGATCAGCGGAAAAGTACTTCGTATTGAAGCAGAACATATTTCTGTTGCCGGAGAACAAGAACGTGCTTTATGGGAAAAATTACCAATACCTATCCCTTATCAGTCCAAACCCAATGAATTACCAAATGAATTGCTGGTTAAGTCAGTCCCTCAAACCGATGACAAAGTCATTGTAGCCGATCAAAAACCTGACATTGAAAACGATGAAGAAATAGCAAAATGGGTAGAACGACTACCCTAGTTGATAGAGACGCACGGCCTTAGAAACGCACGGGCTTAGAGACGCACGGCCTTAGAGACGCACGGCCTTAGAGACGCACGGCCTTAGAGACGCACGGCCTTAGAGACGCACGGCAGTGCGTCTCTACAGGGGATTATCAAGATCAAAAAGGCCTCAACCCCTTAGGTGGGTTGAATGTGAATGATATTTATTTATAGAATATCTTAAAAATCCAAGGAGAAAAAATTATGGCAAGCATTTCAACCAAGCGCGGTGACGAAGGGCAAACCAGTCTTGCTGATGGTGTCCGTGTTTCTAAAACAAGCCTGCGTGTTGAAGCTTATGGGACAATTGATGAACTCAATTCTGTAATGGGTTTTGCCCGTTCAATCTGTCAAGATACAGAAGTCTGTGAGCTTGTTAAAAACATTCAACGAGAATTGTTTGTTGTCTGCTCATCACTGGCGACACCTGCTGATAGTCAAAAACAGCCACCCAGTATCACTAGCGATAAGGTTGATGCGCTCACGGCGCATGTTCGTCGTCTTGAAGAGAGTGAAAGTCTATTTTTTGACTGGGCGCTGCCAGGTGAAAACACGGTTTCAGCAGCCTTTGATATGGCGCGTACCGTTTGCCGCCGCACTGAACGTCATATTGTCCGTTTGATAGAATCCGGCGAAAAAATCAATTCAAACATTTTGCCTTATTTTAACCGCTTGTCTGATTTATTGTGGTTATTAGGGCGCTTGATTGAATTACGGGCCGGGGTAGATGCCAGCTTACATGATATAAAATAAAAACAAGTCGGTACTCAATTTTTCGTTTAAGGAATATCAAAAAAATAAATTATCCTGCAGGGCTACTCTATGCACACAAATCTTATGTCACAAACTGTCGGCTCACGCAGAGCCGCAGAGCCGCAGAGAATGAGATAAATTAAACAAACCGGCTTGAATTAGCCTTTTGGGATAATTTTTTGGAACTTCCTAAATTATGAAAACCGTGACAAAATAGGTTAAAAAACTGAAAAAAAGGGATTATCACTTGTCAAAGTTTTACGTTTAACCGCTAATCATTACAACTCCTGAAAAAAACGAAACGCTTCACGCAATTTATCAAAGACTATTGTTAGCCCTAATTCATCCATCAAATCATGCCATTTTTGGGCAGCTTCAAATAATTTATCGCTAACTGGGTTAACCGGCAAATTCTGAGTCCAAGTGACTAAAGCCTCAGTATTTAAAACCAGAGTCACAAGCACAGCGATAATCACAATACATGACAACTTATAGAAAGTCATCGTATGCTGATGTCTGCCCATGATTGGTAACGTTGTTTGTGTTTGAGCAAACCTCAATGGTGGTAGCTGCATGGCTATTTTCCCGTTCTTGTAAAACATAAGGTTTTCGATTTTTGCTTGTCAAAGCAAATCTTATCATTTTTCATCATTACTTTTTATTTAAGATGTTGAAATAATTTGAATTAAACATCGAAAAATTAGGATAAATCAGCGTCATCTGCGTTCTATTTACTTTTTTAGAATTACAAACTCAAAATTGAAAATAGATAAAAGGGGCGACACCTTCCATCCCAAATGCTTCTATTGTCACAATGGCTATTCCAACGATTAACCCTTGTATGATGACGGGTTGGCGATTGAAAAAGCGTTCTAGTCGGCAGGTTTGAGAGGGTATAAAATGAATACTCATACCTAATACAACTAGCGTGATCAGAAAGGGTGTCATCAGCGTTGCTGGGGTATCCCAATTGCTGAAGGCATTTATAAAGCGGATAGCGGCATTGAAATCTTCTGCTCTGAAAAAAATCCAAGTCAAACAAATAAAATGAAATATTAAGAAAATCTTAACGTAGCGGTGCAGTCTTGAAGGTTTTGAGATTGTCCGAAATTGTTGCAAAAAGCGTTCTGTCATCAAGCCTAATCCATGTAGACTCCCCCAGAATAAAAAATGCCAGGCAGCGCCATGCCAAAGGCCGCCAAGAAATAGAGTAATGAAAATATTACGATACGTTTTCACAGTGCCTTGTCGATTACCCCCTAAAGGAATATAAAGATAATCGCGTAGCCAAGTCGATAAGGAAATATGCCAACGTTGCCAAAATTCGCGCAAACTTTCGGCTCGATAAGGTTGATCAAAATTTTTAGGGAAATGATAGCCGAGCAAGGCCGCTACGCCAATAGCAATATCGCTGTAAGCACTAAAATCACAATAGATTTGAACCGCATAGCCATAACAGGCTAACAATAAGTCATAAGTGCTGTAAGCTGTTGGTTCAAAAAAAACGGGGTCAACTAATTCGACTGATAAATAATTTGCGATAATCGCTTTTTTGAAAAGTCCCCATAGAATGAGCAAGATACCCATCGCGGCCAGTAAATGATGAGGTTCCGGTTTCGCTTGAAGTTGTGGCAGAAAGTCCGATGCTCTTACAATTGGCCCTGCGACTAATTGTGGAAAAAATGAGATGTACAGCATGACATCTAGCATCCCATAATGCCCTTTAACCTTGCCACGGTAAACATCGACAATATAAGAAATGCCTTGAAAGGTAAAAAATGAAATGCCTACTGGCAGAATGATTTCAAGGAAAGGTAAATCTTTCTCTATCCCCAATGCGAACACTAAATCAGCTAACGAGTCCAGAAAAAAGCCGTAATATTTAAAAAAGCCTAGTAATCCTAAATTAATGATGATGGCAATGATCAGTATGAATTTGCGTTGCTGAGCGATGACTGAATTTTCAATCAGGCGTCCGGCCAGAAAATTTAAACTTGAACTGACAAACAACAGCAAAACAAAACGCCAATCCCAAAAGCCATAGAAAAAATAACTGGCTAAGAGTAAAAATAATTTGCGAGCATTAGGTTGAGGATACAAAAACCAACTCACAAAAAATACGACTAAGAAAAACAGGCCAAAGTTGAGAGTAGGAAATAGCATTTTTTATTAATATTGTGAGGTGTTTTGATGGGTTCGTAGAGACGCGATGCTTCGCGTCTCAATCTGCCTCTCAGTTCTTGTAAGGTGTTTTGATGGGTTCGTAGAGACGCGATGCTTCGCGTCTCTGATACACGAAGAGACTTCGCGTCTCTGAGATGCGAAGCATCGCGTGCGAACTGAGATGCGAAGCATCGCGTGCGAACTGAGATGCGAAGTATCGCGTGCGAACTGAGATGCGAAGCATCGCGTGCGAAATGAGACGCGAAGCATCGCGTCTCTACCCAGAATAGTCTGCCATTAATGCTTTAAACAAAGCATCGGCTGTGAGTTTATAACCACGTTGGCTAAAATGAACATGATCCTTACCCGCAAGTCGGGGCTTTTCTTGACTCCAAGTATGTGTACCACAAGCACCGCCCATGACTGTTGACCAATCCCAGAAAAAATACCCCGCTTCTGCCGCTACCTCTCGTTGTATTTCACGCACCACATTTAATTTAGGCGGTGGATGCCAACGACACAATTGCTCGTTTTTTTCTTGCCGTAATGCAATATAATGCTCTATTTCATACGGCGTTAAAGGCTCGCAATCGACTTCTTGACGTTTTTGACAATAGCGGGGCAATCGGTTGGCATCAGGTGGCCCAACGACGACGATTGAGGCTTGCGGTGCGCTGCGATGTAATAAAGCGAGTCTGGCTTGAAAATCTTGTTTATATTCATCCCAATTCAAATCATCGTGAAAGCCTTCATTAGTCCCATAAGCAACAATGATAAGCGAAGGTTCTAGCCATTCCATTTCCCATGAGACAACATTGCGACTCCATTGATTAATCACATTGATCGTCGCGCTAACAATACCATGACTGTGGTAAATGATCCCGAATTGATTACGCCTAAATGTCCAAGATAACAGTTTAATAGGCCCATCGCCCTTCGGCGAAATCATGACTCGACTACCCCCGCCTGGAATCGTTAGTCTATGACGATCAACATAGTCACGACTTGATTCTGTTCTGATTTCAAAAAATGGCTGCTTATCCACTTCGACAACCATTGTGCCTCCCTCTGGATGGCGCTGAAACTCAATATCAATTTCATCAAAACGGGTTCCATCTGTCATTTTTAATCTGATAGCCTGTTTCGGATCGGCGCTTTGAATGCGGAAACCGGATAGGCCATAAGGGCCTTTAGTCGATGTTTTGCGGCTATTACTCACCTGCCAGCCTTGGCTCTGCCAAAGGCTCACATTGCTAGGCCTAAAATAGGGAAATGGTTTGCCTACTGGCAACATGCCCCGCCCTGCTGAACCAAAGCGAGCTTGAAATAACTGACGAAGCCGACCACTGAATTGATCACCCGCTGTATGGCTATCGCCAAGATGAAGAATATTCACTTGAGTATAACGGCCCGGAAAGCGATCAAGTGAGCGATAAAACGATGCGAGAGGGTTTAGCGTTATCGGGTAGGCAGCGTCCGTTGTTTTAGGAAGCGCCGTCTTTAAAAGTGCCTGTTGAGAACGGATTTTTTGAACAACGCGCGGTTCTGTCTCAGAAATCATTGTCGGGGGTTGCGAAGCAGTACAACTGAATAACACAAAAACACCGAAAATGAATCGCACGATTTGAAAAAGGGGTTTCAATTGATATCTAACCATTTTGACCCTCACTTTTGAGGAAAGGAAAATCCTGATAGAGGCTTTCTAAAATATAGCGTGTTAGCACATCATACCCCTTTGTTGTAAAATGTACGCCGTCGTTAGCGCGTAGCAATCTTTTCCTACCAGTAACATCTAATCCATAAGCCGAATACTTGCCACCCTCATTAACCGTTAAATGCCAAATCGGTAAAAAACGCACCGCCGCAAATGAGGCAGCCGTTTTCTCATAAAAACCATTGAGCATAGTCACTTGTTCTTTCATACTTTCCCGGCGAACCGCCGGTAAACCGATCCAAAAAGTCAGTATATTACGATCTTCTAGCAAACCCATCAAATTCTTGACGCGCTGCACATAAGCGGTTTTCCAAGATGGAGATTTATAGGCTAAGCGCGGTTTGCCTTTTCTAATCAACACTTGCCCATCATTAGCCCCCATAACAATCACTGCAATATGAACACGCTGTTTATCAAGCAACCTTTTCACCTTGTATTGCCAATCAAGAGCAGCTAAACCACTGGCCGTTCTCGTTTCTCGAATGACCGTAAAATTTTTCTTAGGACGCAATTCACGGTAAATCGCAGCCCAAATACCATCAGCCTGAGAATCACCAATGATGGCAATAGTGAGATTGGCAGCCTTGTCATCCAACGCAGCCTGAAGTGTTGTCTTAATCTGTTCTCGTTTAACTTCAACATAAGCAGTTTCCGCTTCTTTAACTAATTTTTGAATCGCCTCACTGAATAGCATTTTAGGGCTACCTTGATTCACAACCGCAGCATAATCACCTTTCACGTATAAATACTGTAATTCTGCCAGCGCGATATCCACTTGACTTTTCGCATCGGCCGCGACCATCTGTAATTCGGGTACTTCAAACGCCACCGCTACGTCATAAGCCTCTTGTAATTTTGTCGCTGCCCTCAATTCAGACACCTCTGCGAGAGCTGCCTGTACTTTTTTAGCCTGATCAACCCATTTTTTGATATCATCACCATAATTGATTTGAGCAGAACCTTGTGTAATCACGCCCTCATAATCGCCTTTCGCATACAACAATTGTATTTGAGCAGAACCTTGTGTAATCACGCCCTCATAATCGCCTTTCGCATACAACAATTGTAACTCAGCTAAAGCCACCTTCATTTTATGGTGAGCTTGTGCCGTTAACCTCTGTAATTCAGGGTTATCAAATGCCGCAGCCACTTCAGAAGTGGCTTTTAATTGACCGGCTTCCATCACCGGCACCTGGGCTTGTAAACGGGCTAAGCACTGCTTTGCTTCAACATGTTCCCGCTCAGCCGCTTTTTTGAACCACCGCACCGCTTCCGGTAAATCCTCAGAAACCCCTTTACCGGCTTGATACATCATGCCGAGTTCAAATTGCGCCTCAACCTGTCCCTGCTCAGCGGCCTTGTGATACCATTGAGCGGATCGTGCCCAATCCTGATTCACGCCTTGCCCTGTAGAATACATTTGTCCCAGTTTGAATTGAGCAACAGTAGCGCCCATCATAGCGGCTTGAATATACAGTCCCAATGCTTTATTCAAATCTTGATTAATATCAGTGCCTTGATAATACATATCCGCTAATTGCAATTGAGCCTCAACCATGCCTTGTTTTGCAGCTTTATCCAACCAGTTGACGGATAACGTCATATTCTGAGAAACACTTTGCCCGTCATGATACAACATCGCTAATTTAAATTGCGCTTTCGCTAATCCTTGTTCAGCGGCCTTACGATATTCATTAACCGCTTGAAGCGCATTGCCTTTTTGCTCGTATCTCTCAGCCTTTTCAAATAGCCCTTCTGCGCCTTCAACGATTCTCTCATCAAGTGTCAAAATGGGGAATAAAAAGAATAACAATAATACAATCGTTATTAATATAGCCAAAGAAAACAATAGACTTAACACATTATTTACTCGCATTTTTTATCCTTTTTGGGTTTGAATTCAATAGAATATTTTGGCAATCTAAGAAGTTGAATGGAAGGGGCGCATTTCTATTTTCATCGGGATGAAAAAAACGAATCTTGCAAACGGGCGCATTTCTAAAAAAAGGGCCTTCAAGATAAATCTTGAAGGCCCGATTTTCGTTCCAAATTTATTTTGCTGACTCAATATTATGCCGTTTTTTGCTGATGCTTTATCTCTTCAAGGTAATTGGCAATGCCAATAGCAATTTCCTGTTTACCGATGAATTTTTTCGTTTGTCCAACACCAGTAACGAGATGGGCAATTTGTTCGCCATTTGGGCCCACTTCTTCACCTCGATTCGCGACAATAGCGGGATACCCTGAATTGAGGCGATGATATGCAATTTCCATCA
>Ga0316201_10003271_pt1 | contig 11909 bp, 10 predicted proteins | sample CS6wburrow_MG_FD_204516 | JGI IMG/M metagenome (GOLD analysis project Ga0316201, IMG submission 204516) | Coastal sediment microbial communities from Delaware Bay, Delaware, United States - CS-6 worm burrow | ecosystem: Environmental > Aquatic > Marine > Coastal > Sediment | place: USA... | reverse complement strand
GAATTTATCAAAAACCTGGTGCGCGAATTATTACTCGATAATCAGCATCGTGTCCGTTTAACTCTTCGTCCGGATGAAAAATTAAGTCAACGTAAAGAACAGGCTGAAAAAGCACACCTTGCGGCGATAAAGTCAGCAATGAACGATGAGGATAAGCAGCTGGTCATCAATCGTGCTGAAGCACTGGCTGAGCGTCAATTGCAGACTGATGATCCGGAAATACTCCCAAAAGTAGATCTGGATGATGTGCCTGCGGAAATGGCAATACCTGAGGCGACAAAACAGGTCATTGCAGGTACTGATTCAACGATTTATAAACAGGGTACCAATGGTCTTGTCTATCATGAAATTATTTGTGAATTACCAGAATTAAATGAAGGTGAACTAGCGGTGTTGCCATATTATTCATCCTGCTTGATGGAACTGGGTTGTGGCGATAAAGACTATTTGCAAATGCAGGAATGGCAGTCAAGAGTCAGTGGCGACGTCAGCGCACATCACAGTATCCGTGCGCACACTGATAACGAACAAAATATACGTGCTTATTATATCTTTGCGGGTAAAGCATTACTGCGAAATAATAAAAAACTGGCCGAATTAATGCTGGAAACTCTAAAGAATGTTCGCTTTGATGAAGAAGCTCGTATTATTGAATTAGTCACGCAGATGCGTACTCGTCGTGAACGTAGTGTAACGGGCAGTGGTCATATGTTAGCGATGACTGCAGCTGCAAGTGGTCTAAGCCCGGTGGCTTTACTCAACCATCAGTTCGGTGGCCTGGCGGCAATTAAATCACTTAAATCACTGGATGATTCACATGCAGATAAAGCAGCAATAAAACAGACAGCACAATTATTTGCATCCATTCATAATAAAATCAAAGCTGCAGCTAAATCTTATATGCTGACACTTGAAGCGGATAAGGTAGATGCGTCGGTAACTGAGTTTGAAGAGGTTTGGCAGGAAAATGGTACGGTTGTTAACGCCCGGTTTAAATTGCCGGAAATAAAACAGCAGACAAAACAAATGTGGATTGCTAACACGCAGGTTAATTTCTGTGCAAAAGCTTATCCTACGGTGACAATGGAGCATCCGGATGCCGCTGCTTTATCTGTGCTTGGCGGGTTTCTAAGAAACGGTTATTTACATACTGCTATCCGTGAACAGGGCGGTGCCTACGGTGGTGGTGCGTCACATGATACCAATATTGCAGCATTTAAATTTTACTCATATCGAGATCCTCGTTTAAGTGAAACCCTGGTTGATTTTGATAATGCAGTAAACTGGATGATCGAAAACGCGCATGAAGATCGTCAACTTGAAGAAGCGATTCTGGGTGTCATCGGCAGTATGGATAAACCAGGTTCTCCAGCAGGTGAAGCGCGGGCTGCATTTCATAATGAATTGCATGGTAGAAGTAGAGAGAAACTACAGCAATTCCGCCAACGTGTATTAAAAGTGACTATCAATGACTTGAAACGGGTGGCTGAGACATATCTTAAAAATGGAGCAGCAAGCACTGCTGTGATTACCAGTGCCGCGACACATGAAGCGGTAGGTGATCTTGGCCTGGAAGTAATTAGTCTATAAGTTATAAATTATATATTTCTGTATAAATGCCAGTTGCGAAAACAGCTGGCATTTTTTTTGACATAAAAAACGTGTGGCTAATCAATTTAACAATCATTTAATATAGCTTTGCTTGATTCAAAAGTGCTAATCCTTAAAGGAGAGTAACATGTCCTGCAATAATCGTAATATTAAATTACGTCAACCTTTACAAGATATAAAACTTTCTCATCGATATATCACACTACATGGTAGCTTAATTACTCCTGTGTTTTGTGCTTGCATGGTATTCATTTTGGGTTTACCAACAGGTATCCGTCATGCGGTGACCATGCAATTTTCTGTTGATGCTGATACAGAATACATTGCAGGCGTAAAAAATGAATATACACAAACCCAGTATTTTAATATCGAAGAAAGTTTTTAACTTAAATTAACTAATCACAGGTAAATAAAATGAAAGTCGCTTATATATTTTCTACTCAAGGTCACTCAGTATCTTACAAACTTGGTAAAATGATTCTTCCACAATTAGAAGATGACGCACATGGTGTTGAAGTGGTTGGCATGTTTTTCTTTGAAGACAATGCCTATGTTTTACAAAAAAATAATCCTTTAGGTGAACGTCTGGCAAAAGTTGCTGCCGATAAAGGCATGTTATTGATGGCCTGTGACCAGTGTGCCTATGAACGCGAGATTGATGGTATGCTTGTTGAAGGCGCGACTATCGGTTGTTTTCCGAATTTGTATGGTGCATTATCTGGTAATATGCCAGATCAGGTAATTACTCTTTAATGTTATGAGGCGCGCCTGGTGAATGTTCTGTTCATTGGTTCTTCAGGCGCGTTGTCATTAGCGCCTTTTAAAAAACTTTTATCTTTACAACATTCGATAACAGCTGTTGGTGTTATTAAACCGATAGTATTCAAAAATAAAATCATTGCTCTGGAGAATGAATCGCTGGCACTGGCAGCAAACCAGCAGAATATCCCGCTGATTGATTTATCCCAACCCATCAATGATGTTGTTGAGCAGTGTAAAAATATTTCTATCGACGTTATCTTAATGTCCTGCTACAGCAAACGCCTGCCGGATGAGGTGATCAATCTTGCCAGTAAAGGCTGTTTTAATATGCACCCGTCGTTATTACCCCAGTATCGTGGCCCTGAGCCAATATTCTGGCAAATGAAAGAGGCCAGTGAGTTAGGTGTGAGCTGGCATCGCGTGGTCCATGCTTTTGATGCCGGTGATATTGTTGCGCAGCAAAAAGTAAACATGGATGAAGGGGCCAGTTATTCGGAAATAAATCAGATGCTGGCTAATACCGGTGCCGAATTGATGATGGCAATGTTATCGAGGTTATCTGCGAATAGATGTACAGGTACTCTGCAAAATCCAGAGTTGGCCAGCTATTTTCCCTATCCTGAAGAACAGGATTTTATTGTAGAAACCTCGTGGGCGGCGCAGCATGCTTATAATTTTATGCGCGCCACTCGGGATTTCGGTCTTCCTTATCCCTGTCAAATAGGCCTGCATCGTTACTTGCTTAAGGAAGCGCTCGATTATGACAATAATGACACTCTGGAGGCAGCCGAAGTGAAAGGTGAGAGACTTTATATACCCTGTAATGATGGTGTATTAATTGCCACATACACTGTTAAACTTTACTAAATTGATTTTCAGGTCTTCTTAGCATGTCAGAACAATATCAGCTCGTTGAAACTCGTTTGCAGGAAAAGTTGGAAAACGGAACTACACGCTGCAATTTATGCTTATGGCGCTGCAAAATAAGCCATGGCCAACGAGGTTTCTGTCAGGCGCATGTTAATCGAAATGGCACATTGTATAACCTTTCCTACGGCATCCTGTCGGCAATCGATATTGATTTTATTGAAGAAAAACCAGTCAGGCATTATCGTCCTGGCACCAGAGTTATGTCTGTTGGCAGTTATGGCTGCAGTTTTCGCTGTGGCGGTTGTCATAATCTTGAAATTTCATGGGGTGTTGAAACCCTGGACGATCTGGCAAAAGGGCAATCAACTGAAGTGTGGGTGCCACCACAGAAACTGGTGGATGCAGCACTAAATGCGGGTGTGCAGGGCATTGCATTTACCTATTCAGAACCGGCAGTTTGGCTGGAATATGTGCTTGATGTCTGCGAACTGGCACATCAGGCCGGTTTATACACGGTTTACGTGTCAAACAGTTTTGTTACCGACGAAGCGCTAGAATTGATCGCCGGCAAGATAGATGTCCTGTGTTCGGACATCAAGAGCATGCGGGATGATTTTTACCGGGAAATCTGCCGCCCGGCGAAGGTCGAGCAGGTACTGGCATCAATCAAAAAAGCACATGAATTAGGCATACATGTCGAAACGCGTACCAATATCATTCCCGGTAAAAATGACGATCCACAGGAGCATTATGAAATTGCCTGCTGGATACGGGATAATCTGGGTGCAGACAGTCCCTGGCATGTGACTCGGTTTTTCCCTGCCTTCAAGCTTAGTGATGTGCCTGCGACCCCTGAATATCTGTTATTTGGTGCAGAAGAGCAGGCTAAGCGTGCGGGACTAAACTATGTTTACGTGTATAATGACAAGGGTTGTGACTGTGCGACTGAAAACCAGCCGGTTGAAGTCTATCTAAACAGCACGGTAGAAGAATTACACCAGGTTAAACAATGCGCAGCGAGTTGCTGTGGTGATGACGGTGTTTTATTAAAAAAATATGAAGAACAAGGTTTAGAGGTAAGTGATGGCAAATAAAGTCCAATGTGTCATTTTAAAAATCGAAGCTGAAGCACTGGATGCGCCACCACATCCCGGCGAATTGGGTCAGCGTATTTTTGAAAATGTATCAAAAGAAGGCTGGAAGCAGTGGCTGGAGCGTTTAACGACAATTATTAACGAAAACGGCTTAAATACCGCCGATCCTAAAAACATCGAATTGATTGAAAAACATATGTTAGGTTTCTTTTTCGATGAAGGTGATTACGGGCAGGCTCCTGCAGGTTTTCAGGCTGGTGGCGGTGGTGGTAAGAAATAAGATAGCTGATGAGTGTGTTATTTCACATTTATTTTTATTTCACTAAACTACTTTCATCTGTCATCTCGAACGAATGTGAGAGATGACAGATGTAAACTAAAAGATCGGTTTTGTCGCTTACACACTAAATAATCTTGAAAACTGGCGCGGTTACAAAATCAAGCTGTGCATAGGCATTGCGAATTGCAGCAGTAACCTGATCAGTAGTATCGGCACTGGCAAAGATATAACCTAAATACTGGTTGCCTTCCGGCAACGGGGTTAGCTCATGCCCCTCATTGATAATGATGTCAATATTATCAATATGCTTAACTTTTCTGGCATCCAGCAACCCTTCCACGCGTTTTAACAGCCCGTTACGTGTTATCGGTATCATCATGACACCACGCGCCTGGGTGGGTATAGTGATTTCTACCGGCTGATCGATGGCAAGCAAAATCGCCAGTTCTTCAATGCCAAAGTTTTCACTGTCCAGTATTCTTGCGCAATCGCCACCAATCGTGCGTGATGCAATTTCCAGGATCCAGATATTATTTTCTTTATCAATACGACACTCGGCATGGACTGCACCAGTTGTTAAACCGTAAGCATCACAGGCTTGTTGTAAAACCGCTTTGACAGACTGCTGAAGTGCCGCATTCAATGATGAAGGCGTCACGTAAATGGTTTCTGCGAAATAAGGTCCAACAAGCGGGTCTGGTTTATCAAAGATAGTAATGGTATTGAGTTCACCTTTATATAAAAATCCTTCATAGGCAATCTCGACACCATCAATGTATTGTTCAAGCAAAACGTGGCTTTGTTCAAACTCGCCTTGTGCGCTAGCTAGAATCGGTCGTAAACGATCGCAGGCTGCGGCAAACTCCTGCTCATTATCTGCACGTATAACCCCACGGCTGGCTGACATATTGAGTGGTTTTAATACGCAGGGCCAGGGCAGGCCGACCATCTGTTTTTTTATCGGCAGGTTTAAATCCAGTAGACAATGAATGGGGGCAGGACAGCCGGCCAACGTCAGCTGAGCGCGAGCCAGATCCTTTCGCTGTGAATATAGTGCGGCCTGTGGTGGATTGTGTGGCAGATTTAAGGCTTTAGCTACATTTGCTGCCAGTTCAACGGTTTGATCATCACTGCCTAAAATACCGGCAAATGGTTTGATCTGGTTTTCTTTTAATATTTCATTCAGTGCAGAAGCCGTATCATCAAAATCAATATGAATTCCATTGGCCACTTCACTGACAAGTGAGTGTTTACCCTGGGAGGCAATGGTAACGTTAAGGCCAAGGTTTTTAGCCGCTTTTATGTAAGGCGCTATACGATAACTATTATGGTGTGAAATGAGTAATAAGCGTTTGCTGGTAAATCGTGACATGAGTTGACGCATGTACAATGGATGATTTGTTGCTGACTAAAACTAAAAAGGTGAGTCATTGATAAAAATGACTCACCCTGTATTTTTTACATCAGTAGATAGTTGATCTAATTAACCGCAACCACCGCCACCTGCAGAACCACAACCACCACATGAGCCGCCACTGCTGGTATTGGCAAAGACATTTTTGAAAACGAAGCTGGCGTTTGTACCGTCATTTTGATAATCAACTTCAACACCCTCAAGAAAACCAAGTGCTACGGCATCAATATGTACCTTAAGGCCTTCTTTCTCAAAAGTGGTGTCAAACTCAGTTGGCTGTTCTACAAAGGTCATGCCATAAGACATGCCGCCACAACCGCCTCCAGAAACAAATATGCGGACACCGTTCACACTATCTTCATTTTCAGTGAGAGCAAGCAGTTGTTTAACCGCTTCATCAGAAACCTTAATTTGATCAGTTAATTGCGTATTAAATTGAACTTGAGACATGTAAGTGCTCCTGTAGTCATTAACAATAATATCGATATAGTAGCATGAATTTAAAATAATATCTTCCAGATATATCCTTATAAAACATGTAGATATTGCATGGTGGATTGAATTTGTTTTGACTCAGCGAAAAACGATGGGTTATAGATAATTCATTACCTATAAGAAATAAAGTAGGCAAATTTTTCTGTTTTTAGTATGTGTCATTTTCAATTTTCACTTCATTACTAAACTATAATCCTTTAATCAGAATTTTACTTATTTTATACGGTGTGACATTTTATGGATCGTAAGGTAAACGTCGCTTACCTGAAAACTGGCATGTATGTATCTAACCTGGATCGTCCATGGATTGATACGCCATTTCTATTAGAAGGCTTCTTAATTAATAATGAGGAAGACCTCTCAACGCTAAGCCAATACTGCACTTATGTTTACATCGATACTGCTCGTGGTATTGGCGCTGTACAATATATTGAAGATGCTCCTCGTTTGAAGACCAATTCTTATCTGGAAAGGTACTTGCAGGATAACAAGAAAAAAGTTCATTACGAAAATACAAAAACAACGAAAGAAGAGTTACCTGCTGCACAGACTGCTTTGGAAGAGGCCAGTAATCAGGTGGCTCATATCATGGAGCATGTGAAAGAAGGTAAGAATTTAGATATTAACGCAGTAAGAGGGGTCGTAGAGCCAATATTAGACAGTATTATCAGGAACTCCGAAGCTTATATGTGGCTGTCAATGATGCAGAAAAAGAGCTCTTATACCTATTCACATTCGGTAGATAATTGTGCCCTGGCAATCGCATTCGGTCGTTATATGGGTTTACCTAAAAAGGATTTAAGAACATTAGCCATAGGTTTGTTAATGATGGATATGGGCAATGTGCGAGTTCCAGAAGCGATCCTGAATAAAAAAGGTCGGCTGACAGAGGCTGAATACAGAATAGTTAAAAAACATGTTTTGCACGGTGTAGAGCTATTAAAATCTACCAAAGGCATGAATGAAGATATTATTAATATTGCTCTTACGCATCACGAGCGATTTGATGGTAGTGGTTACCCTCATGCATTAATGGGGGCGCATATTCCCGTTTTTGGACGTATGGCTGCGATTATCGATTGTTATGATGCGATGACAAGCCAGCGCCCATTTAGTGCTGCTAAATCACCTTACACGGCTTTACAAAATATTTATAACTGGCGAGGCACTGCGTTTCAGCCCGAACTTGTTGAGCAGTTTTTACAATGTATGGGCGTTTATCCAACAGGTTCACTGGTTGAAATGACAAATGGTGAGGTGGGCATCGTGCTTTCTCAGAATACGACACAGAGAATGCGGCCAAAAATTATGTTGTTGTTAGAGGAAGACAAGACACAGCTGAAGGAATATAAAACGATTGATTTGGCTAAGCAGTTTGAGGATTCGACCGGTTACCCATTGAATATTCATCGAGGACTTGATCCTGGTGAATATGGCATAGATCCCACAGAATATTATCTGTAAAACAATATTTGATCTAGCCATGGAATCTCGTCATAATTTTTTCAAAACGATAGCGTCAGACATTGATGTAAGTGAAAAGAGCCTTGCCTTTATTATAATTAAAATTCGCCGTTTTAAAGAAATAAATACAACCTATGGTTTTAAAAAAGGTGACGAATATCTTATTTATGTTGAGGAGAAATTAAAAAAGATCTTACGGCCGAACGACATAGTCGCACGAATTGGTGATAATGAGTTCGGTTTATTGTTGCCTGCACTTAACAACACGTCTCATGCTTTGTTAGCAGCAAATAAAATCTCTTCCGAATTTAAACACGCTGTTGATATTGGCGATTCAAAAATATTGCCCAAGTTAGTCATGGGTATTGCCGCAAAACCCGATCATGGTAATTCTTTGGATGAATTGCTCCATGCTGCGACCTTAGCATTACAACTGGCCGAGAAAAATAACGAAAATTATTTATTGCACCAGGTTTCAAGTAGCGACATGCCGCCAAGTTTAATGTTGGAAAATGAGATTCAGCATGCATTGGAAGATGATGAATTCAGTTTATTCTGTCAGCCAAAAATAAATTTAAAAAACAGTAATTTATATGGCGGTGAATCTTTAATTCGCTGGAACAGCAGTAAGTATGGTTTCATCAATACACAATATTTTATTGATGTTTTGGAAGGAAGTAATTCGTTAATGCCAGTAACTAACTGGGTTTTGAACGTGGCATTAAGGCAATGTTTGCGTTATCAAAATATATGTCCTGATTTTTCGATAGCGGTTAATTTATCCCCTTCGTTATTAACGAATCGAAACATTATTGAGGTCATTTCAAACGCAGTAAATATATGGTCGGTAAATCCATCGAGTCTGATATTGGAAGTGACAGAAGGTGCCATGATGATGTACCCGAAGAAAAGTCTTGAGATTCTTAATGAATTTCACCAGTTAGGTTTTGGCGTTTCCATTGATGATTTTGGTACGGGTTATTCATCGTTAGCATACCTGAAGGATCTTCCAGCTGATGAACTAAAAATAGATAAGTCATTTGTAGTGAATATGGCAAATGATACAAAGGATGAATCTATAGTAAAAGCGGCTATCGACCTGGCTCATACCCTTGGTTTGAAAATTGTAGCTGAAGGTGTAGAAGATAAAAAAACGTTGGATTTATTAACCAGTATGGGCTGTGACTATGCACAGGGTTACTATATGGCAAAGCCAATGCCGTGCGATGAAGTCATCGACTGGATGAAAGTGAGTGAGTGGGGTTGAGCACGCTCTATTGGAGAACGCCAGGTTCATCCGAAAAAAACTTACATAAATAACAGTTACTGACAATAAGTCGGTTACGCTGATAAACATGATATTACGGGTACTTGAGGTTTAAGCGGTGTAAATATTGGCGAGGTAACAGTATTGCCACCGGCGTTGATCGCACAGTGGAATTTTATGCCTGATAATAATGTCCGTCCTTATGCAGGTGCGGGTATGAACTACACGATATTTTTCAGTAAAAGCACTACCAATGAGCTAAGCGCTGCCTTGGTGGTAATACAGGATTATCTGTTGATGATGCTTTTGGCCTGGTAGCACAAGTCGGTGTTGATATTGATATCAATAAAAACTGGTACGTTAATGTTGATGCCAAATATATTGCACTGGATACGACTGCAACCGTTCAGGTTAATGGCGCTGATGCAGCCAAAGTTGACTTTGACTTAAATCCATTGGCATTAGGTGTTGGTATTTGGTACCAAATTCTGATAGTTGCCAGCTGTTAATATTTAACTGAACACGTTATTTAAAAATATAAATTTCAATTAGCGATGCCTGTTTTAGTTGCATGTTGATTAAACAGGTTTTGTTTTTTTATGTGCTGTATTTGATCCGGGCTTTTTGTGATGAAACAGTGAATACAGACTGGGCACCAGAATTAAACTAACTAACAAAGAAAAGCTAAGCCCCCAGACAATCACAAACGCTAAAGGTTGTAACATTTCAGAGCCTTCGCCCAGGCCAATGGCTAATGGCATCATGCCAAACACCGTGGTTAAAGTTGTCATTAAAATAGGGCGTAAACGTAAGCCGGCCGCTTTTTTAATCGACTCGTATAATAAACCAGTTTTCTCACGTTCGATTTCAATTTGTTCGACAAGTACTATCGCATTATTCACCACGATACCGGTGAGCATAATTAAACCTAACCAGACGGGCATTGATAAACTCATATCAGGGTTGATCAGCAGGCCTATGGCAACACCTATTGCGGCGAAAGGAATGCTGAGCATGATGATCAACGGATTAAGAAAAGATTCATATTGTACTGCCATCACCACAAACACTAAAAATATGGCTAGCAATAAAATGGTCAGCCCTGTTTTTTGACCTTCCTCCAGTGTTTTATTGGTATCGTTATCATAGAGCACATAACCATTGGGTAACTCCAGAGCCGCTAATTTCACCATGGCATCAGCGAGCACTTTTGTCTGGTTGGCATCAACATCATAAGAAGCCGATATTTCAACAATACGTTGCTGGTGGCTTCTTATAATACGGCTGGCGGTTGGCGCACGGCTGATATGAGCAATATCTCCAAGACGTATCGCATTGCCATTTTTATAATCCACCATCAGGTTTTCTAAAACGTTAGGGTTATAACTTGCAACGCGTGGCAGTCGTAGACGAATATCAAAATCCTTATCACCCTCGATATAGTTGCTGATAATCTCACCATCGAGTCCGATTTTTAATGCCTCACCGACGACAGACGCATCGATATCGAATTCTGCTGCGCGTTGACGGTCGATGCGAATATTGAGTTCAGCTTTCACCTCTTCATAGGAATGCGTGAGGTTTTTGAGACCAGCGACCGGTTCCAGCAGGGTGACAGCCTGATCGCCCAGTTCCCGTAAAGTATCCAGGTTCTCGCCGCGTATATGTATGCTGACATCATCACTGCCACGGGCCAGATGCAAGCCGCGTACACCGGTGGCACGAAGGTTCACTTTAAAACCTGTGAGGTTCAGCGCATTGATTTTTGTTGTAATTTGTTTTGCCCATTGATCGCTGGAGATAGCTCGTTGATCTGAAGGTGTGAGCTGGATATTGATTGAGCTGCGATTGCTGTTTTCAAATTCAGAACGGCCAAAAACAAAACCGCCGGCGGTGGTGAACGCGGTGATCACTTCTTTTTCCTGTAAAAGTAAATCTTCAATTTGGTCAACAGCACGGTCCATTTCTTCAAGTTGCATGCCCGCGTCACCGGTTATCGATAATGAAATATTTCCTTCATCAATACGGGGCAGTTCAATACGTTTTGTTGCATTGATTTGATAAGCAGCAAAACTCAGCAGTAGGCAAAAAATGATTAATGTTTTGACCGGGTGAGCTAAAAACAGGGTCGAATTATCGCTATATTTTACCTTAATAATATTAACTAATTTATTGATATAATTTATTTTATTGTTCGTGTATTGTGCTTTAGCTCCAAGCGCAGGAACCAGTGTTAAAGCCACAGCTAAAGCCGCCAGCATGGCAGAGGTAATAGTGATAATGAGCTCCTGAAATAATAACCCCGTCATGCCACCAATAAAGAGAAAGGGTAATAAGGCGCTCAGGTTGGTGCTGGTGGATGCGACTATCGGGCTATTAACCTCCACGGCAGCATGTATCGCATCGTCGTCACTGATCTCGCCCTCTGCCTGGTGGCGGGTAATATTTTCCAGCATGACGATGGTGCTATCAATCAATAGTCCCATTCCAAGTGCCAGACCACCAAGTGTCATAATGTTTAATGTCAGGCCAAAGATTTGCATGATGATAAAAGTCACCAGAATACCAATGGGTATGGCGGTGCCAATGATCAGGGTACGTAATAAACTGCCTAAAAACAGGTAGATCACCACCATGGCGAGTAGTGCACCA
>Ga0316201_10003270_pt1 | contig 11909 bp, 9 predicted proteins | sample CS6wburrow_MG_FD_204516 | JGI IMG/M metagenome (GOLD analysis project Ga0316201, IMG submission 204516) | Coastal sediment microbial communities from Delaware Bay, Delaware, United States - CS-6 worm burrow | ecosystem: Environmental > Aquatic > Marine > Coastal > Sediment | place: USA: Delaware... | reverse complement strand
GATCAATCCAATAATGATAAGGGTCAATAATGGCCATACCAGGTCTTTATTCATGTAAAAGACTCCGTAAATCACTAATCCAATTATGGCAAGAGTTAATAATATTTTTCTAATCGGTAGGGTCAATCCTCTTGTCAGGCTATCATGATAGATGCCGTTGTGTTTGATTCCTGGAACAGTCTGAAACATCGGAATGATATAAAGCAATCCTCCCAGAATTGCCAATCCAAATGTCAGGAAGAAAAATAATAATGGTCGGTCAGGAACCCATCCAGAGCCAGAATTTCTAACTGCCTGAAAAATATAATCCTTTATCTTCCAATCTCCAATTTTAAAATCCCACTCAGAGACTCCTTCCGGTGCTCCATTATTCTGAAATTGAGTATTTAGGTTTTCTTGAGCTTCCATTATAATTGATTGGTAATCACTTATAAAGGATAAATTGGATCCGTAGGTTTTATTAAGTAATTCCCTGTTTTCAGCTACAGCGGCTATTGCTGATCGATGATATTCATTGTAAGCGGATATTGAATCAGTTGATAAGGTATGATCACTCCACCCAAGGGATAAGGTAAAGATGACCATGGCCAGTAAGAAAAGGCTTATTCCTGTTTTTTGGATAATATTCATGGTCAACCGATTGATGAGTTTAGAAATTTAAGTACACTATTGAGTCGTCTTTTACTTTTCAAGGCCACCTGACGTCCGGTTTTTTTAGTATAGGTATTGATGATTTCTGTTTCATAGGATTTGAAGAATTCAGGATCAAAATTGGCAAGAGCCAACTGCTCCATCACCTGATCCATGTGAGTTTCTTCCCTTAGCCATTGTTCACACAATTCATGTCGGTACCTTATACCCATGAGATTAAAGCCTTTGACTTTTAAAGAATTAATATTGTAAATGATCCTTACAGATTTCTTTCCATCTTCATGTTGCCAGTAGATGCTGTCCAGTGGTGGTTCGATGGTTCTGGGTACATCACCATAAACCTGATATTCTATATCAAAGAATTTAGCTGAGTTGAACCATATTCCTGGGTCATAATCGATTTCGCTTCCGCAAATATTATAGGCAACAGTTTCTCCCATCATTCGTCCTGTGTACCATACTGCTTCTATTGGTTTTCTTCCTGGCCTGGGATCTCTGAGTTCAGCACAATCACCTATTGCATAAATATCATCATAGTTGGTACACAATTGGTTATTGACCAGAATTCCACGATTTATCTCGATTCCGGAAGATTTCAGAAATGATATATTAGGGCTGACTCCTGGTGTAAGGCCTACATAGCCGCAGTTGATTTTTTCTTCGGTTTCTTTAACAATGACACCTGCACATCTTCCATTACCATCATCGATGATCTCTGATAGATTTGATCCAAGCCTTAGATCAATATGGTGCTCTATGATGTGATTTCCAATCATGATGGCTTCTTCTCTAGGCAAGACATTGTCCCAGTAATGTTCTTCTCTTACCAGCATGGTTACAGGAATATTCCGGGAATGGAACATTTCAGCCATTTCAATCCCGATCAAACCTCCTCCTACAATTACTGCTCTTTCCAGATCTTTACTGAACGATTCCATGGCCTCCAGATCTTGAAGATGATAAAGTCCACTGACGCCCTTAAGATCTTGCCCGGGCCAGCCAAATTTATTGGACTTGGACCCACAAGCAATGATTAATTTATCATAGGAGAGTTTACCACCATCTTTTAAGATTAAATTTTTATTGGTAGGGTCTACTGCATTAACATGATCAAAGATGAGCTCAATCCGGTTTTTACCCCAGAACCAGTCTTCGTAAGGTTTTATGTCCTCATATCTCATGTGCCCCATGTATACATACATCAAGGCTGTCCTTGAAAAAAAATGCTCACTCTCTGAAGATATGACCTTGATGTTGTGATCACTCAGTTTTCTAACCCATTTTGCCGCTGTGATCCCACTGATTCCATTTCCTATTATTACTACATCCATTGACCGATGATATTTCCTACTAAGAACGTAAAAATAAATAGAAGCAACAGGTGTACAGCACCATGATATATGTCATGGCTAAGACTGAGTGTTTAAGTAGTTGGTAGATAAACCGGACCTCTTAAGCAGAAAGAAACCTGATAAAACATAGATCTAATTAATATTATTGTGTCGTAAGTGACATTTGTTAAATGATTTTTAACAATGATGAGCAAGTATATGTGACAATATTGTCATACATTTACATTAGAAACCTGGAAATTTCATATGAGGATACTATTACTTAATCTTTTAACTATTATATCAACAATTGCGGGAGCAGCACAGCTGAGCTTCAGCCCGGAGTCTATTGATATAACAGGAAAGCCAAGTGATGATATCATTATAGTTCCTTCAGCACTGACCAATGATGGTGCTGAGGATGTGGTTTTTTACTGGAAGGTGGAAAAAGATGCTGCTTTCCCTTCAGAATGGCAGACACAGATTTGTGATTTTAGATTATGTTATGGTGAAGATGTTGATTTCAGCAGTCCTGAATTGCCTAATACCATCAAGGCTGGTGAAACCATGGATATGAAGGTCTATCTCCTGCCCAATGGCACTGAAGGAGAGTCTTCTCTTGATCTAACATTGTATTCAGATACTGAATTCAAAGATGCATTGATCACATTGAAGACAGCTTCCATGTCAATATCTAATACTACTTCAGTTTTTGGCCAGAAGGAAAAGGAATTAATAGTCTATCCTAATCCGACTTCTGATTATTTTCAGGTGGGCAATGACAATAAAGTGAAAAAAATTATTGTCTATAATATTGTAGGGAAAGAAATTAAGAGATTCAATCACATTCCTGGCAAGCAACACAATATAGAATCACTTCGCAATGGGCTTTACCTCATAAGGCTATTTGATGGAAATGGCGAAATAATTAAAGCTTTGAGATTGAGTAAGCGTTGATCTTGCTTTACGCCGGATATTCAACATAATTTCTTGGAGTTTCCCATAATTTCACCCCAATTTCATACTTCTTTTCAATATGCAACCGCAATATGTTATAAATAACATAAGCTATATGCTCTGCAGAAGGAATTAAATCTTTAAACTCCTCACATTCGATGTTAAGATTTTTGTGATCGAATCGATCTTCAATCTCCCTCTTTATAATATCGCGTAATGCTCCTAGATCATATAAGTATCCTGTATCGGGATTTACCTCTCCTGTCAACCTGACTTCAAGTTCGTAATTGTGACCATGATAATGTGGATTATTACATAGACCAAAAACTTCCTTATTCTTTTCATCTGACCAGGTAGGATTGTGCAAGCGGTGGGCTGCATTAAAATGAGCTTTTCTGAATACTGATATCCTCATAATTTTATCTTGGTAAATTGTAGTAAGTATAACACTTTCGTGATTGTAAAGTTCTGTTGAGCGATGAACAGCAGGAGAAATAAATTATACATTACAGACATATTCAGTAGATTCCCATATCTTAGAGCTTATTATTAATCGTATAAGACTTAATGAAGGCCATTTACGATATAGAGATAAAAGGAATTGATGGGAGTCGGATAGACTTGCATCAGTATGAAGGAAAAAAAATATTGATAGTAAACGTTGCGTCTGAGTGCGGCTATACACCGCAATATGCTCACATGCAGGAATTATATGAGCGATACCAAGACAGCTTGGTAGTTATTGGAGTACCGTGTGATGATTTTGGTGGACAAGAGCCTGGCAGTCATGAAGAAATTTTAAAATTCTGTAAATCAAAATACAGGGTTACATTTCCGATGACTGAAAAAGTAGGTATTATACATCATACTCATCGATTGTACCAATTTCTGTCCCAAAAGTCTCTCAATGGACGGCTGGAAACAGATGTTACATGGAATTTTCATAAGTTTATCATTGATGAACATGGACATCTTCTTGCTCATTTTCCTTCATCCATATCTCCTTTAAGTGATGACATCATCAGTCTTGTAGCTACTGATCATGGTGGATGAACATTCAATTATTGCCTCAGGATCTTAAGATTTATCTAAAACTTGCAACGCTGGCTCAGCAAGGAAGGATTCCTCATGCCATGATGTGTCATGGCAGACAAGGCTCTTCCAAACTTTTACTGGCTCTAAAATTTTCTCAATACATCGTATGTGAGAATAAGCAAGGAAATGAGATCTGCGGTATTTGTCCGGCTTGTATCAAGTCAACCAAGATGATTCATCCTGATATCCATTATGTTTTTCCGGTTATCAAGAAAGAAGGTAAAAAGCGGATGGACACGGTCTCTAATGATTTCCTTCCTGAATGGAGATCCTTAGTGTTGAGTAACCCGTATGTGTCTATTAGAGATTGGATGAAAATGCTGGGTGCAGATAATAACCAGCCCAATATCAACACCAAAGAGTGCAATGAAATAATACAGAAACTAAACCTTCAATCGTATGAGAGTTCCTTTAAGATTCTGATTATTTGGTTGCCGGAGTTTTTAGGGAAGGAAGGAAACAGGCTTCTTAAGATCATTGAAGAGCCGACTGATGATACATTTATCCTATTAATCGCTGAAGACCTTACTCGTATCCTGGGCACCATCCTGTCAAGAACACAATTAATTTCTGTACCTCCTGTTAGAGATGATGAGATGATTCAAGTCCTTAAAGATGATTACCATCTTGAATCGACCAGGGCCAGTCAGATAGTTTCTCTGGCTGATGGTGATATGGGGGCGGCAATCAGAATGATTAATACAGCTTCTCAGGATTATTCTCAGATGCTCTTTCAATGGATTAGAAGATCTTATAAGTCAAAGCCCGAGGATCTTACATCGTTGATCAATGACATGGCTAATCTGGGAAGAGAAGAACAGAAGAATTTTCTGCAATATGGGCTTAGTTTTTTCAGAGAATATTTATTTCTCATTCAGACCCGGAAACGAGGACCAAGACTTACCGAAGAAGAATATGATATTGCATTAAAAATGCAATCAATAATAGATATGGAAAAGTGTTACCATATCGTTGAATTGTTGGATGAAAATATCCTAAACATAAGTAGAAATGCCCACCCAAAAATTACATTTATGGCGATGAGTATGCAGATGGGGGCATTGCTGAAAGGAGAAGATTTATCGCCTGTAAATATATAATATTGAAGTTATGGGATGTAGTAGTTGTAATTATAGTAGTAAAGGTGTACCGCAAGGGTGTGGGGATAAAGGTCATTGTACATCAGGAAGTTGTAATAAAATGAATTCTTACGATTGGCTATCTACCATGGATATAGTGGACCCCAATGCCTTGCAATTGGTTGAAGTAAGTTTTAAGAAAGGAGCTCGTAAGGATTACTTTCATAACCCCGATTATACAAGAGCTATAACAGGAGACATGGTGGTTGTGGAAACCGGAAGTGGTTATGATGTAGGAAGAGTCTCACTCTCAGGTGATCTTGTAGGTATACAGTTGAAAAAGAAAAGAATTGATGAATCAAGAGTTGTCCATAAAGTAATCAGAAAAGCTAATTTTAGAGACCTCGAAAAACTAAATGAATCTCGTAAAAAGGAAAAAGCAGCACTTGTAAAATCAAGGGTAATTGCAAGAACCTTAGGACTTGAAATGAAGTTGGGGGATGTAGAGTACCAGGGTGATGGAAGGAAGGCTACATTTTATTATACTGCTGAAGGAAGGGTTGATTTCAGAGAATTAGTAAAGCAGTATGCAAGAGAATTTAAAGTAAAGATAGAAATGCGCCAGATAGGTGCTCGACAGGAATCAGCGAGAATTGGGGGACTGGGAGCTTGTGGACGTGAATTATGTTGCTCAACCTGGTTATCAGATTTTAAATCTGTAACAACATCAGCTGCAAGATATCAAAATATTGCCATCAACCAGACCAAATTGTCAGGACAGTGTGGAAGATTAAAGTGTTGCCTTAATTATGAATTGGACACTTACATCGATGCACTGGAAGATTTTCCTAAGCACGCTGATAAGATCCATACCAAGAAAGGAAGTGCCTCATTAATTAAAACCGATATCTTCAAAGGACTGTTATACTATTCATATGATGATCCAATGATCAGAGGTGCAGTGGTGAATCTCGACAAGGAAGTAGTGAAGAAGATCGTAGAGATGAATAAGCGTGGAGATAAACCTGAAGATTTAAAATCTATGGTTGTTGTAACAGAATCTGAGGTCAATAATATAGATGATCTTGAATTTGCAGATGTAACGGGAGAAATTGAACTCCCCAGCATCCGTAAAAAAAGAAAGGCTAGAGGCCCAAGAAGGAAGAGCAGGGGAAGCAGGTCTTCCGATAATGCTGGCCAGGCTCGAAGTTCTAAACCCAGAGCAAAAGGTAGAAATAGAAGAAATAAGAAAAGAAGCAATAATAAAAACAACGATAATAACAATAAGGATAAAAAAGACTGATGGATTTTAATGTAATAATTATTGGGTCGGGCCCCGGGGGTTATGTGGCTGCCATCCGATGTGCACAACTAGGACTTAAAACAGCCTTAATAGAAAAATACAATACACTTGGAGGAACCTGCTTAAATGTAGGATGTATTCCTTCTAAAGCACTTCTGGATTCTTCGGAGCATTATCATGATGCAGTCGGACGCTTTAAAGATCATGGAATCAATGTAGGAGCGGTGAAGCTTGACATGAAACAGATGATTAAAAGAAAATCTGAAGTTGTTGACCAGACTTGTAAGGGAGTAGAATTCCTGATGAAGAAAAATAAAATTCAGGTTTTTACAGGTGTAGGATCATTTAAAGATAAGAACACCGTATTGATCACAGACTCAGAAGGAAAGACACAGGAAATTTCTGGTGACAATATCATCATCGCTACGGGTTCTAAACCCATTACTCCAGAGTCTTTCAATTATGATAAGAATCGAGTGATCACATCTACAGAAGCACTCAACATTGATAAATTGCCTAAAAAGATGGTGATTGTAGGTGCTGGGGTCATTGGATTAGAATTGGGAAGTGTGTTTGCTCGGCTGGGTACAGAGGTAGAAGTTGTAGAGTATATGAATAAGATCTTGCCCGGTATGGATAAGGATTGTTCTCGTGAATTGCAGAGAAGCCTTAAGAAGCTGGGTATGAAGTTTCATCTCTCCCATATGGTAACTGATGTAAAAGCGACCAAGACTACAGTGACTGTTACAGTCCAGAAGAAAGATTCAGAAGAAACATTCACCACTAAGGCTGATTATTGTTTGGTCGCCATCGGGAGACGAGCATATACAGATGGCCTGGAATTAGAAAATGTAGGTATTAAAACAGATGATCGAGGGCGCATTGAAGTTAACGATCATCTACAGACAAGCGTGCCAGGTATTTATGCCATAGGAGATGTAATCAAAGGAGCCATGCTGGCCCACAAAGCGGAAGAAGAAGGAGTAGCTGTTGCTGAAATGATCGCGGGACAGAAACCACACATCGACTACAATCTTGTTCCTGGAGTGGTCTATACATGGCCAGAAGTTGCAGTAGTAGGAAAGACAGAAGAAGACCTGAAAGAAGCAGGAGTGGCTTACAAAGTCGGAAAGTTTCCATACAAGGCATTGGGTAGGGCAAGAGCGAGTATGGATACTGAAGGATTGATCAAAGTGATTTCACATAAAGAGACAGATGAAATCCTTGGTGTACACATGGTAGGTGCCCGGGTTGCAGACTTAATTATGGAGGCTGTTGCCTTGATGGAGTTCCGTGCATCTGCTGAAGATATGTCAAGGATCTGTCACCCACACCCTACATACTCAGAAGCTGTAAAAGAAGCAGCATTGGCAGCGACAGACAATCGGCCATTGCATATATAGTTGCTTGTCTGCTACCACGTAAAATAAATAAATCCCTTCCCTGACAGGGCTCTAAGCCCTGTCAGGGATTATAAATTAACTGCTATATTATTGCTACCAAGTACCAATAAAATATATTTAGGTTTTCTACCATATATTCCCGAAATTTGCAGGCTATGCAGGAAGTCGCTTATTCTTATCTGAACAATCTGAATGATGTACAACGCAATGCAGTAACCACAACGGATGGTCCTGTAATGGTTATCGCTGGTCCCGGTTCCGGAAAGACCAGGGTGTTGACTTACAGGATAGCCCATTTGATCAACATGGGGGCTCATCCCGGTCAGATCCTGGCATTGACTTTTACCAATAAGGCTGCCAGAGAGATGAAAGAACGGATTGAGAGCGTAGTAGGTGGTGCTGCCCGAAAGGTATGGGCTGGTACATTTCACTCCCTATTCGCCAGGATATTGAGGGTGGAGGCACATAAGATAGGATATCCCAATGATTTTACCATCTACGATACAGATGATACCAAGAGTGTGATCAGTGAGATCATAAAAACACTCAACCTGGATAAAAAAATCTACAATGTCGGTGCAGTGAGATCAAGGATCTCATCAGCTAAGAGCAACTTGATCACACCAAAGGCTTATGTTGCCAATGAAGACTTGATGGCTCTTGACCGGATGAATAGGAGGCCTCACATTCATGTTATATATGAGAAGTATGTAGAGAAATGCCAGCGGGCAGGAGCAATGGATTTTGATGATTTGCTTTTGCAAATGTTCAGGTTGTTGTATCAAAATCCTGAAGGTGTAAGGGAAAAATACCAGAGACAGTTTAAATATGTGCTGGTAGACGAGTTTCAGGATACCAATTACCTCCAATACGAAATATTAAAATTACTGGTCCTTTACCAGGGTAGTGAAGAACACATCTGCATTGTAGGAGATGATGCTCAGAGTATTTATTCATTTAGAGGAGCAACCATTGAAAATATCTTGCAATTTGAACACGACTTCCCTGATGTAAAGACCTTTAAGCTGGAGCAAAACTACCGTTCTACAAGCTTTATCGTCCAGGCAGCCAATGAGGTCATCACCTATAATAAAAGACAAATTCAGAAAAAGATCTGGACAGAAAATGATGGCGGTCAGAAGATCAAGATCATTAAAGCGATGACGGAAAATGAAGAAGGTAGGAGAGTGGCTGACTCCATTATAGAATTAAAGAACCGTCACAATCTCAAAAACGAAGAAATTGCCATTCTCTACAGAACCAATGCTCAGTCCAGGATCTTCGAGGAACACTTGAGAAGATTTAATATTCCATACAGAGTTTATGGTGGCCTCTCTTTCTATCAAAGGAAGGAAATCAAGGATCTCATCGCTTATATGAGATTGACCATCAATGAGAAAGATGATGAAGCTTTGAAGCGGATCATCAACTATCCTCGAAGGGGAATCGGAAAGACGACCATAGATCAGTTGATTCAACTCGCCAATGATAATGAAATGAGCATGTGGGAAACCTTATCTCACATGGAGTTCAATGCCCGATCCAGGAGAAATGTGGGTGAATTTGTCAATATCATTAAGTCTATGAAAGCCAAGGCTGCGGCAAGCAATGCTTATGATGCAGCAGTATATATCAGCAAAAAATCTGGAGTAGTTGATCTGCTCAAAGCAGATAACAGCATTGAGGGTATGAACAGGGTTGAGAATATCAATGCCTTGCTGGATGGTGTAAAGGAATTCGTTGAAGATGATACCATCGAAGAAGGGGAAGTTGCCAATACTGACCGAAGTCTTGCAAGTTTTCTTCAGACCATTTCTCTGATGACTGACCAGGATGATGACAGCCAGAATCCTGATACGGTAACCCTGATGTCCGTCCATTCAGCCAAGGGGTTGGAGTATAGATCTGTCTTTGTAGTGGGGTTAGAAGAAAACTTATTCCCGTCATACATGTCGCTGACAACTCCTGACCAGATTGATGAGGAACGAAGATTGTTTTATGTTGCCATTACCAGGGCAGAAGAGTTATTGACTTTAAGTTTTGCCAATAGCAGGTACCAATATGGCCAGATGCGATTCAATGATCCCAGTAGATTCCTTGAAGAAATTTCTGAGGATTGTGTTGATGCACTGATGTCCATCAAGAAGACTGTTGAGCCTAAGGGGTTTGGTGAGCCAAAAATCCTGGGAAATTTTAAACCCGTTGCCAGGGCTCTTAAACCAGTCACTAAAGTTGATCCCAAAGACTTTCACCCCAGTCCTGTCCACAAGATCAAGGAAGGGATGAAAGTGCTTCACTTACAATTTGGAGAAGGAGAAGTCCGCAAGATTGATGAACGAAATGTTGCCACCATCCACTTCCCTGAGCTTGATGCCAATCAGGAGAAAAGGATCATGTTGCAGTATGCTAAATTGCAGATTGTTGAAGATTAGAATGGTCGCAGATAAACTATTTAGGTTTTATAAAATAGCATTCATAAAATGCATATAGACCTTGTGGGTATTATTCATTTTCCGGTGGGAGAGAATAGGGTGTTCAAGTTTTAAGATAATACTAGAAAATAGACAATTTAGTTTCTGTTGTAAATAATTCAAGAAATTTCATTCCTCGATAAGAATTTCCTTTTTCATTCAATTTGGGACTCCATACAGCCAAACTATATTTTCCTGGGTGGACAGCAATGATTCCTCCTCCGACACCACTTTTACCAGGTAAGCCGACTCTAAAAGCAAACTCTCCCGATTCATCATAAAACCCACATGTCTGCATGATGGCATTGACTCTTTTTGCTTGACTCAGGTTTAATACTTGAAGATCTTTTTTATTTCGAAATTTACTATCAGTCAAATACATGAATGTCTTTGTTAATTCCCGGCAATTCATTTCTATTGAACACGTATAAAAATAGAAATCAAGTACTTCTTCAGGGTCATTAATAATATTCCCAAACGACTTGATGAAATTACATAAAGCAATATTTCGGTAACCTGCCGATTTTTCTGACTCTACGGTAGCCATGGAATAATCGATCTCATCACTGCAGCAGATATTACGGATGAAATCCAGGAATTCCATCTTGGGTTGCTTCAGTTTACTCAAAAGCATATCGCAAATGACCATGGCTCCTCCATTCATAAATGGATTCCGGGGGATTCCTTTATCGAATTCAAGTTGAGAAAGAGAGTTAAAGGGCGTACCCGATGGTTCCACACCAACACGTTTCCATATTCTATCACCTAATAACCTGTATGCAAGGCTCAACGTCAATACCTTTGAAATACTTTGTATGGAAAAGCGGGTTAGAAAATCACCAGCTCCATATTCATCTTGATCAATGGTGGATAAGAATACTCCCATTTGATCAGGATTGATATTCTTTAATTCAGGAATATACTGGGCCACCTCCCCTTTATCCTCCTCTTTGATGATGAGGTTGTAGATCTGATTTATAATGTGTTGGTAATTAGGTAAGTCTTCTTTTGTGCTCATGTGTAGCCTGTATCAATCGTGTGAAAATCCAGTAATGATATTTGAAATCAAAATATCCCTGGCAATAAATTTATAAAACACCTTTTCAGAAATTAATCTTTTGAGACAGAATCCCGTATTCACTGCAGTCATTATATGTATCGGTAGATTTTCCTGCTTAACTTTCTAAATATGTATTGAGGTTTGAGTTGTTTCAATCCACATAATACAACACAATCAAAATAGATTTTTCATCATTCACCAACTGACAAAGATGAATCAAATACCGTTTTGTAATCAAAGAGTACCTTTGTTCTTACTCCTATATAAACGAGATAGTAAATTTTTACTGACAGATCATTCTTCCAAAGACCTTGTCAGACTCTTCACTACCTTGAATTCACTCAGGAAGACCTTGGCAATGACTCGTAACACAGTATAAATCGGAATGGCCAGAACCATGCCGGGGATGCCACCAATTTTGGCACCGACCAGGACCACAATAAAAATTTCTAATGGGTGCGCCTTTACACTCTTTCCGAAGATGATGGGTTGAAGTATAAAATTATCAAGCAACTGCATGGTCACAAATACAATGACTACTTTCATTAAAGTAGGTAGG
>Ga0316201_10003269_pt1 | contig 11910 bp, 8 predicted proteins | sample CS6wburrow_MG_FD_204516 | JGI IMG/M metagenome (GOLD analysis project Ga0316201, IMG submission 204516) | Coastal sediment microbial communities from Delaware Bay, Delaware, United States - CS-6 worm burrow | ecosystem: Environmental > Aquatic > Marine > Coastal > Sediment | place: USA: Delaware... | reverse complement strand
AGCTGGCGACATTGGCCCCCGGCCGGTCAGCCAAAAAGGTATATTTCGGCAATTCCGGGGCCGAGGCGGTGGAAGCCGCCTTCAAGCTGGCGCGCTGGCACACCAAACGGGAATTAAATATTGCGTTTTTCGGGGCTTTCCATGGCCGGACCATGGGGGCCCTTTCTTTGACCGCCAGCAAAGCGGTCCAGAAAAGAAATTACAATCCATTGGTGCCGGGCATCACCCACATTCCCTATGCCTACTGTTACCGGTGTGCCTACAACCTGTCCTATCCCAAATGCGATTTGTACTGTGTGCGCTGGGTGGAAGATACCCTATTCAGGACCACGGTACCCGCCGAGGAGGTGGCAGCGATTTTTGTGGAGCCCATTCAGGGCGAAGGCGGTTATATCGTGCCGCCACCGGGGTTTCACAAAGAGCTTTATAAAATTGCCAAAAAACACGGCATTCTGTATGTAGCCGATGAAGTACAGTCCGGTATGGGACGCACTGGCAAGATGTTTGCCATGGAGCACTTCGGGGTCACAGCCGATATAATGGCGCTGGCCAAGGGTATTGCATCCGGGCTGCCGCTGGGTGCCATGATAGCCAAGACCAAAATTATGAACTGGGAGGCCGGGTCCCATGCATCCACCTTCGGCGGTAATCCCCTTTCCTGCCAGGCGGCCATGGCAACCATTGAATTGCTTGAAAATAATTTGATGAAAAACGCCGAGAAACAGGGAAAGCGCTTGATGGGCGGACTGTTTGAGCTGCAAAAAACTTTTGAATGCATGGGAGATGTGCGTGGCAAAGGCCTGATGGTAGCCGTTGAACTGGTAAAAGATCGAGAAACCAAAGAGCCGGCCACCGGTATGCGACCTCGTATCATTAAAAGAGCATTTGAAAAGGGACTGCTGGTGTTGGGCTGCGGTGAGAATAGCATACGGTTTTGCCCGTCTTTAACCGTAAAACCAGGGGAAGTCGATACCTGTCTGTCCATATTTGAAGAAGCGTTGAAGGAAGTGGCGGGATAGGACGAGTTACGGGGTTCGGAAATAATAGCTCATAGCTCAAAGCTCATAGTAAAAAAGGATTCTATCATTTTGACTATCAGCTTTCAGCTATGAGCTGTCAGCTGCTTTTCTATCCAGCATCTGGCGGCTTCCGCCACGCCGCCGTTGTTATTGGAGGCAACACAGGCAAAACGGCTTTTGATATCTGCCGGTGCATTGTTTACCACGTAACTGTTCGCAGTCCACTCGAGCAAATCAAGATCATTGTAATCATTTCCCACCGATACGATCGATTGACGGTCAATTCCCAGTGTATCTGCCAACCAGGCCGCTGTCTGGCTTTTGGAGACTGTGCAGGGGAATATCTCGATCCAGGTAGATTTTCCGTCCAGCGGTGAAGTCGTCTGGATTACGTTAAAATCCGTCATTTCGGCGCGAATTTGATCAAGGGCGAATCTGGCATGACGGGGAGGCACTACTGCCAGAAGCTGAGTTGCCGGACCGAAATCACCCCCACCATCCTCTACAGGGATGGCGAATTGCTTATAAAGCTCAATTCGCCGCTCAAAATCCGTATTTCCGTCATTTGAGCGCAGGTAAGCGAACCTATGGTTATCCGGTATGGTTCGATGAACCATAAAATCCACTCGGCAGCCGTTAAGAACCTCGCATGCCCGCCTTACTTCAAGGGATTTAAGGTGTACCTTACGGATAATCTCACCGCTGCTGTATCGCATAACCCCCGCACCCGTTGAAAAAATTATGTAGTCTAAGGGCAGATCCGGTATAATCAAAGTGTTAAAAGAGGCCATTGACCGACCGGTGGCTATGGTTCGAACGACATTCAGTTCGCCGAGTTTTCTCAGGGCTGCTAGATCAGGGGCGGCAAACGTCCGATCCGATTGCAACAAGGTGCCGTCGAGATCCATCATAAACAGGCCGTTTGGCACCCTGCCTTCAGCTGGTTGTTCTGGGGTTTGATTCCGGGAATTCGTCATGAATTCTAATATATTAATTATAATCGATATTGACAAGGCATGGTCTCATTGGACTCCATTTTGAACTATTGCTAAAGAAAATCACCCAATGTGACGATATATTAATATCGGCACAAAAAAACGCTGAAAATCTATTCGCCAGGCCTATATCAGCTAATTATTTAGAAAGGTTATCGTATTGTAAGCAAATTAATGAATTTTTAAAGGAGAAGAAGATTGCTCACGGAGGTTAATCGGGAAATGGATAAGGAAACGATCATATTCTTTGATAAATTGGGGTTTGGCTGGGTACTCGATAATATGATGGTCAAAGAGATGAAATTGTGTAACCTAAAAGAGGGGAACGCTGTCAATAAATCGTTGATTAATATAATTGAGAATCTACTTGAGAATTCGGGGGCCTGATTGGGCTTTTTCCGCACATCGCATTTGACCTCATAACCGCAGTACTAGTTGTTCATGAGAAACAGAAATCTAAGCCCGGGCTGCCTTATACTGAGACGCAATTTCTGCCAAATCCCTTCCCTATTTCCACCAAATATGCCTGCTGATGTGTTGTTGTGGGGCAGGCCCGTTTCTTGGTTCAATTGTAATTTTCAAATAAATGATAATGTTTAGATGTCACCGTAATTGCAAATCGAAGCATTAAGTGACAAAAAACGAATGATGAATACTCCCGATTCGGTTTCTGCGGGATACGATACGAGGGCGGGCAATGGCCAGAATACATAAAAATAACCATATGTTTCGCGGACTTTTACAATCTGAAGACGGGGTGATTTCCAGGGTTCTTGATGTGAATACCCAGTCGATGACCTTCGAAACCACTTTTGGGCTCAGCGAGGAAATGATCGACCAACTCAAAATCCAGCCGGAGCATATTGTATTCAGTGAGCGTTCCAGGATCGCCCGTCTCGGCATACAGATAAAATGCGATCCACCCGGTGCGGACGCTGTAAAAGGGAGTAAGATCACTCTGACCCTGGTGGCATCAGCAGTCATAGCTGGATATCCGGGCCTGGAGGAAATGAAAGATCTATTTACCCTGGGATTGCCTGTCGGGCGGCTGGTTTTCTGTGATCCTGAAGCTTTGCTGAGTTCCGACGAAGTTCTGGAAGCGATTGATCGTGCCGAGTTGAAGCTGCCGGCATCGACCACCATTTCGAGCGATGGAAGTATCGTCATTGCTCCCCATAAGGTCGTGTGCCGCTTCAAAGAACCATTGGACAAAAAAACACTTGGTCGAATTTTGCTCCGCAAAGACGGTCGTAAACTTCTCAACCGTTATCAGGCCCGCGAAGCGGTGCCTTCGGTTACCGTTGCGCCGGGAGAGGGCGTTGTAACTACCTGCTCAATGTATCTCAATGAGCACTTTGTTGTATTGCAGAGCGGCTTTGCCATGGGCCGCAATCTACCGGCCACGGTCTTAGACCCAATTAAAACCAGGGGCATTCGGATTTATCTGGAAATTGTTAATCAGAGCGATCACCCCATTGTCAATCCCCTGATATCTGCCAAGATTTATCATGCCGATAGGTCGCGCAACGGTCGACGGCCCCAAAAAGGCGCGCCGAAAAATGATTTTTATTCCTATCTTCAGATGCGCGAATTTGAAAAGCGCTTTAACAATCTGAAGCATTCCACCTGCCATTTTATCGATAAACCCGTAGCCCTTATCCCGGGTGATGCGGAACAGTTGGATAAAGCCGAGATCTTTGTAAACGGTCCCGGCCCAAATTGTGAAGTAACCCGGGCCGTGTGCGCTCTGGCCAGACAGGATTTTTCACCGATCAGCGAATGTGCTCATGTATATGCTACTTCAAAAATTGAGGCGGTTGTTAACAATGGTCCTGCCGTAGCGGCATTGAAATATTTTCCCAATATCATTGAGCATCGCGACATTATCAACCTGACCTGTAAAGGTAAACTCAAAGCGCTTTATTTTTACGAACCTTCCTGTGAACACGGTCCGTTTTTATCACAGCAGGATCACCATCGTCTGGAAGAATACTATGCCTTCGGACTTGAAGTATACTGGGTTTCGGGCTTGAACGGACGACTCATGAAACATACCATGCGCGATGGCATGGGATACTTTGTGGCCCCGGAACGGAATGCAGAATTTCATAAATCCATGCTGTTTGCCTTTTACGGATCGAACCAGAAGCTTTCCCGGGGGGGAGAAGAACGACTCGGCGCTTTGATGGATTCCCTTATTGACTTCTGGGGGAAGCATATTGGAATTGTCACCGGCGGCGGAAGCGGGGTGATGGAGCAGGCCAATATACTGGCCCGGCAACGCGGTATTCTTTCCGGTGCAAATTTTTTGGATATTACCGATCAGTCAATGACCACCGATGTGGATTTTTGCCAGGTTTTTCAGGCAACCTGCCGCCACAGCCGCCAAAAGTGGTTCGAAATTGCTTCGTTTCCGATTTTCAACATCGGTGGTCTGGGGTCGCTGGAAGAACTCGGCATCACGCTTTGCAATATGAAGCTTGCGATCCTGGATCCGGTGCCGGTCATCTTATTCGACACCGAAGGAAACGGTGATTACTGGAACGGGATTGACGAACAGATCAATGAAATGATCAAACAGGGCAGGGCACCGGCCTGGATCAGGGATAACATCGTCATTACTGATGATCCGAAAACAGTCACGAATGTATATCGGCAAAAGCTTCAACTCTTTTAGCTGTAGCGAAGATTGTTAAGGGGTTGTGCCAAGCAGTTATCTGGCATCAGATGGGGTTATGAAACTGCTTCTATAGGTCATTAGAGTGTTTTGATAAGTAGTCCGCCACGCCCTCTGCGGTCGGCTTCATACCTTCTTCGCCTTTGTTCCACCCTGCGGGACAGACCTCCCCGTATTGTTCGGCAAATTGCAAAGCATCCACAACCCGCACCATTTCATCGACGTTGCGTCCTATCGGCAAATTGTTGACAACCTGATGCTGAACAACTCCTTCCTTGTCGATAAGAAATGACGCTCGCATGGCAACCCCGTCGGGATGTTCAATGCCATAGGCCTGGGTGATTTCATGTTTAATGTCGGCAACAAGGGGGAATTCAACCGCTCCGATTCCCCCGTCGTCGATAGCAGTGGTGCGCCAGGCAAAGTGCGTAAACTGAGAGTCAATGGACACACCGACGACTTCAACGTTGCGTGCCTTAAACTGTTCCATGCGTTTATGATGGGCAATGATTTCGGTCGGACAAACAAAGGTGAAATCAAGCGGCCAGAAAAATAAGACGACATATTTTCCTCTCAGATCCGCGAGTTTGAAATCTTCTTTGATAACGCCCTCCGGCATGACGGCCGGGGCTGTAAAATCCGGTGCTTGTCTGGCTACTAAAACACTCATATCTGGCTCCTTTCCAAAAATGGTTTTAAAATTTTATCTCTTGCCCGGGGACTTCGTTGCTTTTCGTTGGAAATTGCTCACCTACTAAAAGTACGCTGCGCTTTTTCTCCTCAAAGCGCCTCGTCCGCGAACAAGATCTCACAATTCTAAAACCATTTTGAAGTGATAATTAAAAATTAAGAAACACATCTCAGCCGCTCAACTTTGTCCACACAATATGGTTCTGAAACTGGCATTTTCAACCCTGGGGGGAGGCTTTGAACAGATGGGGTATTGAGACCACTTCTATGTTTCATTTGGTGATTCTAGTTTAAACCGGATCCGCAATACCTGGTTGTCAAAACCTGCGCTTGTTATCTTAAAGCCTGGAATCTCCGCAGTAGATTTTACATGGGTTCCAATACAGGGGCAGGCATCGTAGTCTCCGATGTGAATAATCCGCAGGGTGTCACCGGCATTTTCCGGCAATTTATCGGTATTATATTTTCTCGAAGCCTCAGAGCGGGAAACATGCTCTTCGGTGACCGGCAGATCATCGGCGAGGACCTGGTTGACCCGGGTCTGGATCTCCGCCAATTCCTGCCGGGTTAGCTCCCGGTCGAAACGGTAATCGCATTTGGATTTATTCTTTTCGATATGCGCATTAAAACACCGGCCGCATTTGAACATTTGGTCCATGGTTTGATTGAGGATGTGTTCGGCCGAATGCATCCGCGGATCAGTTTGCTTTTTCATATAGTTCCCCGTATATTGACCTGAGTTAATCCCGCAACAAACTCACGGCTGATGTTTTCAGAAATCAAATGATCATAAACCTCCCCCTGTGGTGTAACCCCTTTTATACGACCGTCATATAAAAATTTTCCAATAAGCCTTTGCCCGTTTTGAAAGCGGTTGTCAGGATGATCTATCCTTATATTAGCAGAGGATGCATCCGGAATGGGAGTCTTCATATCCAGCAGGGATTTCATAAAATTGAGAATTCTCGCCAGCCTGAGCAGGGTTGCGGCCTCGGTTCTGCCGGTCGTGTGAGACAGGGGCAGGGCACTTGATCGCATGCAGGCAAACTCATCCGGCAGGAGACCATGCCTCCGGCACAAATCATAATCTTTGCTTCCCGGCGCAGGGTAGAATATAGACACACCGGCCAGCACCCGCCGGCCGGCCAGATAAAGTAAATCTGTAATCGAATCTTCAACCCGCTGAAATGGAGCTGCGCAAATTAGATAACCAACGGCGCCCATACCATACCGCTCAGCCAGCTTTAGGGCCCTTTCAAATGCAGATTTCACATCCGCCCGGTTAAATTGATTTAGCTGTTGGGTGCAGGTTGAGCCTAAAGAGAGATTGAGGGTTTTGAAACCGGCAGTTTTCATGGCGCGAACGACGTCATCATCAAGTGATGGCGGATACAGTCCATTCATGGCCCTGAATTCGAACCGTTTTTCACCAAAGCGATCTGTGATCTCTTTTAAAAGCCTCAAAAACCATCGGCGGTCCAGCGACAGGTTCTCATCCTCAAAGTCGATAAAACCAGAACTGTTTTTGCCGGCGAAGTTCTCGATTTCCCTGACAACGTTAGCAACCCTTTTTTTGCGGTAGTTTAGGTCCGGCTGGTCACCAAAACAGCAGTAACTGCATTTCATCGGGCAGCCGCGACTGGCAACAATGACTGTACTCGCCCCGTTTTTGCGGCGGTAAAATTTCTGATTGATGAGCCGGGTTGCCGGCAGGGGATAGTCATCCAGTTGTTGCATACGGGCTGCAGGACTGATCTGGATGGTGCCGTCTCTTTTTCTGAATACAAGACCGGGTATGGCATCATACCGGCGGCCCTTTGATAATGCCTCAGCCAGTAACGGCATGACGACTTCACCCTCTCCGCGGATAACAAAATCAACTGCCGCCGAAGCCATTACCGATTCCGGCAGGGCGCTTGGGTGATGACCTCCCAGGACGATTTTAGCATCCGGCAGGCTGGCTTTAACGACTTCAGCCGTGCGGATGGCTTCCCTCACATAGGGCGTAAATAAAGATGAAACGCCGACCAGAAACGCGCCGGACTCGCCGGCCTTTTTGCCGATGGTATCGAAACTGTAGCCATAGTGCCTGAAGTGATGAAACAGCGCAAATGGTGACAGGTCCGGTCGCCCGTAGTAGGGCTGCAAATAGCTCAGTTCTTGCGGAAGATCACGAATGCGCGATTTCGAGGTTGCCAGTCCATCCAGGATTGCCACTGAAAACCCGCTATTTATCAGTGCGGAGGCAATGCAGGCCAGGCCGTAAGGAATCGTTCGTTTGGCGGTCAGATAAAAATCTCTGATCGGCGGCTGGATGAGAAGAATGTCGGGCATGTTTCTTGATACTCGATGCTCGTTACTGGTCACCCTCTTTCGCCCTGCGGGCTTCGGAGGGCAAGCGGGTTTCTGGTCTCTGGATGCGACGCGCATAGCGCATGGGGCATAGCGCACAGATTGATGAATCGGAAATCTAAGAGATGCGCTATCCCTTAATCGCTATGCTCTCTGCCCTATGCGTCATGCGCTTTCAATCCCAATCGGATGAATCCGAAATCCGCTATCGTTTGTATTGTCTCAATTCATCAAAAAACTTATGATTGGCCTTGGGAAACGGGAAGTCGTCAAGCCTTAGAAGGCTGATCCAGCGATGATCGACAGGGCCGCTTAGTGCTATCCTGCCGGAAACATAAGAACAGCAAAAGACATCCATGACGATTTTAAAATGTGTGTAGGCGTGTTTGACCCGGCTTAAATGCCAATCCACCCGGATGGCAAGATTGACTTCTTCTTTGATTTCTCTGATACACGCCGCCTCGGGGCTCTCACCTTTTTGGATTTTTCCTCCCGGAAATTCCCACAACCCACCGAGCAGCCCTGATGGTTTTCGCCGGGTGATTAAGACCCGGCCGTTTTTAAAAACCACCCCGACGGCGATGCGATATAGAGGGGTTGGCCGCTTTTTCAGTTTGATGGGGTAATTTAAAACCTCACCGGCTTGATTCGACCGGCATTTTTTTTGCACCGGGCAGTTTCCGCACAGCGGCTGTTGAGGCTTGCATATGACCGCCCCGAGTTCCATCATAGCCTGGTTGAATGTCCCCGGTTTTTTCTGCTCCAGCAACTGATTGCCTATCTCCCGGAACTTTTTGGTTGTTGAAGCTTTGTTAACAGGATCATTTATCATCATCAGGCGTGCCAGCACGCGTTTGACATTGCCATCCACCACCGGGTAGGATTTTCCAAAGGCCAGACTCAATACCGCTGCGGCAATGTAATCCCCGACTCCGGGTAGCCTGCGAAATTCTGCCCAGTTGTTGGGAACAACGCCGCGGTGTTCTTTCAAAACAATGCTTGCCGCACGGTGCAGATTTCTGGCGCGAGCGTAATATCCCAGACCTTCCCAGACTTTTAAAACTGCTTGTGAATCGGCCCGGGCCAGGCTCTTGAGATCTGCGAAGTGCTGCAGAAACCTATGGTAATAGGGCACAACCGTGGCAACCTGGGTTTGCTGCAGCATTACCTCTGAAACCCAGATGCGGTAGGGGTCTTTTGTATTTCTCCACGGCAAACTCCGCTTTTTGGCCTGATACCAAACAATTAAGGCCTTACGAAAAGTTTGAATTTCTTTTTTATTCATGTTTTGCCGCAGCCTCTTTACATCTATCTTTGCGGTATCCGTGCCCATGGTTAATTGGTCTCGTGTTCCGCTGAAATTTTTAGGGCCCGGGTCAGAGCTCGCATGTGGCCTTTTTCTGCCTGGGCAATCGCTATAAATGTTGAACTGGCCTCAGCATTATCGGTGTGTTCCGCCATGGTCCGGTACAGGTCAAAGGCGGAATATTCGATGGCCATGGCAAGATCAATGACAGCCGGGCTGCCCTGAGTGTCGGCGGCTTCAAGAAGACGGCAAGCGTCCTCAAAGCTCTGGCCGCCTTCCAGAATATTTCCATTTAGTTCCTGATACAAGCGCGCAAAAAGCGGCGGGTTTTTTTGAAATTGCCTCCAGAATCGATAAATCAGATTAGCGTGGGCTTTTTCGGCGATGGAAACCTGTTCGAGGATCGGGCGAATGGGGTCTTCCGGATACCGATCGATGACATACTGATAAAACCGCCAGGCGCCTTTTTCAAGATCCATGGCAGTTTTCAGCAGCTGCTCAAGATTCTGATCCTTTTCAAATATCTGAACCCTGGGGTAGCCTGGCAGGATCTTTTCTTTCCAGCCCAGTATTCCGTTCATTAGATGGTAAACGTTTTTTTCACTGACTTCACCCTCACCGGCCAGGGAAGCGGCCCATTGGGAGCGTCCACCGTTGCGGCAGTAAAAGATTAAATCACGATCGGAGGGCAGGCTGAACAACCCGGCTTCAACCTCCGGCAGGGGCATGAGCTTTGCTCCAGGGATGTGCCCATGTTCGTATTCAGCCGGCTGACGGACGTCGATCAGCAGATAACTCTTTTCCTTTTGTTTTTTTATAAAAACCCTCAATTCTTCTGCAGTAAGGGTTTCAAATTCCAGATTGTCCATATTAAGTTGTTTTTCCCAGAATTTTATCGAGCATGGTTTGCTTATCCGTTGTCGAGCCGGTACAGGAACCGTTGCGGCATATATGGGCTGTGGCCTTATCTTTGATTACCTCGAGGCCGTCGGTGTATCCGGCAAATTTGTTTAACTGCTCGGCGTTTTGCTCCGTCTTAACGATTGCCACTTTGTTGGGGGTGAAATTGAGATTCAAGGCCGCTAACAGTTCCCGTGTATCGGTCGCCTGCGGTTCGCCCGTGATAACAATTTCCTCCCCCGGGCGCAAACCAAAGTCAAGGGCGCACAGAAAATAGGTAAAAGCGGAAGGCTGAGATTTAACTGTGCCGGCAAAGGCGCGGATCTGAGCCTGGGCCCGGTCTTCGAATTGCGGATCACCGGTCAATCTGGACAAAAGCAAAAGGTTGTAGAGTGCAACCGAATTGGCCGAAGGAATCGCGCCATCATATAACTCCTTGGGGCGTACGGGAAGTTCGACACTTCCTCTGGGTGTGGAGAAAAAACCGCCGTTTTCTTCATCCCAGAAATTGGCTGTCATTTCATTTTGAAGTATTTGAGCCTGCTCGGCATATTTAAGATCAAACGTTGTTTGATAAAGGCTTAAAAGCCCGTGGATTAAAAACGCATAATCTCCGGCATGGGCTACCACCGCCAGTTCGCCATCTCTAAAACGATGGTACAGGCGGCCTTTTTCGTCCTTCATTTTTTGCAGAACAAAGTCAGCGGCCCTGCGGGCGGCACTCTCATATTCGGGTTGGTTTAAGATCCGGGCCCCCAAGGCCAGTGCTGCAATCATCAGGCCATTCCAATCTGTGAGGATTTTATCGTCTTTTAGAGGGTGAACCCGTTGCTCGCGCGCCTGATATAACCGATCGCGAATCCGGACCCACTCGGCTTCAACCTGAGCCTCCGGCACTCCGGTTTTCTGAGCCCATTTTTCAAGGGGCGCTGTCAGATGGATGATATTGGCTCCTGTTTTTTGCCGGGTAGCCTCATCCATGAAATTTCCTTCCGGGCTCAACCGTAAAATCGTCTCCCACCTTTGCGAATCCACATCCTTCAGCAATTGGTGAAATTCTTCCGTCGTCCAGACGTAAAATTTGCCTTCTTCGCCCTCGCTGTCGGCGTCTTCAGCAGAGTAGAACGCACCTTCCGGGGAGGTCATGTCCCGCAACACGTAGGTGAAAATATCCCCTGCTGATTCTGCAAACATGGGATTTTGGGTAATTTGGAAGGCTTCCAGATAGGCGGTGGCGATCATGGCCTGATCATAGAGCATTTTTTCGAAATGCGGTAGGAGCCATCTGCTATCTGTGGCGTAACGATGAAAACCGAAACCGACATGATCCCAGATTCCTCCCAAACGCATGGCAGTTAATGTTTTTTCGACCATGCCCAGGGCCCGGGTGTCACCGTTGCGGTGGTAGTAGCGCAGTAAAAAGAGCAACCGGTGAGGGGTCGGGAACTTCGGGGCCGGCTCAAAGCCGCCGAACTTGGGGTCAAATCCCGGTTTGATCTGGTTGAAAGCTTCTTCGAGAAGGGTGGCATCGGGTTCGTCGGCCGCGCTAAAGGCAAATGCCTTGTGAAGGCTTCCGGCAATACTGCCGGCCGAGGTTTCTATCTTTTCATTGTCGTCCACCCACAGTTTTTTTACCTGCCGGCATATATCGATCAGGCCGGCACGTCCTGACCGGCTGTTTTTGGGCAGATAGGTGGCGGCAAAAAATGGCTTCTTTTCAGGGGTCATAAAAATGCTTAGCGGCCATCCGCCGCTTCCGGTGAGCATCTGGCAGGCGGCCATATAGACCGCATCGATGTCCGGGCGTTCCTCGCGGTCGACCTTGATGCAGATGAAGGTGTCATTGAGATAGCCTGCGGCTTCTTCATCTTCAAATGATTCTTTTTCCATGACATGGCACCAGTGGCAAGTGGCATAGCCGATGGACAGGAAAATAGGTTTATTATCCGCTTCGGCCTTGGCGAAGGTCTC
>Ga0316201_10003268_pt1 | contig 11910 bp, 9 predicted proteins | sample CS6wburrow_MG_FD_204516 | JGI IMG/M metagenome (GOLD analysis project Ga0316201, IMG submission 204516) | Coastal sediment microbial communities from Delaware Bay, Delaware, United States - CS-6 worm burrow | ecosystem: Environmental > Aquatic > Marine > Coastal > Sediment | place: USA: Delaware... | reverse complement strand
AATACTTGTTTAATATACTTTTTACTGAAGAGTAATACGATCTTCCAAATAGGTTTAAATGAACTAATAAATAATATAGTTGGTACAGTTCAATTCTGGATTCAGTGAGATCATCTTGTGGATGTATACTCCAATATGATTGATAAAAAGATGTCTCGAATCTACCGAATAGTTTGCTCATGGCTATATCAATTTCATTATGTCCAAAATAGGTTGAAGGGTCTATCAGGTATGGAACCCCATCTTTTGAGATCAAATAGTTACCGCTCCATAAGTCGCCATGTAATAAGGAAGGTTTAACATGATGAAAATATGGCAAACAAATATCTTTCATATCTTTGGTTTTAGGAATATCAGAATTTTTAAGTAACCCTTTCGAATAAGCTAATTCCAGTTGAGGTATCAATCGTTCTTCAATGTAAAAGTCATTCCAGTTATTATGCTTTTTGTTGCTTTGATGTAAACTGCCTATGAAGTTATTACTGACAAAACCAAAATAGTTCGAAGTGATTTGATGCAACCGGGCCAATAGAGACCCAAATAATTCCAAATCTTTATTATCAGGAGATTTTGAATCTATATATTCCATTAAAATAAAGGAATACTCACTGAAGGTATCACAAGCTAGTACTTTTGGTACTGCGATGGTATTTGTTTCTGCGATAATTTTTAATGCCTTTTCTTCTGATAAGAACATATCAAGATCGTTTGCATTAAAATTTGTTTTTAAGAATAGTTTTTCAGATTCTGTTGTAACTAAATACGCTGATGATATATCTCCTCCAGAAACAGATTGACTGCTTTTGATTTTTGAGCCTATAAGATTTGATAAATAATCTGTAAATTTTTGTGATACCATGGCTATAAAAATAAAAAAGACCATTGAAAAATGGTCTTTAAAGTTCAGATTTTTGAAATTTTATTGCCTTATGAGCTTTTTAGTTACTGCTTCGTTTTGGTTACTCAGCTTAATTATATAAATTCCTCTTTTTAGACTAGAAACATCTACGTTCCGTTTATCAGAATTAACATTATCAAAAAGTACTCTTTTACCGAGAACATTAAAGATTTCCACTTTGAACGATTCATTAGTTGAAACATTTAAATTATTTCCTTTAATTGGGTTTGGATAAAATAAGGTCTCTTTATTGAAACTGTCTTCAATTCCTAATGTCTGGTTATGAGAACCTAAATTAGAGCAATCATCCTGAGCTAAAATATCCCATTCATTAATATTAAATGTTGTTGTTGGAAACTCGATCGTTGGTTTTCTTACTATGGTTTCATTTTCTGCAAAGATCCCACCGTCTCCTTCAATACCAATTATATCGATAAGATTATTATTTTTAAATAAACCAATGGCATCATTACCATTGAAATTAGTAATAGAATTATTCACATCATCCTGCTGCGGTTGGCATGCAGGTAATAGACCACTATTCGCCACAACAAATACATCTCCGTTGGCAATTGACCCATTTGGAAATGTATAGATGTAGGAAAAGTTGTTGGTGTTGGAGGCTAATTTTAATGTATAACTGGACAGGTTTACTGATGCTCCTGTGAAATTGGCTATTTCTAAAGCTTTGTTTGTGCCACTGCCTTCAACATATTCTGAGAAAAATAAATCAAGGGTTCCACCTCCTGTAGCCAAAGTTGTTTCACATTCCTGATTGCTGACTCCTGATGTATTTCCCGCAGCATCTTTGGCATAAACCGTAAAACAATAATTCATCTCACTTGTTAAACTAGTTACTGTAAAATTGGTATTCGATGTGTTAAATGTATTTGAACCATCAATGTAAATATCATAAGAGGTAACACCAATATTATCGAAAGGTTCTGACCAAGCCAAATCTATTGTGCTAGTCGATGGGTTCGATGCAACTAAATCTGTTATTGCATCAGGAGCCTGTGTATCTGCAGTTGGATTCCATACAGCAACTACCCATTCAGGATGATCGATAAAAGGATTCCTGTTATTTTGATAGGTAAAGCAAGCTTCATTTCTAGAAACTTCCCTGGGACTAACTGGATCTAATGCATGCCAGCTTAGTAATAATTCTATATACCAATCTTCATAAACCTGGTCATTGGTTCCATTTAATGGGTTTTCCGGTACTGCATCATGCGCATCCCAAGAACCCGATGTTACTTCATCTTCATACCTCACAGCAAAATAGAGAAGCATTCGGGCAATATCTCCTTTATATTCATCAATGGGCTCAAAAACACTTCCTGTATAATTTGGTGAAGACGCATTGGATCCTACTTTAGAACCGTTTTGAGAAATCCATGTTGGTGTGCTCACTTCCCCAAAAGGATAGTTACTTCTACGGTTATTGACATAGCCATCTGTAGGTACTACAAAATGCACATCAGACCTCATAGGCAGTAGCTCATTAAAAAAACCTTGTGCAAACAAATGTTCACGATTGTAGCATTGACCTTCTCCTGTGTAATTACCGCATTGATCTGCCGGATCATGATCAAAGTTATATGGATCACTCATGGTGGTGGAAACGCTCTCTGAGTACATATCTAGGACCGTTCCATCATTTTCATAAATGTCAGTGGTGAAGTTATCAATATCTGTTGTTTGGTAAGCAGTATACAAATCATCATAAGGGTATTGAACTGCAATATATTCGGCAGTTAACCCATCATTATTATCATCAATGATCTGCTTTAATTGAGTTTTAAGAGTATAACCACTTCCGGTAGCAGAGTCGTAGTAACCTGATGGTAATTGACCAAATAAAGCCGTTGTGATTAAAAAAGTGAGTAGTAAGTAAAATTTCTTCATATTTAATTCGGGTTGTTTTTTTCCAAAAGCGCCATGTAAAATCCATCAAAACCGGATTGATTTGCCAATATTTTTTTATCCTTTACAAATATAAAATCTTTTCCTGATTCCGATGTTAAAAATGCCTGTACTTGCTCCTGATTTTCAGATGGTAACACAGAACAGGTTGCATAAACCATTTTTCCGCCAGGTTTTACTATTTTAGAGTATTGTTGTAATATATCTTGTTGAACTTTTTTTATATTATCAATGAATTCCGGTTGCAATTTCCACTTGGCATCGGGATTTCTGCGCAATACGCCTAAACCGGAACATGGTGCATCAATTAGCACTCTATCGGCCTTATCATACAATTTTTTTATAGGTTTAGTGGAATCGATTACTTTCATATCAATATTATGGACACCATCTCTTCTTGCTCTGATCTTTAATTGTTTAAGTTTACTTTCATAAAGATCCATAGCGACGATCTGACCTTTATTTTCCATCAATGAAGCTATGTGTAATGTTTTCCCTCCGGCACCTGCACATGTGTCAACCACTTTCAAACCAGGTTTTACATCAAGAAATTCTGCCACCAGTTGTGATGAAGCATCCTGAACTTCAAAGAATCCTTTCTTAAATGCTTCGGTCATAAAAACATTAGCTCTTTCTTTAAGTTTTAATGCTGAAGGATAGCCTTTTATAAATTCAGTTTCAATATTTTCATCATATAGTTTTGACTGTAATTCTTCTTTTGTAATTTTTAAAGTGTTGACCCTTAGGATAACATCCGCCTGTTGATTTTGAGCCGAGATTTCCTTGGACCAAATACTTTCTCCTAACTCTTTAACTCCTAATTCATCCATCCAGTCAGGAATAGACTCTGCAAATTTTCTGATTTTTGACAGTTCATCAAATCTGCCTTTAATGCGTCTTGTTGGTGTGTCTTCAAAATATTTCCAATCCGGTAATTTGATTCCTTTTAGTGTTGCCCAAACAGCAAATAATCGCCATGAATTATCTCTTGTAAAGGGCTCTTTTACTTCAGCTATTTCAGCATACAATCTTTTCCAACGAACAATATCATAAGTTGTTTCAGCAACAAAGGCTCTGTCCCGACTTCCCCAACGTTTGTCTCTTTTAAGCAGTTGTTGCACAACTTTATCGGCATATTGGCCTTCATTGAAAATGAGATTAAGACCATCAACGACTGCAAAGCATAAATTCCTGTGTAAACGCATTTTTGTTTATTAAGGCTGCAAAGGTAAGGGATTTGTTTGTATCTTGATTTGTTTATCTGTTTCTTTGTTAGTGAATTAAAGAAGTTGGTTATGGTTTCAAGAGTGATTGGTTGTTTTCTGATTGTATTCTTATTGTTTTCCTGTAAAATGGAAGAAAGATTTTTCCCGGGAAATATTTCTAAAGTTAAAAGCGTAAGGGATTTTTATAAAGTTGAGTTTAAGACACTTTTGGAAGATTCTCTGTTGAATATTAGGTCTATTGAATTAGATGAAAATGATTTAAAAGGAATTACTTCAAACGGGAAAATAATATCAATGTTTTTAAGTGATGAAGGAAGTATTGTTGAATTAGAAACTTTAGATCCAATAAATTCTCGTTCTTCTGCAATCCAAAGTGGTATATTTTTTCATCTTTCAGTTGGATCTCCTGCAAAACTTTACAAAGACGGAATGTTAGTTTACCAAGAAAACCACCCAAAAGCATTCTACGATTCCATGGATTTCTGGAATACCCTTGAGGGTATTGCCATTGGTGACCCAACTGAGGATTGTATGAGCATAATAATTACTCGTGACGGTGGAAATACATGGACAAAACTCTCCTGTAATGATTTACCAAAAGCCAAAGAAGGGGAGGCGGCATTTGCAGCAAGTGATACCAATATTGCTATTATAGGTGATAATACTTGGGTTGCAACTGGAGGAATGGCGAGCAGAATTCTATATTCTCCTGACAAAGGTAAAAACTGGAATGTATTTGAGACACCAATTATTCAGGGAAAGGAAACTACTGGAATATTCTCTATAGATTTTTATGATGAATTGAATGGTTTTGCCATTGGAGGTGATTACACCAAACCGGAAGACAGCCAAGCAAATAAAATGATCACTAAGGATGGCGGTAAAACATGGGAACTGGTTGCTCAAAATCAGGAACCTGGTTACAGAAGTTGCGTTCAGTATATTCCGAATGGAAAAGGGGACGAATTAGTGGCAGTAGGGTTTAAAGGAATAGACTATAGCAGCGATTCAGGTTACTCATGGAGGCATTTAAGTGATGAAGGGTTCTACACCATAAGATTCTTGAATGATAGTATTGCTTTTGCTGCCGGAAAAGGAAGAATATCAAAACTCACATTTAGAGAATAAAAAAATTAGCCTGCTGGCTTCTTTTTTTATGGATATTCTTTCCTAATACTTTCACGTCGTTTTCTGAATTGTTCCATCATGCGTTTGTTAAAGGCATCTTCTGTAACTTTCAGCAAAATTATCTTTTTCGCAGGTAAAACCTTTAAAAGGTCATTTACAAATTGTTGTTTTAGCTGATGCTTTTTAGCATCCGATTTCATCATTCCTTCAAGATGTTTTTTAGCATCTTGTTCGTTCATGGTATCAAAATCTACTTTTCTGTATTTTCCTGATGTTTCTCTACGAAGCTCATGATTTTCAGCTTCAAAATCATTATAAATTGGCCAGAATTTTTGAGCTTCAGTTTCTGTAAGTTCCAGTCTTTCTGTTATAAAAGCTATTTTTAGTGCTTTAATACGTTCATACCTGTCTTTGTCCTGAGAAAAAGCAGAAACAGATAGGGTCAATATGAATATGAGTAGTAATTTTTTCATAATTATTCGGTTATTAAATCTTCAATTGTTGAGTTTTGTAAGAGATATTCTTCCAATATATCTGAAGGTACTTCTGAATCGATAAAATTATCTGTGATCAATTCGTCGTTTGTTAAAAGTGAGGCAAGTTCGTATGCATTGATATCTTCTTCAGATAAATAATTCTCAATAGAAGTCATTTCCAGGTCATCAAAAGTCAATTCATTTCTGTTTCCTATTAAATTGAACATTAGTATCAAAGCTGCAGCAATTCCTACAACGTAAACCAGATTTCGTTTTGAGAACAAAGGAATTACTTTAGTTTTATGATTAACTTTTACAAGGATTTTATCTTCCAGAGTTTCAAAATAATTATCGGGAGTCTTAAATCCTGTACCGGTTATTTTTTCAGAAAGATTAATTTGATCCATTATGGAATCTTCCAAACCATCAAAATAGTTATTAGGGGTTTTAAACCCGGAATTTTTGATATTATTTAATTTTCCTTTATTCATCCTATTAATAAGACTTTAAATCTTTCAAAAAGTTTAATTATTAGTCAAAAATGCTTCAATTTTTTTAACGGCAATATGGTAAGATGCTTTTAAGGCACCTTCACTTGTCTCTAAAATTTCAGACATTTCTTTGTATTTAATATCGTCAAAATATTTCATATTGAACACAAGTTGCTGTTTATGTGGCAGTGAAGTAATTGCCTGTTGTAATTTCAATTGAATGGTCTCACCTTCAAAATAAACATCAGACTGCAAATTATTTACTGCCATTTGCTGCATCTCCTGGCTTGATGAATTTTGATGTTTTGCGTTTTTATTTATATGAGTAATTGCCTCATTAGTTGCAATCCTATACATCCAGGAATACAATTTACTTTCTCCTTTAAAATTGCTTATGTTTTTAAACACTTTAATAAATGTGTTCTGTAAAACATCATCAGCATCATCATGACTTATAACTATTTTACGGATATGCCAGTAAAGTCGCTCCTTATAAAGTGATATCAATTTCCTGAATCCCTGCTCTCTGGTTTTCTCCTTAATTAGCAGGTCAATAAGTTCTTTCTCTTCGATAATGACCATTTAAATGTTTAGACTACCAAATTTACGAATAGTTTAATTCTTATCTAGAAAATTATAGTTGTAAGAAAACAACTAAAAACATGACTTTCATCGAAATAATATTACAGTTCACCGAAGCATGGATTTTTTATTATTTCCCGAATGTTTTAATTGCCAGTGGAAGTAATACTTTTATCCTGCAGTTGATTATGCTGTTCTATTTATCCCCTTGATCAATAGAGCAACTAAAAAGGGATGGAAGAAATTCCATCTCTTTTTGAAAAAAATTATGATTAGTTGGTTGGTTTATATTAAAATTTCAAAATTTTAATATAGCAATAAGGGATGGAAGAAGTTTCATCCCTTTTCATTTTATAAATTAGTTAAAGGATTGCATTTTAACTAAATTACTGTAAATCCCTTTTTTGTTGAGCAGTTCCTTGTGTTTTCCTTGTTCCACAATTTTACCCTTTTGCATGACTACAATTTGGTCGGCTTTTTGTATAGTTGATAGTCTGTGTGCAATGACTATAGAAGTTCTGTTCTTCATCATATTTTCAAGAGCTACCTGAACCAATCTTTCACTTTCTGTGTCCAATGCTGACGTAGCTTCATCCAATATCATGATTGGTGGATTTTTAAGAACTGCACGAGCAATACTTAAACGTTGTTTTTGTCCACCGGACAATTTATTTCCAGAATCTCCAATATTGGTGTCAATTCCGTTAGGTAAATCTTTTACAAATTCCCAGGCATTTGCAATTTTAAGGGCTTCAATAACTTCCTGATCCGTGGCTTTTTCGTCCCCCAGAAGGATATTATTTTTTACCGTTTCATTGAATAATATGGAATCCTGAGTTACAAGTCCCATTAATCCACGAAGTGAATGTTTCTTTAAATCCCTTATATCAATTCCATCTATTTCAATTACTCCCTTGTTAACATCATAAAAACGAGTGACCAAATTGGCAATAGTAGATTTGCCGCTTCCTGACTGTCCCACTAGAGCGATTGTTTTACCTTTTTCAACCTTTAAAGAGAAATCCTTTAAAACAAGATCGTTTTCATATTTAAAAGAGATATTATTTATAAAGATTTCATTTTCAAAAGTATCTTTATACATGGCATTAGGCTTATCCTTTAAAGGAGATTCCGAATTAATGATTTCCATAACCCTTTCAGCAGCAGCATTACCTTGTTTAATGTAATAACTTCCTCTACTTATCGCTTTGGCAGGGGTTAAAATATTATATGCAAGTCCCATGTAAGCAATAAAGGAGCTGCCATCCAAACTGCCATCCACCAATACCAATTTTCCTCCGTACCATAATAAAATGGCTATTACTGTTATACCAAGAAATTCACTTGTTGGAGATGCTAAATTTTGCCTATTCAACAGGGTGTTTGAATAATGGAAGAACCTTTGGGTAGATTCTTTAAATTTGTTTAAAAAAAAAGATTCAGCATTAAAGCCTTTTATTACTTTTAAGCCACCAAGAGTTTCCTCCAGAGTTGATAAAAAGACACCTTGTTCTTTCTGAACTCTATCCGATTTTCGCTTTAAACTTTTACCTATCTTAGAAATAATTATACCCGATATTGGAATAAAGATAAAGACGAATAAGGTCAATTTAGGACTTATGATCAGCATCATAATAATAGTGAAAATTATAGTAAGTGGTTCCCTTACTATTAATTCCAATATTGACAGAAAAGAATATCGTATCTCTAAAACATCAGAGCCTATTCTAGCCATTATATCACCTTTACGCTTTTCAGAAAAGAATGAAATAGGCAATTCTATTGTTTTCTCATAGAGATCATCACGAAGGTCCCGCAAAACACCATTTCGTAGAAACGTAATAAAATAAAGGGCTAAATAGTTGAATAAATTTTTAAATAGGAATAAAACAATAATTAAACTAATGACCAAAAGCAGAGCTTTTGAAGCGTCATCCTGAGCATAGAGATTTACCTGATAGGCAAGATAATCCTTGTAAAAATCTTTTAGATTTGATAATCCTTCATAAACAGGTTTCACCATGATCTTTGGTTTATTGCTTGCAAAAAGAATGTCGAGCATTGGTATTAAAGCAATAAATGAAAGCGCACTGAATAACGCATAAAAGATATTGGAAACTATATTCAGTATGGCATACCTTTTATAGGGTTTAGCATACTGGAGTACCTGAATAAAATAATTCATTAATTAAGTTTCATGTCTTTAATTATAGAATCAATCCTTTGTTCTAACTCTGCTTCTGTTTTCTTGAATTCTGATGCATTTTTCAAGGTGGTGTTAACACTGAAATAGAATTTTATCTTAGGTTCTGTTCCACTTGGTCTTAATGCAATTTTACTTCCGTCTTCAGTATAATAAATAAGAACATTTGATTTAGGAATATCAATGGGCTCTTCTTTACCTGTAATTACATTCTTGGCGATTGATAGTTTGTAATCTTCGATTCTAATGACCTTTGAACCATTAACCATCTTCAAGGGGTTTTCACGGGCATCAACCATCATTTGTTTTATTTCCTTAGCGCCTTCAATCCCTTTTTTGGTCAATGAGATTAGACGTTCTTTATAAAATCCATGATTCACATATAGTTGAATTAAATGCTTGAAAACAGAACTTCCATTGGCTTTTGCATTGGCTGCAATTTCGCAAGCGAGTAGGGTAGAAGTTACCGCATCTTTATCCCTTACAAAATCTCCCACCATGAATCCAAAACTTTCCTCACCACCTCCTACAAAATTCAATTCCGGAAAATCTTTTATCATTTTTGCTATCCATTTGAATCCGGTTAAACCAATCTTACTTTCAACATTATAATCTTTAGCCATTTGACTCATCATGGGCGTAGACACAATAGTTGAACCTATAAATTCTTTTCCTTTTAGTTTGCCTTGTTTTTTCCATTCACTTAATAGAAATTCGGTCATTACAACCATAGTTTGGTTGCCATTTAATAATTGAAGCTTGTTCTCCAGATTTCTTACAGCAACGCCTAATCTATCACAGTCAGGATCGGTTCCTATGACTATATCAGCATTTACTTTTTCTGCTAATTTCAATGCCATTTTTAAGGCTTCCGGTTCTTCCGGGTTTGGAGATACAACAGTTGGAAAATCACCATCTGGTTTCTCCTGTTCCTTTACAATATGAACATTCTTATAACCGGCACGTTTTAAAGTTTCCGGAATGATTGTTATTGATGTTCCGTGTAATGAAGTAAACACAATACATAGATTGTCTTTAGCCTTTTGGGAGGTGAAATTCGCATTTTTTAGAGACTCATCAATAAATACGTCATCCACATCTTTTCCAATATATTGGATCAATTTTTCGTTGGCTTTAAATTTAATTTCAGAATAATCCAGACTATTTATTTCATCAATAATTTCTTCATCATAAGGTGGGACTAATTGACCACCATCTTGCCAATAGACCTTATAGCCATTGTATTCCGGTGGATTATGTGAAGCAGTCAATACAATTCCGCAATGACACTTCAAATGCTTCAAGGCAAAGGATAACTCGGGTGTAGGTCTTAGTTCTTCAAACAAATAAACTTTAATATTATTTGCTGAAAATACATCTGCTACAAGCTTTGCAAGTGTATCACTATTATGTCTGCAATCATAGGCTATTGCCACCTTTACGGTTTCATTTGGAAAACTCTTATGTAAATAATTACTTAGTCCCTGAGTGTTTTTACCAAGTGTATATTTATTAATTCGATTAGTTCCAACCCCCATGATGCCTCGCATTCCACCTGTTCCAAATTCAAGGTCCTTATAAAAACTTTCTTGAATTTCCTTTGGGTTATTTGCAATACTGTCCTTTATAAATTCTTGTGTTTCCTTATCAAAGCTTGGAGTTAACCAGGTGTTGATTCTTTCTAAAATTTCAGGTTTAATATAAATCATGACGGATATAATTTAGATTCAAAAATAGTTATTTATAGCTTTGTTTATTAATTAAAGTGGCTAATTTCAGGGCAATCTTTGATATTAATTAAGTTCTTCCTTAACAAGGTAACGATTTTCATTTTGCTTTGAGCGAAGAATAATTTCACCTAAAAAACCAGCTACAAAAAATTGCGTACCAATAATCATTGTTACTAAGGCTAAATAGAACTGTGGGCGTTGAGTAATTAGCCTTCCCGATGTATTAAAAAATAATTTGTCAATACCTAGATATAACGCAAAAGCAAAACCAGCCAGAAACATTATGAATCCCAATGTTCCAAATAAATGCATAGGTCTTCTTCCGAATCTGGAAATAAACCATATTGTTACAAGATCTAAAAATCCATTTCTAAATCTATTCATTCCAAATTTCGTTTTTCCATATTTTCTTGCCTGATGGGTAACCACTTTTTCCCCAATTTTAGTGAAACCTGCATTTTTGGCTAATACGGGTATATATCTATGCATTTCACCTCTTACTTCAATGTTCTTTATGACGCTTTTTTTAAATGCTTTCAATCCACAATTAAAGTCATGTAGTTTTAAACCTGAGGTTCGTCTTGCTGCCCAGTTAAATAGTTTTGATGGTAGATTCTTTGAAATTAGAGAGTCATATCTTTTTTTCTTCCAACCAGACACCAAGTCAAGGCCTTGTTTCGATATTAAATCATATAATTCCGGTATTTCTTCAGGATTATCCTGCAAATCTGCATCCATTGTAATGACTACATCACCTTCTGCTTTTGCGAATCCGGCATGAAGAGCCTGCGATTTGCCAAAATTCTTCAAGAACCTTATGCCTTTTACGTTGGTATTTTGGCTATATAGTTGTTTAATAGTGTTCCAGGAATCATCTGTACTTCCGTCATCAATGAAAATAATTTCATAAGAAAAACGATTGGATTGCATAACATTTGCAATCCAATCATGTAATTCTTTTAAAGATTCTTGTTCGTTAAGTAGCGGTATGACTACTGATATATTCATATATTATTCTTGCTCTTTTTTCATCACTAAACCACCAATTAGGGAGTATAGCAACCCGAAAAATGCACTTAAGGCTATCCATATCGCGGTTCCAACTAATGGGTTCATAAATTTCTCCATCATTGCCAAACTTTGATCGACCACTTCTTCAGTCATATTCGGATTTTCAAGCATTTTATCTCTAGTAGCTTCCATCATTAGATCCATAAATTCCGGATCGATTATATAGTTGAATATTAACA
>Ga0316201_10003267_pt1 | contig 11911 bp, 9 predicted proteins | sample CS6wburrow_MG_FD_204516 | JGI IMG/M metagenome (GOLD analysis project Ga0316201, IMG submission 204516) | Coastal sediment microbial communities from Delaware Bay, Delaware, United States - CS-6 worm burrow | ecosystem: Environmental > Aquatic > Marine > Coastal > Sediment | place: USA: Delaware... | reverse complement strand
GCGCTTTTTCGGCCAACTCGCACAAGTCAGCATATTTTGAGTCGAATTCACCCTTGCCGACTGACAGGTTTACCACCATTGACGCCAGGGCGGAGCCGAGGGCGCCAGCCAGCGCGGCAATGGAACCACCGCCAGGCGCCGGTGTATCACGTGAGACTTCGTCAACAAAGTCACTGACCTTGAGGTTTACCAATGGCCCTTCAAAAGCCGGCAAACCGATCACTTTCTTGTCGATGTCGAACTCGGCGACATCGCGCAAACCCATTGCCTGGACTGCTGTGGTGACGATGTCACGTGCCGGGATTCCCGTTGATTTCTGCATCCGTCGCAGATAGAAACGCCCTGCCTGCTGCATGGCCTCAAATGGTACAACACCGACAACCTCTGAACCGGTCACGACGATACCGCGCTCCACTGCCAATTCACGCGCAGCTTCCAACACTTCGGCTGGCGCAGTGACCTTGTAGTTGGTCATATTGAGAGATATCTGTGCACAATTGTAGTCATCCACGACCCAACCAATGCCTTTGAGATGGGTAAACATACCATCCTTGTAAACCGGCCGGCCTGTCAGGTTCTCCGGATCAAGACCGATCGAACGGTAACGTTCATACAGGTCAGCCCCGTATGTCTTCTTGTAGAAAGCAGCCAGTTCCTCGAATGAACCGGCGACGAAATCTGAATTACCATCCGCATACTTGCCGTCTTCAAAATAAACGACATCGCCTTTGTAGTAAAAGGGTTCGACATTGCCGATTCTTTTCCACCGTCCACGTTCACGTATCTCGTAGGCGATTTCGTTGGCGTAGCGCCGGTCGGTGGTGTTCAGGTTGATGTTGTAGGCTATCAGGAATTCCCGGGCACCAACGGCGGTTGCCCCGCTCCTGGCGTTGAAAACGGCCGGGCCGAAATCGGGTTTCCAGGCCGGGTCAGCCAGTTTCTTTGGCAGGCCTTCGTATTGGCCTGCCCGGACTTTGGCAAGGTTCTGCCGTTCCGGGGTACTCGCCGCCTGTTCGTAAAGATAGACGGGGATGCCAAGTTCTTCGCCGATGCGCTGGCCGACTTCCCGGGCGAATTCTGCACATTCTTCCATGGTCGTGTCGCTTACCGGCACGAAGGGGCACACGTCGGTAGCACCAAAACGCGCATGTTCACCTGTATGCTTTGACATATCGATCAGCTCGGAGGCCTTTTTCACGGCCTTGAAAGCCGCTTCCTTGACCGGCCCGGGTTCACCGATAAAGGTCACCACGGTCCGGTTGGTACTCTCGCCCGGATCGACATCCAGCAGCTGCACACCCTGCACGGCTTCAATGGCGTCGGTGATTTGTTTGATGACCGCAAGATCACGGCCCTCGGAGAAGTTCGGAACGCATTCAATGACTTTTTTCACGGTTTTCAACCCTTGGCAGAGGTGGTCTAAAAATGGGTGCGAGTAGCAAAAATACAACCCCGCCAGGCAAGGTTCAAGCCTGTTGTTGTGGCATTTTCACAGCCAAAAAAAAGCCCGGGCATTGCCCGGGCCTGGATTTTTGTCGTCAGTGCCGGCCAGTTAACTACCGGCAACTACCGGACGATCTTCAACGATGGTCGGCGTCACAAATATCAGCAGTTCACGTTTCTTGGTGGCATTTGAACGGCGCTTGAACAGGTTACCAAGAACTGGAATGCTGCTCAGGTAAGGCACCCTGTCTTCCTGCCTGTTGCGCTCGTCCTGGAAAATACCGCCAAGCACAACGGTCTCACCGTTATTCACCAGCACAGATGTGTTCAATTCCCGCGTATCAATCGACGGTACTGATCCGCCCCTGCCGGTCTGATAAATTTCACCTACCGTGTCCTGCTTGATTTCGAGCTCAAGCTGCACGCGGTTATCCGGCGTAATCAGAGGTGTAGCCCGAAGTTCGAGAACAGCTTCCTTGAATTGAACCGCAGTCGCACCTGAAGATGCCGCCTGTTCGTATGGAATCTCTACGCCCTGTTGAATGAATGCTTCCGACTGGTTGGCGGTAACAACCCGTGGCGTGGAAATGACCTCGCCGTCACCTTCCGCTTCGAGAGCCGTAAGCTCCAGGTCCAGCAGCACGTTGCCGGCAAGGAATGAGACACCCAGGGAGCCGGCATTTGCATCCGCAACCGGCAGGTTGACGTTGTAGCGTTCAGGGAAGCCCGGCAGGTCAATCAAGCCATCATCCCTCGGGTCGGTTGCCGGATTCACCAGGTCTGCACCCGGGCCATCGCCGGCAATCGCGAGAATATTTCTCTTGTTGTGATAAGCCGTAACACCGAAGCGTACGCCGATAGCATGGGCAAAATCGCTGCTGGCGATCACGATACGTGACTCGATCTGAACCTGCCGCACAGGCCGGTCAAGATCCTGCACAAGTTTCTGAATCGCCTCGATTCTGTCCGGCGTATCCGTCACCATCAGGGTGTTGGTCCTGGCGTCGATAGCGATAGAGCCTCGATCGGACAAGAGTCCCGCATCGGCTCCGCCTTCAGAATTGGTCCGTGCAGAATCAATCAACTCCTGCAAGTCCTCAGCGGTTGCATAACTGACACTGATCAACGCAGTAGCCAATGGCTCGAGTTCCTTGCGATCCCGCATGGCCTGCAACAATTGTTGCTCACGTGCGGCAATATCAGCCGTGGGCGCTATCCAGATAACGTTGCCGTTTTCGCGCATATCCAGGTTACGGGCATCGAGTACGATATCCAGAGCCTGATCCCATGGAACATTGGTAAGCCTCAAGGTCAGATTGCCGCTGACGTTGTCAGCCACCACGATATTGAGTTCGGATACATCGGCAATCAACTGCAGAACTGAACGTACCGGGATGTCCTGGAAGTTAAAGGTGACTCGCGCACCGCTGTATTCCTTCTCGCTGTAAAATTCGACTATATCGTCGGCGGCATCGATCGTTGCCGCGGCAAGTTCTGAAACTTCGATGACCCAGTCGTTGCCGGATTGGTATGCCATGTGTTCATAGAGACCGGAGACTTCCAGTTCCACCCGCACGACGCTGCCCATTTCCCCGGCATCGATAATCTGCACCGGTGTGGCGAAATCAACCACGTCGAGACGCTGGTTAAGTGCTTCCGGCAGTTTCGCGTCAAAGATGTCTACGGACAGTCCACCCTCGCGTGAATTGACGGAAATATTCGAGTTTTCCTGATCGAGGCTGAGGATTACCCGGCTCTGACCATCTTCTCCACGTCGAAAATCGACATTTTGCACGGTATATTTTTCTGTTCCGGTACTTTGCGGAACGGTCGAGCCTGAACCGTTGCCGGAAATTGACAGCACAACCTGGCCGTTTGCAGACTGGTAGTCATAGGTAACCGGCCTGGAAAGGTCCACCATGACCCGCGTCCTGCCGCCTGCTGCCAGGGTCGTGAACTTCTGCACAGCACCTACACCGACGGATACGGGACCGGCGTCAACCTGGCTATTGGTATCTGCCAAATCCAGAATGATGCGTGCCGGGCTTTCCGTCGCGAACACGCTGACTTTCGGATCGTCACCAGCAGTCGACAGGGTAATGGTTACATCACCTGCGGCATTGCTGCGGTAGTCCGCTGCAGTAACGTCACTTGATGCCCAGGCCGACAATGCCGGTAAAATCAACAATGCCAAACCCAGACCCAATCGAACTCCAGTCTTCCTGCTATCCATAAACTGTCCCCAACTACCGGCCATTATCCGTTTCAATTTAAAACCTCTTTTACGTTGCATGGCTTGTACCCTCAAGGTCGCGCTTTTCCATGCGCCAACCGGATTATCCTTCGTCCAAGGCGATGGAGGCTTCTCTTACCAGCCAGCCGCCCCCGCCATCCGAAATTAATTCACTCAATCCCACTTCTGTATCGCGTATGCTGACCACCTGACCGTGGTTCTTGCCGATGTAGTCACCTACCGGCACCCGGTGAATCACGCCTTCAGGGTCGCGCACCAGGGCCCAGTAAGAGTCTTCCTTACCGAATGTACCCACCATCGACAGGGTATCCAGTTCATAGCGTTCCAGGTACTGTTTGGGCCGGTCGAAGTCCGGTCTCGGCCCCGTGCTGGAAGTTGAGCGAACATCGTCGCTTCCCTCAGAAATGGACTGGCGGAATGGATCCCGTCCGGTCTGCCCTTCGTATTCATATGGCGTATAAGTCTTGACCGGCGGAATGGGCGCAATCGGATCGGCTGGCCGTGCATTGACCGAGGCGATATACTTGTCCAGATCTTCCATGCTCTCACCGCAAGCTGATAGCACCAGCGTTGTCAGCAGTGCTGCAGCAACAAACCTTGCCTGTTTGCCAATACGTTTCATGGTGCCGCCTCCGCTGCTCTCTGAGCGACTTCTTCTTCATCAACATAACGATAAGTCTTGACCCTGCCTTCCAGGATCAGGCGGCCTTCAGAATCACCGTACCGGCTCTGGTTTGCAGCAGCGCGTCTCAGAGAAATATCATGCATGGTGAGGATCACAACGCGTGGCAGCGCCGCCACACCGCTGACGAACTCACCAAACTCATGGTAGTCGCCCAGCATACGAATGGCGATCGGGCGTTCCGCGTAGAAATCCTGAAACGCTTCGGCCTGCGGTTCAAACAACTGCACATCAATACCGGCGGCCAATGCTGTCTGTGATACATCCACGAGCAGCTTGTCCATCTCGGTCTTGTTCGGCAGCTGCCTGAACATGGTCTCGAGCAACTCTTCCATATCCGCCAGTTGCTGCTCATAGGCCTCGAGATTGGCAGCCTTTTGTTGCTTGAACTCAAAGTCGGCCATCAGGGCCAGTTCCTGCTGTCTCGACTGCTCCAGCTCAATTTTCTTGTCATCTATGAGCAGGAAGTAACCGGCAACGAGGATCAAAATCAAAGCGACGGTCATAAGGAGGTATCTAACCGATGCAGGCGCACTGCCAATATCTGAAAAATCAGCAGATCTAAGGTCGTCAATGATCATTGCAAACCTCCCTGTTGTTCCAGGTTGTCAAAGCCGTCTTCTTCATCAGCTGTTTTAGGTGGCCGCAAGTTAACCTTTATATTGAACTCGTATGGCTCAGTCGCAGTGGCGGGATTGGGTGCCGTCCGCACAACACTGAGCTCGGGATTGATAAACAGGTCGTTCTGCGCCAGTTCCCTCAAGTAGGCTGATACTCTGGCGTTGGATTGGCTGGTACCCACCAGGGCCAGTTGGGGCCCCTGCTGCCGAATGCTGGTTAGCGTTACACCAACCGGAATGGACTTGGCGAGATTATCCAGTAGCTCCACTGTCATGGAACGGCTGGCCTGCAACCTTTCAATGATCTGTTTACGCGAGAGCAGTCGGGCGCGGGTGCGCTCCAGCTCTTCGATTCTCTTGATCCTGGTTTCCAGCTGGGTGATTTCTTTCTGAATCACCTGGTTGCGAAACTGCTGGTGCTTGATTTTCTGATCGAAAACCGACATTGCCAAGAAGACCAGCACGATGCCCAGTACAGCGGTCATCAGCAACGTGGACATGAAGTGCCGTTGCCGTTCCCGGCGCTGTTCCTCCCTCCAGGGGAGTAAATTGATTCTGGCCATTAGTCAAACCCTCTCAAAGCCAGTCCCATGGCTATCATCAGGTTATTGGCGTTACGTTTCAACGCGGTAACCGCCACGTTCTCGGCGACATCAAGACCAGTTACAGGGTCCGCAACCCGCGTTGTCATCCCCAGTTCCTGCTGAACCATGGGTGCCAGGCCTTTCAATGAAGCGCCTCCACCAGACAGATATATCGTACTGATATTCGAGTACTCGTTACTGGACGCATAGAACTGCAAGGCGCGACTGATCTGGTGCACGATATTCAGTTGGAACGGCTCCAGCACCTCTTCCTCGAAATCCTCCGGCGCCTCTTCATTGCGCTCGAAGAAAGCGGCCTGTTCGGCAGTCATATCGTAACGGCGCTGGATTTCTTCCTGTAACTGGTGTCCGCCAAATGGATGATCGCGGGTGTAGATGACGCGACCGCCTTTGATGACCAGCAAAGTGGTCAAATCGTAACCGATGTCAAAGAAACCGACGGCATCATTGCGGTTAACACCATCGCGATTGCGTATCAACTCGAATGCATTCGCGATCGCAAACGCTTCAACGTCAACGACCTTTGCTTTCAGTCCGGCAGTATCGATAGCATCCTGGCGGCTCTCGACATTCTCACTCTTGCTCGCCGCCAGCAGAATATCCATCAAATCCGCATTACGCGCCGAAGGCCCGAGAACTTCAAAATCGAGGCTGACCTCGTCCAGGGGGTAAGGAATGTATTGATTGGCCTCAATTTGCACCTGACTTTCAATATCTGCTTCGGCAAGATCTGCCGGCAGACTGATTGTCTTGGTGAATACGGCCGAACCGGAAACCGCGATCGCACAGTTTTTGGCACGCGTGCCCGAAGCCCTGACCGCTCTGGAAATCGCGTTCGATATGGCTTCTACATCCTGTACGGCCTTATCCACCACTACACCTTCGCCAAGCGGCTCAATTGCAAAGTGATCGATCCGGTATCCGGACCCATGGCTTGACAGTTGCAACAGACGCACACTTGTCGAGCCAATATCCAGCCCTATCACTGGATCTGTTTTTTTCCCAAACAGTTTCAAGACTCCCCCATTCTTTTTCCATGCCAATGGTTTAGTGAGACTTCTTATAGCTGTTTTTAACAGAAAACTCTGTAATACTCAAACACCAATTTGGCATTTATTCACAGAATCGATTGACGCACTAGCGAACGACTGCTTGAGAGAAACAGTGGGAAACCACTGGCATGGTGAGTTGTTAACACTCGTCACAACCGGCCACTTCCCTGTCCGATGCGGTGTATCATTTCCTGTCCCTTCCCCCGCTATCCGGAGAAGGTTATATCAACTAAAATTCCGTTTTACAAACGTAAGCATAGCAGGATACAGAATTGAAAAAAGTATTTCGTTTAATTTTTCGCTTTTTTATTGTCTCGGCCCTACTGGGACTGGCTACGCTTACAATCGTTTATCTTGTTGTTTCCAAAGACCTTCCGGACGTTGAAACACTCCGTGATGTACAACTCCAGGTACCACTGAGAGTTTACACCTCCGACAGCAAGTTGATAAGTGTATTTGGAGAAAAGCGCAGGATTCCGGTTGGCATCGATGAAATGCCCCAACACCTCGTCAACGCATTTATTGCTGGTGAGGACGCCCGCTTTCGTGTTCATCCGGGAGTCGACTACCAGGGTATTTCCCGGGCGGTCTGGACGCTCGCAACAACGGGTGAGAAGACAATTGGCGGAAGTACTATCACACAACAACTGGCAAGAAACTTTTTCCTGACTCTCGAAAAAACCTTCACCCGAAAGATCAAGGAAATATTTCTGGCGCTGAAGATTGAACGCGAATTATCCAAGGATGAAATCCTCGAACTCTACCTCAACAAGATTTTATTAGGTCATCGCGCATATGGAGTTGGCGCCGCAGCAGATGTTTACTACGGCAAATCTGTCAGCGAGCTGAGCCTGGCCCAGTGCGCCATGCTGGCTGCCCTGCCAAAAGCGCCATCAAGGATCAACCCGATTACTTCACCGGAGCGCGCAATGGAAAGGCGCGACTATGTACTGGGCCGCATGCTGGAACTGGATTATATAGACGACACCGCATACCAACAGGCCATCAACGAAAGGAACACCGCTTTTTATCACGGTGCAACAACCGAAGTTTCGGCCCCCTACCTTGCTGAGATAGTGCGCAAGGAAATGCTGGCGCGATATGGTCAATCCGCCTACACGGAGGGTTACCAGGTCTACACCACCATCAAATCGCAACTTCAGACAAGCGCGAACCAGGCAGTCACCGATGGCCTGGAAGAGTATGATCACAGGCACGGCTACCGCGGAGCAGAAGGGCATATTGAGCTTGAAGAGAGCAAAACCATTGAGAACTGGAACGAGGTACTGCGCCCTTATAAACCGGTAGCCGGGTTGGCGCCGGGACTCGTGACCGAGGTGGATGAAGACCTTGCGCTGGTCTACCTGTACAGTGGCCAAACCATCGCCCTGACGCTCGATGACATGCGTTGGGCAAAGAAGTTTATCACTCGTGACAGGGTGGGCAAGGAACCGGAAAACGTAGCGGAAGTCCTGCAAGCAGGTGACATTATCCGTACCCGCCTGCGCGATGGCGGCAGGTATGAATTGGCGCAATTACCCGAACCGGAGGCGCTGCTGATCTCGCTCAGCCCCTATGACGGATCTGTCAAGGCCTTGGTCGGCGGCTATGACTACACGCGCAGCAAATTCAATCGCGTCGTTCAGAGCCGCCGTCAGCCGGGCTCCGGATTCAAACCATTTATCTACTCGGCGGCTTTGGCGAAAGGCAAAACCACTGCAAGTATTGTCAATGACGCCCCCATTGTTTTCAGTGACGCCGAACTGGAAAGGGACTGGAAACCACAGAATTTCGAAGAGAAGTTTTATGGTCCGACACGGTTACGGGAAGCAATGGTCAACTCCCGCAACGTCGTTTCCATCAGGCTGTTGCGGGAAGTGGGAATTCCCTATGCGACTGAGTACATCAGCCAGTTCGGGTTCGATCCGGCCGAACTGCCTGGCAACCTCTCCATGGCGCTTGGCAGCGCTTCGCTCATACCCATCAGTATCGCCAGGGGCTATGCGGTATTCGCCAACGGCGGTTACCTCGTAGACCCTTACTTCATCGAGCGGATAGTCGATGCAAAAGGCACTGTGCTGTTTGCTGCCGGCCCCAAGGTAGCCTGTTCAGACTGCTTCACCGATGACGGGCCGGACAGCGAACAGGCCGACATTCCAGAGCCAACGGAACCGATTTTCCGCCCACTGCAACTCGAGGCGGAAGGTGACCTTGAAGTCACCCAACAGGATTCAGCCGTCATACGCAGTGCTGTTTCGGAACCATCACCCGCACCGCGCGTCATCAGCGAACAAAACGCATTCCTGATCCGCTCCATGATGATGGACGTTGTCCGGCGGGGCACGGGCAAGAAGGCCATGGAACTCGGCCGCAATGACCTCGCCGGCAAGACCGGAACAACCAATGAACAGCGCGACGCGTGGTTTTCCGGTTACAACGATGAAATCGTCACATCGGTCTGGGTCGGGTTCGACAGCCATGAGCCCATGGGGCGCAACGAAGTTGGCGGCAAGGCAGCCTTGCCGATCTGGATCAATTATATGCGTGTGGCCCTGCAGGATGTTCCGGACAGGCCGATTGAAACACCCGAGGGCATCACCCGGGCCCGCATTGATCCGCAAACAGGATTGCTGGCAGGGGTTGGCAATACAGATGCGATTATGGAAGTATTCAGCATGGGTAGTCTTCCCCCTATGGAAGATGCAGTGGAAGGAGATCAGTCTGATGCAGTCACGGAAGAGGACCCATACGACAACTTCTGAGAAGCCTAACGGCCAGAACTATAAAAAGTCCAGCCAGGCGCGCCGTATTATTGCCGCCGAGGCCGCGCGCATCATGGCTACACAAGCGCAACCCAATTTCAGAATTGCCAAGAAGAAAGCAGCCGAACGACTCGGGGCCGATATGCGGATGGTGCTGCCCAGTAATGCGGAGATCGAGCAGGCGCTGCGAGCCTACCAGGGATTCTACGGGGGCCAGCAACACATTCGTCACCTGGAAACCATGCGGGCGACCGCTTTAACGGTAATGCGCAAGCTGGAACAATTCAGCCCCAGGCTGGTGGGGCCGGTGCTTGAAGGCACGGCAGATGAACATTCCCGGTTGACAATACATGTGTTCAGCGACCCACCGGATGCGGTCGTCATTTACCTGTTGGACAACGGTATCGCCTTTCACCATGAGCAGCGAAAAATTCGCTGGCATGACGGCAGTTATCACCAGGTTCCGCTGTTGGTGTTCGATACGGACGACATAGATATCGAGCTGGTGTTGTTCGACTCAATAGATTTGCGCCAGGCGCCTCTCAGCCCGGTAGACGGGCGCCCGCAAAAGCGGGCGTCCCTGTCAGACGTGGAGTGTCTGCTGGACCAGGTCTGAGACCTTAACGCGACTCGATCTGAACGTAATCGCGTTCCGGCGCTCCGGCATATACCTGTCGGGGGCGACCGATGGGCGTACCTACGTCTTCCTGCTCCAGCCACTGGGAAACCCACCCTACCGTCCTTGCAATGGCAAACATGACGGTAAACATGCTGGTCGGAATACCGAGCGCCTTGTAGATGATCCCGGAATAGAAATCGACATTCGGGTATAGCTTCTTGCTCACGAAATACTCGTCTTCAAGAGCAATACGCTCCAGTTCCATCGCCAGGGACAATAGTGGGTCATCGCTGCCGATTTCCTGTAAAACCTCGTGCGCTGCCTTGCGAATGATGGTGGCCCTGGGGTCATAATTCTTGTACACCCTGTGACCGAAACCCATCAAGCGGAACGGGTCGTTCTTATCTTTGGCGCGGTCGATGTACTTGCCAACCCGGGATACGTCACCGATCTCATCGAGCATGGTCAATACTGCTTCATTGGCGCCACCGTGCGCCGGACCCCAGAGCGCGGATATGCCCGCTGCAACACTTGCATAAGGGTTGGCGCCGGTCGAGCCCACGAGCCTGACCGTAGAGGTACTTGCGTTTTGCTCATGATCGGCGTGCAGAATAAAGAGCAGGTCAAACGCCTTGGCGGCAACCTGGCTGACATTGTATTGTTCCGAGGGCACCGAAAACATCATTTTGAGGAAACTCTCCGTATAACTGAGAGAGTTATCCGGGTAGACAGCAGGCCAGCCCATGTGATGACGGTAGCAGGCCGCGGCAACGGTAGGCATCTTGGCAATCATGCGTATGGCAGCCAGCCGCCGGTGATCGGGATTACCCATGTCCATCTTGTCATGATAAAAAGCCGAAAGAGAACCCACGACGCCCGCCATCATTGCCATCGGGTGTGCGTCATAGTGAAAACCGGAGATAAAAGTCCTCAGCTTTTCATGAATCATTGTGTGATAAGTGATTTCCCTGTCGAACGCTTCGAACTCAGCGGTGGTAGGTAACTCCCCTTCCAGCAACAGGTAGGCTACTTCGAGAAAACTGCTGTGTTCTGCCAACTGCTCAATCGGATAACCGCGGTAACGCAGTATGCCCTTGCCACCATCGATAAATGTGATCTTACTCGTACAACTTGCCGTAGCCGTAAACCCCGGATCGTAAGTAAAGTAACCAAGCGTTGAAGGCAACGCCTTGATTTGCAACGTCGGCTCACCCGCCGTGCCCCTAATAACGGGCAATTCAAGACTTTGGCCAGTACTCTCGTCTGTAACGATCACGCGATTATCGGACATTGGGCGCTCCTTCAAAATAGGCAGATTTTAGGAATGAGAATCGTTTCGACTCCCTCACATTTAACGGCCTGATAGTATCGCACAGAGTTTGCGTTTTTTCCTAATCCCGCCCACACGAAAAAGCCCGCCACGGCTAAGCCGTGGCGGGCTTTGAGCATATAACCGGATTTACTTTTTGTAGCGGCGTTTGAAGCGGTCTACGCGGCCGCCGGTATCCATCAGCTTGTGCTTGCCGGTATAGAAGGGATGAGACGCACTGGAGACTTCCACCTTTACCAGTGGATACTCATTGCCATCTTCCCACTTGATGGTTTCCTTGCTTTTAATCGTGGAGCGGGTCAGGAACGCAAAATCTGATGCAAGATCCTGGAAAACCACTTCACGGTAATCTGGGTGAGTGTCAGCTTTCATGACAATTTCCGATATTCATAGGGCCTAAAGAGCCGGCTAGTTTAACGACGCCGGACGGGCAATGCAAGTGGCTTTTTCGCTTTGTTCATGGCAGAAAAATCTGCTGGATATCGTTCACAAACCTCCAGCCCAGTGAAGTGGGCTTCAACCTTTGTCCAACTCTTTCCAGCAA
>Ga0316201_10003266_pt1 | contig 11912 bp, 5 predicted proteins | sample CS6wburrow_MG_FD_204516 | JGI IMG/M metagenome (GOLD analysis project Ga0316201, IMG submission 204516) | Coastal sediment microbial communities from Delaware Bay, Delaware, United States - CS-6 worm burrow | ecosystem: Environmental > Aquatic > Marine > Coastal > Sediment | place: USA: Delaware... | reverse complement strand
CTTCAGGTATAATAGAGACATTGGCGAAACTTAAAACCAAGGATTTTTCACGATCCGACCATTTTATAGGACGTAACATTTCCTGTCTCATTAAGCTGAGTTGGACCGAAAAGGAAGTACATGTTCGCGCCACTAAGATGGTGGAGGCGATAAAATCTATTTTGTAATTGTAATCTTTTCTTTACTAACTTTACAGGTAATAGTAGATTCATTATTTGTAGCGTGTCGCGTATTTGTATAATTATCGTTGGTCTTTCTTTTAACTTACTCTTCTCACAAAAAATAGAAGATAAGGGTATGACAACGATTCTACCCCAAAGGCAAATTTCGTTCAGGTCCGTCAATGTCCAAAATGGACTCTCTCAAAACAGTGTTGTCAGCATTGCACAAGATAGTATTGGCTATTTATGGTTTGCAACACAAGATGGCCTTAATCGCTATGATGGTAAGAATTTCAATTATTACAGCAAGCAATTCAATGATATCACACGGCCTAAGTTCAGTCATTTAGGTAAGGTGTATGTGGATCGCCTTACTGGTATTTGGATCACAACGGCTTCTGGGAATTTAGAAAAGTATCATGTTCAAAAAGATACTTTTCAATCAATCGATAAATTCAAGAATGTAAGTAGCATTCATCAGGACATATCCGAGGATTATTACATTGGGACTTTTGGATCAGGTCTTTATAAGATCTTGGGAAAGGACCATGACACTGTTCAGCTTTTTAAAGAAGAGATCGGTGCCAAGGAGATTTATGGTTTTTATAGTGATAAGAACAAGGTCTTTGCTATGTCATCCAATGGACTTATTGAAATAAGTACAAATAAGATTTCCTTCCTTCGCGAAGACTTGCAATTCAGTAGTGCAGCGCAAACCAATGAAGGATCGACCTGGCTTGGCACCTTTGGTAAAGGTCTTTATTCAAAGAATGAATCAGATACGGTCATAAAAGAATTCAAGGGCTTTAATGCCCTTCATGACCTTCCTGAAAATCTCAATGTCCAAGCTTTATTGGTCGATCGACTTGATAGGTTATGGGTCGCCACCTATGGTGATGGCGCCTATTTAATTGATTTTGATAGTAGGACCATTCGTCATTTTACAGCCCAGAAAACAAACCCGTTTGCACTTCATTACAACGACGTATTGACGCTATATCAAGATTTTACTGGCACGATTTGGTTGGGTACAGATGGTGCAGGATTAAGCTATTACGATGAAAACTTGGCTAAATTCAGCATTCTAACCAATAATCAAACGCCAAGGGATATCAATGTCGATGTGATCAGGGCGATAGCAGTCGATGGGGCTAACAAGATCTGGCTTGGCACTTCCGGTAAGGGTCTGACGAGCTATGATTCCTCGAATGAGACTTACAGAACATTCACAGTCGCCAATTCTGATATCAGTTCGGATCGCGTGATGAGTTTATTAAGTCATGAGGACGGTCTTTGGGTCGGGCTTCAAGGAAGTGGCTTGAATATATTGGATGCGAATGGACGATTTAAGGATTTTCCAGCATTATCCAACCATACCATCTGGAAAATATATAAAGACTCAAGGGGCAGGTTATGGCTCTGTACCAGGGATCATGGGTTGTTGCAATTCGATAAGAGCAACGGTATCATAAAATCGTATAACAAGGATAATAGTGCACTTATTACAAATAACATAAGAACCATAGAAGAGGCCGAAGACAGCACACTATGGGTAGGCACCGAGACCGATGGACTTTTCAACTTGAATCCAAGGAGCAATGACCTAACTAAAATCGCTGAAATACCAGATAATATCAAATCTTTGTATCAATCAAATAGCGGGGTTTTATGGATTGGCACGAATGGCAATGGTTTGAAAAGTTACAAGCCGGATGTAGGAACGGTGCAGTCCATTACCAGTGAAGAAGGTCTGCCGAACAATGTTATTTATAGTATCCTACCTGATGCTATGGATAATTTATGGCTAAGTTCTAATCGCGGGATCACGAAAATTGTATTGAATGAAAATGAGGGCCCCGAAATACTGAATTATAATAATTATGATGGACTACAAGCCTTGGAATTCAATACAGGAGCATATTTTAAGGACAGGAACGGATTTCTTTATTTTGGGGGATTAGAGGGATTGAACTGGTTCAAACCAGATGCTTTGACCATTAATCCGAGCCCTCCTCGAACGGTCATCACTAAACTCGAATTGTTTTCTGAAGAACAGGATTTGAAACCTAATTCAGAATTCAGTCATAACCAAAACACCCTGACCTTTTCATTTGCTGGCCTGCACTATTCACTTCCGGAACGTAATAAATATAAATATAGGTTACTGCCTTATGATGAGGATTGGATTGACGCCAATAACATGAGCACGGCCTATTATCCTAGATTGCCTCCAGATCAATACCTATTTCAAGTTAAATCCAGTAATTACGATAATGTCTGGAATGAGGTGCCTGCTACTTATAGCTTTATGATAAAGCGTCCGTGGTATTTCAATACCATAGCAAAAGCCTTGTATATATTACTTATGATTTTATCAGGGATAACCATCTATCGATACCTGAAATGGCGTTGGCACATGAAAATGCAATTGCAACTGGAGCATGATGAAACAGAACGCTTGAAGAAACTCGATGCTGTAAAGAGTCGGTTGTATACCAATATATCCCATGAGTTCCGGACACCATTGACCTTGATTTCAGGACCCATTGACAATCAGCTGTCCAAGGCCGATATTAATGAAGAAGATAAGAGAGAACTGTCATTGGTGCAGCGAAGTGCGAAGCGATTACTGAATTTGGTCAACCAAATGCTTGACCTCTCTAAACTGGAATCAGGGAGCTTGAAGCTTCATGTAACCCAAGGTAATTTAAGTGCTTTGCTCCAGCAGATCATAGCATCGTTCAGATTCAAGGCAGAGGAGAAGAACATTGATCTTAAGAGTAAGATCATAAAAGCTGAAAATGCATGGTTCGATCAAGATGTCATTGAAAAGATCGTGACCAACTTATTGTCCAATGCCATTAAATATGCTCCGGAAGATGGCCAGGTAGCCTTTGAAACCTCAGAGCAAGATGGGCAATTGATCATTACGGTCATCAACAATGGTAATACGATTTCAGATGATGAGTTGGGCAAGCTGTTCCGACGCTTCTATCAGACCGATAAGAGTGCCGATGGTGTAGGCATAGGATTGTCCTTGGTCAAGGAACTTTCAATCCTGTCCCATGGCAATATAGTTGCCCATACAATGAACGAAGATCAGATACAATTCACGGTAACAATACCCATAGAACGTTCTTATTACCATCAATCGGAAATAGTGTTTGAGGACGTCGGTTTAGCTGAAGGGGCTATGAAGAACTTAGATACGATGGTGGCCAACGAACCCCTTGGCAGTTCAGAAGAACTTCCATTGCTCCTGATCATTGAGGATGATGCAGATGTCCGCCGTTACATAATGTCGATTTTTGAAAAGGACTATACACTTTTGGAGGCCAATAACGGAAAAGAAGGTATTGCCATGGCCTTAAAGCACATTCCAGACTTGGTCATCAGTGATATCATGATGCCGATAGCAGATGGTATTCAAGTTTGTAATACCTTGAAACATGATGAGCGGACTAGCCATATCCCTATCATCCTCTTGACTGCCAAGGTGAGTGAGGAAAGTGAGATCAAGGGACTGAAAACAGGTGCAGATGCCTATGTCACCAAACCTTTCAACAGGGATACCTTGCAGATAAGGGTTCAAAACCTGATTGAAGTAAGACGCCAATTACGCGAACGCTACAGTCATGAATTCGAACTGAGTCCGAAAAATTCAAGTGTCACCCCTACGGAGCAAAAGTTCTTGAATCGATTGCAAGAAGTCTTGGACGAGTTTTTGGAGGACCCAAGTTTCAATTCAGAAACATTGGGCGAAAAAATGTTGCTCAGTCGCATGCAACTCCATAGGAAGCTAAAAGCACTAACAAGCATGTCGGCGAGCGAATTCTTGCGGTCTCAGCGTCTTAAATTGGCCGTTCAATTACTCAAGGGATCCGACCGAAACATATCTGAAATTGCATATGATGTGGGGTTCAGCACACCTTCCTATTTTATAAAATGTTTCAAGATGGTATACGATTGCACCCCTAGCGAATACCTCGAGAAAACCCAATACTAATTGCCGTTTGTTACATATGTTATATTCGTTGTTACAATAGTGATATGACGTCGCTTGAAACTCGATCTATATTTGTATCAAACGAATTGGGTTATCTAATAAATAAGGAATTAAAGACGCTATTGATCAATTCTATAAGAGGGTAATGAAGAAGGTTGGCCTGATTCATTTCCCTTTTATTTTGCTACCTCACGACAGACAAGACCTTCAATGTTACATATGACGTATGAGTTGTTACAATAGTGACATGACTTTTTCGGGTCTCATTATAATTTTATCGTCATTAAGTCATTTCACGATCCTTTAACCAAGCAACAAATGAAAAACAAGGAGAAACAACCAATTGAACCTGTTGCCTCAAAACTCTATATCAGTATCGATCATTTGAAAGAAGGGATGTATCAATTACATCTCACATGCAAGGAAAAAATAGTGAAGACCATAAATTTTAAAAAGTAAATAAAATGAAAAGCAAGATCACATTACTAGTTTCGGCTTTTATCACGTTAAGCAGCCTAGCCCAAAATGGTATTAACTACAAAGCCCTTATTAAAGATGATATAGGCAATATAGTCGCCAATCAGTCGGTACAAGTGCAGTTGAGTATTCTGAAAGGTGTTGGATCGACTAATGTTTATTCAGAAAGCCATATACCAACGACAGATAGTTTTGGAGTGATGTCAATTACCATTGGAGAAGGCAGCTTAATTAGTGGTGACTTTCCATCTATTGATTGGGGTAATGATGATCATTTTTTAAATGTTCAAATAGATACAGGCTCGGGATTGGTCGATATGGGTACCACTGAATTCAAGTCGGTGCCTTATGCTCTTAACGCTGCAAATGTTAGTGGATTGGAAGCATTAGATGAAGGTAATGGAATTGGATGGCGACTCATTGGTAGTGACCCTTTTAATTATGGTAATATTGGATTAAATGCAACAGATCTAAGTAATAGTTTATTCCCTAGCGATATTGCTGGAGCTACTGGGAATTATTCATTGGCTATGGGTTATGATACCAAAGCAGCAGGAGATTTTTCAACTGCAATTGGTAGTACAGCAGAAGCATTAGGTAGTTTTTCCATTGCTGCAGGTTTCGGTAATATGGCTTCAGGATATAATTCCATAGCTTTAGGATATGCTACTCAATCACAATCATTTAAATCAACGGCAATTGGTAATCGTAATATTGGAGGAGGCGATCCTGACTCATGGATTGAAACGGATCCGCTATTTGAAATAGGAAATGGTACTGATGCACAAAGATTAAATGCCTTAACAGTCTTAAAAAACGGTACCATTACTGCCCCAAGCTATGATATTTCTGAAATAACGGATGCTAGGGCATTGATTACAAAGGAATATGCCGATGCCAATTATTCAGGAGGAGGTAGTGGGTCTTCGTCAGGATTGGAAGCCATTGATGAAGGTAATGGAATAGGGTGGCGTTTAATTGGTCGTGACCCTGCAAACTACGAACCAATCGGTGAAAATGCCTTAGATTTCAGCGATATGCCTTTTCCAGATCCTGGAAAAGGAGCTTCAGGCAACGGCTCTGTAGCTTTTGGTCTATTTAACATTGCTTCAGGGGATTTTTCTTTTACTCAAGGCGTCAATTCGGAAGCATCTGGTGAATATGCCTTTGCATTAGGAAATGGAACAATTGCATCGGGCACTGCCACCTTCGCCATGGGAGGCCCTGGTACCGAAGCATCGGGACCTTATGCAACAGCCTTTGGTCTGAATTCTGTGGCATCCGGAAATTATGCAAGCGCAATGGGCTACAATAACACGGCCGTGGGCTGGAACTCATTTGCGGCAGGTGTGGGCAATAACGCCATAGGAACTCAATCAATGGCAGTAGGAGGCGGTAATGAAGCTTCCGGACATAGTGCCGTGGCCTTGGGAAATGTAACCATAGCATCAGGCCAGAACTCAACGGCAATGGGAACAAGTACCATTGCATCAGCACCATATGCCAATGCATTTGGTTTTAATTCAGAAGCTACTGGTAATGGTTCTACGGCATTTGGATCCTATACAAAAGCTGATGCCTTAGAGGTAACGGTGATCGGGAAATATAATATTGGTGGTGGCACGCCAAGCTCATGGGTCGAGACGGAACCCCTCTTTGAAATTGGAAACGGTATAAGTGATGCATCCAGAAATAACGCCCTTACCGTATTAAAAAATGGGACTGTCCTGGCACCATCATTTGACTTAGCGGAAATCACAGACCCAAAAGCGCTGATCACCAAGGAATATGCTGATGCACTTTCTGGAGGTGGCGGCGCCTCTGGCTTAGAAGCTTTAGATGAAGGCAATGGCAATGGCTGGCGATTAATTGGTGCTGATCCTGCGAATTATGGTAACCTTGGATCCAATGCAACAGATCTTAGCATTAATGCTACGGCGTCAACGACAAAAGGGGCTACAGGGCAGGGGTCGCATGCCACGGGGATAGGTACAGGAGCTTCTGGAGCAAGTGCATCCGCCATGGGGTTTTTGACTGAAGCCTCGGGTGATTATTCGGTAGCATTGGGGAGCCTATCTCAAGCAAGCGGCCTTATTTCTACCGCTATGGGTTTTAATGCAGTCGCATCTGGACAAGGGTCGGTAGCTGCAGGATACAATGTAACAGCATCAGAAGATCATGCTGTAGCTCTGGGCAAGGATACAAATGCTGGAGCATTAAATGCGACCGCATTTGGAAACAGTACTATAGCAAATGGCAATTTTGCCACAGCTATGGGTTCTGGTACTATCGCTTCCGGAATTGCGTCGACAGCCATGGGAAATCTTTCTGCCGCCACTGGATTGTATGCAACAGCAATGGGAACAAGTACTCAAGCACTTGGAAACTTCTCCACGGCCTTGGGTGTTGGAACAACAGCCCAAGGTCAATATTCTTTATCTACGGGTTACAATACCACAGCATTGGGAACTTATTCAAGCACCTTCGGACAACTGACGACAACTAATGCAGAAAATTCTGTAGCCATGGGAATAGGAACAGTTGCTGAGAACATGAATAGTCTGGTTATTGGAGAATATAATGACCCTGGTTCACAAACAGAAGTGCTTTTTCAAATAGGTAATGGGACTGGTAATGGTGTGGACCCTGGTACATTTAGGGCAAATTCCATGACAGTTTATCGCTCTGGCAATGTAACCATTGCAGGGTCTCTGACCCAATCTTCTGATAAAAGACTTAAAGAAAACATTGTCGAATTGGAGTATGGATTAAAAGATCTCTTAAAACTAGATCCAGTGGCTTACACTTGGAAAAAATTTCCAGATAGAACAGACAGATCCTTGGGCTTGATCGCTCAGGATGTGCAATCGGTCATTGAAGAGGTCGTACATGTCAACAAGGACAAAGACCAAACTCTAAGTGTTAGTTATATCGAATTGATACCCGTGTTGATCAATGCGATCAAAGAACTGAAGTCTGAAAATGATGACCTAAGATCAACGATCGATAAAAAGGAAACTGCCATGCATCTTTTATCAGAACGTGTTAAAAACATTGAACAACTACTTAAAATAGGATCACAATGAGAACACTATTCACACTAATGCTCATAGCATTTATTACGATAGCCACCTTCGCCCAACAAGGCATTAACTATAAAACTGTAGTAAAAGACGATATAGGTAATATCGTTTCCAATCAAAGTATTACCATTCAATTGGCGGTTCTGGAAGGCACAGGTTTGACAAATGTCTATACCGAAAGTCATAATCCAACAACCGATTCAAACGGTCTTATCATTGTGAACATTGGTGAAGGCACACCCATAAGTGGGACATTTAATACGGTTACTTGGGGTAGTGACGAGCATCATCTGAATGTCCAGGTTGATATCGGGGCAGGTTTGGTTGATATGGGAACCACCGAATTCAAGGCAGTGCCCTACGCGCTAAATGCCTTATCCTCTAGCGACAATTATTGGTCGGCTAATGGCGGCGGAATTAATAGCTCAACAAATGCTGTTGGAATCAATAGTATAAATCCAGAGCACACTTTTGATGTGAGATCCACATCTCAAGCTGAACCTTCTGGATTCAATTTGTCAAACAATGATAAGTCAAGATTCTTAAGACTATTCAGCGGAAGCGAAACCTTTCCAGACCCATCCATGTCTTGGGTACCGAGTCATAATCTACTCTTTGCAACTTTTGATGATATTACCCTTAATTTTAGCGAAAAAATGCGAATCTCAAATACTGGAAATGTAGGGATTGGTATTCCCAATCCTGAAGCGAGGTTAGACATCCTTGGAGGCGACTGGGATCTGGATTCAGGTAATCCTGGTGACCTAAGAATAGGAAATGACACCCATAATTTTCGAATTGGAATAGCTACTGCAGACGGAGATGCAGGAATTACAAGACTATATACAAATAGTAATACCCTCATTTTAGGAACGAATGATACGCCTGTGCTAATATTAGAGCCCAATGGAGAGATTAAAGCGCCTCAACTTTCGAATGGTAAAATTGAAAGTTCTGGAGCTAGAGCTTTAGTTACCAAGGAGTATATTGACAATAATGTTTCTGGTTTAGAGGCTGCAAGTGATGGCTATCGTTTTATTGGTCAATCTACAGATGTAGGTACAAATGCAATAAACCTAAGTTTTTTAAATGATTCCAATACTGGTGCAACTGGAAATAGTTCATTTACAGTAGGAAGGAATGCTCAAGCCCCTGGGTTTAGTTCTGTTGCGATTGGTTCTGAAAATAAAGCTCTTGGTGATTATTCAATAGCCATAGGAGATCGAGCTGTTTCGAATGCCAATGGTTCGACTTCTTTAGGTACGAATACAGTTTCAAATTCATTATACTCTACAGCAATAGGACGACTCAATGTTGGTTATAATAACTCCATTTTTGAGATTGGTGACGGTACAGGTAATGAGGTTACTGGGTTTAATAGAAGTAACGTTTTCACTGTGTTTAAAAATGGTAATGTGCATATTAGTCAAGGTCTTGATACTGGTTTGGGTACCGTTAATAATGGCTACATATTGATGGGACAAACCAACGGCTTAAACATGTCTATTGATAATAACGAGATCATGGCTAGAAATAATGGCAATACAGCAGATCTAAACCTACAGATAGAGGGAGGCAATACTTTATTTGGAGGAAACGTAGGTATTGGTGATACAAGTCCTGATGCAGCATTGGATGTCGTTGGAAATATTAACTACACCGGGTCTATTACAGATGTTTCAGACAAACGCTTGAAAGAAAATTTTGTTCCGATCGAGAACGCCTTGAAGCGCATTACAAAACTTAATGGGTATGCCTATAATATGAAAGGTGATGCCACCAAGAAAATTGAGTATGGGCTTATTGCACAAGAACTTAAAAAGGTATTCCCAGAAATGGTGAGTATCGTTGATGAAGAAAACGGCTATCTGGGTGTTAGTTATATACAACTCATCCCTGTCTTGATCAACGCTATCAAGGAGCAAGACCTGATCATCAAATCCCAGAATGCTAAAATAGAATCCCAAGCCTCTGCCACTACAAAACAAGTCGAACTTATAGAAAGCATGATGCAGCGCATCACCGCTTTGGAGACACATACGAATCAATAAATCTTGTATTATGAAAACAACAATAACTCTTTTAATGACCATGCTGATCGCACTAGCTGGTTACGCACAACCAACGCCTGTGAAACTCGATTCCATCCACCAGTTTTCATGGGATATGACACTCATGAACTGGAAACACAATACTAGGGACCTATATACCTATGATAATGGAGGTAATAAGGAAACCAATTTGCTGAGGTTAAACTTAAGTGGTTCCGTTTGGGAAAACTTCTATCAATTCAACAAGGCCTATAATGGCAATTACGACCTTACCGAAAGTATCCTCCAGAACTGGAATGGTACCATGTGGGTAAATGGCTCCAGGGATACTTATACCTATAATCCCATGAATTTGGTGGCCACCTTTACCTATGCCATTTACGCTACTGATAATTGGCTCACCTTCAATCAGAACCTTTATACCTACGACACTTTGGGGAACCTGATCGAGGACCTAAGCAAGGCACTGGATTTCACCTTCATGACCTTGGTCAACGACCAACGTAAGACCTACGATTATACGTTGATGCAAAAAAACAGTGAGATCGTCGAGAATTGGTATGTGCCGACAAATATGTGGGATAAGGACGAAAAAACGGATTATACCTATAATGCCAATGGCGATGTCAGACTGGAAGAAATAAGTGCCTGGCAAACCGTTAGCATGGTATGGTCGGCACCTTACCGGCAATACATTATTACTTATAATACAAATGACCAGGTTGAGGAAGTCCTCGAACAGCTCTTCGGTTCAGGAATGTGGAATAACAGCACAAGGATCTTGAATACGTATACTGATGGCAAGCTCACTAAAATCACGAGCCAAGAATGGAATTCTGGTACCACGATGTGGGATAATTCAACCCGTCAGTTACGGACTTTCGATATGGATGGCAACGAAATAGAATTGATTTATGAGACTTGGGACACACCAACAATGAGTTGGCAAGGTTTCTTGCGCCAAGTTAAATTCTGGTCGCCTGAAGAAGTCTTGGGTAATGATAACCCCAATAAAGATAGAAATATCAGGATCTATCCGAATCCTACCTCCCAATCCGTAAACATTAAAAGCAACAGGACCATTCAAAAGATCCAAGTATTCGATCTTCTTGGAAAGCAAGTGTTAAAAACTGGATCTACTAATCGTTTGGGTGTTGAGAATCTTAGATCAGGTATTTATGTTCTTAAATTGACGGCTGACGAAGAGGTATTCACTAAGAAGCTCGTAATTGAAAATAAAAAATAAGGGTTTTTCCCTTTGATAAACAGGTCTTTGCCTGCTAATAAAAAGAAAATAAAATGCTATCTTCATATCAGCTATTAATCAACTGCAGGAACCTATGTATCGATTCCCTTTTTTAAGTGAAATCAGGGTATAGGTTTTTCTGTTTAAAAATCAAAATCATGAAACGTAAAATTACATTGATCCTGGCCTTAATGCTGTCGACCATATGCCTAGCCCAGTATGGAATAAATTACAAAGCCATAGTTAAGGATGACAGTGGTAATGTCATTGCCGACGATTTGATCGTGGTGCAATTCACTATTCTACAGGGATCTGAATCTGGTCCTAGTGTTTATCAGGAAACACATACACCAACAACTGATGATAAAGGCCTCATTATTGTTAACATTGGGGAAGGGACGCCTGCTGTCGATAGTGGCTTTTACGCCGATATTGATTGGGGTGCTGACACGCACTTCTTAAATGTTCAAGTCAATTCAGGCGGGGGTTTGGAAGACTTGGGGACTACGGAGTTCAAGACCGTGCCTTATGCCTTGAATACTTTAAAATCTAGCGATAACGTGTGGGAAACCGATGGAGATGATATTAATAACACCAATACTGGAAAAATAGGGTTTGGGGTTACGGACCCGAAGGTTAAATTTCACTTTGCAGAAGACAACTGGTTTTTATTCGGTAATGATACTATTGGCGCAGGAAGCAAAATAATGTACATGCCTCAGAAAAAAGCGTTTAGAATCGGAACTTTAAATACCGGCGCTGCAAGTACGTATTGGGACGATGCTATTTATTTTGATGAAGGTAGTGGTGGGGATATAAATTATGTAGGTCAATATTCATTCGCAACTGGATTGAATAACAGAGCACAAGGTTTTGGGGCAACGGCTA
>Ga0316201_10003265_pt1 | contig 11912 bp, 12 predicted proteins | sample CS6wburrow_MG_FD_204516 | JGI IMG/M metagenome (GOLD analysis project Ga0316201, IMG submission 204516) | Coastal sediment microbial communities from Delaware Bay, Delaware, United States - CS-6 worm burrow | ecosystem: Environmental > Aquatic > Marine > Coastal > Sediment | place: USA... | reverse complement strand
ATATTCATGCTTTTATCCTCTCCTGTGGTAGCGGACTCTCCGCCGCCGCCAGATGGTGGTGACTGGTACCAGAGCGCCCAGGCTGCCAGGGAGGCAAACGATTACCCGGCGGCACACGAGGCGCTCAAGATGGCCGAACGGCTTGAGTTCTCGCCGGTCCGCATCGGTCTTGAGCGCGCCCGCCTGCATACACTCGGGGGCGACCATGATCTGGCGATAGCCGAGCTGGAAGCGATCCTTGGTAATGGGTTTACGGGTGTTGGGTTCATCGTGAACGACCCCATACTGGGTACTCTCGAGGGCAACGAAGGCTATGATGCGGTCGTTGCGACGATGTCGAGATCGGCGTATCCCTGCGAGCATGATGAGGTATTTGCGGAGTTCGATTTCTGGGTTGGCGACTGGGTGGTACACGGCTCAGGCGGTGGACTGGCAGGCACCAACTCGATTACGAAAGAAGAACGGGGCTGTGTCCTGCTTGAGCATTGGGAGAACACGGCCGGCGGAACGGGTCAGAGCATCAATTATGTCGACAAGATTAGCGGCGAATGGGTTCAGGTCTGGAACGCCGAAGGTGGCAGCCAGATCAATATTCGTGGTGGAATGACGGACGAGGGCATGCGCCTGACGGGTACGCTGCATACCATTGGCAATGGGACTACCATTCCTTTTCGTGCGCTATGGACGTTATTGCCGGATGGCCGGGTTCGACAGTTCTTTGAGCAGTCGACCGATGGTGGAGAAACCTGGACAACATGGTTTGAAGGGTTCTATACAAGGAAAGAATGAAATATTCGTCAGTTAATCGCGGCATTCCCGCGGGCAATCCGATCGCGAATGCGCTCGTTGTCATTGTTGGCACATTAGCAATCGGTGCGTTCATCGTGCTGGGTTTCTTTGCTTTTGTCGTTCTCGGCAGCATCGTCCTGGTGCTCGGGGCAATCATCGCGCTGCGCGTATGGTGGTTCAACCGCAGGCTTGCCAGGCAGACGGCAGGGCAGCCGCCGCCGCAGGAGTCCAAGGGCGGCGTGATCGAAGGTGAATATCACGTGGTCAAAGGCGACAAAAACTCGTAAAGTCGCATCCCATGCGAAAACCCATTTCCGATACAGAGCGCCGCAAACGTCGCCAACGGCGGCGCATCCAGATTATTGTCATCTATACAGCGCTGGCCTTTGGCCTTGCGTGGTTTCTCGAATCACAGGCCACGACGACCGTCATTTTCGTGCGGCATGCCGAGAAGATGGCGACGCCGGAGAACGACCCCGGGCTGAGCCCAGCCGGGCAACGTCGGGTTGCTGAACTCACCCGGCAACTGGTGGATGCCGATGTTGTCGCTGGCATCGATGCCGTTTATGCCACGCCTTTCCGCCGCACCGAAGAGACCGCACGTCCGGTGGCCGACGCGCTCGGCTTGCCGCTGAACTCCTATGATGCAGCCGATACTGAGGCAATCATGGAGCATATTGTCAGTGCGCATAAGGGCAAGATCATCCTGGTTGTTGGTCACAGCAACACGCTACCCGCGCTGATCGGCAACATGGGTGCCAGCAAGAAGGTGCCGGAGATAAGCGAAAACGAGTACGACAACATCTACATCGTCTCGATTCCATGGTTCGGGAAGACCAAAACGATACGGCTGCGTTACGGCGCACCGTACAGGCCGTGATCGCGCAATCCGAAGTTCGGGTGGCAACCCAGGGTCGGGGCACTTACGACCTGAGCGGTGACGTGCAGGCCGCCGTCCGAGCTTCTGGCATACAGACCGGCCTGTGCCACGTTTTTATCTGTCATACGAGCGCATCGCTGATGCTTTGCGAGAATGCCGATCCCAGTGTCATGCGAGACATGGAAGCCTTCATGTGTGCCCAGGTCCCTGACGGCGACCCGAAATACACGCACACGGCGGAGGGGCCTGATGACATGGCAGCGCACGTTCGCAGTGTTCTCACGGGTTCCGACCTGAATATTCCCGTTCGCGACGGCCGTTGTGCGTTGGGCACGTGGCAGGGCGTGTACCTTTGGGAACACCGTTACGCGCCACATGAGCGGCGCGTGGTCGTAACGGTGCAGGGCGAAACCTAGTCTGCGGTGCGTTTACCTGCGGTCTCTCGCAGAATGACCGCTTTTTCGATGAACTCCTGGTGACGCCCGATGCGCACGTCAGCCATCACGGCGTCCTGGATCTTGCGGTCCTGGTTGATCAGGAACGTGACTCGCCTCACGCCGACGCCAAACGGTCCGTCAACGTCGTACATCTTGATCGCCACTTTCTCCGGGTCGCTGAGTAAAGTAAATGGCAGGTCATGTTCCTCGCGGAAACGTCTGTGGCTGTCTTCATCCTGTGGACTGATGCCGGCGACCTGCAGCCCGACGGACTGAATGTCGTTGTGAATGTCGCGTATTGAGCACGCTTCCTTGGTGCAACCCGGCGTGAAATCGGCCGGATAGAAGTAGAGGATCAGGGGGCCATCTGCTAACAGGTCCGTGAGCGAAATTTCGACGCCTTCGTCGTTGGGCAAAACGAACTCGGGCGCGCGCGATCCGACTTCAAGCATCAGTATTCTCCGTTGGGGTGTTTTGAGTGACCGGCCAGCAGGCTCTCCATCACGAGATAACCCGGTCTTGTCATTCCGAGTGCCTCGTAGGTCTGCTGCGCCTTCTTGTTGTTGTGCTCGACGTACAGCCGCAGGCCGATAATGCTCGGCTCGCCGGCCACCAGTGATTCTACATGGCGATAGAGTGCGCTGAATACACCTTTGCGCCGCCAGTCCGGATGAACATAGACGCTCTGGATCCACCAGATGGTGCCGTTGCGCCAGTCACTCCACTCGTACGTGACCATAAGTTGGCCGATCCTTACGCCATGAGCCTCTGCGATCCAGTAACGGCCCTTTGTCCGGTCGGTCAAAATCGCCATCACGCCCGGACCGATGCTGTCAGCGGGCAACGCTTTTCCTTCCGTTTCCAGTGCCATATGGCTGTTAAAACTGGCGATGAGGTCACCGTCAGCGGGTTCGGCAGGCCGTATCTCGATTGTCATGGAGTCTGTCACCTTAGGTTTTACTCGACTTTATTGAACATCATCATAAACGTAGTTATGGCTCAGCCGAACCGAATACTCGGTTTGTCCGTATGACAATTATCCGGCGATTCCGTATAAGTCGTCCCGGTGAAAAGTCTTCCACTCATCGGCCTATTCGTATGTCTCGGCCTGGCGTCGAACGCCGGGGCGTCCGAGCGTGACCCATTGTTTCAGGATCACACGATACTGAAGGCCGTACTCACCGCACCGATTGCGCAGACGTATGCGCAACGCAACTCGGAGGTGCGCCTCTATCATCCGGGACAGTGGACCTATATTGACGAATCCGGCGAAACACAACGTCTCGATGTGTCCATCAGAATTCGCGGAAATTTTCGGCGGCAATACTGTGAACTGCCACCGCTGCGCCTGAACTTCAGGAAGTCGCAGGTAAAGGGCACGTTGTTCAAAGGTCAGGACAAGTTGAAGCTCGTGGCACCGTGCCAGCATGGCCTGGAGTCGCAACAAAAACTGCTGCTCGAATACCTGGCTTACCGCACCTACGAAATCCTGACCGACCACAGCTTCGGCACACGCCTGATTCGCCTGAGTTACGTTGACAGTGACGAAGCCATGCGCTCCTGGACCGACCTTGCCTTCGTCATTGAAGATGACGCTGATATAGGCAAGCGCCTTGGCCTCGACAAGGCGCGGGTCAAGGAAAACCGGTTTGACGAGCTGGACCAGCCGTTGACGGCACTCGCCGAATTGTTTCAGCTACTCATTTCCAATCACGACTATTCAGTCATGCAGGGACCGGAGGGCGAGTACTGCTGTCATAACACCGAGATGTATGTGCGTGAGGAAGATGCGGGCAAACGTATACCGATTCCCTACGATTTCGACATGTCTGGTCTGGTCAATGCGCGCTATGCAGCGCCACCCGAACACCTCCCTATTCGTCAGGTTCGGACACGGTACTACCGCGGACTCTGTCAGCCGCCCGCCGTGATGGACGCGACACGTGCACACATATTGTCCAAGAAGGACGAGATCATGGCGATGTACAAAGGTATGCCTGAGCTCAGTGGACCTTCAAGAAACCGCACGCTGGGCTACCTGAAGAACTACTTCGCCATTCTTGAGAACGAGGGGCCTTTCAAGAAGCTGGTGCTTGATCGCTGTCGCGGGCAAGACCAGCTCGATGAGATGATGGCTGCAGATGATGCGGCGGCTAAAGATCCGACATAGGACGGATTGGGTCGTTGCGAGCTTCTTTTTCCTTGGCCTTGGCAGCCTTGGCTGTCTTACGTCGAATCTTGCTGCGCGCCTCGTACTGCGATTCGAGGCCGTCTCCAAACGCACAGACACCCAGCGATGCGTAGTTAAAGAAGACAGTGATCACAACGGCGATCTCTATCGACTTGACGCCCGCAGAGATGCCTACGCCGATTGACGCGAGGATGAACAGCGTATCGAACGTGTCGTTCAGCGCGCGTCGGAACCGGACGCCAGCAACGATCCCCGCAAGGCTGAATGCCAGTGCCAGGCTGTGTTGGACGACCGTGACTATGCCGGCGACAACGGCAGGAAGAACGAGGGTCGTTGTATCGATTGAATGATCGTAGACGCTGCCATCATGGATGGCCCGGTACACCCACGACACGGGGAGCATCAATAGCAGTGTCGACGTCATAGCGTATATCAGTGACATCGACTCCAGTAACCACGCGGGTCCGCGTGCCAGGCGAGCTCGAGTGTTTTCGCTCACGATGTCTTCGATTTGCTCATCGTCGGCGCTGAGAAGCGCCTCTTCCAGGTCGTAGATACTCGACGAGCTGAAGTCTGAGATTTCGCCCACCCCGCCCAGTGGCAGCTGGTCGATGAACCCTGGAGCGACGGTAGCGGTCAGTGCAAGTGCCGAACCGAGTATGACGTAGTAAACCGTGATTCGGAGCATCATGCGGAGCAGAAGTTGCCGATGCTGGGAGATCATCAGGTTGATCGGTGAATCTTCGTTCATGGCGCAACCATAAGTTGTATTACTGATAATGGCAATCGCGCAGACTGGTAGAATTGTGGGGGCTGAGTAGGAGTCGTGGCATGGGAAATCGGGTGGCGCTTCTGGCAGATTCGAGCAAGGAAGTTCGCAGGCGTGCGGAGGCCGCTCGGCATGCTGCCGACGGTGGCATCATTCTTGTTCCGGTGGATTTTTCCGAGCATTCCGAAGCAGCTTTGATCAAAGCATCCGAATATGCGCAGGCGATGAGTGCATCGCTTGTTGTGCTGCACGTGGTGCACGATCCGGGTGAGATGCCGGGTTACTACGCAAAACTGATCAAGAAAAAACGCGTGACGCGAATCCAGGACATGGCCGCCGAAGCATTTGATCAGTTTATGAATCGGGCCAGTGATGAAGACCCGGAAAATGAGCGGTTGCGCGAAGCAGACCGCCTGATGGTATCGGGGCTGCCGGTCACTCGTATCCTGGAAGTCGTGGACTACCTCGAACCGATGATGGTGGTGATGGGGAGCCAGGGGCGCACCGGGCTTAAACACCTGGTGATCGGGTCGAAAGCGGCACAAATCGTCCAGTTGTGTCCGGTGCCAGTGACGATCGTCAAGAAACGAGAGACTAACGAGTAGCACCAGCGACTTATGCGGCCTCTTCTGATACTGATTGCCTGTCTCCTGAGTGTTTCTCCGGCGTTTGGCGCCAGTAACGAATTGGTGCCTGCCGCTGTCGGGCAGATGGCCATACAGTTGCTCGGCGGTCTTGCACTATTCCTGTTCGGTATCGAACAAATGACCGACGGCCTCAAGGTTGTCGCCGGCGAACGGATGCGCGGGGTTCTTGCTCGACTGACTTCGAATCGCTACATGGGCGCCCTGACAGGCGCATTCGTCACGGCAATTATCCAGTCTTCGTCAGTCACCACGGTTCTGGTTGTGGGGTTCACGACTGCCGGCCTGATGTCCTTTGCCCAGTCGATCGGCGTGATCATGGGTGCCAATATTGGCACGACCGTGACGGCGCAGATTGTAGCGTTCAAGATCACGAAAGCCGCGATGCTGATGATCGCCGTTGGTTTCGGCTTCCTGTTCTTCAGCAAGAAGAGCAACCTGCGTCACTACGGTGGCATCGTCATGGGTCTCGGCCTCGTGTTCTTTGGCATGAGCATCATGAGTGAGGCGATGCAGCCATTACGGACCTTCCAGCCGTTCCTCGACTTGATGATCAGGATGGAAAACCCGTTCATCGGTATTCTGGTGGCGGCGGCCTTCACGGCGCTCATTCAATCGTCGTCGGCGACAACCGCAATTGTCATTGTCCTTGCTGGACAGGGCTTCATTACATTGCCCGCTGGTATCGCACTTGCGTTCGGCGCGAATGTCGGCACCTGCGTGACCGCGTTGCTCGCAGCGATTGGTAAGCCTCGTGAGGCTTTACGTGCGGCCGTGACGCATGTGTTCTTCAACATTGCCGGCGTGCTTCTCTGGATTGCATTCATCGATCAGCTGGCCGCAGTCGTGACGACAATTTCACCGACCCACAATGACCTGTACGGTGCACAAAAACTGGCTGCAGAGGCGCCACGCCAGATCGCCAATGCGCACACGCTGTTCAATGTTGCAAACACCCTCATCTTTATCGGGTTTACGACCGTGATCGCACGTTTTATTGAATGGTTGATCCCGGATCGTCCGATGGATGTGGAAAGTGTTGTCTCGGCCAAATACCTGGACACTGACGTGCTTTCTACCCCATCGATCGCGCTCGACCTGGTGCGTCGTGAGATCAAGCACATGGGTACGCATGTCGTCGAGATGATTTCAGACATCATGCCGGCGATTTTGCACGGCAGCGCAAAGGCGCTTGATGCCGTGAGGGCGCTCGATGAGCGCGTCGACTTTCTGCACGCTGAGATCGTCATCTACCTGGGCAGGATCAGTCAGTCGGAGCTGACCGAGGGACAGACCGTCGAACTCATGCACCTCATGGACGCAGCCAATGACCTTGAGAATATCGGCGACGTCGTGGAGATGAACCTGGTCGAGCTAGGCAGGCGGCGTATTGGCAAGGGGCTGGCGATCAGTCCACCGACGCAGGTGGTGCTCAGCGATTTCCACCAGGTCGTACTTGATGCCGTCGGCGCGGCGATTCGCGCGGTGGGCGATGACGACTATGCTGCAGCGCAAACGGTGACGGGCATGAAGAAGGAGATTTCGCTCATAGCCAACTCGGCAGCGGCCCATGAGGCGCAACGCCTGGTCGCCAACGAACCGCATCGGATTGAGGCCTATACGGTTGAGATGGACATTACTGAAAAACTGCAGCGCATTTACTACTTTGCGCGGCGCATGGCGCGAACCGTCACCCAGTAAAAATGGCGCGCCCGAGAGGATTCGAACCTCTGGCCCCCAGATTAGGAATCTGGTGCTCTATCCGACTGAGCTACGGGCGCGAACCGGGTGGATTCTAGCAGACCGGAGAAACGCTGCAATTTGAGTATAATGTCCGGATGCAGGGAATTCTTCTTCGTACACTTATCGCGATGCTCGGCTTGTTCCTGGCCTCGCGCATCATTCCGGGCGTCTCGATTGTGGGCACCGGTACGTTTGTCCTGGCGGCGCTCTTGTTGGGGCTGGTCAATGCGCTGGTCAGGCCGATAGCCTTCCTGATGACCTTGCCGCTGACCATCATCACGCTGGGCCTGTTCCTGCTCGTGCTGAATGCCGCGATGTTCGGGCTGGTTGCCGCTTTTCTCGACAACTTTACCGTGTCAGGCTTCTGGGCAGCGCTTTTCGGGGCCATCGTTGTGAGTATTTCCAGCACCATCGCGTCCTGGTTCATTGGCCCGAGTGGCCGTTACGAAGTCTTCGTAGTGCGTCGTCGCTAACAACAGCCCTGGCGGGCTATGGCCAATTTTCCTGATTAAAAACTTAGCGGGCAGTTGCCCGGGAGAATGAATGTGAAAAAAATCCAACGGACTCTTGTTGCGGTGTTCGCCGTTATCCTGGGGGGCTGCTCGGCCGAGCAGGCGCCACAGGAGGAAACGCTTGCCGAAGCGGCCGAAACAGCATCCGCGGTCGCTGCTGAGGCAGCAGGCGGAAATCCGACAGCAGAACAGGCGGCTCTGGAGATAACGGGAGACTACATGCGCGGTATCGTCGTTGAGATCAGCGACGACCGGTATGAGGGGCGCGGTCCTGGCAGTGCCGGCGACGAGGCCGCCCGGAAGTATCTTGCGGGGCGGATGCAGGAACTGGGCCTGGAACCGGGAGCAGAAGATGGCAGCTGGGAGCAGGCGTTTGATCTTGTTGGCCTGAATGCAGCGCAGCCGGACGCCTGGACTTTTGATGGTCATGGCAAGTCGATGACGTTGCAGCAATGGGACCAGTTCATCGTTGGCAGCGGGGTGCAGCAACCGCGAGCTGAGATCAGCGACGCAGAGATCGTATTCGTCGGTTACGGCATCCAGGCGCCGGAGTACGACTGGGATGATTTCAAAGGTGCGGACCTTGAAGGCAAGGTCCTGCTGATAATGAACAACGATCCGGACTGGGATCCGGATTTATTCGGTGGCGAGACTCGGCTTTGGTATGGGCGCTGGGATTACAAGTATCTGAGCGCGGCGCGCCAGGGTGCGGCAGGGGCGATCATCATTCACACGTCGCCATCGGCCGGCTACCCATGGCAGGTTGTCCAGACCTCGTGGACGGGCCTGCAGTTTGAACTCCCGGCAGGTGAGGAACCGCGCAGCCAGGTAAATGCGTGGTTAACTGAGGACACCGCGCGTGACCTCGTCGCCATGGCCGGCCTGGATCTGGACGAACTGCGTGAGGCGGCCTTCAACCGCGACTTCGAGCCCGTGCCGCTTGGAATTACGACGTCGCTTGCCATGGATGTCGAGATTCAGCGCGTGCAGTCTGCCAATGTGCTTGGCCTGATTCCTGGCAGTGACCCGGTACTTAAGGACGAAGTTGTCGTATACACCGCACATCACGACCATCTGGGTATAGGTACACCGAACGAAGACGGCGATGCGATCTACAACGGCGCAATGGACAATGCGACCGGCGTGGCACAGGTCATGGCAATCGCAAAAGCGATCAAGTCGATGCCCGAGGCACCGCGACGGTCAATTCTCGTTAATCTCGTTGGCGCCGAGGAACAGGGCTTGCTGGGTTCGGAGTACTACGCAGCCAATCCGACGTTTCCGCCAGGAAAAATCGCGGCAAACCTGAACTACGACGGCGGCAATATCTGGGGCCACACGCACGACGTGACGTTCGTCGGGCTTGGCAAGTCAACGGTTGATGAAATTGTTACCCTGATCGCCGGCGAGCAAGGGCGCGTCGTGAAGCCCGATCAGTTTGCCGACAAGGGGTATTTCTATCGGTCCGACCAGTTCAGTTTCGCCAAGATAGGCGTGCCGGCCATGTATCTCGATACCGGCACGGATTTTGTGGATCGGCCACCGGAGTGGGGCCGCGAGCAACAGGAACACTACACGGAAGTGAATTATCACCAACCCACGGATGAGTACAGTCCTGCATGGACGTTTGACGGCATGGTCGACGATGCACTGCTGGGCTTCTGGACGGGACTCGCAATTGCGAATGCGGATGAGAAGCCGACCTGGAATCCGGGTGATGAGTTTGAAGCGGCCCGCCTCGAAGCGCTCAGGGCGCTGGAGGAATAGGGCGACACGCTAGTCGGAGATGCTGGTCGAGTTTCGGCCAGCATCTTTGGCCCGATACAATGCCTCGTCTGCACGGTGCAGCCAGTCGTTGCCGTACTCACCCTCTTTGAGTTCGGCTACGCCCAGTGAAATTGTGACTGCGTGATCCGGGACGAGCTCGTTCGCATACACCAGCATGCGGAGTTGTTCCGCGAGATATGCGGCGCGGCTCAGATCAGCGCCCTCAAGGACGACAACAAATTCCTCACCGCCTATTCGGTACAAGCTGTCGGTCACGCGAATACGCAGGTCGATGATTTCCGTAACGCGCTTGAGAATCTGGTCGCCAACGGCGTGCCCGTGAACATCATTCACCTGTTTGAAATGATCGAGGTCGATAATCACCAGCGACGCGTTAGTGCCTCTGCGCCTAAAAGCGTTCACAACGTCAGCGAGCTTTGCGTCGAGCGCACGCCGATTGCCCGCGCCCGTCAGCGGGTCTTTCGTGGCCAAAACGAGTAGCTGCGCTCGCTGGCGGCTCGTTACCAGTGAAAAAGCGAATGCAAATGCGCTGGTCACGAGAATTGTGACGAAGATGGTGCCCGCCTCATGTGAGCCGCTTACCGGCAAAACCGCAGGGAACAGCGCTGCGATCGTAAATACCGCCGCGAACCCCGCTTCCTGAGGTTGAAGCAGGTAAAATACCGCCATGAGGGCTGGGAATATCCAGTAGATCTGGACCGGTCCGTTGACGTACACGGTCGAGACCACTCCGCCCACGCACAGCAAGGCGATTGCAATACTCGCGAGCCGCACCCGCCGTGTCCGATAAACATACGTTCCAAGCGCGATAAAACCGGTAACGATGATTACGTCGATAGTCGCAGCGGTCCATTCCTGCTGAATAAATCGTTTGACCGCAAACGGAAACACGCCGAGCGCACCGGCAGCACTCAGGATCAGTGGCAGATAGGTTTCAATGGAATGGTTGTGCTGGTTAGACCGGACGATGTATCGCCAGGCGTCCATCCCGGAGTACAGTCTTTTCATACCGGTGAGAGTACCTCACGAACGTTTGAAACGGCTGAAAAACCCACCCTTTTTTTCTTGTTCATTGTCGTCATCGAGCGCACCAGGTGCGTCGCGATCCGAAATTGGAGGACGAACGTTCAGGGCTTTGAGGGTCTGGGTCATCGATGTGTTGATCTGATCCTCAATGGGCTGCGGCGCCTCCGCGGGTGCGTTGGAGCCGTTTGCAGCTGCAGTCGGCGGCACGTTTTCCGGTTCACGCAAGGAGGGGTGCAGGTCCGCATTCAGCGCACGGACGGTTTTTAGGCGTTGTGATGCAGAAAGGTCCAGTCCGGCTTCACCGCCGTGCTCGGGTGTCTCTAATGAGATTTCAAATGCCGATTCTTCTGCCGCAGCGCTGGGCGTATGTGGTGTGCCTGCCGACTGTGCCATGGTCGCCGCACTCGTATCGAACAGCGCAAGCTCCCCATCATTTGCTGGCGCACCGGCGGCGCCAGCCGCGACGACCTGCGAAGCGATGAGGTTGATCTCTTCGCCAAACAAGGTTTCAGCCAGCTTGTCGTCGACGTCTTCGAGAGTCTTTGCCCTGGCCAATTCGGCCGCAATTTTCTCGATTTCGGCGTCCGCTTTCTTTGCTTTCTGCGGGGCGATGCGAACGTCGGGAATGCCCGTGTCAGTACTGCCCGCCGATGAGGAATCAGACGTTGTCGAGCTGATCTGGCCTGGTTCGTCAATCAGGTGGTCTTCAATGCGTGCCTGGATCGCGTTGTCGAGCGTAATTTCGGGAATCTCATCAATCTTATCTTCGACCTTTGCCGCAGGTGGAATCGGAACGGCCTGGGCCTCGGGCTCAGGCGTCGGCTTCTCGTCCGCATCGCCGTGCGCGAAAGCCATGGCTTTTTCCAGTGCGTCAAGATCGGGCTTCAGCTCTGCGAGCGTTGGATCCCGGTCCCAGTCAGGGAGGTCTTCAGCAACGTCATCCAGGGTTGGTAAATCTTCGGGCTCGGGCTCGGGCTCAGGCACGACCTCGGCTACGGGCTCGGGCACGACCTCGGCTACGGGCTCGGGAACGAGCTCGGCGACGGGCTCAGGCTCAGGCTCAGGCTCGAGTAAGGGCTCGGGTTGTGGTTCGACGGCCATTACCGGTTCGGGCGGCGCCTCCGGTTCGGCCT
>Ga0316201_10003264_pt1 | contig 11915 bp, 10 predicted proteins | sample CS6wburrow_MG_FD_204516 | JGI IMG/M metagenome (GOLD analysis project Ga0316201, IMG submission 204516) | Coastal sediment microbial communities from Delaware Bay, Delaware, United States - CS-6 worm burrow | ecosystem: Environmental > Aquatic > Marine > Coastal > Sediment | place: USA... | reverse complement strand
GTTGTGGTCTTGCCATGGGTACCGGCTACAGCGATGCCATAACGGAAACGCATGATCTCCGCCAGCATCTCCGCACGCGGCACCACCGGAATACGTCGTTCGCGCGCCGCCTTTACCTCGGGATTGTGTTCGTCAACGGCGCTGGAGACCACGACCACGTCGGAGTCGGCCACGTGACCGCTTTCATGTCCGATCCATATACCTGCGCCCTGATCCGCAAGACGCCGGGTCACCGCGTTCTCACGTAAATCAGAACCGGTGACCTTATAACCGAGATTGAGCAGCACTTCGGCAATACCACCCATGCCGGCACCGCCGATACCCACGAAGTGTGCGCAGTGTATACGCCGCATGCTGTCAGGCTGGAAAGGTGGCTGTTGAAGCGCAGGCATCATGCCGCCTCCTTGCAGCCGCAAGCAGCGACACAATACCCGGCAACACGTTGTGCCGCCTCGGGCATGGCTCTTTCACGCGCCTTTTGGCTCATATCAATCAGGCGCTGCGGTTGCTGTAACAGCTTCAGTTGCTGCTGTAACCGGCGGGGTGTCATTTGCGACTGTGGCATCAGCACAGCTGCACCGGCATCCACCAGGTAATGCGCGTTAGCGGTCTGATGGTCATCAACGGCATAGGGATAGGGAACCAGAATGGAAGCCACACCCACCGCTGCCAGCTCTGCCACGGTCAGGGCACCGGCACGACACAAAACCAGGTCTGCCCAGCGGTAAGCTGCCGACATATCCTCGATGAAGGCATCGAGTCTCACTTCAACCCCGACAGTGTCATACGCCTTTCTCGCCTCATCAATATGTCGTAAACCGGTTTGATGCCAAACTTCAGGCCGCTGCTCTTGATCCAGTTCCGCCAGCGCGGCAGGCACCTGTTCATTTAAAACAGCGGCCCCCAGGCTCCCCCCCACCACCAGAAGTCGCGGACGGCGAGAGCGCAAGTCCGGCGCACGGTAAGGGCTTTCGGCAATACTGCAACGCACCGGATTACCGGTATGTATGGCATTTTTCAGGCTGCCCGGAAAAGCCTCCAGAGCCGTATGAGCAAGAGGCAACAGCAAACGATTCGTGAGCCCGGCAACAGAATTCTGTTCATGGATAACCAGCGGCCGGCGGAACAACCAGGCCATCACACCACCCGGTCCGGTGGTGTACCCCCCCATACCCAGTACTGCCGCCGGACGCACCTGCAACAGCACGCCGGCAGCCTGCAGCAACGACCACAGCAGCATGAACGGCGCCGCCAGCAAGCGCAGCGTACCCTTGCCACGCAAGCCTGTGACCTTTATCCAGTACATCGGAATATCAGCGGCTGGAACGACGCTCGCTTCCAGGCCCGCGTGGGTTCCCAGCCAGACCACCGGACAGCCGCCGGCCTGAAGTTTTTCGGCAACGGCAAGAGCAGGAAACACATGACCGCCGGTGCCACCCGCCATGATCAGTATGGGCCGCCTGCACTGCATCAGGTTTTCCCCCTGCGACGTTTGGCTGCAGCGGTACCTGACGCCGGCACACTGTTTACGGTGCAGCGCGTCTCGTAGTCAATACGCAGCAATAGTGCAATCGCCACACAGGACACCAGCGTACTGCTGCCTCCATAACTCATAAGAGGCAAAGTCAGCCCCTTGGTGGGTAACAGACCGGTGTTTACACCTATATTGATCAACGCCTGCAGGCCCAGCCAGGTACCGATACCGTAAGCAAGATAGGCCGCAAAAAGATTTCCACCCTGCTCGGCAATGGCGGCGATGCTGTAGGAACGAAAAACGATAAACGCATACATCCCCAGAGTAACCAGGATACCGACAAGACCCAGCTCTTCCGCCAGTACCGCGAACACGAAGTCGGTATGTGCTTCCGGCAGGTAAAAGAGTTTCTGGATACTGGCGCCAAAACCGACACCGAACCATTCGCCACGCCCGATCGCAATCAGTGACTGGGTTAACTGGAAACCACTGTTGAAGGGATCATCCCAGGGGTTCAGGAATGCCGTCAACCGCTGCATACGATAGGGTGATGAAAAAGCCAGCAGCGCAAAGATACCAGTCGCAGCGGCGATCAAGGCTGCGAATTTCCATACGCTGACACCCGCCATAAACATCATCACCAGCGCTGCGGCCATCAACACCACCGCGGCACCAAAGTCAGGCTCCATCAGTAACAGCAAAGCCGCAAGACTTAACAGACCGAGAGGCTTTATAAAACCGGCACCGCTATGACGTACCGCTTCGCCGTGACGCACCAGGTAACCCGCCATATAGACCAGTGCCAGAAGCTTTGCCGGCTCCGACACCTGCAGACGAAACACGCCGAGGTTCAGCCAGCGGGTGCTGCCATTGACTTCAGTGCCGACACCGGGCAGCAGCACCACCGTCAATAACAGAATGGCAAACAATATGCAGAACAGGCTGCACTGTTCCCACCAGGCCAGCCTGATACGCAACACCAGCAGGCCAAGAGCCAGCCCTGCAAGCAGGTAGAAACACTGTCGAAAGGCGAAGTAGAAAGTATTCAAACCCAGGCGATCAGCTACCGGCATGGACGACGACGCGACCATGACCAGGCCCAGGGAGAACAGGGCCACCACGACACTGATCAATGCAAAGTCCAGCTGCGGGCAGCTGGCGCCACGACGGACTGGCATATCCGGCAGCAGCATCGCCAGGCTCATGCGCGCAACTCCTTCACGGCCCGCATAAACAACTCACCCCGCTCCTGGTATCCTTCAAACATATCGAAACTGGCACAGGCCGGGGACAACAACACGGTATCCCCGGCGACGGCGATTGCCGCGGCACGCCCGACGGCATCGGCCATACTTCCGGCGCGTTCTATGGGCAGGCTGTCATTCAACGCCTGCTCGATTTCATCAGCGGCTTCACCCAGCAACACCACGGCCCTGACGTTCTCGCCTATGCCTGCAGCCAGCTCACCGAAATCAGCCCCCTTGCCCTGACCACCGGCAATCAGTATCAACGGCCCGTCCAGGCCCTGTATCGCAGCCAGTGCGGCAGCAACATTGGTCGCCTTTGAATCATTCAGCCAGCGCACACCACGGCGTTCCGCCACCCACTGGGTCCGATGCGGCAGCCCCTGGAACTCTCTCAGCACATGCACCATTGCCAGCCTGGGCAGGCCGACGGCATCACCCAGGGCCAGTGCTGCGAGTGCGTTGGCCAGGTTATGCCTGCCGGGCAAGCGTACATCCCCGGCGGCTAACCAGCGATCATCGCCCTTCACTATCCAGCTGCCAGCGGATGAATCCAGCAGACCGAAGTCCTGCCCAGTGGGCGCACTCAGACCGAAACCAATGGTCACAGCATTACCCCGGGCAAGCGCCGATGCCCGTGGATCGTCGCGGTTGACAACCTGCACCTTCGCCGCGGAGTAGACCTGCTGTTTAGCACGCGCATAACTGCCTATTGAATCGTAGCGATCCAGGTGATCCGGGCTGACGTTCAGGACGGTTGCAGCCTGGCAGCGCAGACTTTGTACGGTTTCAAGCTGAAAACTGGAGAGTTCCAGCACATAGAGATCAGGCTCGTGATCGCGGATCAGATCCAGTGCCGGCGTTCCCAGATTGCCGCCAACGCGCACATCCCTGCCGGCATAACCCGCCATGGCGCCGAGTAGCGTGGTTACTGTACTCTTGCCGTTGGATCCTGTGATGGCCACCACCGGCGCAATGGCGGTTCGTGCAAACAGCTCGATATCACCGATAATTTCGACGCCACGTTGCTGTGCATCCTCTAACAAGGGCTCTCGCAGGGAAACACCCGGGCTGAGCACAATACGCTCGGCACGGGCAAAGGCATCGGCATCAAATCCGCCCAGAAACAGCGCCACACCCGGCAGTTCTTTTTGTATATCCGCCAGCGCAGGTGGCTGTTGACGGCTGTCGGTAATAGCGACCTCCACCCCTTGCCGTGTCAGAAAACGTGCGCAGGACAATCCGGTCGCACCGAGGCCGACGATCAGGGTTCGTGGAGCTTGTAGTGGATCCGTTTCCATATAATTTGCTACAGCCAGCATTACCGATCTACCCGGGAAATCCCGCTAAATTATTACCAGCAACACCGCGATAAGTGTGAAAGTCACGCTCACTAACGCTATCTGACTTTTTTCATCCATCGTTTTTCTACCTTATTTTCAAGGTTGCCAAACCGGACAACACTAAAATGACTGTAATGATCCAGAATCGCACTATGACACGCGGCTCTGGCCAACCCTTGAGTTCAAAATGGTGGTGTAACGGCGCCATGCGGAATATGCGCCGTCCGGTAAGTTTGAAAGAGGCAACCTGCAAAATGACCGACACGGTTTCCATGACAAACACGCCGGCCATTAAAAAGAACACCAGTTCCTGTCGAACCAGTACCGCGACAATGCCCAGCGCAGCACCCAGAGCGAGCGCACCGACATCCCCCATAAAGACCTGCGCGGGATAGGCATTGAACCAGAGAAATCCGAGTCCCGCACCAACCATGGCCCCGCAAAAAACGGCCACCTCTCCGACATCGCTGATATAGGGGATACTCAGATATTTAGCGATGTAAACATGACCCGCTGCATAAGCAAAAATCGCCAGGGCTCCTGCGATCAGCACCGTCGGCAATATTGCCAGACCATCCAGCCCATCGGTCAGGTTCACGGCATTACTGGAACCCACAACGACAAAGTAAACCAGCACCACGTACCAGCCACCCAGGGCGATGGCAACTTCCTTGAAGAAGGGTACGATCAGTTCGGTATCAGCAGGAGACTGGGCGCTGTAAAACAGAAACAAACCTGTTGCCAGCGCCACCAGCGACTGCCAGCCGTATTTGGCACGCGCCGATAAACCCTTGCTGTTTCCATAGACCAGTTTGCGGTAATCGTCGATCCAGCCGATGGTGCCGAAAGTCATGGTCACAAGCAGAACCACCCATACGTAACGGTTTGCGAGGTCCGCCCATAACAGGGTGCCCACCGCGATCGCCACCAGAATCAGAGCCCCGCCCATGGTCGGAGTACCGGCCTTGGATAAATGTGACTCCGGCCCGTCATCGCGCACCTGCTGGCCTATCTGGCGGAAGCTCAAATGCCGGATCATCCACGGACCTACCATGAAAGAAATCAACAGCGCAGTGAGCACACCCAGGATGGTGCGCAACGTCAGGTACTGGAAGACATTGAAACCGCTGTGGAACTGGCTCAGATAGTCGGCTAGGTAGACCAGCATCAGCGATCCGTCCCGTTGATAATCACAGACTCAGAGCCGCGCACATCGACCATCAGGCATCTCCCTCGTCAGCGCTTAGAGCCTCGACCACACGTTCCATGTGCATGGCACGCGAGCCTTTTACCAGGATCACGACACCTGGGTGCAGGAGTTCTTCAAGACGTGCATTCAGGGCATCCATGCCCGTAAAGGTTTCCGCGCCGCTACCAAATGTGTGTGCCGCCTTTCCCGCCAGCTCTCCCAGCGCGAACAGGCGCTGCACGCGGGCCTGCCTTGCCTGTTCACCGACCTGACTGTGCAGCCGCTCGCCTTCCTCTCCCAACTCACCCATATCCCCCAGCACCAGCCAGGTCTCGGCGTCGGTTGCGGACAGCAATTCGAGCGCCACCCGCAGTGAAGCCGGGTTGGCGTTGTAGGTATCATCGATCAGCTGTGCACCGTTGATACCAGGCTGCAGCTGCCAGCGACCACCGACCGGCCTCATCGAGGACAACCCGCTGACGATATGTTCCAGTGAAATATCCACTGCCAGCGCTGCGGCAGTTGCGGCAAGCGCGTTCATCACATTGTGCTGCCCCGGCAAAGCCAGGCGCAGCGACACTGTTCCCGCCGGCGTTATCAGCTCGACATCGCTGCCAGTGATATCGCCGCTCCAGTTCGCACTGACATCGGCTACTGCGTTTAAGCCGAAACTGATGACGCGTCTTGGCGCAGCCATCGAATACCACAGACTCGCGAATTCATCATCGGCGTTGATAACGCATACGGCATCCGCTGCCAGTCCTGCGAACAATTCTCCCTTGGCTTTTGCGACACCCGGCACATCCCCGAAACCTTCCAGGTGTGCCGGGCCTGCGTTATTGACCACGCCCACGACCGGCTGCGCAATATCAGTCAGGTAGGCGATTTCACCGGGATGATTCGCGCCCAGCTCCAGAACTGCATATTCGTGCTCGGCGGCAAGCCTGAACAGAGTCAATGGAACACCGATATCGTTGTTCAGATTACCCTGCGTCACCAGCGTTTCAGCGCAGCCACGAAGAATAGAAGCCAGCATTTCCTTGACCGAGGTCTTGCCATTACTGCCAGTCACCGCAATCAGCGGGATGGCAAACTGCGAACGCCAGTGAGCTGCCAGTTCGCCCAGGGCGATGCGCGTATCCCTGACCTCGAGCAACGGAATCTGCTCATTCGACGGTCGGCTCACAGCAGCAGCCACCGCGCCGTGCCGGCGAGCCTGATCAATGTGATCGTGGCCATCGTAATTACGCCCCTTCAACGCAACAAACAGATTACCGTCCGACAGGGTTCGGGTATCGGTGCTGACACCACGAAATATCACGTCCGCACCCCACTGTTTTGCATCCAGTATCTGTGCGGCTTCTGACAGGGGCATGACCATCATTCAGCACCCTCCCCGGAGCATCCCCTGTTGCCGCGCAGCACCTGCTGCACGCGGCTGCGATCGCTGAAGGGCAGCCTTTGCGAACCACACTGCTGGTAATCTTCGTGCCCCTTACCCGCCACCAGCACAAGATCATCGGCTGCCGCATCACCAACAGCGGTATCAATTGCCTCGGCACGATCCACGATACGCAGCGCACGTTGCGGCTGCCGGAAACCGCGGGCGACCTGATCAAGAATACTGTCGGGGTCCTCATGGCGCGGATTGTCGCTGGTCAGCACAACGCGGTCTGCGTAACGCTCGGCCAGCGCCCCCATAAGCGGGCGCTTACCCGGGTCACGGTCACCGCCGGCGCCGAAGACGCACACCAGTTCACCACTGCAATGCGGGCGCAGCGCCTGCAGGACTGTTTCCAGCGCATGGGGTGTATGTGCATAGTCCACCACAACCCGTGCAGCGCCCGGCCGGGTAAACAACTCCATACGACCCGGTACCGTTTTGACCGCGGCCAAACGCTGCACCGCCGTTTGCAGGGACACACCACTGGCAATCAAGGCGCCCAACGCGGCAAGCAGATTCTCCGCGTTGAACACGCCCAGCAGGGGACTCTCGAATGTCGTTGAGCCCCAACTGGAGTCCAGCTGCAATACAAGACCCTTATCCAGCGGCTGAACATCTGTCAGTTCGATCCACTCCGCATGCTTACGCGCTGTTCCATTCGACTGACTCTGGTAAGCGATGACGCGCAAGCTGCCTTGCAGCTCAGCGGCAAGCTGCCGGCCGAAATCATCACCGACATTCAGCACCGCACAAGCCAGATCGGGGCTGTAGAACAGACGCCGCTTGGCCTCGGCATAGGCTTCGATGCTACCGTGATAATCCAGATGATCTCGACTGAGGTGGGTCAGCACCGCTGTATCGAAAGCGACGGCAGCCGTTCGGTACTGGTGCAGCGCGTGGGAGGAAACCTCCATCGCCACCTGCCTGACACCGCTGTCACGCAACACGGCGAATTCAGCTTGCAGCCGCAGAGCATCCGGTGTGGTATGCGTCGGCGCCTGTAACCCCCCATACACACCATAACCCAGCGTACCGAACAGGCCACAGGAGCGTTCGCCGTCAGACAGGGCCTGGGCGATAAAATGCGTTACTGAAGTTTTACCATCGGTGCCGGTCACCCCAATGACGTGCAACGCTTTTGACGGCTGCGCATAAAAGCGGTCGGCAATAACACCCAGCTTCTGGGGCAGCCCGGCAATAGCGGCCGAAGGCACGGACAGTGAGCTGGCGATAGCGCCAATACCCGCATCAGACACCGGCTCCCAGACAACGGCCACCGCACCTTGCCTGATGGCCTGGTCAACATGGGCCAGACCATGCACCTGCAAGCCCTGACAGGCGAGGAAAACATCCCCGCGACGCACGCTGCGGCTGTCTGCCGCCAGACCGGATACCTGCACATCCGGCACACAGCCTTCAGCACCCAGACCTTCCAGCAAGCCGGCCAGGGAGACCGTGGACAGGTTCGATTCGACCGCCATCATACCGGCCCCTCCGAACCCTGTGCCCGGGTCTGCAGCAGCGGTGCCGCATCCGGCGTCGCGTTCAGCAGGCGCAAGGCACCCGCCATGACCTTGGAAAACACCGGACCCGCCACTTTGCCACCGAAGTGCTCACCATTACTCGGCTCATCGATCATTACCACCACAACCAGTCGTGGACGACTGGCCGGTGCCATCCCGGCAAACACTGACAAATAGCGGTCATCGGCGTAACCACCGGCGACGGACTTGTGCACGGTGCCGGTTTTACCCGCCACCCGGTAGCCCTGCACGGCCGCTTGAGGTGCCGTGCCATCTTTCTTGACCACCGCCTCCATCATTTTGCGCACCGCACGCGCAACCCGTGGCGAATACACCTTGCGCTGCTCTGCTGGTCGCTCGCGCTGCAATAAAGTAACGGGCACCCGGTAGCCATCATTGGCAAACACGCTGTAGGCCTGCGCCAGCTGCATACTGGTGACCGACAGACCGTAACCATAGGCCAGTGTGGCTCGCTCAATATCCCGCCAACGATGAAAATCCGCCAGATAGCCGTCTGCCTCACCGGGAAAACCGCTGGCAGTCGCAATACCGAAGCCGGCGGCCGACAAACCCTGCCAGAAATCCTCCGGCTCCAGCGCCAGCGCAATCTTGCTGGCAGCGACGTTGCTGGACTTGCGAATCACACCGGTCAGATCCAGCGTGCCGTAGTCATGCATATCACGAATGGTGTGGATACCCACCTGAAACAACCCCGGCGAGGTATCGATTCTGGTACCGACAGCGTAACGGCCGGTTTCCAGTGCAGTCGCTATAACGAACGGCTTCATGGTCGAGCCTGGCTCAAAGACATCGGTTATCGCACGATTGCGCATCCTGTCGGCTTTAGGGCGTTTACGATTGTTCGGGTTGAAGGATGGCTGGTTAACCTGTGCCAGCACTTCGCCGCTGCGGTTATCCAGCACCACAGCAGAACCGGAACGCGCGCCATGCTGCCGCACAGCCGCCTTCAATTCCCGGTACGCCAGATACTGAATGCGGCGATCGATACTCAGTTTCAGGGCCTTGCCCGGACGGGCAGAACGAATGTTCTCTACATTCTCTATTATATGCCGGCGACCATCTTTGATGACACGTTTGGCGCCCGCTTCTCCGCTCAACCAATCGTTAAAGGCCAGCTCCAGACCCTCCTGCCCCTCATCGTCGATATTGGTAAAACCGACCAGATGTGCGGCCACCTCGCCAGCCGGGTAATAACGACGATACTCGCGCTGCAGATAAACTCCCGGCCACTCCAGGTCCGCCACCTGCTGGGCACGGTCCGGTGACAGATGACGGCGCAGATAAACAAACTCCCGTCCCTGGCGCTGGCCGAGCAGGCGTCGCACACTATCCGCATCAAGACCCAGCAAGCGCGCCAGCTGCGAAAGCTCGTTACGCGACGCCACCAGCTCACCGGGATTCACCCACACCGACTGTACTGGCGTACTGATAGCCAGCGGCTCACCGTTGCGATCGGTGATCATGCCACGGTGTGCCGGCACCTGAACCACACGCAGGTGGCGGGCATCGGCTTGCCCCTGCAGAAACTCGCGATCGACCAGCTGCAGCTGTGCGCTGCGCGCGGCCAATACAGCAAACCCGCACAGCATCAAGCCGCCCAGCAACAGACGGCGTGCACGACTGATGGTTGCCTTTTTACTCATGGCCGCAGAATCATCACCTGTTGTGAATCGGGAATTCGCATACCCAGTCGCTCACGTGCCGCGTTTTCCACCTTGCCGTGAGTGGTATGCGTGCTTTGCTCAAGCTGCAACTGCCCCCACTCAACGTTCATCGCATCCCGTGCCGCTTCCAGCGATTGCAACTCAATAAACAGTTTCCGGCTCTGGTGTTTCGCGTACGCCGCAGCGATCGCCGTTGAAATTGTTGCCAGCAGTAACAGCGGCAAAAACATCGCCCTCATGCCAGCCGCTCCGCCACACGCAGAACTGCACTGCGAGCACGCGGATTATTCTGCACCTCAACCCTGTCTGCGCGAATCTGCTTACCCACAGGCATCAATCCCGGCCGGTATTCTGCCGGCAATACCGGCAAGTCGGGCGGCAACTGAGGTCCCCTATGCTGATCACGAATAAAGCGCTTTACGATACGGTCTTCCAGAGAATGAAAACTGATCACCGCCAGCCGCCCACCTGGCGCCAGCGCCTCAACCGCCTGCGGCAATACGGACTGCAGATCTTCCAGCTCACGGTTAATAAAAATCCGGATAGCCTGAAAACTGCGGGTGGCCGGGTGCTTTTTGAAATCGCGCCCGGGGACTGCGTCAGCAATCAATCGGGCCAGCCTGGAAGTGGTGGTAACAGGTGACTCATCCCGTGTCGCGACAATAGACCTGGCGATCCTGCGAGAATAACGCTCTTCCCCGTACCTCCAGAGCACGTCCGCAATATCGCGCTCCGATGCACCGGCCAGCCATTCACTGGCACTGACTCCCGCTTGCGGATTCATGCGCATATCCAGAGGCCCCTCGTTGAGAAAACTGAATCCACGTTCAGCGTTATCGAGCTGCGGTGACGACACCCCGAGATCCAGCAGGACGCCATCCACTTTGCCTCGCCAGCCCAGCTCTGACACAACCGTTCCAAGATTCCCAAAGCTCCCGTGGCGCATCATCAGGCGCGTTTCCCCCCTGAAACGGTCTGCCGCAAACTCCAGCGCATAAGGATCTTTATCAAAAGCCAACAGCTGCCCCCGTACCCCCAACCGTTCCAGTATTGCCGCTGCATGCCCGCCGCGCCCAAAAGTCCCGTCAATGTACAAACCGTCCGACTTTATCTTCAGTGCGTCCAGTACCTGGTCCAACAATACCGGGCGGTGCATCCCGCTCATCAAGACTAGAGAGTCAGCGTTTCAAGCGGGTGAGGCGCACCATCTTTCTCCTCATGGCCACCCATCCAGCCGCTGCCGATATGCTCCCAGGTCTCCTCGTTCCATATTTCGAATTTCTTGCCAACACCGACCAGCGACACACCCTTTTCGAGGCCGGCAAAATCACGCAACCGGGGAGCAATCAGAATACGCCCGTTACCATCCATCTCGACCTCAGTGGCATACCCCACCAGCATGCGCTGCATATCGCGGGTACGGCGGTCCTGATTGGGGGTGCGAATCAACTGGAGTTCGATGTCTTCCCACTCGGGCTGCGGATACAGCAACAGACAGCCATCGACGTGCACGGTCAAAACCAACCGGCCTTCAAAGCGCTCGGTAATCAAGCCCCGGTAACGGGTTGGCAACGCCAACCGCCCCTTGGCATCCAGTTTGACTGAGCTACCGCCGCGAAACACCAGACTCCCCTTGACCTCCCTTTATTACCACAATTATCCACTTGCCCCCACTTTTTGACACTATAGGTAGGAATTCTCCACCCGTCAAGATGAAAAAAGGTAATTCCTGCTTTAGGGACAGGCACTTAGCGCATACAGGGCGGGGTGGGGGGCACTCATAAGAAACACTGATTTTATGATTGAATTGTAAATCAGTGGGTTGGTGTGCTTTGCTTCAAAACTGCTCGAACTTTAGACACAAAAAACATGGATCATTAAAATTACTTATGCATACGATAGTTTATCAGGGGGGCAATCCCCTGAAATCCGCTGCCGATACGCGGCTGAATCCTGCTGCACGGACAGATGAAAAAGCAAAACGCCCGCTCAAAAGCGGGCGTTTCCAAACAC
>Ga0316201_10003263_pt1 | contig 11915 bp, 10 predicted proteins | sample CS6wburrow_MG_FD_204516 | JGI IMG/M metagenome (GOLD analysis project Ga0316201, IMG submission 204516) | Coastal sediment microbial communities from Delaware Bay, Delaware, United States - CS-6 worm burrow | ecosystem: Environmental > Aquatic > Marine > Coastal > Sediment | place: USA... | reverse complement strand
AGACCAGCCGCTCGGCGCCGCGGGCGGCCACCCAGAGGCGCCGGCGCCCCTGATGGGTCTCGACCAGCCAGGAACCGTCCGGGGCACCGGCGGCCTGGAACCCGACCTGCCGGCCGTCGATCTCGAGGGACCAGTCCCCGCCGACGGCGGTCACTTCGACCGGCACCCGGTCGTTGGTGGTGATGAATTCCAGTCGCAAAACCGCCGCCTTTCCGGCATCGAGCCGGTGTCAGTCCAATCCGCGCAGCCTGAAACCGCCCAGGTTCTGCCAGGGTGTCGCCGTGCTTTCTGCCGGCGGGTGGCCGTCCGGGGACGGTGCCCCCGGCGTGGAGCGCCGGCGATGTTCCGCCACCGCGGCGACCGCCAGGGCCAGATCCCCGTCCGCGGAACGGGCGCTCGTCCAGTCCGGCAGGTGTTCGGTCAGGAAGCCCGTGTGCAGATCCCCGGCAACGAAGCGGGGCTGCTGCAGGATGTCGATGAGGTATTCCACGTTCGTGGTCACTCCCAGGACCGCGTACTGCTTCAGCGCGGCGACGGCCCGCTCGATCGCCGCGTTCCGGTCGGGACCGTGCACGCTCAGCTTGGCGATCAAAGGATCGTAATACATGGTGATCGCGTCACCCTGCCGCACACCGCTGTCGATCCGCACGCCCGGCCCGGAGGGCTCGTGCAGCAGGACCAGCTGTCCCAGGGACGGCAGGAAGTTCTGCTCGGGATCCTCGGCGTACAGGCGGCATTCGATCGCATGGCCCCGGCAGGCCAGATCCGCCTGCGTCCAGGGCAAGGTCCTGCCCTCGGCCACCTGGATCTGGGCGCGCACGAGGTCGGTACCGGTCACCAGTTCGGTGACCGGATGTTCCACCTGCAGCCGGGTGTTCATCTCCAGGAAATAGAAGTCGCCCGCGGCGTCGAGCAGGAATTCCACGGTGCCGGCGCCGCGGTAGCCCACGGCCCTGGCGGCGGCCACCGCCGCGGCGCCCATCTCCTGGCGCAGGGCGGGCGTCAACGCCGGCGACGGGGACTCCTCGATGATCTTCTGGTGCCGGCGCTGGATGGAACATTCCCGCTCGAACAGGTGGACGTGGTTGCCGTGGGCGTCGCTGAAGATCTGGAATTCCACGTGGCGGGGACGCTCGATGAACTTCTCCAGATAGACGGTCCCGTTGCCGAAGGCGCCGGCGGCCTCGCGGGACGCGGCCTGGCAGGCCTTGACGGCGTCCCCGGCGGACGCCACCAGCCGCATCCCCTTGCCGCCACCGCCGAAAGCCGCCTTGATCATCAGCGGAAAACCCACCGTCTCGCAGATTGCCAGTACCTCAGCCGCCGGATAGATACCCTGCGCGTCCGGCTCCGGCAACAGGGCACCCGGAACCACGGGCACTCCGGCGGCCTCCATGAGCGCGCGTGCCGCGGTTTTTTCCCCCATGCTGGTGATGACATCCGCCTCGGGGCCGATAAACACCAGTCCGGCCGCGGCGCACGCCCGGGCAAACGCCGCATTCTCGGCCAGAAAACCGTAGCCGGGATGGATGGCGTCGGCATCGGTCGCCAGGGCCACCTCGATGATCCGGTCGAGATTCAGGTACGATTCCGCCGGTTCGGCCGGACCCACCAGCACCGCCATGTCGGCCAGCTCGGCGTGCAGGGCGCCGCGATCGGCTTCCGAGCAGATCGCCACGGTACCCAGCCCCATCTCCCGGCAGGCGCGGATCACCCGCACGGCGATCTCGCCGCGATTGGCGACCAGGACCCGATTGATGGGGGTTGCGGGGGGACGGCCCCCGGCGCTTTCAGGCCGACTCGGGGTCATGGGATCCTTTCGCGACCGCCGGCAGGGTCCAGGGCTGGTCCTGCACCCAGGGCGCCGGTTTTTTGGCCAGGAATTCCTTCAACGCAGCCTGGGCCTCGGGCTGGGCCCGCGCTTCGGCGATCATCCGGGCGGTCAGTTCTCCGCTGCGGGCAAAGCCCAGCGACTGGGCGCCTTCCAGCAGGCTCTTGACCCGACCGAGGGCGGCCGGACCGCCCTTGAGCAGGTCCCGGACCACCAATTCCACGGCGGCGTCCAGGTCACCGGCGGCCGCCAGGCGGTCCACGAGTCCCAGACGGTAGGCTTCCACCGGGCCGAGGGACTCGCCCGTCAGGAAATAGGTGCGGGCGGCCGGACGGCCGATCCGGTCGATGACCAGTGGTGCGATCACGCCCGGCACGATACCCAACCGGACCTCGGAGAAGGCGAAGCGGGCGCGGTCGTCGGCCACGACGATGTCGCAGGCGGCCACCAACCCCACACCCCCGCCGAAAGCCGGCCCCTGCACCCGCGCAACCACCGGAGCCGGGCAGTTGCGCACGGCGCGGAACATCGCCCCCATGTCGAGAGCCGCGGCCAGGTTCTCCTGGTAATCGGCTTCACCGAGCGCCTGCATCTCCCCGAGATGGGCACCGGCGCAGAACACGTCCCCGGCCGCCTGCAGTACGACGACCTGGGGCCGCCACCGCCCCTGCGTTCCGATATCCAGGGTGCCGTCGGGACCGGACACCTGGTCCGGATCCACCGGCAGCGGGTCGCGGTAGGACAGGGTCTCGAACAGGTCCCGCAGCTTGCCGATCGTCGCCTTGTCGAATGCGTTGCGGATGCGGGGATTGTCGAGCGTCACGACCAGCACCCGACCCGCGATATCTTCTCGAATCGGCATGATCATCTCCTACATGCGATAGATTCCGAATTTCACCGGCGGTATCGGGGCGTTCAGCGACATCGCCAGGCCCAGCCCGAGAATGTCGCGCGTCTGGACCGGATCGACCACCCCGTCGTCCCACAACCGCGCGCTGCTGTAGTAGGCGTGGCCCTCGATTTCGTACTTGGCGAGGATCGGGTCGACGATGGCCTTTTCCTCCGCGGCGGTGAGTCCGGCGCCGGCCCGGGCCACCTGGTCCTTCTTGACCGTCAGCAGCACGCCGGCCGCCTGCTCGCCGCCCATCACGGAGATCTTGGCCTGCGGCCACATGAACATCAGCCGCGGCTGGAAGGCCCGGCCGCACATGCCGTAATTGCCGGCGCCGTAGCTGCCGCCGACGACCACGGTGAACTTGGGGACGGTGCTGTTGCTCACGGCGTTGACCAGCTTGGCCCCGTCCTTGGCGATCCCGCCGTGCTCGTATTCCTTGCCGATCATGAACCCCGTGATGTTCTGGAGGAAGACCAGGGGGATCTTGCGCGCGTTGCACAGCTCGATGAAATGGGTGCCCTTGAGGGCCTCGGCGCTGAACAGGATGCCGTTGTTGGCGATGACGCCGACGGTGTAGCCGTGGATCCGCGCGAAGCCGCAGACCAGGGTCGTGCCGTAGCGCGGCTTGAACTCGTGCATGCGGCTGCCGTCGACCACCCGGGCGATCACCTCGCGGATGTCGAAGGGCACCTTCGGGTCGTGGCTGACCACGCCGTAGAGTTCCTCCGGATCGTAGTGCGGCGGTTCAGCGGTGGCGCAGGGGGTCCGGGCGGTGTGCACCGGCCCCAGGTTCTCCACCATGTCGCGCACCAGGCGCAGGGCGTGGGCGTCGTCGTTGGCCAGGTGGTCGGCCACCCCGCTGATCCTGGTGTGGACGTCCCCGCCGCCCAGCTCCTCGGCGGTGACCTCCTCGCCCGTGGCCGCCTTCACCAGCGGCGGCCCGCCCAGGAAGATCGTGCCCTGTTCCTTGACGATGACCACCTCGTCGCTCATGGCCGGCACGTAGGCGCCGCCGGCGGTGCACGATCCGAGCACGGCGCTGATCTGGGGCAGGTCCAGGGCGCTCATCGTCGCCTGGTTGTAGAAGATCCGTCCGAAGTGCTCGCGGTCGGGGAAAACCTCCGCCTGCAGGGGCAGGAAAGCGCCGCCGGAATCGACCAGATAGATGCAGGGCAGCCGGTTCTCGCGAGCGATTTCCTGGGCGCGCAGGTGTTTCTTGACCGTCAAGGGGTAGTACGTGCCGCCTTTGACGGTGGCGTCGTTGGCGATGATCATCACCTGCCGACCGTGGACCTGCCCGATGCCCGTGACCATGCCCGCCGCCGGAACCTCGTCCGGATAGACCCCGTGGGCGGCCAGGGTCGACAATTCGAGGAACGGGGCACCGGGATCGACCAGAGCCTCGATCCGGTCGCGCACCATCATCTTGCCCTGGGACCGGTGGCGCTCACGGGCCTTCTCGCTGCCGCCCTGCCGGATATTCCCCAGCAGCTCGGCCAGCCGGGCTGCCTGGTCCCGGTTGCGCCGGTCGTTCTCCTTGAAGGACGCATCCTGCGGATTGACGCGGCTGGTGATCCTTTTCATCCGGGCTCCTTGGGGTCGGTCACAAGCGCCTCCCGGGGAGCCAGAAGCTCCCCGGGCCGGGTAAACGTCGAAGGGACCGGATTATATCCCCTGCCGGGCGCAGGGTCTACCGCCATCAGGAAGCGCCGGGATCAGCCGCCGGCCTTCTTCTCGGCCGCATCCTTCAGCTTGTCGTTGGCCATGATGGCAATTTCGACCCGCCGGTTGGCCTGGCGACCCTCGTAGGTGTCGTTGTCGGCGACGGGCTGGGCCTCGCCGTACCCCATGATCGTGAAGCGGGGCGAACCCACACCGACGCCCTCCAGCTCGTTGGCCACCGACTGGGCCCGGTTGCGGGACAGGGTCAGGTTGTAATCCTCGCTGCCGGTCCCATCGGTATGACCCTCGATCAGGATGTTGGTGTCATCGTACTTGTTGAGGATCTCGGCGAGGTTCACCAGGTTGGTGCTGCCGGCCGACTGGAGCTTCGAGCTGTCGACATCGAACAGCAGACCGGACTCGAAGGTGATCTTGATGCCCTCGCCGATCCGGGTGACCGTGGCGCCCTCGAGATCGCGCTCGATCTCCTCCGCCTGATCGTCCATGTAGTTGCCGATGATGGCCCCGGCCGCCCCGCCGATGATCGCGCCGATGATCGCACCCTCGGCGGTGTTGCCGCTGGCGCTGCCGATGGCCCCGCCGGCGGCGGCGCCCGTTCCGGCGCCGATGACGGCACCCTTCTGCTTGTTGCTCCAGCTGGCGCAGCCCAGGGCGCTGCCCAGCAGCAGGACGGCGACGAGCAGATAGACGGTGATTTTCATGGTTGTCCCTTCCGTTGATTGTTGACATTGGTTCTCGAAATCTCTGGCCGAATTTTACTGGTCGCGAGCGCTCCGTGCCAGTATTCATTGGTTATGCTCATTTCCGGCGGCAGCATCACCACTCCCGGCGGTCTGGTCCGGGCCGACGTTCTGGTCCGGGACGGCCGCATCGCGGCGGTGGGCGCGGATCTCGATGCGCAGGGCCACGATATCGTCGACGCGCAGGACCTGTGGCTTCTGCCCGGGGCGGTCGACGCCCACACCCATTTCGGCATGCCCCTGGGCCCCGGACTGACCAGCCTCGGCTGGCGCGAAAGCGCCGGGGCCGCCCTGCTGGGCGGCACGACCACCGTGATCGATTTCGCCAACCCCGCCGCCGGCGACACCCTCGGCCAGGCCTTCGCCAACTGGCGGGCCATGGCCGACGGCACCATCCTCTGCGATTACGGCCTGCACGTAACGGTCACCGACACCTCGGTGGAACGACTCGCCGAGATCCCCGGTCTGGTCGCCCGCGGCGTGGCCACCTTCAAGGGTTTTCTGGCCTACAAGAACCGCCTGATGCTGACGGTCGCCCAGATGCGCGATCTGATGGTCGCCGTGCGCAAATCCGGTGCCATGCTGCTGGTCCACGCCGAAGACGGCGAGATGAACGCCGCGGCCGAAGCCCTGCTGCTGGAAACAGGGCGTTCCGGACCCGAATGGCACCCGGTGGCCCACCCCCGGGAATCCGAGGAAAAGGCCGTCCGCGCGGTGCTGGACCTCGCCCGCGAGACGGGCTGCCCCTTGACGATCGTGCATATGAGCATGGCCGAATGCGTGGACATGCTGACGGCGGCCCGCCGGCAGCGGCCGGCTACCGGTGCCGCATCCGTCCTGATCGGGGAAGCCTGCCTCCACCATCTCTTCCGCGACGAGGGCCTGTATGCGGGCGGTTATGAAGCCGCGCTGGCAGCCATCTGTTCGCCACCCCTGCGCCGGCCGGCCGACGGTCAGGCCCTGCTGGCGGCGCTCGGCGACGGCCGCCTGGACCTGCTGTCCACCGACCATTGCGAATTCTGCCTGGCGACAAAAGCCGAGGCCGCCCACGCCGGTTTCGCCAAGGTGCCCAACGGGTGCGGCAGCGTCGCCGAACGGCTCGTGGTCAGCCACACGCTCGCGGTCGTTCCCGGACTGCTGACGCCCCACCGCTGGGTCGAGGTCTGCTGCCGCCGGCCGGCTGAACTGATGGGGCTGGGCGACCGCAAGGGCCGCCTCGCGGTCGGCTGCGACGCCGACCTGGTCCTGTTCGACCCGCGGCCGCAGTACCGCTGGGAACCGCGTGGCGGCAGCGACCGCGCCGGCTCCCTGTGGGCCGGGATGCCGGTCCAGGGCCGGGTCCGGGACGTCTGGCTGCGCGGACACCGGGTGGTGGCCGACGGCCGGCTGGCGCCCGACCAGCCTGGCGGAATTTTTCTACCCCGCCATATTGGCTAGCTCAACTTCGACGAAGGAAAGTCCATGGCCCCGACATCCGACGCCCAGCTGGCGGCCCGTTACGAGCGCATCGGCGACCAACTGGTCGATCTGTTCGTCAAGAACGATGAACCGATCGCGCGCATGGCCACCATCAGCGCCCTGCTGCACCACAAGATGCCCCACTTCTTCTGGACCGGATTCTACCGGTTGTCCGGCGAGAGACTGATCGTCGGCCCCTACCAGGGACCATTGGCCTGCGCCGTCCTGGACGGGCCCGAAGGCGTCTGCTGGGCGTGCGTGAATCGCGGGGAATCGATCATCGTACCGGACGTGCACGCCTTCGCGGGCCATGTCGCCTGCGACGCGCGTTCCCGGAGCGAAATCGTGGTGCCGGTGCGGGGCGCCGACGGCGGTATCGCCGCGGTGCTGGACGTGGATTCGGACCAGCCCGACGCGTTCGGCCAGGTGGATCGGCACGGGTTGGAAAAGATCGTGGCGCTGGTCCTGAACGGTTGAGGCGGCACCGGCCTCCGGTCAGCGGTAGTAGGCTTTGAAGGTGCCCCAGGGTGTGGTCTGGGCCTCGGCGGCCATCGCTCCCAGGAAGAAGTAGGTCCAGTCCAGCTGACCCACCAGCCGGAAGTAGGTCACGTTTTCGTCGTTGAGAGTCGTCTCGACGGGTTCCACGTAGAATCTGATCTGTCCCCTGACTTCCAGGGCCGGGTAGTCGGGACCGCGTTCCACGAGCAGGTCGATGTCGTAGAGCGCGCTCAGCGTGTTGGGGATCGGATCCGATGCCAGCGACATCCCCCAGCCGACCAGCTTTTCCAGATTCCGGAAATTCAGCCCCGACACCGCCGGCACCAGTCCGCCGTTGGGGTCGGTGAGATCCTCGCCGGCGAACATCCGCCGGTGGATCCGCGTTTCTTCGGCGTAGTCGAGGGTCTCCCCCACATCGGGATAGGCGCGCCGGGTCACCGCCAGCAGATGGGTCTCGAAACTCGGTCCCAGCAGGCCGAGATAGGCAGCCCGGTCCATGTCCTCGTAGCTGGACCGGAAATTGGTCATGACGTCGTCGGGAGTCAGTGAAATGACCGGCCGCGGGAGGATCGGGGCAACGACCGGACGGTGTTCTTCGCCGCAGCCGGACAGGATGACGAAAGCGGACAGACATGCTGCCGCGATCAGGAGTCTTGAAGAACCGGTGGGCAAGGATCCGTCCTTCCACATGGTGCCAGCGCCGCCAGGGCCGCCTCCCTATTCCGCGGGAGGGTAATACAGAGCCAGGAGGCTCCCCCAGTTCACGTCCTCGGAACCGGCCTTGTAACCCGTCAGATCAGCCATCCCCGTCAAGATATAGTAGGTTTTCGGCTGCCCGGCAATATCGGCTGTGACCGCCTTGGCGTAAAGTATCACCGTGCCCTGCACTAGGGACAAGGGGTAGCTCTGGCCGCGCTCGACCAGGAACCGCACCGCGAACGGCGCCCGCTGGTTGCCGGCGAACTCTTCACCGGCCGGAACTTCCTCCCAGTTTTCGACCGCTTGCAAGACGCTGAAGCTGACGCCGGTCGTCGCGGCCATGAAACCACCGTTCCTGAGCGTCAGGTCCCGGCCCGAGAACAGGCGGCCCAGGACACCCTCCATCTCCACGCGGTCCAGCGCGGTCCCGCAGTAGGGAAACTCCGCCACGGTCGCTGGCTGCAGCTTCATGGTGAAGGCGGGATCCAGGAGGGCCAGGACGCCTTCGTGGTCCAGCTTTTCATAGGCGGCGCCGAATTCGGTCATGAGGCCTCCGGCCGTCTCGGGATACGGACCCAGCGCCCCGTCGTTCGGGGGTGCGACCGGATCGTCGTCGCTGCAGCCGCCCGCGACCGTCAGCACGAGCACGGCCAGCAGCATCAGGCAGCGGTGTGGTGAGTAGATCTGCATGGCATTTTCCCCTTGTTGTCGAACCTAGGACTGGACGCTTTCTCCCGGCAGCGGAAACCAGCGCAAGCCTTCCAGATCGCCTGCGAGAGCGGTCATGCCCTGGTCGGGTCCGAGCCAGTCGCCGGCGGCGCGCTCGGCTTCGGGGCCGCTCATCCGGGCGAGCATCTTCTCGGCTTCCTCCAGGTATTCCAGGAACGCGCTCTCGGGTTCGGTCATGTGCTGGACCCGGTACTGCATCGTGCCGCTGCAATAGCTGATGTTGTGCAGGCGCAGCCGTTTGCCCCGGCGGCCGTCGCGATGCCGCCAGATCCCGGTGTCGGGATCGAAGTCGTAATGGGGCAACAGGCGCCAGCCTTCGCGGGCGATCAGGTCGACCGCCCGGATGATGAAATCGAATGCCTCGGCGCTGATGAAGTAGTTGAAATTGACGCGCACCCAGCCGGGCTTGATGCCTTCGGAGCCGCTCGCGATGGCCTCGTGGAACCTCATGCTCCGGGCCAGGTCGATCCCCAGCAGCCGGTGGCCGTAGGGTCCGGCGCACGAGCAGCCGCCGCGCGCCTGGATGCCGAACAGATCGTTCAGCAGGGCGACCACGAAATTGTGGTGCAGGATCCGGTCGCCGCACTTGATCACGAACGACACGATGGACAGCCGCTTCGCTTTCAGGTTGCCGAGGATCCGGATGTTCGGATTCTGCGCCCAGGCGGCGATGGCCCGCTGCAGGAACTGGTGTTCCAGGTGCTCGATGTTGTCTTCGCCGACGGCGCTCTTGAGATGGAAGACCAGACCGGCGCGGATCGCCTCGATGATGGCCGGCGTCCCTCCCTCCTCGCGGTGGATCAGGTCGGCCAGGTAGGTGTGCTCGGCCGGGCTCACGTAGGAAACGGTGCCGCCGCCGGGCACCGTGGGCACCTTGTTGGTGATCAGCCGCCGCTTGACCACCAGCAGGCCGGGTGTGCCGGGGCCACCGACGAACTTGTGCGGCGACATGAACAGGGCGTCCTTGTAGGACGGCCCGCCGCGGGGCGCACCCTCGGCGGGATTCATCTCGATCTTGACGTAGGGCGCCGCAGCCGCGAAATCCCAGAAGGCGAGCGCTCCGTGGGTGTGCAGCAGGCTGGAGATGCCGGCGGTGTCGGACACGATCCCGGTCACGTTGCTGGCCGCCGAGAAGCTGCCGATCTTCAGCGGGCGCGCGGCGTGGTTCACCAGCTCGCGCTCCAGGTGTTCCTGGTCGATGCGGCCGTCAGCGTCCTCGGGGATGACCACGACATCGGCGATCGATTCGCGCCAGGGCAGCTCGTTGGAGTGGTGTTCGTAGGGCCCGATGAATACCACCGGCCGCTGCTGCGCGGGGATGTGCCGCGCCAGATCGAACTTCTCGTCCAGGTCGCGGGGCAGCCGCAGGTTGAGGATCTCGATCAGCTTGTTGATCGCCCCGGTGGCCCCGGCGCCGCAGAAGATCACGACGTCCTCGTCGGTTCCCCCGACGGCCTCGAGGATGATCCGGCGGGCATCCTCGCGGAAACAGGTGGTCTGCAGGCCCGTGCTCGAGGTCTCGGTATGGGTATTGGCGTACAGCGGCAGCACTTCTTCCCGGATGAATTCCTCGATGAATTCCAGGGAACGCCCGCTGGCGGTGTAGTCGGCGTAGGTCATGCGGCGCGGACCGTAGGGACCGTCGAGGGCGCGCTCGTCGCCGATGATCGAGTCGCGGATATTCTCGATCAGGTGCTGGACGTTTTCTTCCAAGGTCGACCTCGCCGAAGGTGATGCCGGCGGAAACCTCGTGTTCCCCCGGGTGCGGTCAATACTAACGCCTGGCGCGGCCGCGGGAAACCCCAATCGGCCGGCGGCTCACAGCCGGAAACTGAAGGCCAGCGAACCGAAGTGGTCCGGCCGCCGCTGCCCCTTGAACTCGGGCGTGCGCTGCACGTAGGTAGCACTGAGGCGCACCCCGTGGGCCGCGACGGCCACGCCGCCCACGAAATCGGCGACCCAGAGGTTCTTGTCGACCCGGTGGCTGTCCTGGAAGGTGTTGCCGTCCAGGAAGATGTTCTGGAGCATCATGCGCCCGTCCATGCCGGCGAACAGGTACCACCCGAAGCGGCCGCCGGGCACGAAATAGCCGGAGCCCGGCGGGGCCGGCTGGATGCGGGGCGGGCCGAAATCACGGGCAAGCCCCTGCCCGAGGCGCAGGGTACCCCCGAGACCCGCGTAGGTGAAGACGTTGCCCAGAGCCAGGCTGCCGTGGGGCGACGCGTCGAACTCCAGCCCCAGCCAGCGCGGGCCCGACAGGTTCCGCCACTTCTGTTCGAACACCAGCATCACCGCCGGTTCGTTCCGCAGCTGGTTGTGCCAACCCTGCGGGTCGGGCGATCCGATGACCTCGTGGAACCACTTCTGCATCTTTTCACCGCCGGCCGCCGGCCCGACCACGCCCACCGACAGCTCAAGGACGCGCAGGCGGTCCTGCTGGTAACCGACCATGCCCAGGTCCGCGTGCAGCCAGGCGGCATAGGGCCGGTCGTCGGCCACCAGCTCGCTGGAGGCGATGTCCTCGGGTGTGTAGAGGTTGTGCCCCAGGGCCATGCTGGCGTGAAGCTGTACGTCCGGATCGCTGAAGATGTGGCGGCGGGCCCAGCTGTCGAGCCAGCCCCAGACCCGGTTCGCCGCGGTCTGGTAGGAGATCTGCATGCCGTTGGTGTAGTGTCGGTCGGAGGCGTCCTTGCCCAGGACGTCGTTTTCGAACTGGAAGATGAACGAACCCTTGGCCGAAGGCGCCGCAGCGGGTGCGGACCGGACCGGCCCGGCGACCGCGGCGGTTGCCAGCAGGATCACCAGGACCCGCCGGATCAACGGACCCTCTTGCGGGCGGCGGTCGCCTTCTCGAAGGAACCCAGGTGCAGGAAGACACCCTGGCCGCTTTCGCCCCAGCCGAAGTCGATGCGGGCCATGCCGACGATGGGGATCAGCAGGCGGGCACCGACTCCGTAGCCGGTGATGAAGTTGTCGGCGGCAAATTCGGGACCATCATCCCAGCCGAGACCGTAGTCGACGAATGCGGCCAGCTGCAGCCCCCCGCGGTACCTGAAGTTGAAAGGCAGGTTCCAGGGCCGCGGCTTGAGCAGGGTGAAGCGGTACTCGGCGGTGTTGATCATCTGGTTCTTGCCCGTCTGCGCGGCGAAGGTCCAGCCGCGAACGGTGTTGGTGCCCCCGATGCCGAACCGTTCCCACGGGGCGATGTCGCTGCCGACGGTGCCCGACCGCAGGGTGGTCAGGGAAAACAAGGCTAGCGTGTGGTCCCCAGCCAGCGCGACGTAGCGTCTGAGGTCCAGATCACCCTGGGTGTAGCCACTGGAGTTCGGGAAGAGCTTGATCGCCTGGGTCAGCATGATCTCGCTCCACCAGCCGGTGGTCG
>Ga0316201_10003262_pt1 | contig 11916 bp, 11 predicted proteins | sample CS6wburrow_MG_FD_204516 | JGI IMG/M metagenome (GOLD analysis project Ga0316201, IMG submission 204516) | Coastal sediment microbial communities from Delaware Bay, Delaware, United States - CS-6 worm burrow | ecosystem: Environmental > Aquatic > Marine > Coastal > Sediment | place: USA... | reverse complement strand
AAAAACAAAACCAATAAACTTTATTATACTTCTGGGTTTTTTGTTTGTATTCTACTGGTTCGTCCATTTTGTGCTCAATGAGAATAACTACGAACCAGAACAATTGGTTGTTAAATTTGTTGTTCTGGGGGTTTTATTATTTAGTGTTTTTGCAGTTGATTTTATTGTAAAGCGCAATCAAATTACAGCAACAAATTCATTTGTCATTCTTTACTTTACAGTGTTGATTATTGTTTTCCCCGAAGTTTTACTGGATGAGAATTCCGTTTTTTGCAACTTCTTCCTCTTATTGGCATTAAGGAGGCTTATTAGTCTAAAATCTTTAAAGAATATAAAACTTAAAGTATTTGATGCCACAATATGGATCCTAATTGCAAGCCTGTTTTACGATTGGGCAATACTATATCTCATTTTAGTAGGGATTGCCATTTATTTCTATGAGCCCAAGAATATTAAGAATTGGTTGGTTCCTTTGACAGGTATTTTTACAGTAGGAATAATAGTATTCTGTTTTTTAATTATTACAGATAATCTGGAGTTTTTAAGCAGCCATTATCAATTGTCACCCAAGTTTGATGTAATAGCCTACTGGATGGACAGTACGAAACTTGCAATCTATGCTATATTCACTTTTATTAGCGCGACTTTGGTGTTTATCAAAATGAGCAAATTGGGCATGGGTAAAATAATCACTATGCGCCTGATAGCCATATCACTTGCTCTTGGTTTCGCAATCACCTTCTTAAAAACTTCCAACGATATATACCCTGTCTTAATTACCTTTTGTCCGGGAGCAATTTTTTTCGCGAAATATGTGGAATTAATTAAAAAAACGACACTTAAGGAAATCGTTTTAATTGTTTCTGTAGTAGCCCCGTTTCTAATTTTGATCACAGAAATGATTGTGAAATAATGGGTATATTTACATCAAAATTAAGCCACTATGTTCAGCAATTTAGCTTTTCGGATATTTGAAGAAAGTATTGTTAACTATCATATAAAGGATGATGTTAATCAGCCATTCAATAATCCATATCCAAAAGATTCTATTAATCATCTTTTGTATAGAAAAAATTGGATTGATACTGTTCAATGGCATTATGAGGATATTATAAGAGATCCTGAGATAGATCCGGCAAAGGCCCTGGAGTTAAAACGAAAAATCGATGCAAGCAATCAGGATAGAACAGATTTAGTAGAATATATCGATAGTTATTTTCTAAATAAATACCAAACGGTACAAACACTGCCAAATGCCAGGATAAATACCGAAACTCCGGCTTGGGCCATTGATCGTCTTTCCATTTTGGCATTAAAAATCTATCATATGCAAGAAGAAACTGCGCGCCCGGATGCATCGCCGGAACACATTAAGAAATGTGCCGATAAGTTAAAGGTGCTTCTTGAGCAAAAAGAGGACTTATCTTCTGCTATAGATCAATTGCTGACCGATATTGAGCAAGGAGCTATATTTATGAAGTCGTACAAGCAAATGAAGATGTACAATGATGAGGAGTTAAATCCGGTTTTGCGTGGGCAAAAATAATATCAAACATCTTTTAGTTATTCGTTTGTCTGCCATGGGTGATGTGGCTATGACAGTCCCGGTTTTGAGTGCACTTACTACACAACACCCAAATCTGCAGATTACTGTTCTTACCAGAGCCATTTATAGCCCAATGTTTACAGACTTAACAAACGTTCATATTTATGAAGCAGATCTTAATGGCAAACACAAGGGGATATTTGGATTGTGGAAATTATTTAAAGAATTGAAAATGCTGGGTATTGATGCTGTGGCGGATCTTCACAATGTCTTGAGAAGTTCTGTATTAAAGAGGTTCTATATAATAAATAATATCCCATTTATACAGATTGATAAAGGTAGAACAGAGAAAAAAGCGTTGACTGCCACAAAAAATAAAGTTTTCAAGCCTTTAAAAACTACTTTCCAGCGTTATGCCGATGTTTTTGATCAACTGGGATTCCCTGTACAGCTTCAAAATGCAAGTGTTCTGTCAAAAAGAGTATTGCCGGAGAAAGTTCAGCAAGCAATTGGACCTGATAACCTAAAATGGATAGGAATAGCCCCATTCGCTGCGTATAAGGGGAAAATGTACCCCTTAGATCTTATGGAGAAAGTTATTAGTTCTCTAAATAATACCAATAAGTTTAAAATATTCCTTTTTGGTGGCGGGGATCGTCAAAAGAAACAGGCACAACAATGGTCTAATCTATATCCAAATTGCATAAATACTATTGGCATTTTTTCATTTGAAGACGAGCTGGCACTTATTTCCAACCTGGATCTTATGCTTTCAATGGATAGCGGTAATGGCCATTTGGCGGCAATGTTCAAAATTCCTACTATTACGCTATGGGGTGTTACGCATCCTTATGCGGGGTTTTCACCATTCAATCAGCCTTCTGATAACAGTCTCCTTTCAGAGAGGAATAAGTTTCCTCTTATTCCAACTTCAATCTATGGAAATAAAGCACCCAAAGGCTATGAAAGTGTGATGTCTACCATTTTACCGGAAACTGTGCTATCCAAAATAACGTCACTTCTTGAAATAAAGTAATTTAATTTATACAATTTCTTTTGCAGCTAAGGAGTTGAAATAATGCCTTAATTGTTGCATGTACTTATACCGTAGGTTTCTACAGTTACCCTGCACCATTAGGGTTCTTACTCCCATGTACGAGGAAATTAAATAAGTAGCAACACCCTCACTGTCTACATGTCTATCTACAAAACCATCGGACTTTCCTTTTTGAAGGATTGAGACTAAATTTACCTCCCATACCTTATAAATATCCATTAAGTAATTGGATATAACAGTATTTCTTCCGTTGAATTCTGAAATGAAGTTGCTTAGGATGAAGCCATAATCCATTTCATTATGTTCAGCAGTTTCCAAAGCATTTTCAAAACAGTTTTCAATAACATTGAAGGGGTTTTCCTTGCCTTCTATTGGTTCAATAAGCATACTGTATACTTTACGAACAATTAAGTTTTGAACAATACTTACGAAAAAATCCTCTTTTGACTGAAAATGATAGTAAAAAGCTCCCTTTGAAAGAGAAAGAGATTTTAAGATATCATCTATACTGGTATTATAATAGCCATTCTTGTAGAACAATTCTAATCCGGTAACTTGCATCCGGTGCATGGTAGCCATGCGTTTTAAATTCTTATCCATTAGATTTGGGTTTTAGGGTTAAACAGACCATCGGGTCTATAAACAAAGAACCCCTGAAACCCCAGGAAGGTAAATATTAAAGGATGTATGAGTTGAAAAATTCGTTAAACTGATGAATTCCCGATAAACGGTACATCCAACCTGATTTTTTACCGACCACTTGGTCGGAAAAAAACATCGACGAATGGTATTTTATCAGCTTTTTAAGGTTTATGAACCCCAGATTTGCCTAAAAAATAAAAAAGCAGGACCAATAATTATGTTTTATTGAAACCCCGTATGGATTTTTAAGCAATTAGTACCTGATTGGGTGCTTTTAGGTGTGAAGTAACTAATGAGGATTGTTTTAAATTACCCGGTAATCCAAAATGAACCAAACAGACTGTTTAGTTTATAATGGTGGGGATAAAATTTCGGATATAAATTGGTATAATAGTTTTCTAGCCCAATCTTCCGGATTAAGTGCATTTTTTTAGATCAATTATTGAATATAAACAATACCTACAAACCACTTAGTTTCTAAAATACTCGTTTGGCTGATTTAATATTAAACTAAAAAGTGCAATCAACGACAACTATTATACATCATCATAGTCTACTTTTATTGTTGCCGTTACCGGATGAGCCTGACAAGTGAGAACAAGTCCCTCTGCAATTTCACTATCAGTAAGAATCTGATTCTTGTCCATTTTCGCTTCACCTTGGGTAATTCTTGCGATACATGTACTGCAAACACCTCCCTGACAAGAATACGGGGCATCGAGATCTTCATCCAGGACAGCGTCTAAGATCGTAGAACTTTTATCCATACTAAAGGAGTATTTTTCATCGTCCAACAACACTTCTACTGTTGTTTTACCTTCAGGGGTTATAGTTTTGGCAGCCTCATTTTCGGTTGTGGTAAAAAGTTCAAAATAAATAGAATCTTCAGCTATTCCATTTGCTTTTAATGTGTCCCTTGTAAGATTTATCATATCCTCAGGGCCACATAAGTAGAATGTTTTAAATCTGGTTTCTTTAAATTTATTTTTAAGAATAAAATTTATCACAGAGGCATCAATTCTTCCAAACAATGAATCATCTTCCCGGGCTCTGCTATAAACAAACTGAACTGTAAATCGGTCCTTATAGTCATTTTTGAGCTCTAAAATTTCATCGAGGAACATCGCTTCAGATTTATTTTGATTTCCATAGACCAATACAAATGTATTTTCTGGGTGGCTTTTCAAAACAGTTCTGGCAATGCTCATAATAGGTGTAATACCGCTACCGGCGGCAAAAGCACATATATTTTCTTGTTCTGGAGATTTTTTATAAATAAATCGCCCCTCTGGCGGCATAACCAACAATTGGTCTCCTTCTTTTAAGCTAGAATTAGCATGTACAGAAAACCTACCTCCCGGCACTTTTTTGACACCTATAGTTATATGCTTGTCTTCCGGACTTGATGAAATGGAATAGGCCCGCCTGAATTCCTCGCCATTTATTTTGTGTTTAATTGTTATATATTGACCTGCCTCAAAGACAAATATATTTTCCAGTTCTTTGGGAATAGCAAAACTCACAGCAACTGAGTTTGGGGTTAATCGGGATATTTTGTCTATAGTCAGGGAATAAAAGTCACTCATAATAAAAAATTTGTGCAAAATTAAGGATTGCTTTGGATTAATAATGAGAAATTAACTTCTCTTTGTAACAAAAGATATATTTGAGGTACTAACTTTCTGGACGTAAAATACCAGCCTTCATGTTCAAACACTTTTTTAACCTGCAATGGAAGTCATTCTTCAGGGCAGCTTCTTTTAAAACAAATCTGGCTTTTAAGATCCTGATGATTTTTGGGGCACTGTATTTTATTGTCGTATTTCTGGCACTAGGGGTCGGGTCTTATTTTATTATTGAGAAAAATGGGCTGGGAGATCCATTGAAGTTTGTCAATAGATACATCATTTATTACCTCGTAATGGATGTCTATATCCGTTATATGCTTCAAAAAATGCCTATTTTGAACATTAAACCGTTACTTTATTTACCCTTTAAGAAAAGCCAGGTGGTTTCCTATTCCCTTGGGAAGACTGTTTTTTCTTTCTTTAACTGGGCTCATGCCTTTTTCTTTGTACCATTTTCCATAGTTCTTATCATTGAAGGATACAATCCTGCAGGAGTCGTAGGTTGGCATTTAGGTATCATGGCCTTATTTTATTGTAATAATTTCATCAACATCATGATGAATAATAAGGACAGCGTTTTTTATCCCTTAGTCGCAATTTTATCAATTTTGGCTGTTTGTCAGTATTATGAATGGTTTGATATTACACTATACACTTCTCCCATTTTTAATTATTTTTATGATATACCCTGGACTTCTTTAATTTCCTGGGGGGCCTTAATCGGACTTTATTTTGGGGCCTTTAACTATTTTAAAAAGAATATGTATCTGGACGCCGGTTTAGCTACAAAACATGATATTGCAAAATCTGAAGATTATACCTGGCTTAATCGGTTTGGAAATTTAGGAACGTTTCTTAAAAACGACATTAAACTAATAAAGAGGAATAAACGATCTAAAACCACGGTTATCATGAGTTTTATTTTCCTTTTTTATGGACTATTGTTTTTTACTAATAGTATTGAAGCTTATGAGAATCCTGTTTGGAAAATTTTCGCGGGCATCTTTGTTTCCGGAGGTTTCTTATTTAGTTTCGGTCAGTTTGTACCAAGCTGGGATAGTTCTTATTATCCCCTTATGATGAGTCAGAATATACAATACAAAGAATATCTTTCTTCTAAATGGTATCTGATTATAATAGCGACAATAATTAGTACAATCCTGGCTGTATTCTATCTGTATTTTGGCTGGGAGGCTTATTTGGCTGTAATCGTAGGTGCAATTTATAATATTGGGGTCAATTCTTATCTGGTATTATGGGGAGGGGCCTATATTAAAACTCCGATTGATTTAACTTCTAACAAGAAAGCTTTCGGGGATAAGCAGGCATTCAATGTGAAAACACTTCTTCTGACATTGCCAAAATTGTTATTACCCATCGCAATTTATGGGTTAGGTCATTACCTTATTAATCCAACTGCCGGATACATTTTTGTTGCCCTTACCGGTATTTTGGGCTTTGCTTTTAAGAATTTGGTATTCAGAAAGATTGAAAATATATATAAGAAAGAAAAATATAAAACTCTTTTGGCTTATAAACAGAAAGCCTGATAAATTATCAATTGAAATGATTAACTCACAAAATCTCACAAAAGTATACGGAGATCAGACCGTATTAAATATTGAAAGCCTTGATATACCCAAAGGCCAGAGCTTCGGGTTGGTTGGTAATAACGGTGCAGGAAAAACTACTTTTTTCAGTTTACTTTTAGACCTGATTCAACCAACAACGGGTAAAGTAATCAATAATGATATACAAGTAAATATAAGTGAAGCATGGAAACCATTTACATCCGCTTTTATAGATGAAACTTTTTTGATTGGATACCTTACGCCTGAAGAGTATTTCTATTTTATTGGCGAATTAAGAGGACAATCTAAAACAGACGTCAATGACCTATTGGTGAACTTTGAGGATTTTTTTCATGGAGAGATTTTAGGGCAAAAAAAGTATTTGCGAGATTTGTCAAAAGGGAATCAAAAAAAAGTAGGGATAGTAGCTTCATTTATAGGAGAACCACAGGTTATTGTTCTTGACGAACCTTTTGCTAATTTAGACCCTACCACTCAAATAAGACTAAAATCAATTCTAAAGAAACTGGGAGAAGACAGGGAAGTAACTGTTTTAGTTTCAAGTCATGATCTTATTCATGTAACGGAAGTATGCGAACGGATTGTGGTATTGAATAATGGGGAAATTGTAAAGGATATACAGACTTCAACCGAAACGTTAAAAGAACTTGAGTTATTTTTTAGCACCTGAGATTATCCTGTCATATTTCATGAATTTTTTCTTTTCTATCAGAGTTAATTTTTGCACAAATATTATTCTGGCCTAAAATTTTCGTCCCTGATCCATATTATTCCCCTCTTTTCAAGTGCAATGAGATAATAATCTTAGTGTTTTGCAGTTAAGTTTACATAAGAATACCAACAATTTTGAAGCTACGTATAAAATTTATTCTGGCTGGTGTTCTTGGGGGCATACTTTTTAACGCTTGTTCTACCAAGAAAGACACTTTTGTAAATCGCAATTGGCACGCGGTAAATACCAAGTACAATGTCTTGTACAATGGCAATATTGCATTTGAGGAAGGAAGAGAAGCACTCAATATGTCATATCTGGATAATTATTGGGAAGTTTTACCTGTTGAGAGGTTACAGGTTAAGGATGAAATAAAACTCGATTCGGAAAACAACAATCCAAATTTTATTGTCGCTGAGGAAAAAGCAACTAAAGCTATTCAAAAGCACAGTATGGATATAAAAGATGAAGAGCGCAATCCGCAAACAGATGAAGCCTTCATCCTTTTGGGCAAAGCCAGATACTTTGACCAGCGCTATATACCGGCTATTGAAGCATTTAATTATGTATTAAGGAAATATACTCAAAGTGATAAGTTAAACGAAGCTACCATTTGGAGAGAAAAAACTAATATTAGACTGAATAATGAGGAGCTGGCACTTAAAAATTTAAAGCGCCTTTTGAAGTACGAGCAACTTAGTGATCAGGAATATGCGGACACTCATGCAATGATGGCTCAGGCATATATAAATCTTAAAGCGCCCGATACGGCTATTCAACAATTAAAGATAGCTTCAGCATATACAAAAAAGTTTCCAGAGAAAGGCAGGTATTATTTTATCATTGGCCAATTGTTTAATAAGTTGGGATATAGAGATAGTGCAAATTATGCATTTGGAAAAATTATTGAGTTAAACAGGAAATCTCCAAGGGTATACATGATAAATGCCCATCTGCATCAAATTCAAAATACTGAAATAACGGAGGAAAATAAGGAAGAGATGCTGGAAGAACTGGTTGATCTCGAAGAGAATAGAGAGAACCGGCCATTTTTGGATAAGATATACAATCAGAAGGCGGAATATTATATGTCTACAGGGTCAGACAGCCTGGGAATTGTATATTTTAATAAGTCTTTGAGAGCAACACAAAATTCACCCCAGTTAAATGCCCTCAACTATGAAAATCTTGCAGAATATAACTTTGATGAGAATGAATACAAAATCGCAGGAAGTTATTATGATAGCGTGTTAACTAACTTGCCCGAGAATACTAAAAAATTCAGGGCTATTAAAAAGAAATTGGATAATCTGGAAGATGTTATTAAATACGAAAGTGTTGTTCAATACACAGATAGTGTAATAACCCTATTTAACCTTCCAAAAATTGAACAACTTGCATTTTTTGAAGATTATATTGCCAAATTGAAGTTAGCTGAGGAAGAAGAAGCACTAAAAAAGGAAAATCGTGCTAATGCCGGCTTTGCGGCTTTTGCAGAAACAAAAGGGGGAAAACAAAATAAGGGCAAATTTTACTTTTACAATATCACAAGCCTCGGATATGGTAAAAACGACTTTAAAACCAAATGGGGAGAAAGGGTATTGGAGGATGATTGGCGTTGGAGTAATAAAAATACATCCAGGTTAGTAGAAGGTGCCGGAGACCCTCTCATTGCTGAAGGGGCTAGTGGTTCAGGAGGAGAAATTACGGAAGAGCAGAAATATTCAGTAGAATATTATTTAGATCAGATACCAACAGATATTTCAATTATTGACAGTCTTAAAATTGAAAGAAATTTCGCAAACTACCAACTTGGACTAATTTATAAAGAGAAATTTAAGGAAAATCTTTTGGCTGCAGGAAAATTGGAGAAAGTATTGGAATCAGACCCGGAGGAACGCCTGATACTTCCATCCATGTATAACTTGTACAAAATATATGATGAATCTGGTAGTCCGCTCGCCGTTAATATGAAACAAAATATTATCCAAAGCTATCCCGAGTCAAGGTATGCCGAAATTTTGGTAAATCCACAAGCAGTTTTAGCAGGATCAGCAGATAGCCCTGACGCCAAATATGCTCAACTATATAAATTATATGAAAATCAGGAATATTTAAAAGTTATAACCGGGGCCGAAGCTAATATAAATTTATATACCGGAGACCCTATCGTACCAAAATTTGAGATGTTAAAGGCTAATGCTATTGGCAGGCTTCAGGGCTACAATGACTTCAAGGAAGCACTAAATTATGTAGCATTGAACTATCCGAATAACCCGGAAGGTAAAAAGGCACAAGAAATAATTGCCGAACAATTGCCCAAATTGGAACCTAAGGACTTCTCATTGGAAATTGATTCTAAAGGAACAGCCAACTGGAAGGTTATATTTCCATTTAAAAGACAGCATGATGACAAGGCATTGGAGCTAAAAAAATTATTGGAGAAATCCATTACCGATTTACAGTATAGCAACCTGGTTTCAAAGGATATTTATGATCTGGAGAAGGAATTTATTGTTGTTCATGGATTCAGATCTAAGGACTTCGCTTTAGGATATGTAGAACTACTAAATAAAAACAAGGATTACAGAATTGCTAAAGAGAATTTCGTAATTTTATCTTCTAACTATAAAATCATTCAAGTACATAAAAACTTAAAAGAATATTTAAATCAAGTGTTAACCCCAAAACCATAAACAAAATGTTTTCTGATAACAAAAAACCTAGAACTATGAACGAAATAGGCGGACAACCCAACAGAATTGAAAAGAATACCAAAATTAAAGGCGACATAATATCCGAAGCTGATTTTAGGATAGACGGTAAACTAGATGGCAATGTAAAAACCTCCGGAAAGGTTGTAATTGGCAAAGATGGCTATATTCATGGCAAAGTAGAATGTGTTAATGCCGATATTGAAGGAAGTTTTAACGGAGAGCTTCAGGTATCAAATTTATTGGCCTTAAAGGCATCTGCCGTTATTGAAGGCACTGTAACTGTTGCTAAACTGGCTGTTGAACCTGGCGCAACATTTAATGCGTCTTGTACAATGAAAGGTAAGGCGGGTATGAGCTCAAATGAATCAATTAAGACGACAACAGGAACTAGCTCCGGGAATACTGGTTCAGGGAGTTACAAGTCTGGTGTTGCCAGTGGGTCCGGCAGTAAAAATGAACCGGCCAAAGTTTCCTGATCGCATCGTTATTTATTTATATGAATTAATTCCTGCCAAAATGGATTGGGTTTAAAAGGAGTACGCTCTAACTTTTGGAATCCGGAAATTTCGTATAATCACAACGAACTTATAATTAGGTCAATTCCAATTTTGGTATTTTTATATTAGCGTTGATATTTCAATAAAAATGTCCAAAGGAAAGAAACAAGCGAAATACTGGCTAAGCCTTACCGGAATAGCTGTTCAAATGGGGGTGATTATATACTTAGGAGCCAGATTAGGTCAATGGCTCGATATGAAATATCTGAACGAAAAGAACACCTATACCATAATTCTCACTTTATTTGCTGTAGCCATTTCCATGTATTTGGTAATACAGCAAACAAAAAAATTAAACTCCTGATTTGAATAAAAAAATTATCATTTTCACAAGCCAATTGCTTGGTGCAATTTTGATTGTTGGCCTGCTTCATACCGCATTTTTATTCACTCGCAATTTGGAGTTCGATTTTACACTTGTACTCCTTGGTTATGTTATAAACTTGGCAATGGCTTTAGGAATTTACTCCGTCCTACTCTATTTTGCGGAAAAGAAAAACAAGAATCTCGGATTTTTATTTATGTTCGGAAGTACGTTAAAATTTGTAATCTACTTTCTGATTTTTGATCCAATTTTTATGTTGGATGGCAAACTCACTAAAGTCGAATTTTTTATTTTTTTCGCACCTTATTTTACCTGCCTGCTCGTAGAGACCTTCGCACTAATAAAACTATTGCGCGAAATAGATCAGCATTAGAATCGACATCACTGATTTTCAGGGGAAAATAAAATTCTAAATGCTTTTTTCTTTTTAAGAGAATAGCTTACATTTGCACGGATTTTTAGAGACCCATTTTTATAAGTGATATGCGAAATCCTCTTTTGGTAAACTTCTTACTGGTTTTCACAATTTTCTTCAGTGCAACAGTTTTCGCGAGCGAGTCGAAGATGAACAGTGATGAATCCAAAACCGACTTAAAAACAGAAATAGACGAATACATACAACACCACTTAAAGGATTCTCATGATTTTTCATTGTTCTCTTATACCGACAACGAGGGAACTCAGCATCATGTAGGTTTTCCATTACCGGTTATACTTTGGGATAATGGTTTAGTGGTTTTTTCTTCTTCCAGATTTCATCATGGTGAAGAGGTGGCGACCTCAGGCAATAATCATTACAAATTATATCACGGTAAAATCTATAAAACCGATGCGTCCGGAACAATTAATTATGATTCTGACCATCATGCAACCAATATAAAACCTTTGGATTTTTCCATTACTAAGAGTGTAATGATGATACTAATCACAGGGTTTTTAATGCTTCTTTTATTTGGGGGATTAGCCAGGTCGTATTCAAAAAATGGAGGAATTGCAAAAGGAGTTGGACGATTTTTTGAACCGGTAATAATATACATAAGAGACGATATTGCAATCGCCACAATAGGAGAAAAAAAGTATCAGAAATACATGCCTTTTCTGCTTACAATGTTCTTTTTTATATGGTTCCTTAATATGTTT
>Ga0316201_10003261_pt1 | contig 11919 bp, 3 predicted proteins | sample CS6wburrow_MG_FD_204516 | JGI IMG/M metagenome (GOLD analysis project Ga0316201, IMG submission 204516) | Coastal sediment microbial communities from Delaware Bay, Delaware, United States - CS-6 worm burrow | ecosystem: Environmental > Aquatic > Marine > Coastal > Sediment | place: USA: Delaware... | reverse complement strand
CATTGATAAAATGCATCAAGCCCCTTGGTTTTTCCTTGGTTTTAGGTTTCACATATACAAAGCCGGGACACAAGGTCCCGGCTTTACAATCCAACTGATTCTGAATCAGATCAGATATTAATACCCAGCTTGCGGATAGTCTCCAGGGTCAGTTGGCCGCTGGCCAGGCCATTGGCTTTCTGGTATGACGATATCGCACTCATGGTGGCATTACCCAATATGCCGTCAGCAGGACCTGCTTCGAATCCGGCCTCATTCAGTGCCCGTTGCAGGCGCGAAACCAGGTTCGGAGTTGTGTTGGTTTCACAAAGGATTTCCTTCCAACGCAACTCGCCATCCTTCACCAGCTTACGCTCGGTTACCGTCTGGTACTTCGCCGGAATCTGAATACGTTTTTCCTGCGGCGGCGTTACCAGGGTGCGGACCTTGACCGTGTCATACTGCGCGGGAGAAGCTATCTCGATGGTCTTGGCGGGTTCTACCATAACCTGCTTGCGCACATTCTTGGTCTTCTGCGGAATAATCTCTTCACGGGTGGTCGGCGGGGATACCATTACAGTCTTGGTGACTGTCTTGTACTCTGCCGGCACTTCAACCAGGCACATGATCTCGCCGGTCGCCTCATTCAGCTTCTCGATCGGTCCACGACCTTTTTTCCAGGTCGTATACGCCGCGCGAACCAGTACTTCTTCGCTTACCTTGTCGTATTTAGCTGGCACCGTTACCAATTTGCTGCTTGCAGGCTCAACCACGACTGTCTCTTCAACCCACTTAAACTTTGCTGGAACAGTTTCGTAGCTAACGGAAGCTTCCTTGACAAGAACGGTCTTCTCGCCCCAGCCGTACTCCGCTGGAATGACTTCGACACTTTCGGACGCTTCGGCCAGCAACATCTCCCGGGTTCCAGTGGCATACTTGGCTGGACTAAACACACGCGCATAACACTCGCCGGGTTTCGCATTTGGTGGCAGGTTGTCCATCGTCCCACTGCTGGATTGAGCGACTGTTGCCTTACTGCTCGCTTCCGCTTTACTGCTGGCCTTAGACATGGCCGCTAATTCCCGCTGCAAGGCCTTATTATCAGCTTCATTGCGGGATAGCTCGGACTTCAACCGTTGCAACTCAGCAGCATCCGTACCATCTTCTTGCACGGTGCTGGCGCAACCGCTAGCTAACATTGCCGCACTGATTGCGGCCACTAATACGATCTTGTTCATAAATTTTCCTTTCAAACGATGTCAATAACAGTGGCGCCATAGTAATCGGATTGCTGGTTGAGAAATGTCACAAGGTGTTAACGTTTAAGAGGTTCACTGGTCTGAAAGTCATTAAACAGGCAAGCCCGCCACCAGCGGATCGTGAATCGCATCAATCTGCTTTGTTCGGTATATGCTGGCCAATTGGTAGGCATCCGCAAGGTCGCCGACCAAATCTGGCTGCTGGGTTTCTTTATTGGGTTTGGCAGCAACAATTTGAACGACAAGGTCTTCGGAAGAACAATGGGTTTGTTCAACCCGGCCCCATTTTTCTAGTCCGTCTCGAAGCTGTTCCCAAACATCAGTTGGGACCGCGGGGTAATCGCCAATAAGTACCTGTTCTTGGCAACTGAAACGCCAGTGACTTCAAGTTTATAGATACCTGATTGGGTGGCAGTGTGAGTAATCATTTCATTGTCATTTTCAGAATTCGCACTATCAACCGGGATACCGGCTGGGTCGTACAGGGTCATATCGATGTCGCCATCTGCATGATTGAACTTCATGGTCGCTGAAATGACCTCGCCGACTGCTACGGAAATCCCAAACCAGTCCTGGTCATCCGGGCACACGATGCCGGCTATTTGCAGCCCTGCCGTCAACAATGTCGCTGTTGAGGTTGAATCATTATCCTCGAACTCATCATCGGGTAGACATATCGCTGCCCGCTGCCCCAGAATCATCTCTTCTGCAAAAGCGGTGCCTATCATCAATTGTCCTTCGGTGTCGTAGTGGACATGATCTTCAAGAAGAGACGCATCATCTGTTGAAACCATGTAGGCATTCTCAAATGAATCCTGATGGCCTGAATCCCGATCAGCATTCGCCTGGGATTGCCGGGTTTCAACCCTGTGAGTAAAACGATCCGCAGTGGGTTCATATGGCAGAACCTGCCCGTAAACAAGGGGAACAATGGTACCTGGTATCCCAAGATCTTCATGAATGCGATCACTGAATATTTTTAAATAGCTGGCATAAGCGGTTGCCGATTCTTCACCCTTGGCATCTGCCTCACCCTGCATCCAGACAACCCCCTTGATGACATGGGGAATATTGTCATCATCCAGTTTTTGGAGGGCCGCCAGAAACACATCAGATAGCTGCCGGTATTGATTGCCAATATTCGGGTCATTCAGACTTATTCCAGGATAGTAGTTGTCCCTGCCAGGGCCCGGGGGAAGCCCCTTCCATATATAGCTATCCCAACCGGGATGCAGGGGTATGCCGCCCACTGCCTGTTTAACAAGATATATATCCCGCCCGGGAACCAGATTCAAATAAGTCCAGGCAAAAGCCACTTCGGGCCCAAACTCGCTGTTGGACATGGGGTCGAGTTCAATAAAATCGCTCCCGGACCAGATGTAGGCACCCTGGATAACCGATTTAAGTGAGTCCGGCAACTCTGCCGTTGAGCCATACCCATCCATGTTGGACTGGCCGGACAGTATGTACACGTCTACCGCATTTGCCTGCCCCACAAGAGAACTCCATAACAACAATCCGACATATATGTATTTCATTTTATTACTTCTACCAATTTTGAATCAGGCTTCTGATTTTCATAACACATTTATACCCAGGCTTTACTTCGAACTGCTCGGGATAGGTGCAAAGGTTTTTTTGACGAGGACGCAGCACGGGTTGAACAGGCTACCAATCTTTTTCTACCGGAAAAGTGTTAACTATGTCGCCGGGATCAAGTGTAAACCATGTCTCCGGTATGAATCATTAAAAAATTGGTGGGCCATGTAGGATTATTCCGGGCCTCCTACCCTCCACCATTTGGGCCATCTCCGCTTCGCTACGATGTTCAAATTCGCTCATTGTGCAGGGATGCACTGGTGCCGTGGAGCACAGGGAAGTGCGGGAACGGCCCCGGCGAATTAGTCGAACCTACGACCAATGGATTAAAAGTCCGGCATGGAAAACATAACGGTCTATTTATCAATGTGTTACCGAGGCGCCATTAACTAACAACAACACTGCTACCTCGTTGTTTCAACCGGCTGTTTTTCACCCATGTGTACAACAATGTGGTGCGCTTTCACAGCCTCCGGGGCAATCCTGTTCGAGGCGATCAGGCGGCCCCCGGTTTCAAGTACGTGTACACCGCGGCAGATGCCATGGGGATTCCGCACCTCCACCTGTAGCGTGGCCCCGTTGATTTTGATCTGCGCGCTGAAACCCGGCCACTTGGCCGGAATACAGGGATCGAACATCAATTCGCCACCCGTGCGGCGCAGACCCAGCAGGCCTTCGATTCCGAAACGCCACAACCATGATGCAGACCCCGTGTACCACGTCCAGCCGCCCCGCCCAAGGTGCTGGCTGGCGCTGTAGATATCAGCCGCCAATACATAAGGTTCCACGCGATAACGGTCCACGGCAGCCTTATCGTTACCACGGAGCACAGGATTCATTAACCGGAACAACCATTCGGCGCGGTCCCCGTCACCCTGTTGTGCCAGGGCCCAGCCCAGCCAGACTGCAGCGTGGGTGTATTGACCACCGTTCTCCCTGACTCCCGGCGGATAGCCCTTGATGTAACCCGGGTCATGTCCGGCGTTATCGAACGGGGGCGTCAGAAGCGCGATGATCCGTTCATCCCCGTTTACCAGAAACTCAAGCGCGGATTCCAATGATTGTTTTGCGTTGAATGTTTTCGGAGACCGTGACAGTGTTGCCCAGGACTGGGAAATGGAATCAATCCTGCACTCGGTCTGTGTCGCCGAGCCGATGGGAGTGCCGTCGTCATAGAAGGCACGCCGGTACCAGGCGCCATCCCAGGCCGTTTGTCGTATAGCCTGCTGCACGGCCTCAACCCAGTTCGCAAAATCCAGGTCGTGTCGTGTTACACCTGCGGCCTTGCATAATTGGAAGTAGCGGTGAACCGCGGCACAGGCAAACCAGGCCAGCCAGACACTCTCGCCGCGACCCTCGACACCCACCAGGTTCATGGCGTCATTCCAGTCGCCACTGCCGATCAGGGGCAGGCCGTTCGGACCGGTGGTCAGGCCTTTTTGAAGTGCGCGTCGACAATGTTCCAGCAAAGTCGCTGACTCGCTGCCAGCACTGTATTCACCGTATCGCTCATGTTCTCCTGTAGCCAGCGGCGGAGCGTTGAGAAAGGGGATCAACTCTTGAAGAATCTGCGTATCGCCGCTGACATCGACATACTCGCCGGTGACATAGGGCAGCCACAGGAGGTCATCGGAGCAACGGCTGCGTACACCTTTTCCGGAGGGCGGATGCCACCAGTGCAAAACATCACCGCTGTCGAATTGCCGTTTTGCCGCTTCGAGTATCTGTTCGCGGGCCAGTTCCGGTCTGACCTGTAGCAGTGCCATGACATCCTGCAGTTGATCACGGAAACCGAAGGCACCGCTTGACTGGTAAAAACCAGTCCGGGCGAAGATTCGCGAGCTAACTGCCTGGTAGAGCAACCAGCGATTCAGTAACAGGTCCATGGCAGGTTCGGGCGTGCTGACGGTAATTGTCCCCAGCAGTTTGTCCCAGTAGTCTTGTAGCTGCAGCCAGGCATTCTCTGCCACGCCGTTGTTCTGATACTTGCGGCACAATTGTTTCGCCGTCTTTCGGTCAACAGCAGCACCGAGTAAGAAATGGCAGGTGATGACCTCCTGCGCATCAAGTTCCAGGTGAATCTGCAAGGCTGCGCAGGGGTCAATACCCGGTCCGCTGCGCCCGCTGAGACCCATGCGTTGCAGGCCGGCGGGATTACCCGTACTGCCGTGACGGCCGAGAAACTCGGTACGGTCACAGGTAAAACCATGGGTGACGTGACTCGAGGACAGAAAAGCCACACAGGCGCCAAACTCCGGGTTCCAGGCACAATCGGCAAATATACCCGTAGGTCGCAATTCGTGGCGGCTCATGATGTGGGACTGGGTTATCGAACGCTGTCTGCCGAGCACCCACTCTGCGTAATAGGTTGCCGTCAAGCGGCGGTGCAGATTCGCCCGGTTCCTGATACGTAGCTGAATGATTTTAACGCTGTCGCCGGGCGGCACAAATACACGCGTTTCCTGTTCCAGTTGGTGACTGTGATGTACATACCGTGTGTAACCGGCGCCATGGTGGATGCGGTAGTTCCCCTGTTGTCCGGGTAACGGCAGCGGGCTCCAGACCAGCGCGCTTTGCTCGTCACGCAGATAGAGTGCCTCTGCGGCCTGATCCGTGACCGGGTCGTTGCTCCAGGGGGTAAGCCGGTATTCACCTGAATTGAGGAACCAGCTGTAACCGCCGCCGCTTTCGGTTGTCAGGGAGCCAAAGCGGGGATTTGCGAGGACGTTACACCAGGGTGCGGGCGGGCGCTGGCCGTCTTCGACGTAAATAATGTACTCCCGGCCATCGGGAGCAAAGCCGCCATATTCATTTTCATAGCGAAGACCTTTAACGCGTAATGATGACGGTACCTTTGCGACAGGGGGCCTGGTCGGTAGCAGGATGGGTAAATGTTGCTCAGGCCCGTCGTGTTCGCGAAGCTGGTCTTCCAGCGTTCCGTGTTGGCTGTCCAGGACCGCCGCGGCAGCCGCCTCGAGTTTTTTTGCTTCCGTGGCGCTGATCTGATCTTTGGAAATAACAAAAATACCGCCGTGCCGTGCAAGCCAGTCACTGCCATGATTGTCGCTGATGACCTTCTGAATGTTCTGGTTAGCCCTGTTGTCATAGGTAGAGGGTTCGTGATCAAGGATAACAAGCGCCATAGGTTGACCGCGCGAGCGCCAGTAGTGATGCGCTTGCAGAAGTGTTTCCAGTAACCCTGCCTCATCGCTGTCATGCAGCATCAGCAGTACGATCGGAAAATCACCCGACAAGCCGAAAGACCATAAATCAGGTTGTTCCAGCCGGATGTTTCCCTGGTGAAAGCGCGTGGATCGCAGGCGCCCGTTGGGATAGTGGAGTTCCGAGAACAGACGTTGCACAGCGGCCATTGAAGCGGGATTGAGGCCGATGGCGGCAAGTTCGCGGCGATGCTCGATCATCGATTCCCTGAGGGCCCAGCGGCAGCTTGCATCATTGCGGTAGCGGGCCATAATCTCGCGTACCTGTTTGCCGGTGGCTGCAACCGCTGTCAGGAAATTGACTGTTTTGGTCGCATAGGGCTCAAGGGTTATGACCACCTGAAAACTCAGACAGGGATCCAGCGTGTTGCCAAGCGTGCCGCTCAAATGGTCGTTGGCCAGGGCCGCGGGACTCGATATGTCGCCGCCTCGACCGAGAAACCGGCCGCGGTCCGTCTCAAAGCCGCCGGGCTGCTGGGCCGGGCTCTCATTAAAGCCACAGTGTGCCAGCACGACAGGTTTTTCTTCGGGTGACCGTCGCCGGCGGTGAAACTCCAGCAGGTTGAGGTCATTATCGTAGCGCGACTGGGTGAACAGCTTCTCAAAAGCCGGGTGCATCTCATCGGAGCGCGGGTCTGCCATGACGATTTCCGCATAACTGGTCAAGCTTATGCGGCGCTCGCGGCCCGATTCATTCTGGATCTCAATGCGGCGAATATCGATGTCATCACTGGAGGCAACACAGGCTTCCGTGCGTACGAAGAGGTCTGCCATACGGCGGGAAAACTCGACTTTGTGAGGGAAGAAAACAACCCGGTTCTCTTCGACGCCGGTCACATTCTCACCGACGGAAACGGGCCATGCGAGCCGGTTTTGTTCGTCACGCAGGAAGATCCGGTATCCCCAGTGGTCGCGGGTGGCGTCAGGTCTCCAGCGTGTTAACGATAAACCCGACCAGCGTAGGTCACCGGCCCCATGCTCCGTGATGCGTGTGGCCAGACGGCCATTTGACAGTATATTGATCTGCGGCACGGATGCCTGCTCGGCAGGCTTCCAAGGCAGCAATTGGGGCTGGCGCCGGCGCACGGGTTTCGACGCCTCCACCGCTTCGGTTTTGATGCCTCCTTCGGCTATTGCCAGTGGCACCCGTTCATTCAGTAGTGATTCGGCTGAACGCACCAGCGGGTCGGCATGGAAATAATTGATCAAAAAGGAGGGTTTCAGGTAATTACCCAGTGCGCACAGGATCATGCCCTGGTGATGGGCCATGTAGGAACGCACGATTTCAAATTGGCTCTCGCCACGGATTCTGCTGCGTGTAAAGTCGAGGGCTTCGTATAAACCGAAGCGGCCCAGCGCACCGAGGCTGACCAGGCGGCGGAAGTTGTGCATGACGGCCTGTGGCTGAATGGAGATCGCAAGTAATGATGCGTAAGGCGCTATGACCAGGTCTTCGCTGACGCTGCGTCTCAAACCCAGCGAGGGAACCCCGAAAGCCTTGTATTGGTATTTCAAGTTTGGATCAAAGCGGTAATAACCTGATTCGGATATGCCCCATGGCACTGCGAATTTCCTGGCATAGGCAATCTGCTGCTGAACCGCTGCCGCGCAGCCACGGCTGAGGAGCGTGTGGCGGTTGCTACGCATCAGTAACGGTGGCATCAGGAACTCGAACATGGTTCCTGACCATGACAACAGAATCATTATGCCCTGCATGCGTATGACGGGGCGTGACATTTGCGACCAGTGGGATGCAGGCGCCACGCCCCTGGCGATCGCAATAAAACTGGCGAGCCTGGCTTCCGACATGGCAATGTCATAATGATGCGGGTCCAGGCGGTTCTCGCTGACGTTATAGCCAATATGGAACAGGTTACGTCCCTTGTCGTACAGCAGCGAAAAGTCCATGTGTTCGAGTTCACGGGCGCAGTGGTCGGCCACTTCATGCAGATGTTCGCGTATGGCAAGGGCGGCCGTGGCACCTTCGTCCAATGATATTTCAAGTTCCCGCAGCCATGTTTTCGTGTGCGGCGACTGGTCCCCATCCCACTTGTCTTTCCAGTCGCGCAGTATCATGCGCATCCGCTCGACTGTCCCGTCCACACCTGACAGCTGGCTGGGAGATTGTGCGATATCCAGCAGTTCCTGCCAGGCAGTCGCCAGCGTGGAGTACTCGAACTGCACGCCTGTTTCCGGCGGGGTCTGCAAGAGGTGCAGCCACGGAAAACAGGTTTCAACTTCCAGGTACATCGACTCCACGTGCCCGTTCAGGTCATTGGACCAGGTTTCGATCTCTTCCAGGTCGGCCAGTGCCACCTCGCCCCGGGTGTCTTGCAGCAGCTCGAGCAGCGCATTATCCAGCTGTCTGCATTCGTTGTTCCTGAGCCGGTATACCAGCGCGGCATGTCCCAGGTTGGAACAGTCCCGCTGTTCGATCAGGGTACGCATTTCATTCAAGGCAGCGATTGCCCCCGGTGACTCGAGCCGGGCGTGTTCCAGTAACCCCGCCACAGCTTGCTCAAGAAGCCCAAGGAGACTGCACAACCCCTGCCACTGCGCGTCACACAGGTATTGCTCTGATTCCATCTTCAGACATGCCTGGCGCAACGTGATCAGGGCGCCCGCCAGGTTGCCCGAATCCACCATGGAAACATAACGTGGTTCAAGCGGTTGCAGGGTTGAGGTGTCAACCCAATTGAGAATATGACCACGATGACGTGGCATCTGCCGCAACGTATTCAAGGAAAATCGCAGCCGTTGTACAAAGTTTGCAATACCAATGAAGCCGAGCTCGTGTGCTACCAGCGTAGACAGGAACATCATCGCGATATTGGTCGGTGATGTTCTTTGCGCAATTTCTCCCCGCGGTGACTCCTGGAAGTTATCCGGCGGCAGCCAATGGTTGTTGGGGGTTACGAATGCTTCATAGAAATGCCAGGTGCGAAACGCAAGTTCGCGCAGTTGTGTTATGTCATCCTGATCCAGTGATTCTGGTTCGTAGTCCCTGGGCGGCGTGCTCATCCAGCGGGCAAGTTCCGGGGCCAGTATCCACAATAGCAATACCGGCGCGCCGTAGGGCAGGGCGGCGGGCTGGGTGAGGGCAATCAGTATGAGTACTGCCGCGGCAAAAAGTGAAGATAGATACATTTCACGCCACATGGTCTTACGTATCGAACGGGTTCGGGTACCGGCATTTGCCGCGGAAAAAGTCACCCATTCAAGGAGGTGGTGATGCGTTATGAACATTCTCGTCAGGGTACGGACGATGGCATCAACGCTTACCAATGCCAGGTGGCATGCGAAGCTGATGGTCAGGAACCAGCGTTCGATGTCGATCCGGTTGAGGCCATGCAGGGCCGTCCACAGACCGCGCCGTCCCGAATGTCTGAAGCCATTGATAACCCGTGTTGTCAAACCCACCAGCAGAAATGCGGCGGGTGCGAGAATTCCAAGCAGGGTCCACACGGGCCAGGCCGACGGCGCCAGTAGCCAACTGCCTGCCAGAAATACAAACAAAAATGGAAAAAACAGGCTGCGTCTCAGGTTGTCCAGGATTTTCCAGCGATCGATGACTTGAATCGGGTTGTTGACCGTGCTCCCGCCGGCAACCGGGATGCGCGGCGCCAGCCATGGCAGCAGTTGCCAGTCTCCGCGAATCCAGCGGTGCATGCGCCGGGTATAGGCGATGTGATTGGGCGGGAAATGCTCGTATACAACGATATCGCTCGCCAGGCCCGCCCGGCCAAGAACACCTTCGAGAAGGTCGTGACTCAATACCCGACTTGGCGGCAGGGTGTGTGCCAGGCTGGCCGTAAACGTCGCGACATCATAAATGCCTTTACCGACGTATATACCGGTGCCAAACAGATCCTGGTAGGCATCGGATACCGCATGTGAGTAAGGGTCAAGACCGATATCGCCTGAGACGATGCGGGTGAACTCCGAACTCTCTTCACTCGCTGGATCGATCTCGACGCGTGGCTGTATAACGGTATACCCGGCAATAACACGCTGGTTTTGCGGATCGAATTCAGCCGTGTTGAGCGGGTGTGCCATGATACTGGCCAATGCCCGTGCAGCCCCTTTGGGCATCTTGGTATCTGCATCCAGCGTGATGACGAAGCGGGTGCCCTGCAACGCTTGTGTTCGACCGAATTGCCATCTGAACGAGGTATTTTCATCCCCCGTTAGCCAGCGGTTGAATTCAACAATCTTGCCGCGCTTACGTTCCCAGCCTTTCCAGGTTTGCTCACCTTCGCTCCAGAGTCTTTCCCGGTGTAGCAGGTAAAATTTGTCCCGCTCGGAATCGGCATAAGTTTGATTGAGATCGTGTATTGCCACTTCAGCCTGCTTCAGGAGCTGCTTATCTGCCGGTGATTCCTTTGCGGGTGCATCTAAAAAATCGGTCAGCAGGACAAATGACAAGCCAGGATCGGGATTGCTCAGATAACGCACCTCGAGATCTTCAACGAGCTGCGTCGTTAGGCCGGCATTGTCAAGCATCGCGGGAACGGCAACGATGGTCTTGGCATCGTGGGTAATTCCTTTGGAAAAATCCATGCGCGGCAGACGTTCCGGGTGAAACATGCGTGTCACGAGCCAGTGCAGCAGTTCCACCCCCAGATTGGATGCGGGCATGAGTGCGAGAAAGATGAGTAAACACCAGGTCGCAAGCGGTGGGTTGTCGCGCACGAGTAACAAAAATGGTGGCAACATGAAGATACCCATCGACACTGCGAACCCTGACAGGTAGAAGCCGGTGGCATGCCTTCGAATCAGCCGGCGTATCCGCTCAGTTGTGCATGGACGGAAGCCGAGACCTTGCTCGAACTCACCCAGACCCCGGTCAATAAGGTAGTAGCCAATATGTCTGCGGCGGACGTCGGTCGGTGGGGCGCTGTGTGCGGCGGCCAGCACTTCGCCCGCGATTTCTGACTCGGTGCGGCCCAACTGCCAGGCAATCCCCTCGACGACTTTCCGGTACCGGTCCCTGGTCGGAAAATCCATTGCCGCATACACTCCGGCCGGATCCAGCGCCAATTCCGCCTCCAGTTTGCTGACCGCGTCAAAGAAGTCCTTCCAGTCGATGGTGTCAAGAAGACGCAAGGCATTGATCGAACGGGCAATAACAGACTCTGCAGGCATTTCGAGGTCTATAAAGCGCGACAGGGTAGCGTGGTCCTCGAGTGACTCATCCGGCAGCAGTTTCGCCATCGCCGAGATGCATTCGCTGAGGAGTAGCCGGCGCAGCATAATCGGCAGCGCCCAGATTTCCGCCACCGTGAGTGCTGCATATTCCTGGTAATCCGACAGTGCGCCGCGCATCACCTTTTCGTCCAGTTGCAGTTCACTGGTATTGATCAGTGCGCAGGCCAGCAGGGCGATGCGCGGTAGCCCGTCGTGTGAGCTGCCAGCAGCTACGGGTAGGCGCCGATAGAGAGCTTCAACCAGGAACTCCTGGCAGACAACCGCAGCATGTGTGAGCACATTGAAATTATCCAGGAACAATTCCCGCGCAAGGGCAAGACGTTCCTCGTCATGCGGTGCGGGCTGCAATTGGTCATAGATTTTTTGCAGGCGTTTACTGATTTCCACCAGCAGTAGTTTTTTCAGAATTGTGTCATCGCCCCACGAAATGTCCGAATTCATTTTGCCCAACTGGTGAAACATGGATTCCGAATGACTTTGCCGTCCATGCATCGTAATGACCTGCTAGCCAGTGTTGTCCTCTGCCGACTTGCTGGAGCGCAACAGCGCCCGGTCGTTATGCCGTTTCCTGAGTGCCCGTGTTACCTTTTCCATTTCGAGGTCCTGTACGATCAACAGTGGGACAGGGGTATGTGAAACCATATGCGCAGATG